>Ga0068855_100001730_pt1 | contig 27296 bp, 25 predicted proteins | sample KBSCornC52_FD_66592 | JGI IMG/M metagenome (GOLD analysis project Ga0068855, IMG submission 66592) | Corn rhizosphere microbial communities from Kellogg Biological Station, Michigan, USA - KBS Corn C5-2 | ecosystem: Host-associated > Plants > Roots > Rhizosphere > Soil ... | reverse complement strand
TGTCCGCGCCCTAGACCGGCCCGCCGCCGGCGCCACGATCGGGGGCCTGACGCAGCTCGTCCCACACCTGAAAACACCGGACGTGCAGCTGGACGCCGAGGGCGCCGTCAACCGAACAGATGCCCTCCATCACGAACTGGGTCTTCGTGATCGCCTCGTCGCAGGCCTGACAGGTTTCCCCATTGCCCGGACCACCCCACATCCGGGGGATGCGGTCGTGAGGCAAGCGACCGGCGGAGAGCTTCCCGTGAATGACGGCACGGAGAACGGATTCTTGCATGGCCTCGGGCCTCTACGACACCGTCACGCGCTCGGCACCCCGAGACACGGGATCGCCTTCCGCGCGCACACCGCGCAGGACGCGGTCACGACCCGCATGATGGGTCCCGCCTCGCCGAAGATATCCTCCATCACCTCGGTGACCTCGCGCGTCGTATAGCTCTTGTCCAGATGATTCTTGGCGAGCTTGACGAGGCACCGGGAGCACAGGAAGCTGCCCCGGCAGCCGCCGCGCAGAAGACCGTCGACGACCCGCCGGATGAAATCACCGATGGTGAAGACTCTTGCTGACATCATGCCGCACGGAAGGACGGCCGGGCCCGTGTCGCGCCCGGCCGTCCCTTCAGCGCTAGCTCCCGATCAGGCCTTGCGTACGTTGGCGGCCTGGAGCCCCTTCGGGCCCTTGGTCACCTCGAACTCGACCTTGTCACCTTCGGTCAAGCTCTTGAAGCCCTGAGCCTGGATGGCGTTGAAGTGCACGAACACGTCCTCGCCACCCTCCTGGGTGATGAAGCCGTATCCCTTCGCATCGTTGAACCACTTGACTGTACCCTGTGCCATTGAACCATTTACCTCGCTGTTGAGGCTTGCGCCTCGGTGAAACCCCGCCACCATGGCAGGGGGGCCCTCCTGAAGTGGAGGGCGAACTCAAAACTTCAGCCGACGCGCGACCTCCCGCGTGGCGCTCCGCCTTCCGGGTTCGCTTCGCCCTTGAGTCGCCGCGCCGATGCAGCTGGCACGGCACTTCGGGCTTCCGCTTCTCGCTGCGCCTGTTGAACGGCCAGACGCTCCTGCCAGTGGGCCGACGTGTCGAGGATGCTGGCCCGAAAGGACGGCGAACGCTCGAACCGCCGCGGCCGATCCTCGCTCATGCTTCCCGACCGGGGCGCACGATCAACGCGGGAGCTCTGCCCCCGCCCGCGACTCCTGGCGCCCGCTCGGCGCCACTCACGAGTCGGCGCCGGGCGCGGTCGTGCAGTGCCTCATTCGATCTCGACATTGATTGCACTCCTATGATCCGGGGCCCAGGTCCGCGCATTCGCCGCTGTGCCGCCGAACGCGAAGGAGTCCCTGATGACTCCCTATCCTGTGGTCGTGCCCGAGAGAGAACGCCAGATTCACCGGGGTCTCGACGCCTAGAGGAATCGCGTCAACCCGTGAGGCCGGTGTGCAGGTCGATGCATAGTAGCAGCGGGAGGGCGTTCTGTCCATAGCCGTCGCCTCGCTCACCCGCGCGGCGCGGAGGGCGCCCCCCCGGACCCGACCACGCGCTGGATGGCATCGAGCAGGGCCTGGCCGTCGAACGGCTTGCCCAGGTACCCGGCCGCGCCGGATCGCCGGATGCGCTCGCGCGTCGCCGCGTCGTCGTGCGCGGTCATGAAGATGATCGGGATCGCGACGTCGTCCGCCGCCAGCTGCTCCTGGAGCTCGAAGCCGGTCATGCCATCGAGGTAGATGTCGAGGACCAGGCACGCGGTGCGGGCCAGCGGCGCCGCCCGGAGGAATTCTGGAGCCGACGCGAACGTCTCGACGAGGTACCCCGCCGACTGGACCAGTCGACGCAGGGCTCGGCGCACCGACCGGTCGTCGTCCACAATGGAAATCATCGGGGGAGGTTTGGGCATGGCATGAGAGCGCTCGACCCGATCCTACAGGCCGGGGCCGGGAGCGGTAGTGGACCTTGGTCCATCACCCCCGCGCCCGGAGGCGCGTCGACCTCCGGATCGCTCACGATCCCGCCGCGATCACGCTCGCCTCGCCGGCGAGCCGGACCAGCTCCGCGAGGGATCCCGCCCGCATCTTCTCCATGACCCGGGCCCGGTGCACCTTGACCGTCTTCTCCCCGATGCCGAGCTCGGACCCGATCTGCTTGTTCAGCATGCCGGTCACCACCAGGGCGAAGACCTCGGCCTCGCGCGGAGTCAGGCTCTTGATCCGGCTCTCGACGTCCGTCACGCGGGCGAGCTGCCGGCGATCCGCCTGCGTCCGGGCCACCGCCTGCCGGATCGCGGCCAGGAGCACCGACTCGTCCACCGGCTTGGTGAGGAAGTCGACCGCGCCGCCCTTCATCGCCTTGACGCTCACCGGCACGTCGCGAAAGCCGGTGATGAAGACGATCGACAGGCGCTGCCCGGCCGCCCGCAGCGCCTCCTGCAGATCGAGCCCGGTCAGCCCGGGCATGCGCACGTCGAGGACCAGGCAGCAGGGACCGTCGTAGGGGCGCCGGGCCAGGAACTCCCCGACCGAGGCGAAGCCCTCCGCCTCGTAGCCGGCGGTCTTGATCAGCCTCGCGAGGCCCTTGCGAACCGACGCGTCGTCGTCCACCACGAAGACCAGCGGAGCGGCGGGGGCGGTCACGGCGCTTCCTTGGTGGTGGTGGGCAGCGTGAACGAGAAGGTGGCCCCGCCTCCGGGATTGTTCCTCGCGCTCAGGCGCCCGCCGTGTGCCTCCACGATGGAGCGCGCGATGGCCAGGCCCATCCCCAGCCCGTCCGCCTTCGTGGTGTAGAAGGCGTGAAAGACGTGCTCCAGGTCGGCCTCGTCGATTCCGACCCCCGAGTCCTCCACCGCCACCACCACGCTCGCCGGCCCTTCGCTGAAGGTCCGCAGCACGAGCGTGCGCTCGCTCTCACCCGGCTCCCGCATCGCATCCAGGCCGTTCATGAGCAGGTTCAGGATCACCTGCTGCAGCTGTACTCGATCGCCGCACACCGGCGGCAGCCCGGGCGCGAGATCCAGCCGGATCGCCACGTTACGAATGATCGCGTCGCTGGTCACGAGTCGCGCCACCTGGCCCACCAGCTCCCCGATGTCGAGGGCCGCGAGCTCGACATTGCTCTTCTTGAGGAAGCCCCGCAGGCGGTGGATCACCTCGCCCGCCCGCTTGTCGTCCTCGACGATGTCCCCCAGGATCTCCCGGATCTCGGCCAGATCGGTCGGATCGGAGGCGAGAATGCGCTGGGCGGCCTGCGCGTTGCTGAGAATCGCGGTCAGGGGCTGGTTGAGCTCGTGCGCCAGCGAGGCGGTCAGCTCCCCCATCGTCGAGAGCCGTCCCACGTGGGCGAGGTCCTGGCGGAGCCGCTGTCCCTCCGTCTCGGATCGGCGACGCGACAGGGTATGGGCGAACACGTCGCCCAGCAGCTGGAGTCGCTGCACGAACTCGTCCCGCCAGGCCCGCTCGGCTCCGACGGTGCTGAACGCGAGCGCGCCGACCACCGCTCCCTTCACCGCCAGCGGGACCGCGACCTGCGACTTGATGCCGAGGCGGCGGTAGGTCTGGCGGTCGACCCGGGCGTCGTCTTCCGGGAGCTCGTCGACCCGCGAGAACCGAACCAGCTCGCCGCGGCGGAGGCGGGTCACCACCCAGGGGATCTCCTCGAATCCGATCGCGGACGGCTGCGGCCCCACTCCGTCGGCCACCCACCAGTGCGTGACCCGGGCGGTCCGGCTGTCGTCCGAGTACTCGGTGAGGTTGCCCCAGTCCACTCCGAGCAGATCGGCGATCCGGCGCAGCGCGCGCTGGATCTCTCGATCGACGTCCGCGGACGAGATACGGCTGAAGGTCGCAACCTGCTCCGACAACAAGGTCTCGAACTCGAGTCGCTCGCCGAGGAGCACCTCGGCGCGGCGCCGTCTGGCCCGCTCGAGCAGGAGCCCGACGGCGAGCAGGAGCGAGCAGAGCATGAGTCCCGCGCCCACGGCGACCTGCCAGACGACCCACTCACCCGGCATTTTCTCAAACTATAGTCCGCCGGGCACCACTATGCCAGGCCGCCCTCCCCACCCTCGTCCCGCCATGGGTCGGAGGCGACCGGAAGCGGAACGCCGTGACGATAGACGCCGGAGCGGATCACCTCCGGAGCCGGTCGGCGCTCGCGACCCTCACCCCGGAAATCGAATTCCCGCGGTCGGCCGGCCAGTCGTCTGCCGTACCGCCCGGTCCCTCGGATCGCCACGTTCTCGAGGAACGCGCTCACCCGCGCGTCGGCGTAGACTCCGAAGGCATCCACCAGCACTCCGCGCGCGCCGCCGGACGCTTCGATCGCGTAGGCGATGCACGTGTCGTCGGGATCCGAGACCCCCTCGAAGCGCTGATACGCCCGGATGACCACCTCGCCCGGCCGGTAGCTGCGGCCGCTCGTGAAGGAGCGCAGCTCGTCGCCGCTGACCCCGAAATGCTCGGCGAACCCGGCCCCGACCAGCTCGTCGATCGCCCGTGCCAGCGTCATGCGACCCCGCTCCTCTCTAGCCTCGGTACGTGAGCGTCCAGCCCGGACCCGCGTGCGCGTCGTGCAGCACGATCACGAGCCGGCCCCGGACCCCAGCACCTGGGCGCCCGACTCCCGCCGGATCAGGGGACGACCGCCCGCGTCGAACGGATGCGAGGGCCCGGTGCGCCTGGCGAAGATCTGCGAGAAGACGCGCTCATCCGCCCCCGCCGCCTTCATGCCCCGACTCTAGGCGACACCGTGGCGGGCGCCTATTGGACCTTCGTCCACTACCCTGGCCCCGGCCGAGCGCGTAGCGTGAGGGTGGGAGGGACCGACATCATGGCTCAAGCAAAGCGCACCACGACGCTACATCCCCTGCACGACCGGATCCTCATCAAGCGGATCGAGGACGAGCCGGCACGGCGCGGCGCCATCATCATTCCCGACAGCGCCAAGGAGAAGCCGCAGGAGGGCAAGGTCATCGCGGTCGGCAAGGGACGCGTATCGGAGGACGGCAAGAAGATCCCGCTCGACGTCAAGGCGGGCGATCGCGTGCTCTTCGGAAAGTACTCCGGTAACGACATCACCCTCGACGGCCAGGACCTCCTCATCATGAAGGAGGAAGACGTCCTCGGCGTCATCGCTTCCTGACTCTCGCAGCCCCAGTCAACGTCCAGCCCACATTCACCGGAGGAATGAACCCATGTCCAAGCAGCTTCAGTTCAAAGAGGAAGCCCGCGCGGCCCTCCTCCGCGGGGTCAACGTCCTGTCCCACGCGGTCAAGGTGACGCTGGGCCCCAAGGGCCGCAACGTCGTCATCGACAAGAAGTTCGGCAGCCCCACCATCACGAAGGACGGGGTGACGGTCGCGAAGGAAATCGAGCTGAAAGACCACTTCGAGAACATGGGGGCCCAGATGCTCAAGGAGGTGGCCTCCAAGACCTCCGATATAGCGGGTGATGGCACGACGACCGCCACCGTCCTGGCCCAGGCCATCTTCCGCGCCGGTCTCAAGAATGTGACCGCGGGGGCGAACCCCACCGCGCTGCAGCGGGGCATCGAGCGCGCGGTCGAGAAGGTCGTCCAGGAGCTCCAGAAGATGTCGAAGTCCACGAAGGACAAGAAGGAGATCGCGCAGGTCGCGACCATCGCGGCCAACAACGACGCGACCGTCGGCAGCCTCATCGCCGAGGCCATGGAGAAGGTCGGCAAGGACGGGGTGGTCACCGTCGAGGAGGCCAAGGGGATGGACACCACCCTCGAGGTGGTAGAGGGCATGCAGTTCGACCGCGGCTACCTCTCGCCCTACTTCGTGACGGACGCCGAGCGGATGGAAGTGGTCCTCGAGGACTGCCTGATCCTGATCTCCGAGAAGAAGCTCAGCGTCATGAAGGACATGCTGCCCCTCCTGGAGCAGGTCGCCCAGTCGGGCAAGCCCCTCCTGATCGTCGCGGAGGACGTGGAAGGCGAGGGCCTGGCCACTCTCGTGGTCAACAAGCTGCGCGGGACCCTCTCGGCCTGCGCGGTCAAGGCGCCGGGCTTCGGCGACCGCCGCAAGGCCATGCTGGAGGACATCGCCCTGCTCACCGCGGGCAAGGCCATCACGGAAGATCTGGGCATCAAGCTCGAGAACCTGAAGCTCGAGGATCTGGGCCGGGCCAAGAAGGTAATCGTCACCAAGGACAACACGACCCTCATCGACGGCGCGGGCAAGACCGCGAGCATCGAGGGGCGCATCAAGCAGATCCGGGCCCAGATCGAGGAGACCACCTCGGACTACGACCGCGAGAAGCTGCAGGAGCGTCTCGCCAAGCTGGCCGGCGGCGTCGCGGTCATCAAGGTCGGCGCCGCGACCGAGACCGCCATGAAGGAGAAGAAGGCCCGCGTGGAGGACGCGCTCAACGCGACGCGGGCCGCGGTGGAGGAGGGCATCGTACCGGGCGGCGGGGTCGCGCTGCTGCGGGCCTCGGCGGTCCTCGACTCGCTCAAGCTGTCCGGCGACGAGGCGACCGGCGTGGACATCGTGCGGCGGGCCCTCGAGGAGCCCCTGCGTCAGATCGTGCACAACGCGGGGCTGGAGGGCTCCATCGTCGTCGAGAAGGTGAAGAGCTCCAAGGACGCCTCGTATGGATTCGACGCGGAGTCGAACCAGTACGTGGACATGGTAAAGGCCGGGATCATCGATCCGACCAAAGTGGAGCGCGTGGCGCTCCAGCACGCCGCGTCGATCGCCTCCCTGCTGCTCACCACCGAGGCGCTGATCACCGACAATCCGGAAGAGAAGTCGGCCATGCCGGCCATGCCGCACGGCGGCGGCGACTTCTAGGCCCTGAACACGCCAGCCCGGCGGCGGGAGCCGGGCGCGAGCGGGGCGGCTAGGACGCCGCTCCGTCCTCGTGCTGCAGGTCACGCGTGACGGCCAGCTTGACCCAGGTCCTCACGTTGAAGTGGTACTGGTACACGTGGCCCTCCTCGTCGAGCGCGAAGAGGTTGTTCTGCGACGCGCACAGCTGGATGAATCTCGTCATTCGGTGATCCTCCTGCCTACTGACCCGCGCCGATCGATACCACGAAGTTGACGACCTCCTCGCGGAACGGGGACGGGATGTAGGCCAGCTCCAGGCGGATCTCCTTCAGCCGCTCCGCCTTCAAGGCCTCCACGGGAAACTCCACGTCGAGGACCTGCGTCGTATCCTGCCCGGGGTCGAGCCGCTCGTCGCCGTAGGGGGTGAACCGGACGATGGGCTCGGCGCGGTCGCCCTCGAGCTTGATGACCTGCCCGTGCACGTCCATGAACAGGAGCTTGCCTTCCACCAGGCGCACCGTCCGGTTAGCGGATGTGTTCTCGAGGCGAAGCGTTCCGGTGAGCCGCGCGGGCGATACGATGCGGTCGCTGCCCTTCTCGACGCGCTCGGTGACCTTCAGGTCGACGACCTCTCCGGTGATGATTCCGGACTTGACCGTCATCGATGGGGGCGTCACCGGATAGGTTCGATCCTCGATCACCACGTGCTCCAGGGGCTCCTCGTGGCGAGCGACACCGCCGACCGGCCGGCTCCGTGGGCCCCTAGGCACATGGCCAGATGCCGTCCGCGAGCTTGGTACCGTCTTTCTTGATCGTGTAGGACACCGTCAGGCTGCTCCCGATCGCAAACTCGCACGCCGCCTGTTTGGCAGTGAGGAATACCACGGTGCCGTCTCGGAGGACGAGGCGCTCCGGATGACGCTCACGCAGGATGCCGACGACAACCCCGCCGCCCATGATGGGACGCCTCCGGTGGCGGCGCGATGCTGTGCCATCGCGAGCGCGGAGACGAAGGCCGCGCTACTTCGTGGTGGCGGCCGTCTTCAGCAGCGCCGACGCGCACTCTTCTGCCACCGCCCGATTCGGATCGGTCTGCCCCGGGAAGGTGGCCCACCCGGTCTTCATCACGAACTCGGTCTGCTCCCAGGAGGAGCCGATCGCCTTGAGCTCGCCCACCTTCTTGATCCGGGCCATGTCGACCTTCTCCCCGGCGAGGCAGATCGGCACCAGCGCCGAGGTGACCGCGGCGTCCGCCTGCTTGACCGCCATCTGGCTCGCGGTGCCGCTCGTCGTCCAACCGCCCCAGCCAAACCCCAGGACCATCGTCACCACACCACCGACCACCGCACCCCAGATGCCCGGCTTCAACCACACGGGTTGCACCATCATGATGAGTCCCCCTCGCCCTTCGGAGAATGAGTTAATCGGATACCCAGTGTAGAAGGACGCACGTCGCCATGATATTGGACCAAGGTCCACTGCATGGCCCACATGAAGGGCGTCGGCCACGATCAGGCCGACATGTTGGACGTTGGTCCAATAGGCACACCGCGACCGCTCGGGTACTCTGCTCGGGCACGATCGGGAACGGTCGTTCACCCGCGAGCTGCAATCACATCCGTGGAGCCAGAGATGCCCCTGACACCGAAGGAAGCGCCACAAAAAGTCTGTTCCGGATGCGGCACCGCGACGTTCTTGCTCTACTCCATCCGGACTGGTGAGCCCGCCATCGCCGTGGAGCGCGCCTACTGCTCTCTGGCATGCGCTCGGCTCCACTTCCCCACCTTCACGCCACCCAATGCCGGCCGATGACGGAATCGCCGGCGTGCCCGTCGCTGACACGGCCGTTGCCTGGCTCGCCCGTCTGATCTAGCGCTGTCGGCGTCGATCGATGTCCTCCTTGCGCTCCCGTCCTCGCGGAGTCGCCAAGAAGGCTTCGACATTCCGGTTCAGGCGTTCCGCCTCCTTGTCGGGGGTAGGCCGACCCGAGACGATCCCGCGCGAACGCGTGACGATGTGAATCGCCGCGGCGCGGTTGGACGTCATTCCCTCGAGCTCGCTCGCGAGCTCGGCGGGAGTCGCAAGTGGCTCGCGCGGGTTGCCACTCATCCGGAAGACCTTGGACCAGAGCCGATGGGCTGCCCCTTCCCACAACCCGGGTTGCTCGCTCGGCGTGAATGTCTGAATGGCGGCCTTCAGGTCATCCAGATCCGCCTCGAGCTCGAGAACCACGCAGGACTCCGCAATCTCGTCGCTCATGTCGCTGTCATCGTGGCCATCTGGTCACCCCCCGGGTGCTTCCAGTCCTCCTAACGTGCAGACGACGGCCTGCGGCTCCACGTCGTCGTCACCGAAACCGCCGTCGGATGTCGGCGTCCCGGCATGACGCATGTACATAGCCGGCGGGCTCACGCTGGCGAGGCTCATCTACCTGGACCGCCTTCCCGCAGTGCCGACACACCGGAACCTGCCGCAGCCCTTGTGACTCCTCGCGCCAGAGCAGGTAACAGGATCCGTGCGCGTTCAGGACAATACCGGCGCCATCCACCTGATACTCGACGTCGGTCGGCTCTATCGCCCGTCGGCACACGATGCACGGTCGGCCGTTGCCCCGATTCGTCTTGTATACCCCCGGGACGACGGCCAACCGGCCCTGCGCGAGTCGCACTCGTATCTGCTGCTTCAACTGATCCTCCGAGAGCAACGACGTGCTCATAGCGACCGCACATTCCCCCGTTCGAGCTCCCATGCGGCGAAGCACCGAACGTGGGCATGGTACTTCTCGATGCCGGCCGCCTCTCCCTCTCGCCCGAACTCGATCTGCATCTCCATCGCCGAATTCCTCACTGGGAGGTTACACACCGAGCAGAGCGCGCCAACGCCGGGCCCGCCGCAGGTACGATCCGCTGAACGGCCTGGGATCCTGCCGGTCTTGATCGCTTCTCGAACTTGCCCGCGCAGAATAGGCTCGTCTGGCATGGTGGCTCCCTGGTCGGAGGTGGTAGTGGTGCCAGATGCCACGAGCAATGACGCCAGAGTGCGTCAGCCAGAGGACCCGCAGCAGGCGAGGACAGAGTACACCCTATTCACCCGCGCTAGGACCAAGGTCCAATACCTGCCCCCGCCAGGCGTTGGTACCTTTTCCTCGCATGGATGATTCCGTCCCGGGCGTGGTCTGTCGGCGGCCTGTTCTCCCCGGGCACGAACGTTACCGGACGAGGGACAGCGACACCCACGAGGCCTGCCTGCGCGCGAGCAACGCGCACGCGCCCTCGCCCGTGGTGATCGGGAACACGTTATCCTAGCGGCCGCCTCGCGACCGGCGCGTCCGACCGCCGAAGGGCCCTCGGCCCCGTTCACGCTCGGGGCCGAGGATCCCATCCGGGCAGACCTGTTCAGCCCGGAGCGCCTCGAGGAACATGCGGAGCGCATCGCGCGCCAGCGTGTTCTTGCCGACGGCAAGACCGGTCGCCGCCTGTCGCCCCCCATACGGGACAGCGCGCGCGCGCTCCTCCAATGCTACCGAGAGATCGCGGCGGTGGTCCGCGACGAAGGGGTGACCACTCCGGCCGCGGAATGGTTCGTCGACAACTTTCACATCGTCGACGCGGTGGTCCGCCAGGTCCGGGAGGATCTCCCGCGCGGATTCTACCGCCAGCTCCCCAAGCTCGCGGAGGACCCCCTTCGGGGCTATCCTCGCGTACTCGGCCTGGCCTGGGCCTTCGTCGCGCACACCGACAGCCGATTCGAGCCCGAGACCCTTCAGCGCTTCGTCCGCCGCTTCCAGCGGGTGCAGCCGCTGACCATCGGCGAGCTCTGGGCCGTCCCCATCGCGCTCCGGATCGTGCTCGTGGAGAACCTGCGCCGGCTCGCCGAGGGAATCGTGCGCGGGCGAATCGCCCGCCACGAGGCCGACGCCCTTGCCAACGAGCTGCTCGGGCTCGGCGGCCGGACTGCGCGCCCGCTCGCATTCCAGGGCCTCGACGCCTCCTCCATGTCGAGCGCCTTCACGGTGGAGCTCGTGCAGCGGCTACGCGAGCAGGATCCGCAGTCGACCCCGGCCCTCCGGTGGCTCAACGCGCAGCTTTCCACGCTTGGCCGATCGCCGGACGAGCTCGTGCAGGTGGAGCACCAGAACCAGGCCGCCATGAACGTGACGGTTCGCAACGTGATCACCAGCATGCGAATCATGTCGACGCTCGACTGGGCGGACTTCTTCGAGAGCGTCAGCCTCGTCGACGACATGCTTCGGGCCGACACCGATTTCGGCGCCATGGACTTCACGACGCGTGATCAGTACCGTCACGCGATCGAAGACCTCGCGCGCGGCTCCGCCCGCGCCGAGCTCGAGGTCACCCGGCTGGCCATCGCCGCCGCGAAGCGGCCCGCTCCGGCCGCGCCGGGGACCGGCGCTCCTCCCGCAGACCGTTCCGCGGATCCCGGCTACTACCTGATCTCCGAGGGGCGACCGGCGCTCGAAAAGGAGATCGGCTACCGTGTCCCCGCCGCCCGATGGCTCCGGCGAGCTTTCCGGACCAGCGCGACCCCGCGCTACGTCGCGACGGTTGTGGTCGTGACGACCCTGCTCCTCGCGCCGCCGTTGTTCATTACGCACGCGTCCGGCATGACTCTCGCCGCCCTGGTCCTGCTGGCCTTCCTCGCCGCCATCCCGGCCTCCGATCTCTCGGTCGCGCTCGTCAATCGCGCCGTGATGGCGGTGCTCGGGCCGAGGTCCCTCCCGCGCCTCGAGCTTCACGACGGCGTACCCCCGAGCCTGCGGACGCTGGTGGTGGTGCCGACCCTGCTGACGAGCGAGGCGGACATCGACGAGCAGGTCAGCCGACTGGAGATCCACTTTCTCGCCAACCCGGACGGAGACCTTCACTTCGCCCTCCTGTCGGACTGGAGAGACGCGCTCACGGAGACGCGGCCGGAGGACGCTCGCCTTCTCGGGGCCGCCATCGACGGCATCGCGCGTCTCAATGGACGCAATGGCCCCGCGCCGGCCGGCGGCGCGCGTTTCCTCCTGCTCCACCGCAAACGGCTCTGGAACGCGGGCGAGGGCACATGGATGGGCTGGGAGCGCAAGCGCGGGAAGCTCGACGAGCTCAACCGCCTGCTCACGGGTGCGAGCGACACGACATTCACCGCGATCGGCGGGCGCACGCCGGCGGTGCCCCCGGGAGTGCGGTACGTGATCACCCTCGATGCCGACACGCTCCTGCCCCGCGGAGCCGCGGCCCGCCTCGTCGGCACGATGGCTCACCCCCTGAACCGGCCCGTCTTCGACGCGCGATCGCGGCGCGTGGTCGAGGGCTACGCCGTCCTCCAGCCTCGGGTCACACCAACCATACCCCCCGAGCGGGGCCGGACCCTCTTCCAGCGGATCTTCGCGGGGCCCGCCGGGATCGACCCCTACGCGGCCGCGACCTCGGACGTCTACCAGGATCTTCTCGGCGAAGGCTCCTATACCGGGAAAGGCATCTACGACGTGGCGGCCTTCACCGCGGCGCTGAAGGGCCGGGTGCCCGAGAACTCCCTGCTGAGCCACGATCTCTTCGAGGGGATCTTCGCCCGGGCGGGCCTCGTCACCGATATCGAGCTGTTCGAGGAGTTCCCCACCGACTACGAGGTCGCGGCCGGCCGCCAGTACCGCTGGGCGCGCGGCGACTGGCAGCTGCTCCCGTGGCTCATCAAGGGAGACGTTCAGGACGGCACGCGACGAGGATGGCTCCCGCTCATCGGGGCGTGGAAGATCGTCGACAACCTCCGGCGGACCCTCTCGCCGCCGGCCGCGTGGCTCACTCTCGTCGCGGCCTGGACTCTTCCGCTCGGCCTCGCGCTGATGTGGACGACCTTCGTGCTGGCCACCCTCGCGCTCCCCGCGCTCCTGCCGGCGCTCGCCGAGATCGCCCCCAAGCGACCCGGCATCTCCAAGCGGACCCACATCCGCGGCGTGGGCCGGAGCTTCGCCCTCGCGGGAGCCCAGATCGCCCTCGGCCTCACCTTCCTGGCCCACCAGGCGTGGCTCATGGCCGACGGGATCGCGCGGACGCTCGGCCGTGTCTACCTGACCCGCCGCCGGCTGCTCGAATGGACGACCGCCGCCCAGGCCGAATCGGACCTCTCCCGCGACGTCACCGGCGTGTACCGCCGCATGCGCGGCGCCCTCATCCTCGCCGTCGCGGGCGGGCTCCTCGTCGCCGTGACCCGACCGGAGGGCGTGGCGATCGCGGCGCCGTTCCTCCTGCTGTGGGGGCTCTCCCCCCTGGCGGCCCGCTGGGTGAGCCGGCCCCCGCCCCCGTCGCCGACGCAGCTGCTCTCTCCCGCGGACCGCACGGTCCTCCGCTCGACCGCGCGTCGTACCTGGCGGTTCTTCGAGGCCTTCGTCGGCCCCGACGACACCTTCCTGCCTCCCGACAACTTCCAGGAAGATCCGAAGCCGGTCCTCGCCCACCGCACCTCTCCCACCAACATCGGGCTCTACCTGCTCTCGGTGGTCGCCGCACGCGACTTCGGCTGGCTCGGTATCCTCGACACCCTCGATCGTCTCGACGCGACGCTGGCCACGATGCGCCGCCTCGAGCGCTACCGGGGCCACTTCTACAACTGGTACGACACCGGCGGTCTTCGTCCGCTCGAGCCCCGTTACGTGTCCACCGTCGACAGCGGCAACCTCGCGGCCCACCTTCTCGCGCTCGGAAACGCCTGCCGCCGCGCCGTCCACTCCCCGCTGCTGGAGCGGGATCGGCTCGACGGACTCCGGGACGCGGTGGCCCTCGCGGAGGAGAGCGCGCGTCTCCTCGGCGACGCCCGCCGCACCCAGACCGTCACCGTGCGCAACCTCGCCGAGACCATCGGAGTCCTCACCACCACGCTTCACGAGCTCCCGGCGAGCTGGACGGAGTGGGCCGCCCGCCTCGGTCTCCTCGCCCGCCACGCCGACACGCTCGTGGACGTCTCGCGCGCGCTGATCGCCGAGCGCGGGGACCCCGAGGACTCCGAGGTCGGTGTCTGGGCGCTGGCCGTCCGGGCCACCATCGCGAGCCACGCGCGCGACGTCCAGACGATCATGCCCTGGCAGACCATCGAGCTGTGGGCGTCGCCTCTTGGCGCCGGCGAGACCGCCGCCGCGCCCGATCCGCCCCAGGCGGCGGAGGCCCTCCGTGCTCTCCGGTCCTCCTCGCCCACCCCGGCCGACCTGCCCGACCGCTGCCTCGCCGTCATCGCCGAGCTCACGGCCCTCCGGGAGACCCTGCGTCGCGAAGACCCGGCGAGTGGCGACGCCATCGAGGGCCTCGACCGGACCATCGGCGTCCTGGAGCGCTCCTCGGAGGCCGCCCGCACTCTCGTCCGACGCCTGCTGGCGGTCAGCCGCGCGGCCAAGGATCTCGTCGACGAGATGCAGTTCGACTTCCTCTTCGATCCCAGCCGGAAGATCTTCTCGATCGGTTACCGGGTCACCGACGGCGGCCTCGACTCCAGCGCCTACGATCTCCTCGCCTCCGAAGCCCGTCTCGCCAGCTTCGTCGCCATCGCCAAGGGGGATGTTCCGGTCTCGCACTGGTTCCATCTCGGTCGCCCGATGACCCCGGTGGGGCTCGGGTCGGCGCTCGTGTCCTGGTCCGGCTCGATGTTCGAGTACCTGATGCCGGCGCTCGTCATGCAGTCCCCCGCCGGCAGCCTGCTCGAGGAGACCTACCGCCTGGTGGTTCGCCGTCACATGGGCTACGGCGCGGAGCACGGCGTCCCCTGGGGCATCTCGGAGGCGGCGTACAACGTCCGCGACCTGGACCTGACCTACCAGTACTCGAACTTCGGCGTGCCGGGGCTCGGCCTCGAGCGGGGGCTCGGCGAGGATCTGGTCGTCGCGCCCTACGCCACCGCCCTGGCCGCGATGGTCGACCCGGTGGCCGCCACGCGGAACCTCTCGGCCCTCGTCGCGGTGGGGGCTCGGGGCGCCTACGGCTTCTACGAGGCGCTCGACTACACCGCATCGCGGATCCCCGAAGGGGCCTCGGTCGCCATCGTTCGAGCCTACATGGCGCACCACCAGGGCATGACGCTGGTCGCCCTCGCGAACGTGCTGCACGACGGAGTGATGCGCGCGCGGTTCCACGCCGAGCCGATCATCCAGGCGACCGACCTGCTCCTGCAGGAGCGCCCGCCCCGGGACGTCGCGGTGGCCCGCCCCCGGGTCGAGGAGGTGCACGCGCCGGCTCACGCCCGAGACTTCGCCGAGCCGGTCTTCCGGCAGTTCACGACCCCGCACGGCCCGGTTCCCCGCACGCACCTCCTGTCGAACGGCCGGTACTCGGTGATGCTCACCACGGCCGGCTCGGGCTACAGCCGACGTGGCGGCCTCGCGGTGACGCGCTGGCGCGAGGACGTCACGTGCGACAACCGGGGGACCTATATCTTCCTGCGGGACGTCCAGACCGGCGCGGTCTGGTCGGCCGGTCACCAGCCCACCGGCGTCGAGCCCGACAGCTATCGGGTGACCTTCTCCGAGGACCGGGCGGAGTTCCATCGTCGCGACGGCGCGATCACGACCACGCTCGAGGTGCTCGTCTCCCCCGAGGACGACGCCGAGATCCGCCGGATCTCGGTCACGAATCTCGGGCTCCAGGCGCGCGAGCTCGAGGTAACGTCCTACTGCGAGCTCGTGCTGGCTCCGCCGGCCGCGGACAACGCCCACCCGGCCTTCTCCAACCTCTTCGTCCAGACCGAGCCGCTGGCCGACCTGGGCGGCCTGCTGGCCACGCGCCGGGTTCGGTCGGCGGCGGAGCCGTCCGTCTGGGCCGCCCACACCGTCATCGTCGAGGGGCAGCTCGGCGGAGGCGCCCAGTACGAGACCGACCGTGGCCGCTTCCTCGGTCGGGGGCGGACCATCCGCACGCCGATGTCGATCATCGACGGGCGGCCGCTGTCGAACACCGCGGGCTCCGTGCTGGATCCGATCTTCAGTCTCCGGCGCCGGATCCGACTCGCTCCGGGCGAGAGCGCCCGCCTCATCTTCTCCACGCTCGTCGCCCCGTCACGCGAGACCGCGGTCGCCCTCGCCGACAAGTATCGAGACCTGGCGACCTTCGAACGCACCGTCACCCTGGCCTGGACGCAGGCGCAGGTCCAGTGCCACCATCTGGGCATCGAGCCGGACGAGGCCCATCTCTTCCAGAACCTGGCCAGCCGAATCATCTACTCCGACCCGACGCTGCGCCCCTCCTCGGAGGTGCTGAGGCGGAACACGTCCGGGCCGTCGGCCCTGTGGGCCCGCCAGATCTCCGGCGACCTCCCGATTGTCCTGGTCCGGATCGACGAGCCCGAGGATCGGGGCATCGTCCGCCAGCTCCTCCGCGCTCACGAGTACTGGCGCGTGAAGGGCCTGGAGGTCGACCTCGTCATCCTGAACGAGAAGGCGCAATCCTATGCTCAGGAGCTCCAGACCTCGTTGGAGGCGCTCGTACGGACGAGCCAGTCGGCGCGACGAGAGGAGGGGGAGGGCGTCGCACGTGGCAATGTCTTCATCCTCAGGAAGGATCTGCTCTCCCCGGAGGATCATGCCGCCCTCCAGGTGGCCGCGCGGGTCGTCCTCCTGAGTCGACACGGCACGCTCGCGGAGCAGCTCGCGCGCCTCGAGCCGCCGGGCGACACCGCCACGCCCCGACGGCGCCCGGCCAGACCGGAGCCGGCCGCGGACGTCGCGGGCCCGCACCTCGAGCCCGAGTTCTTCAACGGGCTCGGGGGCTTCGTCGACGACGGGCGTGAATACGTCACCGTCCTCGGGGAGGGGCAATGGACCCCGGTGCCGTGGATCAACGTCATTGCCAACCCCGCGTTCGGCTTCCAGGTCTCCGAGTCGGGCGCCGGGTACACCTGGTCGGTCAACAGCCGCGAGAATCAGCTGACGGCGTGGTCCAACGATCCGGTCAGCGATCCGCCCGCGGAGACGATCTACGTCCGGGACGAAGAGACAGGAGCGCTGTGGGGCCCGACGCTGCTCCCCATCCGCGAGGACGCGTCGCCCTACGTCGCCCGACACGGACAAGGGTATAGCCGCTTCGAACACACCTCTCACGGTATCGCCATGCAGCTTCTCCAGTTCGTGCCGCTCGAGGACCCGATCAAGATCTCTCGCCTGCGCCTGGAGAATCACTCGGCGAGGCCCCGACGCCTGTCGGTCACCGGGTACGTCGAGTGGACGCTGGGCGTCTCCCGGAGCGCGACCGCGCCCTTCGTCGTCACGGACGTCGATCCGGACACGGGGGCGCTGTTCGCCCGCAACCCGTGGAACGTCGATTTCGGCGACCGGGTCGCGTTTGCCGACCTCGGCGGGCGCCAGACCGCGTGGACCGGTGACCGGGCCGAGATCCTCGGGCGGAACGGGACCGCAGATCATCCCGCTCTGCTGGAACGAGGGGGCCGTCCGTCGGGGCGCGTCGGCCCGGGTCTCGATCCGTGCGCTGCCCTTCAAGCGGTGATCGACATACCGGCCGGTGGCCGCGAGGATCTCGTATTCTTCCTGGGCCAGGCCTCCTCTGCGGCCGAGGCGCGCGCCCTCATCGCTCGCTATCGGGCCGCGGACCTCGACCTCGCCCTGGACGCGGTCCGGACCCACTGGGACGACGTCCTCGGGGCCATCAAGGTGAGTACTCCCGATCGCTCCATGGACCTCATGCTGAACCGGTGGCTCCTCTATCAGACCCTCGGCTGCCGGGTCTGGGCCCGATCCGCCTTCTATCAAGCCGGGGGTGCCTACGGGTTTCGTGATCAGCTCCAGGACGTGATGGCTCTGGCCGTCGCGAAGCGCGAGGTCGCCCGCGAGCACTTCCTCAGGGCCGCGGCCCACCAGTTCGTCGAGGGCGACGTCCAGCACTGGTGGCACCCCCCATCGGGTCGCGGCGTCCGGACCCGGATCTCGGATGACCCGATCTGGCTGCCCTACGCGGTCACCCACTACCTCGAGGTCACCGGCGATACCGCGCTTCTCGACGAGATCGTCCCCTTTCTCGAGGGGCCGCCGATCCCATCGGGACACGACGATGCCTACTTCCAGCCCTCGCGCTCGACGGAGAGCGCCACCCTCTTCGAGCACTGTGCCCGCGCGCTCGACCGTAGCTCGCCGGTCGGCGCCCACGGCCTTCCGCTCATCGGTACCGGAGACTGGAACGACGGCATGAACCGCGTGGGCGACAAAGGGCGGGGGGAGAGCGTCTGGCTCGGGTGGTTCCTCCATACGACGCTCTGGGAGTTCGCGCGGGTGGCCGCCGCGCGCGGCGAGCACGCGCGCGCCGAGGCCTGGCGCCACCGGGTGAAGGCCCTCAAGGCCTCCCTCGAAGAGCACGCGTGGGACGGAGACTGGTATCGCCGCGCCTACTTCGACGACGGCACCCCGCTCGGCTCCGTCGTCAACCCAGAGTGCCGGATCGACTCGATCGTGCAGTCCTGGGGGGTGATCTCGGGCGCCGCCGAGCCCGCGCGCGCCGCGCGGGCAATGGCCGCGGTGGAAGAATATCTCGTCCGGCGAGATCAGGAGCTCATACTTCTGTTCACCCCGCCGTTCGACCACGCCTCGGTGGACCCCGGATACGTCAAGGGCTATCCGCCGGGCATCCGTGAGAACGGCGGCCAGTATACGCATGCCGCCATCTGGGTCGTGATGGCCTTTGCCGCTCTCGGGGACGGCGACAAGGCGAACGAGCTCTTCTCGATCCTGAACCCGATCAATCGTGCGAGCACCCGCGCCGGCGTCCACCGCTACAAAGCGGAGCCGTACGTGGCCGCCGCCGACGTCTATGCCCAGTACCCTCACGTCGGCCGCGGAGGATGGACGTGGTATACGGGGTCCGCGGGCTGGATGTACCGGGCCGGGCTCGAGTGGCTCCTTGGGTTCCGCCTACGCGGCGCGGTCCTCCACCTCGATCCCTGCATCCCGCGCGCGTGGGATCACTTCGAGATCACGTTCCGGTACCACGCGTCGCGCTACGAGATCCGGGTCGAGAATCCGAACGGGGTGACCCGGGGCATCTCGAGCGTAGAAGTCGACGGCGCTCCCCTCGCCGTCGCGGGCGGCAGCGTCCCCCTGACGAGCGACGGCGAAACACACCGCGTCCGTGTCATCCTCGGGTAAGCGCGCGAGGTGCCCGCGGCAGCGGGCAGACCCGAGAGGCGACCCTTCCCCACCGCGGCACGGGTCGCCGATCGCCCTTCATCCGTGCCGCCCCCTTGGCAGATCTGGCGAGATGACGACCGCCCGGCCGCGATGTCGCGGGTCCCATCATCGAGAATACGGGTAGCCTGACACCGGACCGACGACACTCGGAGAAGGAGACACCCGATGAGCAACGGAGTGGGTCAGGCGGTGCGGGTCAGGGGGCGGTGCCCCCCCTCATGAGAAACCTCGCCTCCGCGAACGACTCCGTCGCCTCCTCCGACAGCCCCTGCCGGGCATAGAGGTCGCCGAGCAGGTAGTGGAGTGTCGGCTCGTCCGGTTCCCGGACGAGCTCTTCGATCAAGCCGAGCCGGGCATCGTGAAGCAGACCGTGGCTCGCGAGAACCCCGGCTCGGAGGATCACGAGGGTGGCGGGGTTCACGTCGGGGCCGAGCGCTGCCTCCATCTCGCTCAGCTCGCGACGGATCGCCTCCGCGTCCGTCGGATCGACCACCTCGAACCACACTTCCTGCGCCGGCATCCGGGCCGCCAGCAGCTGGAACCGGTATCGGACCGCGGGCGCCAGCGCGGGGGCGTCGTTCGGGTACCGGAACCGCGTGCCCTCATGGTTCGGGCGCTCGAACACCAGCCCGGTGGGTCCGGCCACGCGAACGGTCATCCGCGAGCTCGGGCTCCCGCGCCACTCGAAGACCAGGGAATCGGGCAGCACGAGCCCGTTGTGCGGCGTCAGGATCGCGGGCGGCTTCATTCCCCCTCGAGTGCCCAGGACTCCCAGCGGGAGCTCCTTCGTCGTGGACAGGAAGTCGAAGCTTGCCTCGAGGATCTTCAGCCCCTTGCTCAGCGGGCCGCGGTCCATCACGAAGGCGCTCACGATGAACGGGGCGGTCGCGTCGTCCACCCTGACGCTTCCCCGCCCGCCGGTGAGCACGATGACCACCCAGGCGTCCCGGGTTGCCTCGACCGTGTCCCCGTCCCGGAGGGTCAACAGGGGCGTCGCCGGGCGCCAGCGCCCGCTGTCGGCAGATCTGACCTCGACCTGTCCCCGCCCCACGTGGATCTCGGTGATCATCCCGGCCACCTCCCGCTCCGCGCTCCCCGCGTGACCGGGAAGCCACAGAATCGCCGGCAGGACCGTGATGCCCAACCAGTACGTCAGTCTCCGTCTTGTCGCGCCCATGGTTCGTTACCTCGCCAGAGTCGCGGGTCGCTAGACGATCATCCATGCGCGCTCACGCGCCTTGGCGTTGCGCGCCCAACTTCCCGGCCCGCCTCACCCGCAAGGGGCATGCCATCGGTGAGTGCATCGCCACGACGGGACCTTCCGAGCGGGAGGCCACGGTCAGGGCGGCATTCTGCCCGATCCCGCGGTCGCCGCGCCCGATCCCGGGCCGGCCGCGGTGCCCGGCCGCGCAGCTCATCGGCGACGCTGATAGAATTCCTGCATGGCCACGGCAGGCAGCGTGATGGCCGGAGCGACCGCGGTTTCCGTGCCTCCCGGTGCGGGTCCGGCCGCGCTGCCGTTCAGGTGCGAGCTCAGTCTCGCGCCGTTGATCACCTTCTGGACCCAGCTCTCGGCCTACCATGAGTTCGGCCGAGGGCCTCTACCGGGTCTCGTGCGCGAGAAGGCGCGCGAGGCGCCCGAGCTGGCGGGGGTGATCGACGACCTCTCGATCGTCGAGAAGCACCGTCCGTTCGTCGACCTGATGATGACCGCGGTCTTTCCCCCCGCCTTCTGGGAGCAAGAGTACGGAGCGGCCCTCTTCCCCTTCCAGCTCCGTGCGTTCTACGCGACGCCTCCCTTCCGGCGCTCGCTCATGAGCGCGGACGGGACGCTCCAGGGCCGGGCGAACTTCCTGCAGGAGCACAGCGCGGGGCAGACGCTCGCCGCCGCCCGGCTCTTGCTCGCCTACGAGCTGATCCTCGAGCGAGCGTACGGGATCGACGTCGGGGGCGACGTCCCGGTCATCTTCACGACCACCGAGGCCACCACCGGCCTCGAGCAGCACTTCCGCCTGCAATTCGACTGGCGCTTCGTGGAGGTCGACGTCGTCGGACCCAGACCGGCGCTCTCGGATGCGCTGCGGCAGCGGCTGCAGGCCGGACTCGTCGAGGCGGATCTTCTTCGCGACCTCCTGCCCCCCGACCGCTTCGTGCTGCGCGGCTTCATGATCGTCAAGGCGGTGGACGTCACCGATCAGGAGGTCCTGTCCTCCCTCAAGCGGGACCTCATCGACAAGGACTCGATCGTCTCGGACTCCCACTTCCAGGGGCTGCAGGCCAAGCTCCGGACGTTCTTCCGGCGGCCCGATCTGCGCCTCGGCCTCGCGGCGGTGGAGGGAGACCGCGTGCTGATCCTGAACGACGCGTCGAGCCACGAGCGGGCGTGCATCTTCGCCGACTCCGCTCATCACACGACCGCCGAGTTCGCCGGATCGCTCTACGAGCGGACGGTCGGCCAGGAGCGCCCGATCGTCATCGACGACCTCCAGGCCTATCCCGATCGAACCTCGATCGAGGAGGAGCTGATCCGGAGCGGGATCCGGAACTTCGTCTGCGCCCCGCTCCACTACCAGGAGAAGGTGATCGGCACCCTGGAGCTGGTCTCGGCCCACGCGGGGGACCTGAACTCGACCCACCTCCCCAAGCTCCAGGAGCTGCTGCCGCTCTTCTCGATGGCGGTCCAGAGGAGCGTGGAGGAGCTGAACAGCCGCATCCAGACCGTCATCAACGAGCAATGCACCGCGATCCATCCCACCGTCCAGTGGCGCTTCCGCCGGGCGGTGCTCAACAGCTTCGAGCGCCAGCGAGGCTCCGCGAGCCCCGTCACGGAGCTCGAGCCGATCGTCTTCGAGGGCGTCCACCCGCTCTACGGGCTCGCCGACATCCGGGGCTCGTCGACCCAGCGGGCCCAGGCCATCCAGGCCGATCTGGTGACCCAGCTGCGCCTCGCGAAGGCGGTGATCCAGGCCGCGCGGACGGCGCGGTCCCTGCCCGCTCTGGACGAGCTCGAGTACCGGATCGACAAGCGCACCGCCCAGATCGAGCGCTCGCTCAGCTCGAGCGACGAGATCGGGATCGTCACCTTCCTGCGGGCCGAGGTCGAGGGTTTGCTGGATCATCTCGGCTCGTTCGGCGTCGCGGTCCGCGAGCGCGTCGCCGCGTATCGAAGCGCCCTCGACCCGCGGCTCGGAGCGGTCTACAACCGGCGGCGGCTCTTCGAGGAGAGCGTCACCGCAATCGCGGAGAGCATCTCGTCGTACCTGGACCTCGAGGAGCAGGCCGCCCAGGGGATGTGCCCGCACTACTTCGAGAAGCAGAAGACGGACGGGGTCGACTACCAGATCTATATCGGAGCCAAGCTCCTGGAGGACGGGGGTGTCGACCCCCTGTGCCTGAAGAACCTCCGCCTGTGGCAGCTGATGGTCACGTGCGGGATCGCGGTCCGCGCCCATCAGCTCCGCGATCGGCTTCCGATCCCGCTCGAGACGACGCACCTGGTCCTCGTCCAGCACGCCCCGCTCTCGATCCGCTTTCGCTTCGACGAGAAGCGGTTCGACGTCGACGGCGCGTACGACATCCGGTACGAGATCGTCAAGAAGCGCATCGACAAGGCGCTCGTCCAGGGGACGACGGAGCGGGTGACGCAGCCCGGGCACGTGGCCATCGTCTACAGCCAGCCCGGCGAGGCGCAGGAGTATCGGTCGTACATCGAGTACCTGCAGACACTGGGCTACCTGACCGGCACCGTCGAGCCCCTCGCGCTCGAGGAGCTCCAGGGGGTCCAGGGCCTGCGGGCGCTCCGGGTTCAGGTCGCGCTGGACAACCCCAAGCTCCAGGACCGCATCAACCTCGCAGAGCTAACCGGAAGGAGCTAGCCATGGCCAGTGCGGCAGTCAGCGAACTGAAGAAGAAGATGGACGCCGCGGCCGAGAATCTCTCGCGGCAGCTCCAGGGCATGGAGCCCTACCTGGACAAGTCGGACGCCCCGGGAGAATGGACCACGCGGCAAGTCCTCTGCCATCTCCTGGAGGATCCGGGCTGGAGCCCGGTGACCGTGCTCGAGAGCTTCACGACCTCCAAGCTGCCGGTCATCGAGATCAAGCCCGGCCACGCTCCGGTCACGCCCGAGCGACAGGCGATGACGCTCCCCCAGCTGCGTGAGGCACTCGAGGCCCAGCGCCGCGACATCTCCGGCTACCTCGACTCCCTCGGCGAGGCCGATCTCCGCCGCAAGGCCAAGGTCCCCCTCTTCAAGCAGTTCATGGGGACCGACGAGATCGCGCTGCCGGTGTTCGTGGGCGCGATGTTCGACTTCCACTGGAACGACCACGCCGGGCAGCTCGCCAAGATCCGCAAGGCCAACGGGATGCCGGACGCCTGACCCTCCGTCTGCTTCGGGACCTCATCGCCCCCGCTGGGGGGCGATCCGCTGAGCTTACTTCGTGCGCTTCGTGCGGCCGGCCTTCCCCTCCTCCTCGGCCTTCCGTAGCTCCTCGGCCTCGGGGCCTTCGAGCGTCTCCCGCGCTTTCTCCGCCGCGGGCTCTACCGCCCCGGACTCAACGTGACGCCGCACGTCTTGACGATACCGTCGATCGGCGGTGCGGTTGCCCTCACCTTCGTTCTTGCTCGGCTCACTCATGGCTCTCTGGACCTCCTGCGCAGTGTTCGCTGCGTCGATCGTCTCGACTGCTGCTGGGACTGTCAGCAAGGAGGCTGCCAGACGATAGGGAACGCCAAACCGTCCGGGTGCGAGGAACCAGGCAGATGCGGTCGGAACCTTTTGGCCTACCCGAGTAGGTATGACCAGGTGGAATTGGGGGGAACATCAGAACGGCATCCTCCACGGCCACGTCGGTCCCGTCACCGGGTCCCGTCGTTCCCTGGCCGTGATCTCCGCCGCGCCGACCCTCCGCCGAGCGAGCACGGGCACTGCCTGCCGGTTTCCCGCTACTATTTGGCGGGCGTGAGCGTCGCGAGTACTTTCTTGGCGGCCGACGCTCGACTCTGGCAGGATCGGACGGAGCGGAGATCATGAAGCACATCTGGCTGATGGGGATGGCGCTGACGCTGGCCCTGTCCGGAGTCGGATCGGCGGCGGATGCGCCCACGTTCAGCGACGAGGTCGTGAGGATCGTCCAGGAGCGCTGCCAGACGTGCCACCGCCCCGGCGAGCACGCGCCGTTCTCGCTCATCACGTACGCGGATGTCTTCAAGCGGCGCGCCGACATCCGCGACCAGATCGACTGGCGCACGATGCCTCCGTGGAAGCCGGTCCCCGGCTTCGGCAGCTTCCTGGAGTCGCGCCGACTGTCCGACGAGGAGAGAGCGACGATCCTCAAATGGATCGACGAAGGCGCGCCGGAGGGCGACCCCGCCAAGCTGCCGCCGCCCAGGGCATTCCCCACCGGCTGGACGCTCGGCACCCCCGACCACGTGCTCGAGATGAGCGCCCCGTACACGGTGCCCGCTCGCGCGGGCGATGTCTATCGCTGCTTCGTCGTGCCCACGAGCTTTCCCGAGGACCGGTGGATCAGCAAGGTGGAGTACGCCCCCGGCGACAAGAAGGTCGTGCACCACGTGCTCGCGTACATCGCCACCGGCCCGACGGCGGCGAGCCTTCAGCGCCCGGCGGGCGGCGCGGGCTATCCGTGCTTCGGCGGGCCGGGATTCCTTCCCGCGGGAGGACTGGGCGGGTGGGCGCCCGGCATCGGGCCGCGCGTGCAGCCCGACGGCGTCGCCTGGCTGCTTCCGGCCGGCGCCACCGTCGTCCTCCAGATCCACTACAACAATGGCAGTCCTCAAGCACACACGGATCGCACGCGGGCCGCCCTGTACTTCGCGACGAGTCCGGTGGACAAGCGTCACCGGGCGATCCCCCTCCTGAACCGCACCTTCACCATTCCCGCCGGGGAGAAGCGGTACGAGGTCCACGCGTCGTACACGGTGCCGCCGGGCCGGGACCTGCACGCGACCGGCATCACGCCACACATGCACCTCCTCGGGCGCGAGATGAAGGTGACCGCAACCTACCCCGACGGGGCGGTGCGCCCGCTGATCTACATCGACGACTGGGACTTCCACTGGCAGGCGAACTACACGTTCGAGGAGCCCGTTCCCTTGCCGAGCGGGACGCGCATCGACATGGTCGCGGTGTTCGACAACTCCGCGGAGAGCAAGCGCCAGCCGAGCCAGCCCCCGCGGGCGGTGAGCTGGGGGGAGGGCACCACCGACGAGATGGCCCTCGTCTTCGTGAGCATCACCGTGGACGGCGAGCGCATCGGCTGGCGCCCGCGCTGACGGGAGCGAGCCGGCACGACCGGCGTCGCTCGATCACCCGGCACGCCCCCGTCGTGAGACTGGGCCGCCGCGTGGTCCACTTCGATGACGGCGACGTGCAGCGCTTCATCGAGCAGCGGCGGACCGTCGCGTGAGTCTGCCGCAGCCGCTCCTCCACGTCGTGAAGTCGCCCGACTCCCCTACTCCCGCCAGGTCATGACCCGCCGCCTGCTCCGCCACTGGCCCCCGTTGGGGGCCGGCGCTCACACTTCGCGGCGCCTCCGTCGCCATCGCAGAGCCGCCGTACCGACCGCGACCAACATGGAGCCGGTGAGCACTAGAGTGCTGGGCTCTGGCGTGGGCGCATGCAGCCCCCCGACCCCACCGAGCCAGAATTCAAGGTCGTTGCCCACAAAGGGATTGTTGGGGTTGGCGATCTGTCCGGCCAGGATGCCGAAGACGACATCCGAATCCGGCCCGGCATCATGAACCGCGCCCCGGACATCAAACCCGAACCGCGCCCCCGCCGGCAAGTTCGCGTCGCGAATCGCTCGCCGAAGCACATCCCGCGGTACGTCGAAGTCGGATGGCAAGGTTACCACGCTCCCTGCGTTGAGCACGACGTTGAAGGGGACGGCGGGGCCGGGCGCGAACTCTCCGGGATGCGGCGCAATCCGGTGCACGGCATCACCTGTCATCGTGACCAAGTCGCTCGGGTGAAAGAGACCCGTGTTCGGCGAGTACTCGAACTGAGCTTGAACAGACCAGAAGTCGCCAATGATGAAGAAGTTGAAGATCTGAGGCGCGACGACGGGATCGATTCGCCCGCTCGGTCCGGAGCCGGCGACCAATACGAGGTTGAACTGTAGGGGTGTTTCGTTAAACAGGCCGTTGGGCAAGGGATTGGGTGACGGGCCGGCTATGACGTCGCTGAGCATGAAGGGGTAGTTATTGAACCCGGGCAGCTCCGGATTCGGCGGCCCCTGCGGAAGGCCAGTCGGCATATTGCCGGGGACGCCGATTACCGTCGCCGCGACGGGACTGGTGGCGGCGGCGAGAAGCGACACGAGCACAAGAGAGAGTCGACCGACAGTCTGGAGAATTAGGTTCATGCCCAGGTCCTCCCTCGTCGCGCAGCAAGTGGGGAACTCCGATCCTAGGTGGGGGCAAGACCTCTGTCAACCATGACCCGCGGGCGCTTGGTGGTGAAGCAGGGCGGGCCCGTCGTCGGGGTCACGGCGAGACGGTGCGCCAGAACGATGGGCAGGAGTACATCCCGTGGAAGCGGCTGCTACTGAAGTGAGGCGCGCTCGACGAGACGAACTAGGCGGGGCCGCTCGGCTCGTGCCCAATTACCTGCCGCTCGACGTCCCACGCGTGAAAGCAGGTGACGTGGAGCTGGACGCCGGTAGCGTCGGGGCCACCGTCCTTGCTCAACCCCTCCATCAGCATCTGCGTTTTGGTCACGATCTCGCCGCACCCGTCGCAGGTTTCCCCGCTGCCCGGACCGCCCCACATCCGCGGGATGTGGTCCTGCGGAAGTCGCCCGTCCGCCAGCTTTGCTCGAATCAGGAGACGAAGGGTGGGCTTATCCATCGCGGAGCACCTCGCGGCGGGACGGGGTTCGACATGCCAGATTCACCAGGGTCTCACCGCCAGCGGGGGACTGGACGGCGGCCGGGGTGCAGGCAAACGCATAGTGTTCGCCCGGCCGGGCCACGCCAAGTTGGACCTTGGTCCAATGCCTCCCGAGGAGGCCTGCCCCGTGATCGCTGCCATCCACGACCGCAGGAGCCAGGACGAAAGCGAGCGCGGCGCCCGCATCACGACCGAGCTCGGCGCGATCGCTGGAGGAGGCGGCCCCTCGCGGCTACACCTTCACCGCGACCGGCACCTTTGAGCGGATCGACGTCCCCGCCGTCAACGTTGGTGATGGCCCCAACGGGATTCGACGCTCGGCGAAGGCGCTCCAGTGTGCCGACGGACAGCCCGGTGACCGCTGCCACTTCGCGCGGCCGGAGAACACGATCCCGCGCCACGTGAACCCCCTTGTG
>Ga0068855_100001729_pt1 | contig 27297 bp, 31 predicted proteins | sample KBSCornC52_FD_66592 | JGI IMG/M metagenome (GOLD analysis project Ga0068855, IMG submission 66592) | Corn rhizosphere microbial communities from Kellogg Biological Station, Michigan, USA - KBS Corn C5-2 | ecosystem: Host-associated > Plants > Roots > Rhizosphere > Soil ... | reverse complement strand
ACGGCCGCCGATCTCCTCGGTGATGTGGACCAGGGCTTCCGCGTCGCGATGCGCACCCTGGACCTGTTCCGTCCGAGCGTCGGCGCCTTCGCGGTGGGCATGGCGCAAGCGGCGCTCGACGCGTCGATCGCCCACGCCGGCCGGCGCGAGGCCTTCGGCGGCGTCCTGAAGGACCTGCAGGCCGTCTCCCACAACCTGGCCGAGATGGCCACCCGCATCGAAGCGGCGCGGCTGCTCGTCTACAGCGCCGCCGAGGCCTACGACAGCGGCGAGAAGCGCATCGCCGGCCGCTCGGCCATGGCGAAGCTGTTCGCCACGGAGACCGCGCAGTTCGTCATCGACGCGGCGGTGCAGATTCACGGCGCCATCGCCCTCCAGCACGGCCACCTGCTGGAACACCTGTACCGCGAAGTGCGCGCGCCGCGGATCTACGAAGGCGCCTCCGAAGTCCAGCGGACGATCATCGGGCGCGAGCTGTACCGGGGGTAGGCCGCACCCCGGTCACAGGTGCTTGGCGAACCCGCGACATACGCGCACCCGTCCCGAAAGCAAAGCCAGGGCGTGTGGTCGGATGTCGCGGATGTCGTAGCCCGCCATCGCCGATCCCTCATGGCGTCACCGTCTTCGTTCACTCACTCTCAGCTGACGTTGGCACTCGTCGTGCAAATCAGGGTACGTCCTAGCGATCGTCTCCAGCGTGCGCCTTCGCATCAGTTTCTCGGCGGCGGCGCGGCCGGCCTGCCCGAAAAGGCCCTCGATCGTCGCGTCGAACCGGATCAGCTCATACCGGAGGTAATTCACCTTCCAACGGTTCAGGGTGTTGCCGTTGACCTTGCCGGCATTGACCGCTTCGCGGGCGTCGCTGTGCCGGACGGCGCGGTCGGCCAGGACGTCCGGGGCCAGCCTCGGGATCGGCACCTGGTCAGCGGCGACCAAGCGGAGCAGTTCCTCGCGGCGTCGGTCCCACGCCTTCCGCGCCGCGGCGGACCTTCGGGCCGCCACCTCCAGACGGTTCACGAACTCCGTCGTGCCCTCGGCGGCGTCGATTCGTGAAAGCGCGAACTGCAGCATCGGAGCGGCGTTCGGGAAGTTCGGCCTGATGACGACGTGGTCAGGGCTGCCCAGGAAGTCACGGACCATCGCCTCGGTCCAGCCGCGGGCGGCGAGTTCCTTGCCGTTGAGATAGCCGGTGGTGGTGAGTGGAGCCATGGTGGCGCCCCCTTTCTCCTGTCTCCCCGCAGGAATGTTGAGGCACCAGGATGATTTGGGACGAATAGCCCGGGCAAGTCAGAATGCGGATAATTCACCCAGTCGGCCCTCGGGCTACGGCGTGTCGCGGCGTGGAACGACTCGCGGCCGCCGTGCGTTAACCGATCATGAGCGTCTTCTTCGACATATTCGTCCCGAGCCGGCGTCACGTCGAGGACGAACGCAACCGGCTGGAGTGGACCCGCGACGAGGAGGGCGAGGGCGACCCGCACCGCGGTCCGATCGACCTGGACAGCGGCGTGGTCAGCATCAAGGTGTCCGGGGACGGGCCCGAGCCGGAGCCTGAGCCCGAACCCCCCGTCACCAGGACAGCAGCGAGGGAAAGCCCCCGCAGCGAGCCATAGCCTCCAGCTCGTCCAGCGAAGCCTGGGCCTGCGCCGCGGTCTCCGGCTCCCGGTCGCACAACCCGCTGGCGGCGAACTCGTCCTCGTCCAGGCGCAGGATCTGCGTGTGGTCGGCGGACAGCCACAAGTCCAGATCGAGGTCGGCGACCTCCAGACGCGGTCCTCCCGGCGCGTCGGGGAGCACCACCGTCGGCCGCGTCGCGTCGCAGTACCAGCCCTTGACCTCGCCCGAGGCGGCGTGGACCTCCTTGATCGAGTACCACCGGGAGCGCCAGTAGTGCTCCGTCCAGACGTCGCCGGGCTCGAACACGGCGAACCCCATGTCGCGCGGCACGTCACCGAACCAGGGTGCGACGAGCGAGATGTGCTCCCCGTCGTCCTGCCGTACCTCGGCCGGATACTCGACGTCCGGCCGCGGCGCCTTCAGCAGGCGGACGGTGATGGGGGCGCCGGGCTTCAGGGCTGCGTTTCCGTCACTCACGTCTTTCCTTATATCCGATACCGGTTCTCGAACGTCGCGGTAAGTCCCGCGCGCTCATCGAGTGTCGGTAACTTACGGCAGAGTAGGTTAGGGTCCTCCTGTGGCCGAACGCGAATACGTTTATCCCCCGGTGATCGGGGCCATGAAGGGCGCCTTCCGAGCGCTCGACCTGAAGGTCGAGGTGCGCGGGGCCGACCGGATCCCCCGCAGCGGCGGAGCGGTGCTGGCCAGCAACCACATCAGCTACCTGGACTTCATCTTCGCCGGGTACGCGGCGCTGCCGTCCGGCCGCCGGGTGCGGTTCATGGCCAAGAAGGAGGTCTTCGACAACAAGATCTCCGGCCCGCTGATGCGCGGTATGCGGCACATCCCGGTGGACCGCGAAGCCGGATTGTCGTCTTACCGCCAAGCACTTGCGGACTTGAAGTCGGGCGAAGTAGTGGGCGTGTTCGGCGAGGCCACGATCAGCCGCTCCTTCATGATCAAGGATCTGAAGAACGGCGCGGTGCGGATGTCCCAGGCCGCCGACGTGCCGCTGATCCCGGTGATCCTGTGGGGCACACAGCGTCTGTGGACCAAGGGACGCAAGCGCCGGCTGTGGCAGCGGCACATGCCGATCACCGTGCTGGTCGGCGAGCCGATGTACCCGAAGAAGGGCCAGAACTCCAACGAGCTGACCGCCGAGCTGCACGCGCGCCTGAGCGCCCTGCTCGACGAGGCGCAGGCGAGCTACCCGGACAAGCCCTCCGGCCCGGACGACTCGTGGTGGCTCCCGGCGCACCTCGGCGGCACCGCGCCGACGCTGGAGCAGGCGGCGGAGATGGACGCTCGCGGTCGCGGCGAACAGGAGGCCGAGGCCACGGCGCAGGAGCCGGCGAAGGAAGCAGTCGCCGTTCCGGTCGAGGAGACGCCGACGGCCAAGGAGCCGACCCCCGAGACGGTGACGGAGCCGGCTGAGACGACAGTCGAGGAACCAGCTGAGGTTGCGGCTGAGGCACCGGCTGAGGCACCAGCCCCCGAGCAAGCCAACGAGCCGGTCAACGAGCCAGCCCCCGAGCCGGCCGAGGAATCGCCGCAGGAGACGGCCACCGAGCCGACCCCCGAAGCAGCCGACGAACCCGCCAAGGAAACAGTCGCCGCCAAGGACTCCGCACAGGACAGCTGAGGGGCATCGTCCTCCGGGTGCCGCCGGAACCCCCGGAAACGCCGTTTCCGGCTACCGTCGGCACCCGCCCCGTCACCCAGCAAAGTTCCCTTTGACGTGCCATGACCTGGCACTTTACCGTCAACGCATGGATTTCCAGCCGCATGACGACGCGCCCCCGTTGGCCTCCCCGCTGGCCGGCGTCGTGGCCGCCTTCATGCCGCGCATGGCCGAGTTCGCCTTCGACCCCGGCCTGCTCGCCGCGATCGACCAGCACGCGGCGGCGGTCTGCGACACGCTCAGCCTCGACCCGCCCCACGTGCCGATCCCGAAGCAGCGCACCGTCGCCCGCGAAGACCTGACGGACTATGTCCTCGGCTTCAAGGACGTGCTGGCCGAGACCGGCTGGGAGGAGCCGGTCGGCTACGACTTCGCCACCCTGCGCCTGACCGCCATCTGCTGGTTGGTCCGCGAGCAGGACCTGCTGGGGCCCTAGCCCGTCTCGGAATCCCTGCTACCCCGCGACCTTCCCCTGAGTGGATTCTCCGCTAGCCAACTCCGGGCGCGGTCGGCCAGGATCAAGCATGAAATCCCGACGTGCAGGCATGTGGTGGGGCACCGCGATCGAAGCACCCGACCCCGGCGTCCTGGCCCGGTTCTACTCCGAGCTCCTGGACTGGCCGATCGGTCACGAGGAGCCCGGCACCGCCATCGTCGCCGCCGCACCCGAGGGCCCGTACTTCGTCTTCCAGCAGTCCGACGGCTTCCGGCCGCCGGTGTGGCCGCCGGCCGAGAGCGACCAGCGCCCGATGATGCACTTCGACTTCCAAGTGGAGGACCTGGACGAGGCGGTCGCCGAGGCCGTCGCCCTCGGCGCGACGCTGGCCATGCATCAGCCGCAGGAGAACGTGCGCGTCCTGTTCGACCCGGCCGGGCATCCGTTCTGCCTGTGCCGCGACGCAGAAGGCTAGGTCAGGACCACCGCACACAACAGCGTCGAAATGCGCCAGGGCGCGGACCCGATTCCGTCGGACCCGCACCCTGGCGTTCCTGCGTCAGCGAACCACTGACTCAAGAGGTGTCACGCTGTCATGTCACGCTGTCGTGCCGGGTTCTCGGCCGTACGGCGTGTTCGTCTGCCTGGTCGCCCCCGTATCGGCAGGCCGCCCGGCTCGGGCATCGGCGCGGCCCTTCTGGTAGGCCAGCGCGTTCTGCTGCACTGAGGCCTGAACCCGCGTGGTCTCCGCCTCGGCTTTGGTCAGCATCCGCTCCCAGCGCGACCGCATCGGCTGGATCAGGCCGCCACCGACCCCGACGATGGCGATGCCTGCCATGGTGAGCAGCACCGCGTTCAGGATCGGTCCCAGGACGAAGGTGGCGACGCCGATCTGCGCCAGCGCCGCGATGATGCCGATGAAGGCGATGAACGACCACGCCACCCAGGCGACCACCCGGCCGTAGGAGGCCGCGGACAGGACGTTGGTGATGAACTCGCGCACGACGTTCGCCAGCCACATCGCCACCACGATGATGACCAGCGCGACGATCGCCTTGGGGATCCAGGCCACGACGCTGTGGATCATGGCGCTGATCGGGTTCGGCCCGAACACGCCCAGCGCCAGCTGCAGGAACACCAGCAGCAGACCGTAGTAGACGACCTTCACCAGGACCGTGGTCGTGTCCCACTTGGATCCGGCGAACACCCGTTCCGCGCCGGCCCTCTCGGCCATCCGCTCCACGCCGATCTTACGGAGCACCGCGTCCAGCACCTTGGCGATCGCCTTGCAGATCAGCCAGCCGATCAGCATGATCACGGCGAACGCGATCAGCTTCGGAATGATGCGCGTCACCGAGGTCCAGGCGTTCGTGATGCCGGAGCCCCAGTCGACCGATAGTGCGAGTCTCGGTCCCATATGTAGGTCCTCCATCGATGCGGTGACGGGGCAGATCCCCACATAGTTCGTAACACCGTCATTTTGTCGCCGCACTTCAGAAGCGCAGGTGGAGTACTCCGGTCAGGTGGCGGGAGGCAGAACAGTGCGATTGTGTGTTCGAATTCGGTGACACGGCCCGCGGTCCCCAGCACAGTGACGCGAATCGGCTCGAGCCCCAGCCACGTTGCCAATACCGCCGTGCGTGACACCGGCACAGACTTCTGGATGACCGTGGCGAACTCACCCCTGGAGGACCGGTGACCCGATCGTCGTTCGCAGACCTCGTCTTCACCGGCGGCCCGTGCTTCACGGTCGACCCGGCACGCTCCTGGGCCTCCGCCGTCGCTGTCGCCGGCGGCCGGATCACCGCGGTCGGCCGCCACGCCGACGTGCAGGACCTGATCGGACCCGGCACCGAGGTCGTCGACCTGGCCGGCAAGCTCCTGCTCCCGGGTTTCCAGGACGCGCACGTCCATCCCGTCCTCGGCGGCACCACCCTGCGCCTGTGCGACCTCCACGATCTGCACACCGCCGAGGAATACCTCGCCGCGGTCGCCGACTACGCCCAGCGCCACCCGCAGGCCGAGTGGATCCGCGGCGGCGGCTGGAGCCTGGACGCCTTCCCCGGTGGCATGCCGACCAAGGACATGCTCGACGCGGTGGTCCCCGACCGGCCGGTCGCCCTGCCGAACCGCGACGCCCACGGCATGTGGGTCAACAGCAAGGCGCTGGAAGTCTGCGGCATCACCGGCGACACGCCGGACCCGTTCGACGGCCGGATCGAGCGCGACGCCGACGGCGAGCCGAACGGCTGCCTGCAGGAAGGCGCGATGGCTCTGGTCGACGCGCACCTGCCTGTCCCCACGGCGCGCGAGATGGCCGACGGCCTGCTGGCCGGACAGGCGTACCTGCACTCGTTCGGAATCACGGCGTGGCAGGACGCGTGGGTCGGCAGCGGGCTTGGCGTCGGCGACGTGTTCGACACGTATCTAGACGCCGAGGCGTCCGGCGCCCTGACCGCACGGGTCGCCGGGGCTCTGTGGTGGGATCGGGAAGGTGGGCTGGAGCAACTGGAGCTGTTCCGGGAACGCCGCGAGTCGGCAGGCCGCGGCCGCTTCCGGGCCCGCACCGTCAAGATGATGCTCGACGGCGTCGCGGAGAACCACACCGCCGCACTCCTGTCCCCGTACCTGAACAGTTGCGGCTGCACGACCGACAACGCGGGTCTGGACTTCATCGACCCGGCGAAGCTCAAGACGTACGTCACCGAGCTCGATGCGGCCGGCTTCCAGGTCCACTTCCACGCACTCGGTGACCGCGCCGTCCGCAACGCCCTGGATGCCTTGGAAGCGGCGCGCGCCGCCAACGGCCCCGGCGGTCGTCACCACCTGGCGCACCTGCAGGTCGTGCATCCAGACGACATCAAGCGATTCCGCCGGCTTGGTGCGACGGCGAACATCCAGCCGCTGTGGGCGGCGCACGAACCGGCGATGGACGAGCTGACGATCCCGTTCCTCGGCCTGGAGCGTGCGGCGTGGCAGTACCCGTTCGGCTCGCTCAGCCGTGCGGGTGCCACGATCGCGGCCGGCTCGGACTGGTCGGTGACGTCGCCGAACCCGCTGTGGGGCATCCACACCGCGGTGAACAGGGTCGAGCCGGGGCTGTCGGCCGAGGAGTTCGCGGCGCGCAAGGTGTTCTACCCGGCCGAGCGGCTGGAGCTGGGGCAGGCGATCGCGGCCTACACGGCCGGGTCGGCGTACGTGAACCAGGTGGACGACGTGACCGGCTCGATCGAGGTCGGCAAGCTCGCCGACCTGGTCGTGCTGGATCGAGATCCGTTCGAGGGGCCCGCACACGCGATCGGCGACGCGCGGGTGCTGCGGACTTTTGTCGAGGGTGCGCAGGTGTTCGCGGCCGAGTAGCTAGTGCGGCCCGGTCGTTCCAGGTCGGGGCGCTGCTCGCTCGCTGGCGCCTGGCTCGGCGCAGTCGGCCGGCACCCACACGGCTTCCAGGTCCTCGGCCACGACCGTGAGCGTCCCGGTGTGGCACGCGATCTCGTGGCTGCATCCGTGCTCGTGGGGCAGGATCTCGTCGAGGATGACGACCTGCCCGCCCCACTTGTCCTCCGGGTCGTTGTCCATCCGCAGGCTGCTGAGCCCGCGGTAGGTGATCCGCAGGTCCTCCTCGTGCTTCCAGCAGTTGTGGCGGAAGTGGATCTCGAAGGTGGCACCGTCGTCGTCGCTGCCGAAGCGCAGCGTCTCGATCCTCAGGTCCTTCACGCACCGCTCACCGACGAAGTCATAGTGGTCGGGGTCCGTGGCGAAGGCGCGGGCACCGGGTGGGAGCTGCGGGGCGAGATCGGCCAGCTGGTCCAGGTAGGTCAAGGGGTTGATCAGGTTGCCGGTGTCCGTGACCTGGATGTCGACGAATCTCACAGCGCTGCTCCCTCCGTCCCGCGGTACCTCCTAGAAGGCGTGCTGCAGGAACGACGTGAAATCGGGTCCCACCTGCGGTGCCATCGGCAGCGAGGTGTCGACGTAGTCGGCCGCCGGGTTCGGGGTTCCGGTGATCTGCTGGTAGAGGTGGTTGGCGTCCGGAACCTCGTCGTGGACGACGGCGCTGTCGCCCTGCAACGCGGTGAGCAGCGGGGCGGTGTCCGCCGCGCTCACCTGCGAGTCTTTGGTGCCGTGCAGGACGAGCACCGGCATGCTCGGGCCGAGGCTCTTGGCCAGGGCCGCCGGATCCTGCTGGTCCTCCTGTTCGAGGAACGGAACGTTGGTCGGCGACAGCAACGCCGCGAGGCTCTTGTCGTCCAGCTGCGTGGTGACGCCCTGACCAGCCCGGATACTCGCGAAGGCAGTGTTCAGCTGCTGGATGAGCAGATCCGCGGCGGCCGGAGTGATCTTGCCGGCCGCGGCTTCGGCCCGATAGCCGGCGGTGTACTGCTCCTCCAGCAGGTCGATGAAGCGCAGGCCGACCGTGGAGGCCAGGATCAGCGCGTGCGGGGAGGTCGGCGCGCCGGCCAGCTTGTTCGCGAGCCAGAGTGCGTACAGGCCGCCTTCGCTGTGGCCGAGGATGATCAGCTTCTTCGGGTCGACACCGGGCTGCGCGGCGAGGGTGCGGTAGGCGTCGAGGGCTTCGGTGCCGAACAGGTCGAAGGTGATGCCTTGGCCGTTGGCGTGGGTCGCCAGGCCGGTCTTTCCGCTGGCGAGCTTGTCGTAGCGCAGGGAGCTGACTCCGTCGTCGGCCAGGAGCTGCGCGAAACGCTCGTAGGTGTTGCCCTCGGCGAGCTTGGCGTCGTTGCCGTTGCGGTCGGTGGCCCCGCTGCCGGCGATGATCAGGACGGCCACGCCGGGGTGCCGGCTGCCCTTGGCCGGCTGGAACGTGCCGTAGATGGTGTCGCCGCCGCTGGTGAAGCTGATGTCGCGGGCCGTCGCGGAGGACGAGCTCGACGGGCTCGACGGCCTCGTCTGCGTCACCGTCCCTCCGGAGCTGCACGCCGTGAGGAACACAGCGGCGGCGGCACCCATCGTGGCGAGGGCGCGGGTTGCGCGGACGATACGCATGGTTTCCAGCATGCGCCCCGAACGTATGAACGTGGCAGGTTCCTCAGACAGTTACATAACGATCGGGCTTCGCCGCTCCAGAAGGATCACGTCGCGCCACACTCCGGCGATGGTCCTGCCGATGCGTTCCTGGCGTCCGAGCACGCGGAAGCCATGGCGCTCGTGCAGAGCGAGGCTCGCGGTGTTCTCGGGGAATATCCCGGCGTTGATGGTCCAGACGCCTGCGGCCTCGGTGGAAGCGATGAGCGCGCTGAGCAGGCGATTGCCGACGCCACGACCTCGCGCCTCGGGTGCCACGTACACCGAGAGCTCGACGACGCCGGCGTAGCAGGAGCGTTTCGAGATGCCGGAGACGACGACGTACCCCAGGACGGGGGGCTTCGAGGCGCCGCTGTCGTACAGCGCCACGAAGCGGTGGTCGGGAAGTTTCCCGGCGTCGAACACCTCCCAGGTCGGCGCCTTCGTCTCGAAGGTGGCATTGCCCTCGTCGATGCCGTGCTGGTAGATGCGCAGGACGTCGTCGGCGTGGGCGGCCGTCATCGGGGCGATCACGATGGACGCTGTCATGATCGCCAGGGTAGGACGGCGGCGTTTCCCCGATGTTTCGGCGGATAATCGGCAGGCGGGGTGTGCGGGTGCGCCCTTACCCTGCCGACCATGGAGACGCACGGGCGCTATCTGAATGTGGTCGATGTGGAGGCCACGTGTTGGTCCGGCAAGCAACCGCCCGACCAGGTGTCGGAGATCATCGAGATCGGGCTGACCGTGGTGGACGTCCACGAGCGGGTGCGCGTCGCGAAGCACCAGATCATGGTCAGGCCGCAGCGGTCGACCGTGAGCGGGTTCTGCACTGAGCTGACAGGGCTGACCCAGGAACAGGTCGATGGCGGAGTGACGTTCGCAGAAGCCTGTGACCAGCTGCGGCGTGAGCACTACGCTGATTCGCGAGCTTGGGCGAGTTGGGGCGACTACGACCGCAAGCAGTTCCTCCGGCAGTGCGACGCGACCGGCGTGCGCTACCCCTTCGGCTCGGTCCACACCAATGCCAAGCAGCAGTTCGCCGTGGCCAACGGCTGGCCGAAAGGCGTCGGGATGCACCAGGCGCTGGCGGTCGCACAGCTGCCGTTGGAAGGCCGGCACCACTGCGGGGCCGACGACGCGTGGAACATCGCAGCATTGATTCTTCAGATGATGGCGCGCGGCGCCTGGCCGAACACGGAGGCGACGGCGCAATGAGCGACGAGCAGATCCTCGGCGGCGGACTGGCGAACCTCGGCCAGGTCGTCAGACGGGGCGACACCGTCGAGCGCCCCGCTCCCCCACACGCCGCAGCCCTGCACACCTACCTGCGCGCGCTACGCGACGCCGGGTTCGACGGCGTGCCGGAGCCGCTGGAGTTGAGCAGCGAGCGGGAGGTGCTGAGCTTCGTGCGCGGCGACGTCGCGATCCCGCCCTACCCGTCGTGGTCACGCGAGGAGGACGTCCTCGCCTCGGTCGGACATCTGCTGCGGCGGATGCACGACGCATCGGCCGCCATCCCGCTGCCCGACGCGAGCTGGCCGACGGAGTTCGCCGACCCCGATGCGGCCAGTGCACCGAACCTCGTTCTGTGCCATAACGACGCGTGCCTGGAGAACGTGGTCTTCCGCGACGGCGAGGCGGTGGCCCTGATCGACTTCGACTTCGCCGCGCCCGGCCGCCCGTTGTGGGACTTGGCGATGTCCGCCTGGTACTGGGTCCCGATGGTCCCGCAGACGATCGCCGCCGTGGAGGGATTCGACGGCATGGACAGCCCGGCGCGGCTGCGGATCATGGTGGACGCCTACGGGCTCGACGCAGCGGACCGCCGCACGCTGCTGGGCTTGTTCCCATCGTTGGTCGACACAATGCAGGCGTTCATGAAGGGGCGCGTGGCGGCCGGCGACCCGGTGTTCACGGAGGTGAACCGGAAGCGTGATCCTCAGCGCTACGCCAAGATCCTGGCCTGGCTCGACGAGCGACACGAGGAATTTGCCGCAGCGCTGGGAACCGCGAGCTGAACCTCCGGGCTCGTAGGCCGCATCAGTCGTCGAACACGTTCCAGCAGATCAAGCTCCGAGCCTGTTGGTCGTCCAGCACGAGCTCCCGCAGCTCGGCCGGGATCCGCTCGCGCTGCCAATCCCGCTCCCCCAGCCGCGCCGTCTCCGCCTCCTCAGCCGGCGCGGCGGCGACCGCGGCCCTGATCGCGTACGCCGCGGCTCCCAGATCGTGCGCCGCGACGTGCGCCACCGCCACGGCCTGGCCGGCTGCGAGCGCCGCGAACTTCGCCGGGTCCGGGCGTCCCTTCGCGGCCGCGTTGGCCACGAACGCGGTGTTGTGCGCGTCGGTCATGCGCACCTCGCCGCGGATCCAGGCGCGGCCGACCTCGATCGCGTCGCGCGGCCGGCTGTCGTCAGGCGCCTCCTGCTCGAACAAGGGCAGCACGTGTTCGGCGCACTGTGCGGCCCACTCGGCGAGCAGCTGGTGGTGCTCGTCGGTCAAAGTTCCGCCGCGTCGGATGGTGATCAGTCGGGGATCGCGCTTGGAGGGCAGGATCATGCCTCCATCATTGCGCGGCTCCGAAGGCAGCGTCCGGACGAACTACGACCGCAGAGCCCGTTCCAGGTCCGCGTACAGGTCCTCCGGGTCCTCCAGCCCCACCGAGATCCGCAGGACGGAGGCGTGCGGCTTCGCGTCGGCGGCGACCGGCCGGTGGGTCAGGGAAGCAGGGTGCTGAATCAGGGTGTCGACCCCGCCGAGCGACACGGCGTGCGTGATCAGCCGCACCGAGTCCGCCACGCGCGCCGCGGCGTCGTAGCCTCCGCGCACCGACATGGCGAACACCGCCCCGGGGCCGCTCATCTGCCGTCCGACCAGGTGCTGCGGATCGCACTCGGCCAGGCCCGGGTAGTAGACGCGCTCCACCGCCGGGTTCGCCAGCAGGCGGTCCACCAGCTTCTGAGCGTTCTGGGACTGGTGCCGGACGCGAAGCGGCAGCGTCTGCAGACCACGGTGCAGCAGGTACGACGACAGCGGGTGCAGCACCGAACCGGTGATGGCGCGGATCGGCCGCAGCCGCTCGGCCCACGCCGTCGTCGTGGCGACCACGCCGGCCAGCACGTCGCCGTGGCCGCCGAGGTACTTGGTGGCGCTGTGCACGACCAGCGTCGCGCCGAAGTCGGCGGGCTTTTGCAGGATCGGCGTGGCGAACGTGTTGTCGACCAGCAGCGGGACGTCGCCGCACTGCTCGGCCACGCGCGCCAGGTCCAGCAGTTCCAGCGTCGGGTTCGCCGGCGTCTCCAGAATCACCAGCCCGGTGTCGGGACGTCGGGCGGCGGCGATGCCGTCGGCGGCGGCCCAGGTCACCTCGGTGCCGAGCAGACCACTGGCCAGCAGATGATCGCTGCCGCCGTACAACGGCCGGACCGCGACGACGTGTCGCTTGCCCTCGGCGGCTGCGGCCAGCAGGCACGCGGTGATCGCCGCCATGCCGGAGGCGAACGCGACGGCGGCTTCGGTGTTCTCCATCCGCGCCAGCGCGTCCTCGAACCGCGCGGTCGTCGGGTTCCACAGCCGCTGGTAGACGTGGCTCCCGCCGCTGATCGGCGTGCCGCCGGTCGCCAGCGTCTCGTAGCTGTCGCCGCCGAGGCCGACGTTCGGCAGCGGGTTGGTGGTCGACAGGTCGATCGGCGGGACGTGGACGCCGAGGGCCGCCAGGTCGTCCCGGCCGGCGTGGACGGCGATGGTGTCGGGCAGTGCGGAGGCGGGGAGCATGCGGTCATTGTTGAAGATACGTCGGCCAGGTGGAAAGTGCTGCGAATAAGATTCTGTTTGAGCCGCTCCGTTCGTTGAAAAATTCATTGGCATCGGTAACACTGAGCACCATGCCGAACGATCTGCGAGCTCAGAGGCCCGTTCTGGACGACACCGACCGTGCGATCCTCGCCGTTCTGGCTTCCGACGCCCGTACTCCGAACAACGCGATCGCCGAGGCGGTGGGCATCGCGCCGTCGACGTGCCTGGCCCGGATCCGGACGCTGCGCGAACGCGGCGTCATCCGCGGGTTCCACGCCGACATCGACCCGGCGGCGCTGGGGCGCGGGCTGCAGGCGATGATCGCGGTCCGGCTTCGTGCTCACACCAGGGAGCGCGTGCAGGAGTTCATTCGGGACGTGCCGGGGCTGCCGGACGTCGTCGGGGTCTGGCACGTGGCCGGAGCCGACGACTACCTGCTGCACATCGCGGTCGCCGACTCCGACGCGCTGCGCGACTTCGTGCTGGAGCACCTGACGACGCACCCGGCGGTCGGTCACACCGAGACGAGCCTGATCTTCGGGCATCTGCGCGGCGCGGGCGGCGCGGCGACCCCGGCGGCCGGCAAGGCTCAGGTAACCGACTAAACCGCTGTCCGCCTGCTACCGGCCGGGCGTTAGAGTCGGGAGCGTGACCATCGAGAATCCGTTTTTCCTCGCCAGCACGCTGCCCTATGAGCTCCCGCCGTTCGCCGACATCCGCGAGGAGCACTTCCTCCCGGCGTTCGACGCGGGCTTCGCCGAGCACCTGGCCGAGATCAAGGCGATCGCCGAGAGCCCTGAGCCGGCGACGTTCGAGAACACGATCGTCGCCATGGAACGCGCCGGCACGCTGCTGAACCGGGTCTCCTCGGTGTTCTTCCCGCAGACCTCCTCCGACACCACCGACGGCATCCAGGCCCTGGAGCAGGACATCACTCCGCGCCTGGCCGCGCACACGGACGCGATCATCCTGGACGCGGCGCTGTTCGCCCGGATCGACGACCTCTACGAGCGCCGTGCCGATCTGAGCTTGAACGACGTCGAACTGCGCCTGCTGGAGAAGCACCACCTGAACTTCGTGCTCGGCGGCGCGACGCTCTCGCCGGACGAGAAGGACCGGCTCAAGGCGATCAACGAGCAGTTGGCCGCGCTGTCGACGGAGTTCGACCGCAACCTGCTGGCCGCGAACAAGGCCGGGCAGCAGATCTTCGACTCGGCCGAGCAGCTGGCGGGGATGTCGGCGGACGCGGTCGCCTCGGCGAAGGAGAACGGCGAGGCGGTCGGGCTTGCGGGCAAGTACGTCATCTCCCTGAAGAACTTCTCGAACCAGACCCAGCTGGCCTCGCTCGATGACCGCTCGGCGCGGCAGGCGTTGCTGACCGCTTCGCTGGAGCGTGCGTGGGACACCAACGGTCCGATCATCGTGCAGATGGCGAAGCTGCGGGCCGAGCGTGCGGCGGCGCTGGGGTACGGGTCGTACGCCGAGTACGCGGTGCGGGACCGGACGGCTCAGACGACCGACGCGGTCGAGGATCTGATGTCCCGGCTGATTCCCACGGCGGTGGCGAACGCAGGCAAGGAGGCTGAGGCGCTCCGGGCGCACCTGCCCGCGGGTCAGAGCCTTGAGGCGTGGGACTGGACGTACTACTCGGAGAAGGTGCGCCTGGCCGAGTACGACGTCGACTCCGAGGCGCTGCGGCCGTATCTGGAACTGGACAGTGTGCTGGTGAACGGCGTGTTCTACGCCGCGGAGCTGGTGTACGGGATCACGTTCAAGCTCCGCCCGGACCTGGTCGCGTACCACCCGGACGTGCGGGTCTGGGAGGTGTTCGACGCCGACGGCTCGGGGATCGGGCTGTTCCTCGGCGACTTCTACGCGCGCGGCTCCAAGCGGGGCGGGGCGTGGATGACGAACTACGTGGACCAGTCGCGGCTGCTCGGGCAGGCACCGGTGGTGGTGAACAACCTGAACCTGGCCAAGCCCCCGGCCGGCGAGCCGACGCTGCTGACATGGGACGAGGTCCGGACCCTGTTCCACGAGTTCGGGCACACCCTGCACGGGCTGTTCTCCGACGTGGAGCACCCGACGTTCTCCGGGACGAACACGCCGCGCGACTTCGTCGAGTACCCGTCGCAGGTCAATGAGATGTGGGCGGAGTGGCCGGAGGTGCTGGCGAACTACGCCAAGCACTACCGCACCGGCGAGCCGGTGCCGGCGGACCTGCTGGAGCGGATGGCCGAGGCGGAGAAGTTCGGGCAGGGCTTCGCGACCGTGGAGATCCTCGGCGCGGCGATGCTCGACTGGGCCTGGCACAAGCTGGCGCAGGGCGAGGAGCCCGGCGACGCCAAGGAGTTCGAGGCGGCGGCGCTCACCCGCTACGGGCTGCTGGTCCCGGAGATCCCGCCGCGCTACCGCAGCAGCTTCTTCGCGCACATCTGGGGCAACGACTACAGCGCGGGCTACTACTCGTACTTGTGGAGCGAGGTCCTGGACAAGGACACGGTCGACTGGTTCAAGGACGGCGTGGCGCAGGGGCGGACGATCCGCGAGAGCGGTGAGCAGTTCCGGCGTGCAGTGTTGTCGCGCGGCGGGAGCGTGGACCTGATGGGGGCGTTCGCGGAGTTCCGGGGGCGCGCTCCGGAGGTGGGGGCGATGCTGCGGGCTCGGGGGTTGGAGGGCTGAGGGCGCTTCTGTTCTAGCTCTGCTCTAGCTCTAGCTCTAGCTCTAGCTCTGCGCCGAGCGAGAGCAAGAACAGAAGCGAGCGCCTGACAGCTCACCCCAGCTTCAGCTTGAATCCCACGTGCGACGGTACGAACCCGAGCCGCTCGTAGAACCGGTGCGCGTCGGGCCGCGCGGCGTTCGACGTCAGCTGGACCTGCTTGCAGCCCGCGCGCCGGGCTTCCTCGATGGCCCACTGCATCATCTGCGTGCCCAGGCCGCTGCCGCGCTCGCCGGTCGCGACGCGCACGCTCTCGATCATGGCGCGCTTCAATCCCTGCTGCGCGATGCCCGGGATGAAGCTGAGCTGGAAGGTCCCGACGGCGACGCCGTCGCGCTCGGCGACGATCAGGCGCTGGTTCGCGTCGGCGTCGACTTCTGCGAACGCCGCCTCGTACGGCGCCAGGTTCCCGAGGTCCTCGCGTGTGGAGCCGAGCTTGTCGTCGGCGAGCATGGCGACGATCGCGGGCAGGTCGGCGATGGTGGCGTCACGGAGGATCAAGGGCTCGGTCATAGAGCGGACTGTAGCTGGCAGACTGAGGCGGTCGGCTATCGGGGAGGATCATATGACTGCGACCGGTTCGCTGTTCGGGCTCGCGTTCGGGGACTGCATGGGCAAGCCCACGGAGTTCCAGCGCTTCGAGGAGATCGTGCGGCTGTACGGCCCCGAGGGGCCGTCGGACCTGTCCCTGGGCGGCTACGTCACCGACGACACACAGATGGCGCTGGCCGTCGCCGACGCGCTGCTGGACCAGCCCGAGGGCCCCGACCTGGCTGTGGAACCGTTCACCGCGTCGTTGATCGAGCACTTCCTGGCGTGGGCGAAGTCGCCGGACAACAACCGGGCGCCGGGGATGACGTGCTTGCGCGCTTGCGGCAACCTCGCGGAGGGCCTGCCGTGGGCCGAGGCGACGCAGCGTGGGTCGAAGGGCTGCGGCGCGAACATGCGCGTGACGCCCATCGGCCTGGTGCCGCACTTGCCGGAGTCGACCGTCGCCGGAGCCGCTCAGCTTCAGGCCGCACTCACTCACGGCCACGCGACCGGCCTGGCCGCCTCGGACCTGACGGCGTTCGCGACGCGCTGGCTGCTGAACGGCATGGCACCGGCGGATCTGGTCCCGGCGCTGCGGGAGCGCTGCCAGGAGCAACGCCAGGTCTACCGCGGCGACTGGCTCGGCGACGATCTGTGGCGCGTGCCGATGCGGAACTCGCCGGAGGAGTTCATCGAGGCCGGCTGGGTCGAGTGCGGCATGGTCCTCGGCACGCTGGCCAAGGCGATCGAGAACCCCGATCCGAGCATCGACCCGTGTGACTACACCGGCGAGGGCTGGATCGCGGAGGAGGCGCTGGCGACCGCGCTGCTGTGCTTCCTGATGTACCCCGACGAGCCAGTCCGAGCTCTGGGCCGGGCCGCTGCGACCGGCGGCGATTCGGACTCGATCGCCGCGTTGGCCGGGGCTTTCCTGGGAGCGCGGCATGGCATCGGCGCGTTCCCGCAGGGCTGGCCGGAACGGATCGAGTACCGCGATCGGCTGGCTCGGGCCGGCGCCGCTTGGGACGCCGGCCGGGGTGGTGCCGTTGAAGACACCGGCCGGGGCGGTGCAGCATGACCCAGTTCGAGCTCTGGCGCCAGGACGACAACGGCAACCGCTTCCTGATGTCCGCTCACCCCGATCGAGAGACCGCCGAGGCCGCACTGGCCGCGATGGAGGCCGGCGTTCAGCACAAGCAGCTGTACTACGTCGTGGAACGAGCGCATCAGAACGCGGATTCAAGTTCTGATCCGTCGCAGACCTCGCGCACCGGCCAGGCTTCGGGGGCTCTCTAGCCCGCTGGTGCTCTATCCGAGCTCTAGCCGACCTCTCGCCGACCTTTGGCCGCCCTCTAGCGACCTCTAGCCGACTTCTGACCGACCTCTAGCCGACGTAGACCTTGGTCAGCTCGATCACCAGGCCGGCGGTGAACTGCTCACCGAAGTTCTCCGGCGTGTCGAACATGGCGCCCATGCGCTCGATGTACTTGGCGAGGAACGCGGGGTGCTCGTGGGCGCGCGGCAGGCTGGGGTCGTGGCGTGCGACGCCCTCCAGCCGGACGATGTTGCGGCCGATGTCGGTGACGTCCAGGCCCAGGCTCACCTTCGGGTTGGCGGCGATGTTGGCCAGCTTCGCCTTGTTGGCCCGGCTGTAGATGAGGATGGTGCCGTCTTCGCGGGCCAGGAACCAGACCGGCACGCTGACCGGCTGGCCGTCCGGGCGGACGGTGGTCAGCCAGACCATGAGATTGCTGTTCAGACGGCCGAGGACGCGCTGGCGGTCGGACTCGGTGAGGTGGTCCAGGAGATCCATGCGTCTGTTGTACAGGGGAGATCATCGGGGTGCCTCGGATTCGGGTTCGACCGAATCCGAGGCTGCGCAAAGAGTTTCAGCGCGCGGTTCTGGACAGCCTCCGCGCCGCCTCAGCCCTTCTGAGCGTTCGCGACGATCGCCTCGACGTAGGTCGCCCACAGTGCCTCGGGCAGGTCGTGGCCGGCGCCGGTGATGATCAGCGGCTCGACGCCGAGCGCGGCGGCGGTGGCGCGGCCGCCGCTGACGTCGACGAGCTTGTCGGAGTCGCCGTGGATGACGGCGCTGGGCACCGTGACCGAGGCCAGCCCCGGGGTACGGTCGGGCGAGGCGACGATGCAGGCCAGCTGGCGCGCACCGCCCTCGGGCGTGAACGAGCGGTCGTAGGCCTCGCCGATGCGGGCCCGCAGTTCCTCGGTCGGCGTGGGGTACGCCGGGGACCCGACGGTCTCGAACATCTTCTGCCCGCGGTCGATCGCCTCGTCGCGGTTCGTCGCCGCCGGGCTCAGCAGGAGCGTGATCACCTCGGGCGCCGGCTGGCCGACGTCGGGGGCGCCGGTGGTGGACATGATCGAGCACAGTGTGCGGACGCGCTGCGGGTGGTCGATGGCGAACTGCTGCGCGATCATGCCGCCCATCGACAGTCCGACGATGTGCGCGGAGTCGATGCTGAGCGCGTCGAGCAGGCCGGCGGCGTCGGCGGCGAGGTCGGGGATCAGGTACGGGACGCGGGAGGTGTCGCCGGCGAGCAGGTCCCCGAAGCTCGGCACCGGAGCGTCGACGATGGTGGACAGGCCGCAGTCCCGGTTGTCGTACCGGATGACGTGGTAGCCGGCCTCGGCGATGGCCTGGCAGAACGGCACCGGCCAGGCGATCATCTGCGTCCCCAGCCCCATGATCAGCACCAGCGGCGGCGCGCCCGGGTCGCCGAACGTGTCGTATTCGAGCTCCAGCCCGTTCGCGGGGGCCTTGGGCATGCCGTCCTCCTGAGATGTCGCGCCACCGGACCCGGATGGAACCGATGCGGATCCGGCCGATGCGCGTAACACTAGTCGCCCAGCGGGTTGTCGGCCCCGCTTGGCACAATGGAGGCATGCAGACCGCCTTGCTGGACACCCCCATCGGGACTTTGAACATCGGGGCCACGGCCCGCGGCCTGCGGCTGGTCCAGTTCCCCCGCGACCGGGAGCACGACCAGCCCTTCGTCGCCGGCGATGAGGGAGCCAAACCCGACCGCATCGCCCAGGCCCAACTCGATGAAGCAGTCCTGCAACTGACGCAGTACTTCGACGGCACCCGCACGCGGTTCGACATCGCCCTGGACTGGTACGGCGTGAACGGCCTGCGCCTGACGGTCCTGAAGCTCCTGGCCGACGTCCCCTTCGGCGAGACGGTGACGTACGGCGACCTGGCGAAGGGCTCCGGCGCCGGCCTGACGGCCTCGCAGGCGGTCGGCGGGATCATGGGCAGCAACCCGCTGCCGATCGTGGTGCCGTGCCACCGGGTGCTGGCCGCCGACGGGCTCGGCGGGTTCGGCGGCGGGCTGCGGACGAAGGAGTGGCTGCTGGCGTGGGAGGGCGTGATGGCGCCGGCGCTGGATTGGGGTCTCTAGCCTCGGCGGGATGCGGGCAGGGGATGCGGGCATGCGATACGGGCATGAAATGCGGGCCCGTCGCCGCTCATGATCAGGCGGTGAGCCCCGGCGCCGGGTCCCCGCTCAGCCGTCCGTGAATGTGCTCGTCGTGCAGCTTGTCGTCGCCGTACAAGTACGAGCTCCGGGTCGTGCCCTCGTGCAGGAAGCCGCACTTCTGCGCGACCCGGCACGACGCCACGTTCTCCACCGCGTGGATCAGCTGCAGCCGCGTCAGCTCCAGGAACCCGAACGCCCACTCCGCGACCGTCCCGAGCGCCATCGTCCCGACGCCCTGCCCCCGTGCCCACGGGGCGACCCGGTATCCGAGCTCGCCAGCCGACAGCTTCAGGTCGATCTTGTGCAGCGACACCAGTCCCAGCAGCCGTCCCTCGACCGCCCCGTACACGCCGAACAACGGGCTGCGCCCGCCGTCCCAGTCCGCGTACCGCTCGGCCCAGGCCCGCGCCGTCTCCTCGTCGACGCCGGAGGCCAGGGGGTTCCACACCGCGATATCCGCGTCGCGCGACATCGCCATCATGTCGGGCACGTCCCGCAGCGACGGCGGCCGCAGCTGGTACCGGCCGGCGACGATCTCGGTGGGCTCCACGACACGATCGAGTGTTTCCATGCCGCGTATTGTGCCGGACATTCCCCGCCCGCCAGGATTACCATCCGGGCATGGAACGGATCGCAGACCATCCGGCCGTGCAGGCCGTCGAGAAGGAACTCCGCGCGAAGGGCTTCGAGCCGAAAGTAGTCGTCCTGCCGGAGTCGGCCCCGAACGCCCAGGCGGCGGCCGACCAGGTCGGCTGCGAGGTGGGGGCGATCGCGAACAGTCTGCTGTTCGAGGCGGACGGCGCGCCGCTGCTGGTCCTGACCAGCGGGGCGCACCGGGTGGACACGGCGAAGGTGGCGGCGGACCTCGGAGTGGCGAAGGTGGGCCGGGCCTCGAAGGAGTTCGTGTACGAGCACACCGGCCAGCGCATCGGCGGCGTCGCGCCGCTCGGCCACCCGGCGCCGGTCCGCACGCTCATCGACCGAGCCCTGCAGGCCTACCCCGAGGTCTGGGCCGCCGCGGGCCACGCGCACACGGTCTTCGCGATCACCTTCGCGGACCTCGTGCGCGTGACCGGCGGCGACGTCATCGATGTGAACTGACACCGGTCGACAAGACCTGCTGACGGTCTAGAGCAGGCTTCAGCGAAGCCCTTCGTAGGCAGCCGCGACGATCTTCAAGCCGCGGCTGTCCTCCTGCTCCCGCGGATCGAGCATCTGGTTCATGGCGTAGGCGACCGTCATCCCGGACACGTGGTCGTTCATCACCAGCGACCCGCCCCAGCCGCCCCACCCGAACGTGTTGCCGAACACCCCGAATCCCACGCCGTAGGTCGACTGCTGTCCCATGACGCGGTCCTCACCGGAGTACTCGACGTGCCACGCCGGCTCGCACCCCTGCTCGGACAGCAGCCGCACTCCCCCGGCGACGCCGCGGTTGCTCAACGCCGACTGGATCAGCGCGATCGCGCGAGCGTTGCCGAAGCCGTTCGCCGCCGGGACCTCGGCACGCCGCCAGGCCTCGGTGTTGGCGTCCTTGACCCGGATGCCGCCCGTCGATTCGTAGTCGGGACCGGCGGAGTTGAAGTCGTCACTGTGCGACGGCGGCGGATACAGCCGTGCGATCCGCGCATCGTCCTCAGCGCCGAGCCCGATGTGGAAGTCCGCACCGAGCGGTCCGGCTACTTCCTCGGCGAGGAACCGGCCGATCGTCCGTCCACTGACCCGGCGTACGACTTCCCCGACCAGGAACCCGAACGTGACCGAGTGGTACCCGGCCGCCGTCCCCGGCTCCCATTGCGTGGGCAGCGAAGCCAGCAGATCGGTGACGGCGGTCCAGTCGTACAGATCGTCGACGACCAGCCTGCCGGGCCAGTCCGGAAGCCCTGCGGTGTGCGACAGCAGGTGCCGCACCAGAACGTTGTCCTTGCCGGCCGCCGCGAACTCCGGCCAGTAGGTGGACACCGGCGCTGAAAGGTCGAGCTCGCCCCGGTCTGCGAGCATCAACGCGCACAGAGCCGTCATCGGCTTGGTCGTGGACATGACGTTCACGATCGTGTCTCGCTCCCAGGCGGTGGTCCGCTCGGCGTCGGCGAAACCGCCCCACACGTCGACGACGGGTTCGCCGTGCATGAACACCGCCGCCGAGGCCCCGATGTCCTGCGCGTCGAGCAGCTCCGACAGCGCGTCGGCGACCGGGGAGAACTCTTTCGTATATGTACCCTGAACTTCGGCCATAGCCGGACGCTACCGCCCGAGACCCTCCGGGCTGTTCCTATTTTCGGCGGCGCGCGCCCCGAGGTGCCGCACCGCCGGTACGGACATCATCGCGATCAGCACCACGACCAGGACTGTGGCCGACGCGTAGAGAGCCGGGCCGGCGCCGATGGCGTTGCTGACCGGGCCGGCGAGCGCCTGGCCGATGGGGAACGCGATCAGCGAGCCGGCGAGCTCGTAGGCGGAGATCCGGTTCAGCACCGCGGCGGGGATGTGGGTCTGGACGCTGGTGGACCACATCACGCTCCAGAACGCGGTGGTCGCCCCGCCGATTGCGGCGCCGACGCAGACCTCCGACAGAGACAGACCCGCGGCCAGGACCAGCGGCCACGCCGACCAGGCGAGCAGTCCGGCGGCTCCGATGCGCAGCGGGTGCTTGGGCCGGAACCGTACGCCGGCCAGTCCGCCGACGACGCCGCCTGCGCCGTAGGCGGTCCACATGAGTCCCAGTCCTGAGGCGCCGTGGTGGTCGGTGACCAGGATGGTGGCCAGGGGCCGGATCGGTCCCCACACGGTGATGCCGAGCACGATCCAGGCCAGGATCACCGACGGCATCCAGGTCCGGATGCGGAACTCGTGCCAGCCTTCGAGCAGGTTCCGCCAGGTCGATTCGTGGCTGACGCTTCGGATGACCGGTGGGAGCCGCAGCATCAGCAGGCAGATGCCGCTGACGGCGAAGGTCGCGGAGTCCGCCGCCAGGACGACGGGTACTCCGGCGACGGCGATGAGCAGCCCGGCTATCGCCGGCCCGCCGAGCGAGGCCATGGCCTCGGCGACGCGGGTGACGGCGTTGGCTCGCTGCAGATCGTTCGAGACCTGCGTGATGATGCTGGCCAGTCCGGGCTGGAACGCCGCGGTGCCGACGCCGGACAGCCCGGAGAGCACCATCAGGAGCCACAGCGCGGGATGTCCGGTGGCGAACGCGGTCGCGGTCACCGCCTGGAGGACGAACCGGGCGGCGTCGGCGCCGACCATCATCCGCTGTGGGGTGAACCGGTCGGCGAGGACTCCGCCGAACAGCACGAACGCGGCGAAGGGCAGCACTTGCGCGGCCAGGACGAGCCCGACGCCGGTGGTGCCGTAGCCGAGTTCCACGACGCCGTAGAGCAGGGCGACCGGGAGCATGGCGTCGCCGAGGAGCGAGACGAGCCGGGCGGTGAAGTACAGGCGGAAGTCGCGGTTCCATAAGCGTGAGCGTGCGGGCAGCCCGACGTCACAGGTCGCGGTCGTCAAGGTGCCCACCCCTTTTGGTTTAGACCAATGGCGCAAACGTAGGGAGAACAGCGACTGATCCGCAAGATATTTCGATGATCACTCCGCAGACGGCGGGGGCGGGTGACAATGAGCTGCCCCAGTGCCAGCCCGAGCCAGTTCGATGGAAGGCAGCCGCATGCCAGTCCCTCTGCCCGACGATGCATCCGTCCTGTTGCTGCCGCCGGACGCCGCCGAGGTCGCGCGTGTGGCGCGGGGTGTCATCTCAGCTCTGGCTCCGGAGGGTGGACTGACCGGGCTTCAGCAGACGCTGCTGTCGTCGATGTTCCATTCGCTGACCGGGTTCGAGATCGACCCGGCGGCGGTGCAGGCGGAGCTGGCCGAAAAGCCGTACAGCGCGACGGAGTTCGCTGAGGACCTGCATCGCCGCAATGCGGCGTTCCGGGGGCGGATCGTGCAGGTGATGGTCACCGCGGAACTGGTGTTGTCCCCGCTTCCGCCGGCTGTGGCTCGGCGGGTCGCGGAGTTCGCCGCCGAGTTGTCGGTCCACGACGACCTGGAGGACGTGCTGCACGGCCACGCCGACTCGGGGCTTCGCCTGGCGTCGATCGACTTCGACCGCAACGGGTATCTGCACGATTTCGACGTGCACCGCGCCGCACAGCTGCACGTCGGCGACGGCGCGCTGACCGGGCCGTGGACGCCGGTGGAGGACGATCCGGCGCTGGCCGCACGCTGGGCCTCGCTCGGGGAACTGGCGACCGGGACGCTGGGGCGCGGCGTGTACGACTTCTACAAGACGCGCGGCTTCTCCTTCCCCGGCTCGCCGGGGTCGGCCCCGCCGCTGCTGGCCCAGCACGACTGGGTGCACATCCTGGCCGACTACGGCACGCGGGTCGAGTCGGAGATCGAGGTGTTCGCCTTCATCGCGCGCGCCAACGACGACCTGCACGCGTTCTCGCTGCTGGCGATGGTGGTGAGCCTGTTCGAGACCGGTGCGCTGGCCTCGGGCGCCGGGCTGTTCGAGGCCGATCGCGGGCATCTGTCGCAGCCGGGGATGGCGGTGCGGTTCGGGGACGCCTTGCGGCGTGCGGCGTTGTGCACCGGCAGCAACGACTTCATGGCCACCGACTGGTTCGCGGTCGCCGACAAGCCGGTGGAGGTGCTGCGGCGGGAGTTGATGCTGCCGGCCAAGAGTGCCGAAGCGGTCGTTTCGGGCAGCGTCGGGCCGTGGGATGCCGGGGGCATCAGCCCGTTCCAGCTCAACGCCGGGCGCAGGCTGGCCGAGGCCGAAGGGCGGGAGTACACGGGCCCCACCATCGAGTGAGGGGTTTGCGATGGCCGAGGAAGTAAGTGGACACGGCCCCGGAAAAAGGGCGAGGCCCAGGGTTTTGCCCGCCCTGGGCCTCTCCACACTTAAGAGGTGTGGTGCCGTCGTGGTACGCACGCCGATGGCGTTTAAGAAAGCAGGTAAATCTGACGCACCGCGCTCTACCAATTGAGCTATCCCCGCATGAGAGAGCAGGGAACGGGGCTCGAACCCGCAACCTTGGTGTTGGACCCGCTTCCGGTCGATCCGGCGATGGACGGCGAGGATTGAGCTTAGAGCGAGAGTCTGAGACTTCTCACTGCTGCCTCTGCCTACTTGGGCTACCTCCGCACGAGATGCAGAGGGAGGGATTCGAACCCCCACTGTCACAGTGTTCGTCAACTTCAGGCGTCACATTAAGCTTGGTCGCTCGCCGGTGATCCTATCGAATGCTCAGGCGAAGAGGTAACCGAATACCGCATCGCCCACCCGCTGGTCGGTGACCTCGAAGGTGTTCGCCTCCTCGCGGGCGAACTTCACCGCCTGGCTCAGCTTCTCCACGCGCTCCACGAGCTCGTTGACGCGCTGCGCCGGCAGGGCGCCGGAGAACTTGGTCTGCGTCCAGTAGCCGATGGCGACGTCCTCGTAGTAGACCTCGACCTGCGCCGGGTGCTTCTCGGTGGCCTCGGCCTTGACGTGGTTGCGCGGCACCTTCTTGGTCCGCAGCGTGCGGACGGCCTCGGTCCGGTACCAGTCCGTGCTCGGGTCGGCGGTCCAGGACTCGGCGGCGTCCAGCACCGGCAGCTTCTTGACGAACGTGTTCAGGTCGGCGAGCTGCTTCTCCAGGAAGAGCAGGTAGGACACCGGCACCTCGCGCAGCAGCGTGGTGCCCTCGACGACGACGTCGGCGCGCGCCACGCAGTTCGCCCAGTCCTTGGTGGCGGTGACGTCGAAGAGCCGGGTCAGCCCGGTGGCGATCTGGCGCAGCACGTCCTCGGCCTTGACCTGCACCCGGGTGGATTCCGGCGGGAGCTGCTCGCCGTCCTCGTCCTTGGGCTGGTAGGTGCGGCTCAGCCCGGTGAGCAGGGGCTGCTTCTGGACGTCGTGGTGGGCCTGGGTGAGTTCGGCGTAGGACTTGCTCTTGACGCCCTTCTCGATCGCGATGATCTGGCTGAGTTTCGTGGCCATGATGGTTCCCCCCATGCGCTAGGGCATGTCGTGAATCTGAGTGATCTGAGGCAGAGCCTATGGACAGGTGCCGACAGTCCGTACGTCGGGTCGGCGGAGGCCCATGGCGTGTCCACGATGATGGCAGAACCGGCGGGAACGGTTGTAGGCAATTTCGCCGTCGCGAAAAGGGTTTCCGGTTCTCTCACGCCAGTCACGCGCCCCCTTCTGATCCTTCGCTCGCTTCTGATTGACTGACCGAGTCAGTCAACTTATGCTGCGGGCGCAGGGATGGCCGACTTCGGAGGGGGATCCGTGGCTGTGGACGGGAACGCGGCAGAGCTTCAAGAGCCTGCGACAGTGGGTGCACCAGCGGTGATATCCACTGCCGAGGTACAGCGCATCGCCTGGCGTCCGATCGGACTCGTGGCTTTGATCGCCGCGGCGCTGCACCTGACGGTGGTCATGCGCTACGGCTGGCACCACGACGAGTTCTACTACGTCATCTGCGGCCGGCACCCGGCCTTCGGGTACGTCGACCAGCCGCCGGCGGCTCCGTTGCTGGCCCGGTTCGCGGACGCGGCGGGCGGGTTGTTCGGCGTGCGGGCCCTGGCGGTCGTGGCGCAGGTGGGGTGCATCGTGCTGACCGGCGTGCTGGCGGCGCAGTTCGGGGGACGGCGTGCGGCGCAGACGTTGGCGGCGGCTGCGGTGGCGGCATGCCCGGTGTTCGTGGCCGCGTCGATGTTGTTCGGCACGACAGTGCTTGATCAGGTGGCGTGGGCAGCGTTGTTCGTGGTGATCACCCGTGCACTGCGCGAGGGCCTTCTGCGCTGGTGGCTCGCGGCTGGGGTGGTGGCAGGGCTCGGACTGGAGGGCAAGGACACCATCGCGGTACTGATGCTGGGCATTGCGGTCGGGCTGGCGGTGCACCGACGAAACGTGCTGCGCGCACCGGGGCCGTGGCTCGCGGCGGCGGTGGCGGCGTTGCTGGCGGCGCCGAACGTGGTGTGGGACGCACAGCACCACTGGCCGAACCTGACGATGGACCACGTCCTGTCGCAGCAGCAGGGCGGAACACTGGGCTCGCTGGCGCGGTTCCCGGAGCTGCCGCTGCTGCTGGCCGGTCCGCCACTGATCGGCCTGTGGTGGCTCGGACTGCGCTGGCTGCGCTCGCCGCAGGGGCACGCGCACCGCTGGCTGGTGCCCGCGACGGCGGTCGTGGCGGCAGTGTTCGCCCTCGGCGGCGGCAAGGTGTACTACGCGGCGCCCCTGCTGATGCCCCTGTTCGCCGCGGGCGCGGTCGCTGCTCCGATCGAGTGGTATCCGCGGCGGAGCCTTCATTCGGCGGTTGACGGCGCGGGACAATCTACCCGAGGGTGGCTGTCCCCCGGATTGGGACGGGGTGCGAGGGGCGTCGCGATTTCAGCCCTGGTCGCCGCGCTGATCGGCCTGCCGTTCCTGCCTCCGGCGGCTGCCACTGCACTGCGGCCCGTGAACCCGGAGCTGATGCAGACCTACGGCTGGCCGCAGTTCACGCAGGAGGTCGCGACTGCCGCAGCGAGCCAGCCCACTGACGTCCCGATCTTCACCAGCGACTTCGGCGAGGCCGGTGCGCTGACGATCCTCGGTCCGAACCTGGGGCTGCACCGGGCTGTGTACAGCGGGCACGACAGTTACGTCTATTGGGGACCACCGACCGGCACGCCGGACACGGTGTTGTGCGTCGGGAAGTTCCCGCCTGGGTACCTGGGGCGGTTCTGGGGCCAGGTCACGGAGATCGCGCCGATCACGCTGCCAGCGGGCTTGAAGAACGCGGAGACCGATCGGCACGCCGCGATCTACTTGTGCCAGCAGCCGCACGGAACGTGGGCGCAGCTGTGGCCGAAGCTGTGGCACGTGGACTAGGCAATTTGGGCGCTTATGATCCGATTCGTGAGTCATGGCGGTCGTGGGGGGCGGGGGCGGGTAGTGCTGGGGCATGGCCGGTGCGGCTGGTCTGTGGTTTGACAGGCGATTTTGACGGCTTCGCACTGG
>Ga0068855_100001727_pt1 | contig 27304 bp, 23 predicted proteins | sample KBSCornC52_FD_66592 | JGI IMG/M metagenome (GOLD analysis project Ga0068855, IMG submission 66592) | Corn rhizosphere microbial communities from Kellogg Biological Station, Michigan, USA - KBS Corn C5-2 | ecosystem: Host-associated > Plants > Roots > Rhizosphere > Soil ... | reverse complement strand
TCCTGGTATGGCCGTTGGGGCGTCAATTACATCTACGGCACGTGGCAGGTGCTGCGCGGCTTGCGCTCGATCGGCGAAGACATGCGCCAGCAGTGGATCGTGCGCGCACGCGATTGGCTGGAGAGCTGCCAGAACGAAGACGGCGGCTGGGGCGAGACCTGCGCCAGCTATGATGACCCGACGCTCAAGGGCAAAGGCCCGAGCACTGCGTCGCAAACGGCGTGGGCGCTCATGGGGCTCATCGCCGCGGCCGATCCCACGGAACCCGGGGCGTTTGATCGGAAGTCGATCCGCCAGGGCGTGGACTACCTGCTCTCCACGCAGGTGGCCGACGGCAGCTGGGTCGAGCCCGAAGTGACCGGCACCGGCTTCCCGCGGGTATTTTATCTCCGCTACGATATGTATCGGAATAATTTCCCGCTCATGGCGCTGGCGACCTATCGCAAGGCGCGCGAGGGAAAGCTTCTCACGCGGCCGCGCGAATAGCGCTTTCCCTGCTCTAGACTCCGAATCCCGGAATCTCCAGCTTCTCCGCCATGCGTTTTCCGCGGCGGAGCGCTTCTGCCATGCGGGCGGCTTCGTCCGCGCCGCGGAGATCCCTACAGGCGGGATGCGTTTCGGGCGAATCGATGATCCCAAGCGAGTGCAGGATGTGCGCGGTGCTGTGCTTGTACGGAGAAGCGCTCATCCGTGCGTCGAGCCGGAAGACTTGATCCTCGAGCGACTGAAAGGCCTCGAAGAGCTTGTAAACGCGCGTGTCGAAACGGCCGGTGCCAGTGGTGAACTTCTTGGCCGGTGCACCATCCTGCAGCCACATATCCTTCGCCGCACAGATCAACGGTGCGCCACTGACGGCTGCGCCGATGAGCAGCGGCAGCCCCAGCTTGATCGCCGTGGCGATGCCGAAGTCATCTCCGCTGTGCGGAGCGAAATCGAGACCTTTGTCCTTGCACATTGCCGCCCAGTAAAGGAAGTGCGGTTCGTCGAGAGTGGAAATTTTCCCGCCGACGAATTTCGGATGCTGGGCGAGTTGCCAGAGTAGCCACGGCTCGTACGGTGTGGCCCACGGGACAAAGGCGGGCTCGAGCGCGTGCACGATGCCGGGCCGGATGAGCCATTCGGCGATCTCGTAATAGGCGTCGCGCCGCCGTTCCGGATCGAGGGTATTGAGCCAGCGCGACGTCATGAGCATCACCTCGCAATTCTCGTGTTCCTGCACGATGTCGATGAGGGGGCGATAGCGCTCGGCTTTGAATACCGTATCGCTCTCCGCGCCGCGCGCGGTAACCCCAGCGATGAATTTCGCCTTGGGGAATTCCGCACGAAAACGGCGCAACACCTCGGCGTAGAGCGCGTCATCCAGATCGAAGATGTAACCGGTATCGGCGTTGAGCACGACGACGAGTTCGACGCCATAATGATCCGCCGCCGCCTGCATCCAGCGGATGCTCGCCTTGAAACCGGCCCAGTCCGGCTTTTGGTCGCGGAAAGGCAGCAACGCCGCCGCACACAGTCGCGCCTTGGTGGTATGATCGACCAGTTCTTCCTCGCCCACCCAGGCCCATTTCGTTTGCTGCCAGGTGGTTTGCGGAGTGAGCTCGCGCGGATCGGAGATGAGTTCTTGCATGGAAATGGTCACTGGCGTTCGGCGACGTAGAGCTGGGTCCACTGGCCGCTGCTCACGTTGAAATAGATGCGTTTGCCGTCCGGACTGAAGACGGGATGCGGATGCGACACGCGCCAGGATTTCGCGCCGTGGGAGTTATCGAATTGATCGAGGGTGAGGTAGTCGTTGCCCTGCGCGTTGGCGACGATGATGCCCCAATCCGTGGCCTTGCCACCAAACTTGTCCATCGTGGAGTCGGTGATGAGCAGCTTGCCGTCGGGGCTTGAGGATGGGTGGTCGCCGCGGCACACCGGCAGGCCGGGCACGCGATGCTCCTTGCCCGTATTGCTATCGGTGAGACTGAAGGCGGTATTCACGATGGTCGTCCCATCCGGGCACCAGGCAGGGTGCCCCCAGCTCGGGCGCAGGAAGAGAAAGCGCTTCTCGGCAATGTTGTAGCAAATGAGCCCTTCGCGTGCGCTCGCACCTTTGCTCCGCGGGTTGCCATTGGTGTGGCCGTTGCTGGCCAGCTTGAAGAAGACCTTCGAGGCGTCGGGGCTCAGGATGGGAAAGAAAATCGAGATCGGCTGGTCGCCATATTGCTTCGCGAACCATTCGGGATAAGCCGCTCGCGCGGCATCGGCGGTGACGACCGTCTGGATGTCGCCGGTGGCTACATTGAGCAACTCCAGGTCGCGATGCGTGCCGGGGTTCCAGTGCGGGCCGTAAAGGGGCACGAGATCGCGGTCGGGTCGTCCCCAGCAGGAAAGGCGGCCGGGAATGTGCAGGAGCTCTTTACCCGTAGCGACATCGACTACGCCCACGAACCATTCGCCGTCCCGCTCGCCGTGATAAACCACGCGTTTGCCATTGGAGACCCACTGCTGGCAGGCTGCGCGATGGGCGTCTTCCACGTCGAGGTTTTCGACGAGCACGCGTTCCTCGCCCGTGGCCCGGTTGCGGATGCGCACTTCGCCGTGCTGGCCATCGGGAGCGGTCGAGGTAAAGAAGAGCACCCACTGGCCGTCGGGGCTTTCCGGACACGTATTGAAATACGAGTGGATCGAGTGGCGCTGCTGGTCAGGGGCCACGGGATGAATGGAGACACCGCTGCGCCAAGGGGCGAGGGGATCGTCTGCGGCGCGGAGGGGAAGTACCGCACAAAGTAGCGCGAGGAGAGGGAGGAGTGTTCTGAGGGTCATAGGGGATAAGATTCTTAGGAGCCGATCGTTTTTTTGATCTCTTTCAATTTCTGAAACTCCGGTTTCTGGGTGTAGTATTTGTCGAGGGGATAGCAGCCGCTGATCATTCCATTGCGCGGAGCGGTGGTGCACTCGCTGAACGTGCGGCAGATGAACTTCTTTTCCACGGGGCGGCCCTGGATCGCGTCGACGAGCATCGCCGGATAGGAAAGCACGGCACGACCGAGACCGATCGCGTCCGCCCAACCTCCACGGACGATCGCTTGAGCGACATTCGGCAGGAACTCCTGCAAATAGGTGTAACCGGAGCCGATGATGTAGAGATCCTTCGGCGCGCGGGCTTTGATCTCGCGGACCGCCTGCATCTGCCGCTCGACGTCGATGAGCGGGTCATAGGCGGGCTGATAACCGTCGCTCGGCGGAAAGGCCGCCGGACGCTGCAGATGCGGCGTGTAGTAAGGTGAGCCAGCGGTGGTATTGAGGACCTTGACGCCGAGGTCGCCACAAAGAGCGACGAAGGCGTGCGTCTCCGTGAGATCGGTCTGCGTGGGATCGTTTTGATCGACGCCAAAGCCGTAGCGATAGGGAAGGCAGGCCGAAAAATCCTCCGGAATGCCGGGCCCCAGTTTGCCGGGTTGCGAGAGCGCGGGATCGGGCCGATGCGGCACCTTGTCAAAGCAACTCAGGCGCACCCCGATGTCGATCGGGTTACCGTCCGCGCGAATGCCGGCGATGATCTCGCGGAGGATGCGCGTGCGGTTCTCGAAGCTGCCGCCGTATTTGCCTGGCCTAGTGTGCGCGCCGAGAAATTCATGCAGCAGGTAGCCGTGGCAGTGCTTGATATCGACGAAGTCGGCGCCGATCTCGTGGGCGAGGCGGGCCGCGCGGATGTAGTCGCGGATGAGTTCCTCGATTTGCGCGTCGGTGAAGACCTGGTCCTCGCTCGTGACATTGAACTTGCGATCGAGGATGGGGTGGTGGAAGGCGATGCGCGATTCCCATCGCTTGTCGTGGGGGCGGCAGAAACGGCCGGAGTGCGTGAGTTGAAAGCCGATCACCAGATCATCCGTCGTGCCGTAGCGCTCCTGATGAGCGTTTTTCAGAATGCCCAGCAGTTCGGCGATGCCGGCCTTATTTTGCTCGATGATGATGAGCTGGTTGGGGTTGGCACGGCCATCGGGACGGACGGCCATGGCTTCCGCGCCACAGATCATTTTTGCGCCGCTCTCGCCGAAGCGATGCCAGCGGCGGCGCATTTCCTCGGTGACACCGCCGGTGGGGGTGCCGTCCCAGCCTTCCATCGGGTGAATGACGATGCGGTTGCCGGGGCGCTTGCCGTTGATGACCACGCCGGCCGGCCGCGCGAGCGGCGAGTCAGCCGTGACCACTTCGTCATCGCAGGGAATGTCGATGCCGAGCGTTGCGCACTGGGCGCGGAAATCGGCGGGCGACTTGAGGGTGGCGAGACGGGTGAGCTTGAAGGCGGGCGTGGTACTCATCTGGGAAACCGCATTGAATCTCCTGGCCTGTCATTGGTAAAACAGTGCTTTCCGATCAAAACGAAAGGTTTTTCCGATGGAACTCTATCAGCTCCAATACTTCCTCGAGGTCGCCCGGCAGCGGAACTTCACCCGCGCGGCGGCCCGCCTGCATCTCGCCCAGGCGGCCTTGAGTGAACAGATCCGCAAGCTGGAGGAAGAACTGGCGACGCCGCTATTTCAGCGAGGGCGCCGGGAAAGCACGCTGACAGCGGCCGGAGAGACCTTGCGCGTCCATGCCGAGGCTTTGCTCGAGCGGGCCGCCGCGGCGCGTCATGCGGTCCAGGAGTTGGTGGGACTGCGCAGCGGGAAGCTCGTGATCGGCGCCATACCCTCCGTCAGTGCGGGGTTGCTGCCGGCCGCGGTCACGGCATTTCGCAAGCGGCATCCGCAGGTGGAACTGGTCATCGCGGAAGGCACGTCCGAGGCTGTGGCGGAAGGCGTGGAGAGCGGCCGCGTAGAAATGGGAGTCATCCAGCATCCGACCCCGGCCGGCCCTTTCGACGAACGCACCCTGCTTACGGAACCATTTGTGATCCTCGCGGGACCGCAGCACGCCATTGCGCATCATCGACGAGTGAATCTGCAATCGCTGGCGGATGAGCCGTTTGTCTTCTTCAAGGGGCGGGCACGGGAGAGCGCGCTGGCGGCTTGTCGCGCGGCAGGCTTTGAACCGAGGCTGGCCTGCGAGAGTGGTGAACTGGAGACAGTGCGCGCACTGGTCGCCGCGGGTCTGGGCGTGGCGATTTTACCGGAACTCGCGGCGCAGCGGGCGAGGCCGGCGTGCGCGTTGGTGCGGCTCAGCGATCCGAAAGTCGAACGGAAGCTGGTGATCGTCACCCGCCGGGGACATGCGCCGTCGCCGGCCGCGGCGGAGTTTGAAACTCTGCTGCGAGGCGCGCGGGGAAGAAGAGCAAAATAGTCAAAGCCAGCAACACCGCGATCATCCCACCCAGCGCCGCCCACAGCGCCGCGGTCAGCGAATGCGGCCAGTAGACAAACTCCACGCGGAACTTGCCCGCGCCCGGCAGGGCGATCGCTTTGAAAATGTGATTCACCCGGAAGCAGGGGACCCGTTGCCCATTGAGGTAGGCGCGGAAGTTTTGCGAAACAAAAGACTCGTTGAGCACGGCGATCCCAGCAGCCGGCGCCTCGATGGTAAATGAAGTGGTATTGCTCGTGAGGTGGTAGTCGCGCGCGGAAACGATCTGCCGCGAGTTTTGCTCGGAAGAGAGCGACGGCACGGTGGAATCTCCGGCCAATGCGGCGGCGAAAGGCCGGCCGTCTCCGGCTTTGATCCAATGCAGCAACGTGCGCACGTCCTGGTAGCGAATGAGCCGGTCGGTGAAAAACGCGCGCGGCCAGGCGGACTTGCTTTCGAAGATATCGAGATCGGCGGAGGCGACCTTTGCCAGGCCGGGCGCGGGTGTGTTGCCATCCGCGGCCACGCCGAAATAATAGCGGACGTTCATGGCGTCGTAGACGTGCTGGCTGGCGGCAATATTGGCTTTGGTTACCGTGGGCCACCACATCGACAGCGCACCGAGGCCGGCGGCTTCGTACCATTCCGGGAGAGCCCGGACGATGATGGGATCCGAGCTGGTCGTGCTTTCGAGCCGGTAGACAAAATTGAAGCCGGGCCGGAGGATTTGCCCAAAGCCCATCACCCGCCCCGGTTCGCTTTGATGTTCCTGCGCAAATCGCACCGCGGGTGAAGGCGCCTGCAGGTCGACGCGTTGTTGTGGGGTGACGACGTAGCCGTCGAATTTGGTCTGCAGCCATTGGCTGTGACGGAAGTGCAGCACCCCGAGGCAAACCACTGCCGCCACGATCTGCGCGGCGATGGCGCCGCGCTTCCAGACCACTCTGCTCACGAGCCACGGCAACAAAGCGATCGCCGCAAAAAGCGCGAGCGCGTAGCCGATGAAAAAGGGACTGAACACCGCCGGGTGCGTCAACTGCAGCGCGAAGTTGTTATCCGCGGGAATGGCTTGGGCCGTGCCGAAGTAGAACGCAGCGAGGCCGGCGAGGATCAGCAGGCTCCGTCTCCATGCGCGGTGCCAGTCCTCCGGCGAGGCGAGTTGTTGCAGACAGGAGCGCAGTCCGAGTCCGGCAATGATGAATAGCGGGACGATGAGCACGCAGATGAACGTGTCGTCGACGTGAATGATGTTTTTCAGAAACGGCAGCCGCTCGATCAAGGACGGCGGGACGATGGTGAAGACCATCGCGAGGGCCAGTCCCGCGACGAGAAGCGCCGCCCTCGCGACAGGATTTCGGATCCACGCACGAAGATCGACCATAGCCCAGCACACGCCGAGCAACGCGAGAAAATTGAGCGCCGGATCCACGTGCAATTCCTTGTCCATGAGCTGACGAAGGAAGAGATCGTCGAACAGTCCGATGAGCAGACCCGGGGAGAGTTGATTGGCTTCGGGCTTGTCGTAAAGCGTGTAGCCGGTCTTGAGTGCGTCGAGAAAGGTCACCCAGAGCGGCGCGGCGATGGCGAAGAATGCGAGGCAGGAAAGTCCCGCGACCGCCAGTTTTTGCAGACGCGCTTTCCATGATGCGTCCTGAAAAAGAATCGCCAGAGCGCCGATGCCGTTCATGCCCAGCATCAGCATGACGGCTTCCTTGGCGGTGCCGGTGTTGAACTCAGCCCAGTTGGCCACGATCAGCGCCAGCGCTCCCCAAGCGGCGCCGCGCCAGGTGCGCGCTTCGGCGATCGTCAGCCAGCAAAGCAGGATCCACGGCGAATAGGACACGCTGAAAAATGCGGGGTGGTTGAACCGAAACGAAAAGAAACCAAGGAAGGCACAGGAAAAGGCCAGCAACGCGGCCACGCCGAGATGACGCACGCAGCGCCAGATGAGAAGACCGACGCCGAAGCAGAAGAGCAGCTTGGAAAGCAGGAAGCGTAGATCCCATGCCCACGCCGCGCCATCGGCGAGGACGGTCATCCAGTAGAGCGGGTCGCCGATCATGGACATGCCCTGGCCGAGCAGCGTCTGGCCGCACATACTGTAACGATTCCACAACGGCAGCTCGTGATCGCGGAAGATCGAGTCGTGCGCCACGACCGAATACGGCAGATGCGCCCACATCGTCGCGTTGATGTCGCTTCCGTTCCAGGCATCGACCGGTCCGGCAGGCGCGCCGGGCAGGGTGGGGTGGATATCGTAAAGGCAGAGGACGCCATTGTTCGGCGAGACGAAACTTTTGCCGAAGAACACCACTGGGTGACAACTCACCGCCACGGCGAGTGCGGCCACGCCGAAGAGTGTCAGCCGCGGATGGGCTGTCGTCCATTGAGCCGAAGTCCTCGCGGTCCCGTGCAAGCGATCATACCAGCCGGACGCCCGGCCGCGCTGCTGAAAGAGTGTGGCGAGCAGAAACACCAAGCCCGCGCAGACCACGAAATCCACCGTGCTGCCCGTCCAGCTTTTGGCATTTGGCGCGAGCAATTCGAGCGGCTTCGCCACCCGGATGACGATGTTGTTGCTTCCCGCCGGAGGACGTTGCGTGGGGATCTGGGCGATGGGAGCGCCGTCCGGAGCGAGGATGCGTGCACCGGCCAGAACCTCATGGACATCCGTCGGCGGAACGATGGAAAAGGCGTGAAACACGCCGGACGGCAGCGCCACACGATAGATTCTCGGCTGCGCGCTTTCCTGCACCCAAACAGTCTGACGCTGGCGATAATTCCAGCCCTCGCCGAGGTCGTATTGAAACGAAGTCGCGCCGTTACCCATCGAGGCGAGAGCCATCTCGACGTGGTACCCGCTCTCATTTGCAGAGAACGGCTGGAAACGCAGCCAGAGCATCGCCAGCAACCCCATCAATACCGCGAATGCCAGCCTGTGGATGCGGCAGGTCATCGATTCGCGAATGGAGGGGAGACCGGCCAGCCGTGGCTACTCCCACTCGATCGTCGCCGGTGGTTTGCTGCTGATGTCGTAGCAGACGCGATTGACGCCTTTGACTTCGTTGATGATGCGCTTGGAAATGTTGGCCAGAACATCGTAGGGCAGGCGGACCCAATCGGCGGTCATGCCGTCCTGACTCTCCACGATCCGCACGGCGATGGTCTGCGCGTAGGTGCGCTCGTCGCCCATCACGCCGACGCTACGCACGGGCAGCAGCGCGGCAAAGCTCTGCCACACGCGATAGTACCAGTCGCTGGCCTTCATCTCGGCTACGACGATGGCATCGGCCTCGCGGAGAATGCGCAGGCCTTCCTTGGTGATTTCACCGAGGATCCGGACTGCGAGACCGGGACCGGGGAAGGGCTGGCGCTGGACGATTTCCTTGGGCAGGCCGAGTTGCGCGCCGACTTCACGGACTTCGTCCTTGAAGAGCTGGCGCAGCGGCTCGACGAGCTTGAACTTCATGTTCTTTGGCAGGCCGCCCACGTTGTGGTGAGACTTGATGAGCGCGGCGGGATTACCCCCAATGGCTACGCTCTCGATGACATCGGGATAGAGTGTGCCCTGGGCGAGAAATTTGAACTTCGACTTCCTGCCGCGCGTGAGTTGCTTGGTGGCATCTTCAAACACGCGGATGAATTCGTTGCCGATGATCTTCCGCTTCTTCTCGGGATCGGTCACGCCCTTGAGCTTTTTCAGGAAGCGCGCGGAGGCGTCCACATACTTCAGCTTCACATGGAAGTTATCGCCGAAAACGCGCTGCACAGTCTCGGCTTCATTCGAACGCAGGAGGCCGTTGTTGACGAAGACGCAGGTGAGTTGATCGCCGATTGCCTTGTGCAGCAACGCTGCGGCGACGCTGGAATCGACGCCCCCGGAAAGGCCGAGGATCACATGATCGTCGCCCACTTGCTGGCGCACTTCCTCACAGGTCTGGTCGATGAAGGAGCCCATCGTCCAATCCATTTTGCAGCCACAAATCTGGTAGACGAAATTGGCGAGGATCTCCTTGCCGCGTGGGGTGTGGACGACCTCGGGGTGGAATTGCAGGCCGTAGAAGCGTTTCTTCGGCTGCTCTACAACGGCGTAGGGCGAGTTGTCCGTCTTGCCGATGGCACGGAAGCCCTTGGGCAGCTTGGTGATTTTGTCACCGTGGCTGTTCCAGATATCGAGCACCTCGGGCAGGTTGTGGAAAAGAGGAGACTCGGTGGTGAGATGCAACATCCCCGGTCCGTACTCACGATGCGTGCTGTGCTCGACCTTGCCGCCGAGGTGGTGCGCCATGAGCTGCACGCCGTAGCAGATGCCGAGGATCGGAATGCCGAGGTCGAAGATGGCTTTGTCCGGATGCGGTGCGCCCTTGCCATACACGCTCGCCGGGCCACCACTGAAGATGATGCCCTGTGGCTTGAGCGCGGCGATTTTCTTGGCCGACGCGTTGTGAGGCAGGATCTGCGAGAAGACCTGGCATTCCCGGATACGTCGGGCAATGACCTGTGTGTACTGCGAACCGAAGTCGAGGATGACGATGCGCGAGACGGAAGAATCGGCCATGCTAATAACCAGCGCGCGTGTTCTCCTTGATGATTGGATCATCCGACTTGTCGGGCTGGGTCAGGGTACCCTGACCGGAAATGCCGCGTTCGAATTTATTGACGCCGTTATCATGGGTGGCCGGCGGGACGTCGCTTTCGCAGCCGTTCAGGGCGAGGCAGGCGCCGACAAGGAAAATCGAAGCAAGAATAGCTCTCATGGAAGGGGTTTTGATAACGTGTGTCAGAACAAAAGGGAAAGGGAAAGTATAGAGAAGACGAGAGGTTGCGTCGAGGAGCGGCATAGGGCATAAGACGCCCCCGAAAACCCCCAGCGCATGATCCCGGTTGAATTGTTGCTCCACGCCTACCGCCAGGCGGTCTTTCCCATGGCGATGGAAAATGGGGAGATTGCCTGGTTCTCTCCGGACCCCCGGGCCGTCATTCCGTTGGATACCTTTCACGTGCCCCACGGGCTGAAGCGCACACTGAAGAAGACAAAAATCGAGATTCGGGTCAATACCGCCTTTGAGGCGGTGATGCGCGCCTGCGCGCAAAGGGATGAGACTTGGATCAACGACGTCATTCTGGCGAGCTATGTGAATCTGCATCACGCGGGGCACGCGCACTCGGTGGAGGCGTGGTTGGGTGAAAAGCTCGTCGGCGGGCTGTACGGGGTGGCGATCGGCGGGGCCTTCTTTGGGGAATCGATGTTCCACGAAGCGACTGATGCCTCGAAGGTTGCCCTGCATGCCCTGGTCGAGCGGCTCCGCGCCCGGGGATTCACCTTACTGGATACCCAGTGGCTCACCCCGCACTTGGTGACGTTTGGGGCGATTGAGATTCCGCGCCTGGAATATCAGCGGCAATTGGGCAGGGCAGTGGCGAAGGAATGCTCCTTTGCCGATGAGGGGCAGGGTGGTCCAGATTCTCAATTTCTCAAATAAGTCATCGCTAATCTGAGAAAATCCGAGCGTTTACGTTGTAGAGACTACGTAATCTAAGAGACAACGATCTACGTGTCGTGGGAACCATGATAATGCGGCACGAGGAGTGGTTACTAAAGACGGAAGAGATGTCACGCGTGGCGTGCCCTCGTTCCCAAGATGAAATCTTCCCGTCGTTTCTGTATTGCCGGTATCGCCATGGCTGAGGTGATGGTGGCTATTGGCCTATTCGGAATCACCTCCGCCGCGGCTGTCGCAGCGCTGATTCGGATTAATACCAATGCCGCCCTTTGCCGTCTCCAAACCGGGGCTTGCACCGTGGCGCAAAACCAGATCGACCTCATTCTTTCGGATGGCCCGTTCAATCCGCAACTCAACCAGATTCCTCCGGAGTTGACGGTCGGAGAAACCGACCAGGGAAGCAGCTCTGCTCCGACCATTGCGGTTTACACGGACCCCAGCTCTGGCCAAAAAGTCCTCGGCTGGATGCAGACGGTGGTCCAGGACGCGGGGGCCACTTCAGGTAGCACCACCTTGTATGTCTACCAGGCGACGGTGACCGTTTCTTATTTCTACAAGGGGCGTCAATACAGCGTCTCGCTGAATACCATGCGTGCTTCCGACACATGAGATACCGCCACTCATCCACTTCCTCCACCCGGGGCTTCACGCTGATCGAGATGATGGTCGCGACCATGATCATGGCGATCACCGGAACGATTATCTATAACATCCTCTATACGGGAATGGTGCTGTTCGCCAAGAATTCGGCGGTGAACATCGCCCACCAGGAGGCGCGCACGGCCGTGATGCAGATGGAGCAGGATATCCACGCGGCGGTTTCCATCCCGCAACTCACGGACAATGCGAATCCTCCCAATGCCATCAGCGGGAATGGTCCTGCGGCGGGAATTTCCTTTCAACTCTATGCCTCGGGGCCCTTTCAGATCACCCCCTATACGGGAACCGTGATTAGCACCACCACGGGCTATGGTTCCGGTCAAAGCGCCGTTTACCTCCGGTGCTTGAGCACCATCACCCCGAAGAGGTATCAGCGGCTGATCATTCCGATGTATCAGATCGAAATGGATATCGTGCAGGATCCCGTTCTGGTGGGGGCGGTCTCGGGCTCGAGTCCGGCGACCAACGATTGGAAACTGACCTTGGGTAGCGGTAGCACCGCGGCCAATATCGGAACGAATATCACGCCCACGATCACCACCGCATCTGGAAGCACCGCGGCGGTGAATATCGTCTGCTTCATTACGGATCGGGTGAGTTATGTCGTCCAGGGGAATCAACTGGTGTATTACGGGCGGCAGAAGACTGGCGGCATCGGTAAGGTGATGGCGAACGATCTGACGACGACCACGCCTTTCAGTATTCCTTCCACACCTTTGGGCGCTCCTTACTACCGCTTTGTTGCGGCCATCAATCTCTCCACGGCTGACACGAGTGCGTCGAACCGAAAATTTCGCGCGGCCAATATGTTTCTCAACGCGATGGAGCCCTACCGGGCGCGGCTAACCACCTACCAATAAGAAGTTCATCCGATGAAGAAAAACACAGGATCCACCATGCTCGCCATCCTGGCGATGCTCTTCTTCCTCTCCGCATGCGTCATCGCCGCGCTGAATTTCACCGCCACGATGAGCCGCAATGTGGTCTCCAGCAACTCGTATCGCCGCGGCACCGAAGTCGGCGACGGGTGCATGGAATATATGTACGCCCAGTGGCGGCAGGTCTGCAAAAACCTGAATAACGCACCGGCGACCGCGGACCTCTCAGGGATCGCCTTGCCCACGGCTGCGCAATTTCCGTCAGTGCCGAATTTCGCTGCGACCACGACGGTTTACCTGCCGAATACGCCTTCGCCGAAGACCGTTTCCGCCTATGGTATCGTGGCGACGAATCCGCAGGGTGTGCCTTTGAGTAATACCTCCCTGTCTCCTACGACGGTGGATAGCACGGGCGTCTCGCCAAACCTGGCTTACGGGACGGACGCCAGCACGAGCAGTGCTTATTACCTGGCGACCGCCGATATCACCGTCCCAGCCTTCGCCGGTCGCATGTTCAACGTGCGCATGTGCCGAGTCTTCGAGCGGCAGGTTCAATCAATGTGGAAATACGCGATCTTCTACAACGACATGCTGGAGATCAATCCTGGCGCCAGCCAGACGATCACCGGTTGGGTGCATACCAACGACAGCCTCTATACCGCCTATGCGGATCTGACCTTCAATAACAAGGTCGACTACGTCAACGACTGGGGGAGCAAAAACTTCGCTCCGGGTGACAAAGACCACACCTCGGTGACCCCGGCCTCTCCGACCTGGCCGAGCAACTTGCCGCCGGCGCGTGGCGAATATCAGTTTCCCCTCGGTGTCGATCCGAACCAGGTGTTTTTGAATAAAACGCCCAACGATATCGGCTTTCGAGAGTTCATCATGCCGCCGACCAGTGGTTATCCCGACCCGATCGCGGACACTCGCTATTACGACCAGGCCGCGATTCGCATCATGGTGGATGCCAGCGGTGCCGTCACCTTTTCCAAAGGCGATGGCACTCTGCTGACCAGTAGCAGCAAAGGCGCGGATGCCACTTTGTATACTGCCTATTCCGGCGCAGTGAAAACCGGTGATTCGTTCACCGACAATCGCGAAGGCAAAGTGATGAACGTGACGACGCTGGATGTTGGCAAGATCTACAGCGCGACTACCGCCGCGACCAATTCGATTCCCAATCCGCAGATCATTTATATCTCTGACACCAGCAACAGTTCCTCCTCGAGGAAGGCGATTCGTCTGAAGAATGGTTCGTTCATTCCGACCGGCGGGCTGACGATCGCCAGCCAAAATCCGGTTTACATCCAGGGTGATTATAATACCGGGCAAAACAGCAGTCACCAAACGCCGGCGAATAGCAATAACAATGGAACCGGCGGTAATTTGGCGACGAAGAGCATGCCCGATGGCTCCAATTACCAGGAACAACCCAGTGCGGTCCTGGCCGATGCGGTAAACATTCTTTCGAACGCCTGGCAGGATTCGAATTCCACGCAGGATGTGGGTAGCCGCAAGGCCAGTCCGACAACGGTGAACGCGGCCTTTGTTTCCGGTAACGTGCCGACGGGTTCCGGAGGCACGGGGGCGAATAGTTACAGCGGTGGCGCGGAGAATTTCCCGCGATTCCTGGAGGATTGGGGCAGCCAGACGTTCACCTACTACGGCTCGATGGTGGAGTTGTTCAAGAGCGCCCAGAGCACCGGCTACTGGGGTAACGGCAATGTCTATAACCCCCCGAAACGGAACTGGAACTTTGATACACTCTTCTACACCCACCCGCCTCCCGGCTCATTCTTCACCGTGACTTACAACAAGCAAAGATGGTACACCCGCTAGTCCTGACCGTCGCCAGCCTTTTGGTCGTGGCGAGCGCCTCCGCCGAAATCGACTTCACACCGACAGACTCGTTTTATATCGCCGAAGCGACAAAGGTGCCCTGCGTGGCCTTCCGCAACGGGGATAAGGTGATGCAGTATTCTCCGCCGGAGGGCTGGCAGTTGGGAGGGGGAGGCAACAAGATCACTTTAACTCCAACGAACACCCCGCAGGCCGAGGCCACCATGGCGACGCGGCCGAGCAAGCCTTCGGTCCCGGCGACGGACGAAAATGTGAAGGCCTACAGCGAACTCGCTGTCCGCATGCTGCCTCGTGGGGCCGCGAAAGTGACCGTGGTGGATGCCGCCGTCAGTTCGATGCAGAAGGCGGGGCGGCCGATGATCGAGGTGAACCTGACCTACGTACTCTCCGCCCAGCAGTTCAGCATGAACATCCTGTTCCTGCCGCATAATGACGAACTGGTCACTTTCCAGATGGTCGCTCGGACCCCGGATTTTGCCGCGTTGGAAAACGCCTTCCGTCGCAGCCTCTTCTCGCTTCAGGGGCTGTAGGCGGCGCACTGGGTGATATATCGCTCAGAAGGGATTTTGAAATCCTGAATGTGCCTGGCGTTTGAAGAGGGTGGCGCGCCATAGACAGCATAATTGTAGGGCGGCGATCTTCGCCGCCGTAGGTGGGATGAGTAGGTGGGATGAGTGACGCCAGGCTTAGATGGGCGGCGGCCAAGATGGCCGCCCTACAATCGCGCGCTCTGTCAGCGGCGCGGCTCGACGGATCTGGATCCGTAAACCATCGCGCTGCGGAACCAGCTTAGAGCGTCTGCCGGAATGGCTTCCGAATCAGAACTGGAGGGAAGCGCTCCGTCGCCTCCGGGTGTGCGCATTCTCTCAGCACCGCCGGCGGCTCGCTCGCACACCGCCGCCTCCTTGGCGGAGCACTCCAGTGCGCGATCTGTTATCCGGACATGATTTTTGGGAACCGCTATAGTCGTGTATCTAGTCGCTGTGAGACAGGGCCGGTTAACAAAAAAAGGACGGCGCGAAGCGCCGTCCTTTTAGGAGAACGTATGTCGTCGGAACTCGCCGGTTATTGTCCCGGGGCCGGATGCCCCATCGGCTGCCACTGGTTGATGCCATCAATACCGCCCGAGGCGCTGTTGTCACCCGTGGTCTGGAAGTCTTTCAGCTTGATGCTACCCACGTGCATGTCCGCGTAGAGCACATCGATCCACTTGCCGTTCTGATGGGTGCCGAGCGTTTGGTCTTTGCCGTTGGAGGTGACGCTGATCGCCGTAGTTTCAACGCCGGTCCAGGAGGAAGCGTTGGTGGGGTCCCCCTTATATTCCGGGCAATAGAGGATCAACTGGCTCGCCGCGGCAAGCTTGGTGAAGTTGCTGTCCCACTGCGGGGTCGCGCTCGTCGGGTCCAGGAGGTTGTTGTTCACCCCGTAGCTGATCGGGTTGGGGTTGCCACCGACCGGGCGCTTGTCGAAGGGCGAATGGAAGACCTTCGGGCTGGGGACGTAGTTGACTTGCAGCAGACCCGGCGCGGCGAGCTGGCTGCTATTGGAGCCGCCCTGGATGCTGGTGGTTTTATTGAAAAGCGTATCGCTGTTGTCGTTGAGGTAGGCGACAGTGCCGATGCCGAGCTGGCGCATATTGCTGCAGTCTTCGGTGACGTGACCCTTCTCCAGAACCTTCTGGAAGACGGGGAGGGCGATGCCGGCCAAAATCGCGATAATGGCGATGACGACCAGGAGCTCGATTAGAGTAAATGCAGAGGTTTTCTTCATGGTGGGAAACAAGGGAAGCTGTGGACAATAAAGCTGTTATCTGTTCGTGTCGAGGGCGGCAAATGAGAAAGTGATGATTCTTAGAAGATTTTTGCCGGGGAAGTGTTCTTCAGGGCTTCGCACGATTGTCACTTGCCTTCTCTCCTTCGGACGGCTTCCACTCCGCGGATGCCGAAAGTTTTGCTGCTTACTGCCGGTTACGGTGAGGGCCACAACGCCGCTGCGCGCGGCCTTCACGCTGCCCTCGTCGAAGCGGGCGCCGATGCGGAAATCGTCGACCTCTTTGCCCTGACGGGGGGCGCCTTCTACGAAAAAAGCCGGCGTGGCTACCTCGCTCTCATCAATCGCGCGCCCAAGGTGTGGGCCACGGCTTATGCGCTGATCCATAGGGTGCCGACTGGCGCCCTTTCCATGCCTTTCCTCAGAGCGATGCGGCGGGCGCTGGCCGCCATGGTCGCGGAGAAGCGTCCCGACGTAATCGTGTCGGCGTATCCCATCTATGGCTATCTCGTGGAGCGGCTTTGGCCAAATACGGCGAAGCGCCCCTTTGCCTTTCATACGGTCGTGACCGATTCCATCACCATCAATAGCATTTGGTACCGGTGCCGTAGCGACAGCTTTCTCGTGCCGAATGAAGAGACGGCCCGCGTCATGATCCACGCGGGAGTGCCGGAAAAGCGCCTCCGCGTGCTGGGCTTTCCGGTGCCGCCGCGTTTTGCCCGGGAGCGTCCTACGCGGCCAGCCCCTCCGCCACCTCGGGTGCTCTACATGATCAATGCTGGCAAGAAGCAGGCGCCGGGGATCGTGGAGCGGCTGCTCAAGCTGGAACCGCTGCACCTCACCGTCACGGTCGGCAAGGACGAAGCTTTGCGTGCGCGGATCGAGGAAGTGGCTTCTCGTGCCGGGAAGCCGGTGGAGATCCACGGCTGGACCCCACAGATGCCCGAACTGTTGATGACGCATCACATTCTTATCGGAAAGGCGGGCGGCGCCACGGTGCAGGAGTGCATTGCCGCCGGCACGCCGATGCTCATGACCCAGGTCGTGCCTGGCCAGGAGGAGGGGAATGCCGAACTGCTTTTCCAAAACCGTTGCGGTGACCTGTGCCGGACACCGGACGCGCTCGCGGAAAAGATCGAGCACCTCTTTACGGATGGCGCCGCCGAATGGCACGCGTGGGAGCAGAACATCACCCGCTTGAGCAAACCCGATGCGGCTTTGCAGATCGCGAAGTTCCTGCTCTCGGAGGAAGCGTGTGGGAAATGACGAATGACGAATGACGAGGCGCGTGCTTTTGCCTTCGCTCGTCATTCGTCATCACGCATTCGTCATTTTCACTCTCCCGTCCGGGAAGATTTCCAACAATCCACAGGCCGCCGGGTTTTTTACTTGGCCGCATCGGCCTTCACCTTCAGCCTCGACCCTCTCACATGCACGCCCCCTCCGAATCTTCGAATCTCCCTTGGTGGAAGAACCTCACCGGTTACCACTGGTTTGTTTTCATCATGGCCAGCATGGCGTGGGTTTTCGACTGCCTCGATCAACAGATTTTCACCCTGGCCCGCCATGGAGCCATGGAAAGCCTCCTGCCCAAAGACGCCGATCCCAATCTCTACGGTGGTTATGCCACTTCCATTTTCATCGCGGGATGGGCCACGGGCGGATTGATATTCGGGGCGATCGGCGATCGGATCGGCCGCGCGCGAACGCTCACGGGCGCGGTGCTGATGTATTCCGTCTTCACCGGTCTCTCCGCGCTTTCGAAGGGCTGGGTCGATTTTGCGATCTATCGGTTCATCACCGGCCTCGGCGTCGGCGGCGTGGTGGGTCTCGCCGTGGCGCTGATCGCGGATACCTTGCCTGACCGCTCCCGCGTCGGAGCGCTTGGCGCCTTTCAAGCTCTCTCTGCCGTGGGCAATGTGACCGCAGGGTTGATCAGTATCTGGGGTGGTTCACTCACCGCGAGCAAAGCGATATCTCCGGAAGTGTTGTGGAAGGCGATGTTTCTGGTCGGCGCTGCTCCAGCCTTCATTTGTGTGCTCGTGCAACTCAAGATGAAGGAACCGGAGAAATGGGTGCTCGCGCGTGCGGAAGGCCGGCGCACGGGCGTGGCCTTCGGTTCCTACGCGTCGCTCTTCGGGGAGAAGCGCTGGCGTCACAATGCCATTTTCGGCATGCTCCTGTGTGTGGTCGGGGTGATCGGCCTGTGGGGGATCGGGTTCTTCGCTCCCGAGCTGGTTGGCCCAGTGATCGGACGTTCGCTGCAGGCCCAGCATCTGCCCGTGGAACAGATCGCCGGTGCGAAGAGCACCTGGATCGGGATGAACGCCATCTTCCAGAATATCGGCGCGTTCATTGGCATGCTGGTCATGGCTCGCATGATGCAGACCCTCGGCCGGAAGAAGTCTTTTTCCATCGGCTTTGTTGCGGCGATGCTGGCCACCATCGGCTATTTCCAGTTCTTCAACGGCCATACCGACGTCTTCTGGATGACCCCGATCATGGGCGCTTGCCAGCTTTCGCTCTTCGCGGGTTTCGCGATTTACCTCCCGGAACTCTTCCCGCTCCGCCTGCGCAGCACGGGCACGAGCTTCTGCTACAACGTGGGCCGCTTCATTGCCCTCACTGGACCGCTGACCATCGGCAAGTTGCAGCACTCGCTCAAAGCGGGTGCGGCTTCGCCGGATGCGGTGATCCACGCCTTCCGCAACGCCGCGTCTTATATGAGCGTGGTCTTCCTGCTCGGCCTGGTCGTGCTGCTCTTTCTGCCGGAAACCAAGGGGCAGCCGTTGCCGGAGGATATGGAGACCATCCCCGCGAGGTAACGGGCTTCGTATTCGGGCTGCTGATCAGGGAACGCGCAGGAGCGCATCCCTCCCATGCATTAAAACGGCCCGCGTTTCACCTGCGAATCTCATAACAAGAAGGCGCTTTGGAGGCCACCGCGCCGTCGGTGCTGCGGGGAAACCGCCCGCTCCGGCACCGACGGCGCGGTGCCCTCCAGTCCCGATTCGAAGCGCCTTCCATCTGACAAATGGGAGCGCGTCCTTCCGCCAACAAAACGGCGGGCGCCTTGCGACGCCCGCCGTTGCGGAATGGGAGATGAACTACGCGGCGCTTACTTCTTCGTGCCGTAGGCGCGGACGAAGTCGATGCACTGCTTGATGTCTTTCACATTGTCGTTCCAATCGTACTCATACTCGATGGAGATCGGGCCATCGAAGCCTTGCTTTTTATATTCGTCGAGGATGCCCTTTACGTCGCTGATTCCCTGGCCGTAGGGCACGTCGTGTGCCTTCGGGTTCTCTTCGTTCAAGTCCTTCAGGTGGCTGGCCACGATGTGTCCCTTCAGAATCTGGATGCACTCCACCGGTTTCAGGCCGCTGCGCACCCAGTGACCGGTGTCGGCGCACGAACCGATGCGCGGGTCGCGATCCTTGACCACGCTGAGGATGTAATTCGGGTCCCACATCTTATAGTCGGGATGATCGGGGCGCTTCGGGTGATCGTGGAAGCCGACCTTGATGTTAAATTCCTTGACCAGCGGTTCGAAGGTATCGATCGCATTGACGCTCTCGGTGTTGATGACCTTGAGGCCAAAAAACTTGGCGAACTCGAACACCTTGCGGGCGCCGGCGGCGTCCGTGGGAATGGCCACCACGCCGTAGGCCACGGGGGTGATGTGCTTCTCGGCCAGCTTGGCCTTCACTTTGTCCCACACTTCTTTGGGCGCATCGTGGCTGAACTTCACCGTTGGCTCTTCAGGCGAGAGCTTCTGGCCGGGGAAGAACTCGATCGTCTTGGCGCCGGTTTCGGCCGTCTTGTCGATCGCCTCGAAGACCGAGAAGTTGTGGAAGGACCACGCCTGGCAGCCGATGGCGAAACCGCCTTGCTTTAGATCGTCGGGGAAGTCACCGGCCGTCGCGCCGGTCACCATCAGGAGCGCCGCGAGAGCGGCGGGGAGGAGGAATTTCATAGACCGTCCATTGGCGAAGATGCAGGACGGCAAGTCAAGTCTGCGAACCAACCCCGGGGGAATGTCTGGAGTCGAGGCGGTGCTGTAAAAAAAGAGACACTTTAGGGGCCTTATGTAAATTTGCCTCGGACGGTCACTTAGAACGCTACAGGGCGGTCCGCATTTGCACGTAGACAGGCCGGTGGGGAACTACTGGCAGCCTTCCTGCTATCGCAGGGCTGACAAAATTTGCTGACTCCCGTCAGCACCAGCCAAAACCTTCCCATACCTGTGCACGCTACAGCTACTTCCCATGAATTCGAAGGCGCGACTGAAGCGACCTACCGGAGCATCGTCGAGCATGCCATCGAAGGGATCTTCCAGACGACTCCCGACGGCCAATATCTGCTGGCCAACCCGGCGCTTGCCGAAATCTACGGGTACGACTCCACGGACGAATTGAAAGGCAACGTCCAGGAAATCGCGCGCCAGCTGTACGTCGATCCCGCCCGCCGCCCGGAATTCATCCGTCTCATGAATGAGAACGACTGTGTGTGGGGTTTTGAATCGCAGATCTATCGCAAGGACGGATCGGTCATCTGGATTTCGGAAAACGTACGGGTCATTCGCGGAACGAATGGCGAGGTCCGCTACTATGAGGGCACGGTCGAGGACATCACCGCGCGCAAGCGGGCGGAGGAGGAACTCCGTCGCGCCAAGGAAGCCGCCGAGGAAGCGAGCCGCTCGAAGAGCCAGTTCCTCGCAAACATGAGCCACGAGCTGCGCACGCCGCTCAATGCGATCATCGGTTACAGCGAACTCATGCGTGAAGAGGCCGAAGACATCGGTCTTCCCAGTTTCGTCCGCGATCTCGGCAAGATCGAATCCGCCGGCAAGCATCTGCTGGGGTTGATCAACGGGGTGCTCGACATTGCCAAGATCGAGGCCGGCAAGATGGACTTGCACGCGGAGACCTTCGATGTGGCGAAGATGATCGAGGAAGTGTGCGCGACCGTCGCGCCCGTCGTGGAAAAGAACGGCAACTACTTCCAGATCAAGGCCGCGCCCAATCTCGGCGCCATGCACACCGACCTCACGAAAGTGCGGCAGAGCCTTTTCAATCTCCTCGGCAATGCCGGCAAATTCACCCGGGAAGGCCGGGTGCAGCTCGAGGCCGAGCGCATCACGGACGGCGGCCGCGATTGGCTGGTCTTCCATGTGCGCGACACCGGCGTGGGGATGACGCCCGAACAGGCGCGGAAAATTTTTGAAGCATTCACCCAGGCCGATGCCTCGACCACGCGGAAGTTTGGAGGCACCGGGCTCGGGCTGGCGATTACCCGCGAATTCAGCCGCCTCATCGGTGGCGACGTGATCGTCCAGAGCGCGCTGGGCCAGGGCTCGGTCTTCACCTTGCGCGTGCCCGCGGAATTGTCCTCGACCCCGATCGAGGAAGGCACCGTGGCCAGCGGCGCCACCAGTGCTGGTGCGGTGGCTGGCGAATTTCCGCTGGGCGCACCGCAGGTACTGCTCATCGACGATGACCCGACAGTCCACGAACTCGTGCGCCGCTTCCTGCAAAAGGAAGGCATTCAGGTGGTCGACGCGTATACCGGAGCGGAAGGCCTGGAGATGGCCCGCCAGCTTCGCCCCTCGATGGTCGTGCTCGATGTGATGATGCCGACGATGGACGGCTGGTCGGTCCTCACCAAACTAAAGGGAGACGCCGAACTTTCGGACATTCCCGTGGTGATGCTCACCATGGTGAACAATCGGGAAATGGGCTTCTCCCTCGGCGTGGACGACTACATGCTCAAGCCGATCGATCGCAGCGATTTCGTGTCGACCCTGCGGAAATACTGCAACCGGCAGGACAAGCCTCTGGTACTCGTGGTGGAGGATGACCTTGTCACGCGCGACATGTTGCGCGCGTCATTGGAAAAGGAAGAGTTCATCGTGGTCGAAGCGGGCAATGGCCTCGAAGGCTTGGAAAAGCTCGCGACCACCCGGCCCGCGCTCATCCTGCTCGACCTGATGATGCCCGAGATGGACGGCTTCCAATTTACCAGAGAAGTGCGCTCTCGTCCGGAGTGGCGCGACATCCCGATCCTCGTCATGACCGCCAAGGACATCGACGCCGAGGATCGCGCCCTGCTCGATGGCCAGGTGAGCCGCATCCTCCAGAAAGGCGCCTGCGCTCGCGAGGAGTTGCTTGCCGAAATCAGTCAGCGACTGACGCGCACCGCGCGTCCGGTCGAAACCGTCGCCGCCGCTTGATCTGCCCATGAAAAAACTACTGCTCGTCGAAGACAATGAAATGAACCGGGATATGCTCTCGCGCCGTTTGGAACGCCGTGGCTACCACGTGGTCATCGCCGTGGATGGCGAACAGGGCATCACCGCGGCGAAGGAACATCGGCCGGATCTCATTTTGATGGATATGAGCCTGCCCGTGCTCGATGGCTGGGAATCGACCCGCCGGCTCAAGCAGGAGCCGGACACGCAAGCGATTCCGGTGCTGGCCCTCACGGCTCACGCGATGGCCGGGGAACGCGACAAGGCGATCGCCGCCGGTTGCAATGACTATGACACCAAGCCGGTCGATTTCGTCCGGCTGCTGGGGAAAATTGAAAGCCTGTTACCCGCGTGAGTATCGACAAAGCCCAGTCCTCCGAATCCGAGAAGCGACTCTCCGAGTTGCTGCACGACCTGCGCACGCCGCTGAACCAGATCATCGGCCTGAGCGAAATGCTCCTCGAGATTGCCGAAGAAAAAGGCCACGCGGATCTCACCGTAGGTTTGGGCGCGGTGCGGGAAGGGGGACTCGATCTCGCGGCGATGTTGCAGGACCGGACGATCATCGCCCTGGGCGAGCAGGCGGGCGGAGAATTTTGGTCCCTGCCGGATGCCTCGCGTTCGAGCATCGGCCGCGTGCTCGGCTTTTGCGAACTGATCCTCGCCGAGCCGGAGAATTCCCGGATCGGGGAGTATCTCGAGGACATTGTCCTAATCTGCAACGCCGCGCGGCATTTCATCAGCGCCGCTCGCGGCAGCGGCGTCTTCATCCGGTTGCACACCGCGAAGCACTGGGACCACACCGTCACCGGGACGCGGCCAAATGGCGGACCGTCGATCGCGGGTGGCAAGATGCTCATCGTCGATGACGAAAGCCTGAATCGTGAAATCCTCGTCCGCCGCTTGCAGCGCGAAGCTTGCCGGCCGGTGGGAGCGCGTTCGGGCCCGGAGGCGCTGGAATTGTTGCGCCGCGAAAAATTTGACGTGGTGATGCTGGATATCCAGATGCCCGGGATGAATGGCATCGAAGTCCTGCACGCGCTCAAGCAGGACCCGCAACTGCGGCACCTGCCGGTCATCATGCTTTCCGCGCTCACCGATGTGGATCGCGTGGCGCGTTGTATCGAACTCGGAGCGGAGGACTATCTGCCGAAGCCCGTCAATGCCGTGCTCCTGCGGGCGCGCCTTGGAGCCTGCCTGGAAAAGAAACGCTTCCGCGATCACGAGCAGGCCCAGGCCGAGGAACTCCTGCGCGCCAGCAAGTTGCAATCCATCGGCGCGCTCGCCGGCGGCCTCGCTCACGATTTCAACAACATGCTCACCGCGGTGCTCGGGAATCTCTCGCTGCTTCGCTATCGCGGCTGCGTGCCGCCCGATGCCATGCCGAGCGTGCTGGAGGCCGAGCGTGGCGCCGTTCGCGCGCAGGAACTCACGCGCTATCTGCTCACCTTCGCCGAAGGCGGCGCACCGATCCGCGAATCCGTTCCGCTCGAGCCGCAGCTCCGCGAGACGAGTGCGTTCGTGCTGCGTGGCTCGAATGTGCAATGTGAATTCGAACTCGAGCAGGATTTGTGGGAATTGCACGCTGACCCGAATCAGCTTGCGCAAGTGATCAGCAACGTGGTGCTCAACGCCATGGAAGCCACGCCCGGCGGTGGTGGCATCCAGGTGAGCGCGGAGAATGTGACTTCCGCGCCGCATCTGCCGGATGGCGACTATGTGGCGATCCGCATCCGCGACTTCGGCGTGGGCATTGCCCCGGATCGGCTGCCGCGCATCTTCGATCCCTTCTTCACGACCAAGAACCAGGCGCGCGGCCTCGGGTTGGCGGCGGCGTATTCGATCATGCAACGGCACGGGGGATACATCGGCGTGCAATCCACGCTGGGCGTCGGCACCACGGTGATCATTCATTTCCCGGCTTCGCGCACGGTCTCCGTCCAACCGGTGAACATCACGCCCACGGCGGCGGTGGAAGCGACCTCGAACGGGCTGCGCGTGCTCGTCATGGACGACGAAGAACCGATCCGCGAATTGGTCGAAATGACCCTCGGCATGTTGCGCCACGAAGTGGTGGCCACGCCGGACGGAGACGCTTTCCTTGCCGCCCACGCCGCTGCGCAGGCCGCGGGACGTCCGTTCGACGTTGCCATTCTCGATCTCACCATCCCCGGTGGCATGGGCGGCAAGGAAGCCATTCGCCGGCTGCGAGAGTGCGATCAAACCATCCGGGCCATCGTCTCCAGCGGTTATTCCAACGATCCCGTCATGGCCCAATGCATGGATTACGGATTCGATGCCGTGCTGCCGAAGCCTTATCAGGTCAAAGACTTGATTCTGTTAGTGCAGCAACTCGGCGCTTCCCCACGAAACACCTCGCGTCACGTGGCTGCGGCTTGACGGAGGGACGCGCTCCCATTCTTCCTCACGGCCAGGGTGTCAAATGAACGGGAGACGAAACTCGCCGAAGAACGCGCATTGCGATAAAGCGTCACCCATGCGTCGCAAACTCCTGATCACCGGAATGATCGTGGGCGGCTTGCTCTTCCTGGGACCGGTCTTTGGGTATCTGGGAACGATCTTCAACATGATGGGAACGTTCAAGGATTTGTCGGATAGCGGGATCAACGATCCGCGAGCCTTGTCCGCGCATATCGGAAATACTTTGCTGGCCACCGCGCTGGGGGTCATCGCGTGCCCCATCGGCCTCTTGTTGCTCGTCCCGTGCATCGTCCTGTTCGTGAAAGACAAAAAGCAATTGCCACCGCCGATTCCATCGGAGCCTTGAGCGGCGCTCAGAATGGCGACGCCGGGCGTACTCGGTGACGCGTTAGCGGTGAGTGGATGGCGCCCCGGCGTTGGCCCGGCTGCGGCTATCAAGCAGTTCGTCGAGTTCGTGCTGGGCCGTGGCGATCTGTTGGGCCATGAGTTTTCGCGCGGTGTTCCGCGTCTGGTAGGCGGCGGCCGCTTCGTTGAATTTCGTGATCGCCGCGGTATCGCCGGATTTGAGCGCTTTGCGCTGCGCGTCGAGTTCCTGATACTGCTTGGTCATTTCCGCGCCATCCTGGGCAAAGGTGGCCTGCATGGTCTCCAGGCGTTGGCGGTGTTCCTGGATCTGCGCATTGAGATCAGTGGTCGCAGGCGGCGGCGGTTGGCCGTGCTGAAGCGCGAGTTGGGCGTTGTATTGGGCCTGAAATTGTTTCCAAAAAGCCTCGCTCGCTCCGGGAGTCGCGCCGATGGCTCCGCCGATCAGCGCTCCGCCCAGCATGATGCCAAAGAAGGGGAGTTTTGCCTCCTTCCAATTCAAGCAGGTAAAGATGAGGCTCGCGAACGGGACGAAGAGCACGGCGATTCCCCACAGGAATTTCTTTTGGAAGGCCACTACCACGAGCAGGATGGTGCACACGAGACCAATCAAGAGCCCAAGGCCCATCACCGTGAGGGTTAACCAGGATGCATTCATAAAAAGGGTGCTAATCCACTAAAACAAAAATCATGAGACGTCGACGAGTTGCCGAGCCTAGCGAGGAGGCTTGCCCTCGACTGGTGAAGGAGAATCTGCCACCGCCCAATCCCGTTCCCGAGTGTGGTGTTTTCGAAACGCCACCCGACCGATCTCAAACAACGTCGCCTGCAACCAAAGTGAATTCATGTGCCCCATTTAGTCCAGCAAGACGCAGACCACGAGCGTCGACTGCCGGCGACGCCTGCGAAGAAGACGAGGGCAGGGAAGAAAACTGTGTCGCGATTGCGACGCAGCTTTCAGAAATGGGAGCGAAAAGCGGTGGGCTCAGCCCAGCGCGCGGCAGAGGTCGCGCGCCAGTCGTTCGGCTTCGTCTTGCGTCGACGAGCGGAACACAGTCTGGCCATAGACTTGCACTTCGTAGCCGAACACGGTCAGCTGCACCCGGACACGGGTGCGGTGGCGACGGTTGATCTTGAGTGTAGGCATTTGAGGTATCCTTACGCAGCAGATAGCGTGCTTGGTTGTGTATCGCGCCGTTGTGAGGGCGTTTTGTGGATGGCTGAACCAACTGGATTTCGGTGGAACTCTCTGTCGCGCGACCATTCTCCAGGTTCCATGTAACTTCCGGCTTCCGTCACCCGTCTCTTCGGCACACAACTGCCGCGCTACTCCGTTCCCTCCACGTATGAAATCGCTTCGCTCCCGCCTCCTGTTTCTGCCCGCTGCCCTCGCCGCCGCCGCGTTCGCCATTGTCCTGCCATCGGCGGCGTTCGCGCAGCAAACGGCCACGCCTGCCGAACGGCCGAAGGAATTGCCGGCGGATGCCAAGGTCCTCCTCGATCTTCCTTACGTCGAGAATGGCCACGCCCGGCAGAAGCTGGACCTCTATCTTCCGGCGGAGCCGAAAGGTCCGCTGCTCGTGTGGATTCATGGCGGTGGCTGGCGCGCAGGATCGAAGGACCATCCGCCCGGCCTCGCCACGGTGAAGAACGGCGTGGCCGTGGCCAGCGTCGAATATCGCTTCAGCCAGGATGCCGTCTTTCCGGCGCAGATTGAGGATTGCAAAGCCGCCATCCGCTGGCTGCGCGCGCATGCCAAGGAATACGGTTATCGCGACGATTTGGTGGCTGCATGGGGAGCCAGCGCAGGAGGGCATCTCGTGGCGCTGCTGGCGGTCACGGGCAAAGTCCGCGATTTCGATGTCGGCGCGCATCTCGACCAGTCCAGCGCCATTCAGTGCGGGATCGATTGGTTCGGTCCGTCTGACTTTCCCGCTTACGACCCGAATCTCCCGACGGCGATGGTCCAGCGCGAGAATCCGGAATCGGTGATCGCGCAGCTCTTCGGCGGGCCAGTTTCGCAAAAGCTCGAACTCGCCAAGCGGGCCAGCCCGGTGACTTGGGTGACGAAGGACGCCGCGCCGCTGCTTATCATGCAAGGCACCAAGGATCCCCTCGTGCCGCTCGACCAAAGCCAGCGTCTCGCTGACAAATTGAAGGCCGCCGGCGCGGACGTGACGCTCGACATCATCGAAGGCGCCGGCCATGGCGGCCCGCAATTCGTCACCGCGGAAAAGCTCACGGAGATCCTGCAATTTCTCACCAAGCACTGGGCGGGACAATAGGTGGAGGCCGCCGCCCGGTGT
>Ga0068855_100001723_pt1 | contig 27344 bp, 22 predicted proteins | sample KBSCornC52_FD_66592 | JGI IMG/M metagenome (GOLD analysis project Ga0068855, IMG submission 66592) | Corn rhizosphere microbial communities from Kellogg Biological Station, Michigan, USA - KBS Corn C5-2 | ecosystem: Host-associated > Plants > Roots > Rhizosphere > Soil ... | reverse complement strand
TGACGGAAGGGCCGCGGCTCGACGACGACGGCACGCTCTATTTCACCGATGTGCTCGCCGGCTCGCTCCATCGCCTGGGCGCTGACGGCAAGGTCGATCGGATCGGCCCGCCGCGCATCGACATGGCCGCCGGCCTTGTTGTCGGTCAACGCGGCACGGTGATCTGCTCGGATCTCGAAGGGCTGACCCGCGTCCATCCCGCCAGCGGCAGCGCCGCGCGGCTCAACCTGATCGACCCCGATCATGTCGTCCGCGACGTCAACGACATCGAGGCCGACAAGGACGGCGGCATCTGGGGCGGCGTGATCGACCGCGCCGCCGGCGCGCGCGGCGATCCGATCGAAAGCTGGGCGCCGGGGCCTTTGTTCCGGGTCGATCGCAGCGGCAGGGTGACGGTTGCGGCCGAGCTGCAATCGCCGAACGGCCTTGGCTTCAGCCCCGACGGCCAGATTCTTTACGCGGTGCAGAGTGCCCATGGCGTCTGGGCCTATGATCTCGGCCAGGATCATTCGCTGCGCAACGGCAAGCTCTTCGCCAGGGTCGACGACCCCGACAAGCCAGATGGCCCGCGCGGCTGCGACGGGCTCGAGGTCGACGCCGAGGGCGGCATCTGGGTTGCCTGCGTGCTGTCGAGCGAGCTGCTGCGCTACCGGCCCGACGGCACGCTCGATCGGCGCGTGCCGCTGCCGATGATGCCGACCAGCCTGATCTTCGGCGGGCCGGATATGGGCGACATCTATGTCACCGGCGGCGATTTCTGGAATCCGGGGAAGGGCGGCATCCTCAGGATTCGCTCGGACGTGCCCGGCAAGCCCTCGTTCAAGGCGGAAGTCTGGGGCGCGTGAGCGCGGACGACACCCTCGCGCTCAACCGGCTGGCCTATCGCTATGCCGTGGCGGTCGACGGTTGCGATCGCGATGGCTTCCTCGACGTCTTTACGGCCGATGGCCGGCTGCGGACTTGGCAGCCCGATGCCGAAGAGCCGTTCGTCGATCTCAGGGGCCGTGAGCAGCTCGCCTTCGTGCCGAAGGTGATGAACGATCTCTATCGCCGCACCGCCCATCTGATGACCAACCATCTCGTCGAGATCGATGGCGACCACGCCACCGGCCAGCTGCTGTGCACCGCGCGGCACCTCCACAAGGATCCGGCCGACCGCGCCGTGCTGGTCGTCGTCATCCGCTATGTCGACCGTTATGCGCGCGAGGCGGACGGCTGGCGCATCGCCGATCGCGAGATCCGCTTCCTGTGGAGCGAGCGCCATGACATGGTCGACGCGGACGCGATGACCGTGGCGGCAAAGGGCTGAGAGGAAAGCCGATGGCGACGACGATGGCGCTGGACGTCCGACCGGTGACGACGCGGATCGGCGCGGTTGTCGACGGCGTCGATCTGACCCGCCCGCTTGATAGCAAGAGCGTCAAGACCATCCGCCAGGCGGTGCTCGATCACGGTGTCGCCTTCCTGCGCGGCCAGACGATCACGCGCGAGCAGATGGCAGACTTCATGGCGAATTTCGGCACGCTGGTGCCCGATCCGATGGCGGTCGAGCAGAAGGTCAAGCCGGTCGACTCGATCATCGACATTCCGACGCTCGCCTATCGCGAGGCGACTGCTGTCTGGCACACCGATTCCACCCTTGCGGAAACGCCGTCGAGCATGATCGCGCTGCGCCCGATCGAGCTTCCTTCGATCGGTGGTGATACCTGCTGGGGCGATATGTATTCGGCCTATGAGGCGCTGTCGGCGCCGTTGCGCGACATGCTCGACAAGCTGACCGCGATCCATTCGGCGGCCAAGGTGATGCCGCTGATGAAAGGCGCCGGCTACAACCCGTTGCAGGAGGCGATGCACGCGGTCCATCCGGTCGTCCGCATCCATCCCGAGACCGGGCGCAAGGCGCTGTTCGTCAACGAGCTGTGGACCGAGAAGATCGTCGAGCTGTCGCCGGCCGAGAGCAATGCGGTCCTCGCCTTGCTTTACGAGCATGTGAAATCGCCCGAGTTCACCATGCGCTGGCGGTGGCAGCTCGGCGATATCGCGCTGTTCGATAATCGCTCGACCCAGCATTACGCGATGCGCGACTATGACGAGACGCGCGTGCTGCAGAAGAGCATTCTGGCGGGCGACCGCCCTTACGGGCTTAACTGAGCCACCACCGCGGGTTTGGTCGCCGGGCTCTGCTCGCGCAGCAATGACCAGCCGGCCGGCAGATAGTCCGTCGACATGTAGAAATAGAAGCCGCAGCTGCCGTCGGGGGCGCGGCTGACGCCCTTGGTGATGCCGAAGGCGATGGTGCCGGAGAAGACCGGGCCGCCGCTGTCGCCGCGTCCGCAGGAGGGGCCGGCGACGGTCACCCAGGCCGGTTCGCACAACATGCCGCAAACGTCGGGATGCGGCGCGTAATCGGTGAACTCGACCTCGGCGCAGCTGTAGCCCGATTTGATTCCGCCATGGCAGATGAAGTCGCCGGTGCGGGTCTCGTCGCGGCGGCGCGCGCCGGTCAACGGGCGGATGTCGCTGCCCTTAGGGTCGGCGCGGAAGAGTGGCATCAGCGCCTGAGGCGCGGTGCTGACCTGGACGTCCTGATAGGCGGTGCCCCATTTACCGACCAGGGCGAGCGGCTCATCGGCCCCGTCGAGATCGCGATAGCGCAGCTGGTCGGGGCAATGGGCGGCGCTCAATATGCCGGTCCGGGCGCCGTCGGTGACGACGAAGCCGGTAGTGCAGGCGGCGGGCTTGCCGCTCGCCGCGAGCAGCCCGGTGACTCTTGAGCCGCCGTAAAGCGCGGCGTTGACCGGCTGCTGGTCGAGGGTGCGGACCAGCGCCGGCACGCCCGCGATCGCCTCGACCTGCGCCTGCAGCGTCTCGATCCCGTAGCGCTTGGCGTCGCCCGGGGTGACCAGCACCGCGAGCCGACCGCTGCGGGCATCGGCGCCCATGCCGATGGCGAAGGGCAGCTCGACCCGGATCTCGGCCTGATGGGCGGTGATCGCCGCGACGATCTGCTGTTCGGTCGCCGGCGCGTCGGTCGCGAAATGGATCGGCAGGTTGATGCCGCCGGCATAGATCATCTGGTCCGGCACCGGTTCGGTCCCGGTCAGCAGGAAAACGACGCGATAGGCGGGGCGATGCTCGATCGTGACGCCGGCGAGGCGCGGCGCATAGATCTGGCGCAGCCGCTCGATCACCTCGACGCTGTCACGCTGCGCACGCAGGCGGCGTTCGGCTTCGAATGCGGGGACGCCATAGCGCTCGGCATAGACCGCCGCGTCGCGCGCAATCGCTTCGGCGGTGGTCGAGGCGATCGGCGGTGTCGCCGGCAAGGTCGCGACCGCGGGCACGGCCGGCGCTTCGGCCGCCAAGGCCGCGGAACTGATTAGCCCGGCGGCAACGATGACGGCGCGCAGGACGCCGCGTGTCGCCCAACGTCGCGCAATCGGCACGATCGATACAGCCCAACCCACGCCGCCGCTTTATACCAATTGGCGGGATTTCGCATGCGGAATGCGACAAGCAACCTGCCGCGGCCGCCTTGACCGCCCCCGACGAAGGTGAAAGATCTGCCGGCCAGGGCGGCCCAATGAGGTGGAGAGGAGCGCCGAGATGACTGCCGCTCACGCCGCCGAGGCGTCCGATCCGCTGGCGCTCGTCACCGACGAGAGGATCGCCGCGTTCAAGCGCGATGGCGCGGTGTGGATTCCCGGGTTGCTCGCGCCGGAATGGCTGGCGCTGCTCGAAGCCGGCCTCGATCGCAACATGGCCGAGCCCGGCCCGCAAGGCTTTTGGCATTTCCGCGGCGAGCCCGGCCAGTTCTGGGACGATTACTGCAACTACACCCGAATCCCTGAATTTCAGCAGGCGCTGGCCGAATCCCCGATTGCCGGGGTCATGGCCAAGCTGTTCCAGAGCCAGGGAATTTGGCTGTTCTGCGACCAGATCTTCGTCAAGCAAGGCGGCTATTCGCGGCGCACGCCCTGGCATCAGGATTCGCCCTATTGGCTGGCCGCCGGCGAGCAGCTCGCGACGATGTGGATCGCGCTCGACCCGCTAACCGAGGCGGAGACGCTCGAGGTCGTCGCCGGCTCGCATAAATTCCCGCTCTACCAGCAGGCTGTCGCCGAATCCGGCGAGTATATCCGCCAGGCGGAGAAGACCGGGGCTGCGCCGCCGGCCCAGGCCGGCGCGCGCCAGCCCGACATCGAGGCCGAGCGCGAGAAATGGCCGATCATCTCCTGGGCGAGCCAGCCGGGCGATGTCCTGATCTTCCACCCGACCGCGCTTCACGGCGGCGGCGAGATGCGCGAAGGCGGCCGGCGGCGATCGCTGTCGCTGCGCTTCTACGGCGATGACGCCCGCTATGTCGTGCGCGACATTCCGCCGGACCCGCCGTTCCCGGGCGTCGCGGAGACGCACAAGCCGGGCGATCCGTTGCGCCACGCCTGGTTTCCTCAGGTTTACCCGCGGCAGGGCTAGGAATGGAGCAGGCGCTTGCCGGCAAGGTGGCGATCGTCACCGGCGCCGCATCCGGCATCGGCCGGGCCACCGCGCTTCTCTTTGCCGGGCAGGGCGCGGATCTGGTGCTGGTCGACCGGGATGGCGCCGGCCTCCAATCGGTGATGGACGCGATTGCGGAGATTCCCGCGCCCACTGGGCGCATGCTGTTGAACGTGACGCTGGATCTCGGCGAGCGTGCCGATTGCGCGCATCTGATCGATCTGGTGAGCGGCCTCGAGCGCGTTCACATCCTGATCAACGCCGCCGGCATGCCCGCCAGCCAGATCGACTTCCTCGACCTGAGCGAGGCGGACTGGGAGCGCATTCACAACGTCAATCTGCGCGCGCCGATGCTGCTGATGCAGGCGGCCGGCCGGCGGATGGTCGCGCATGGCGAGGGCGGGCGGATCGTCAACGTCACCTCGAGCGCGGCGTTTCGCGCCGGCATGGCGCAGGCGGCTTATGCCAGCTCGAAGGCGGCGCTGACCCAGCTGACCCGCAATGTCGCCGCCGAGCTCGGCGGTTATGGCATCAACGTCAACGCGGTGGCGCCGGGCGTCACCGCGACGCCGATGGCGCTGGGCTGGTTCAAGGAGAAGGCGGTGATGGCGCAGGAGGCCAAGCCTGGCGGCTCGGTCGCCAATCTGCTCCACCAGGTCGCCGAAGCAGAGGACGTTGCGGCGACGATCCTCTTCCTCTGCCTCGACGCCAGCCGCCAGATCACCGCCCAGACGATCCACACAAGCGCCGGCACGGTGGTCTGAGCGAGACTATTGCGGGAAGACGAGGATGACGCGCGTCTGGCCCTTGGCCGGCGATCTGACCGTCGTGGTCGGCGCCGCCTGGCCCTTGATCAGCGCGTCGACCCGATAGGGCGCCGGGCTGGGGAGCTTGAGCAGCAGCCAGGCGCCGGGGCAGGTGACGGTGAAGAGCTTGGCGCCCTTGTTGTCGGTCAGCGTCACGGTGGCATCGATCAGATATTCGCGGGCGCGATTGGCGAACTCGATCCGCAGCGGATAGGCGAGCCATTTCGGATCGTCCTTGGTGCCGCCGATGCCGGTACAGGCGAGGCCAACGCCGGCGATGGTCATCTCCGAATCCCACCCCATTGTGACCGGCGTTCCCGGAGCGATGGTTTCCGGCGCGGATGGCTGCGCCGGTGCCGGCGTGGCGGCGGCAAGCGCGGCCAAGGCCGCCAGGGTCGTGATTCCTGCTCGATATCGGCTCATCGATCGGTTCCCCTCGCGGTCATCCGGTGCGCTTAGCCGATTTCTTTCCCGGGGTCGAAACCAACCACGCCATTACTCATCAATAACGGTCGACGAAGCCTTCATCATCCTGCAAGCTGTTGCCAAGGCCACGGGCGACCGGTCGACGCCGGCGCACCATGCCGCGGGGCAGGAGACGGATTCATGGGTCACAATGGCGGCGCGCAGGAATTGATGCTGGTGGTGGTGTTCAGCAGCACCATTCTCCTCGCGATCGGGGTCTATCTCCGCAATCGCGGTCATATGGAAAATCCCGCGGTTGCGGGGGGCTGGACGCTCCTGTCGATGGCGCCGCTGCTGTTCGGCGCGGCGCGCTTCCTCGGCTACGCCTGACCAGCCGCTGCTCCGGCGACGGACCGGGGATTGGGAGCGGTCGCGACCGCCCCGCATCCGCAAATCACACCAGCTCGCGGAAGACCTCGCCGATCTTCTTGCCGTCCTCGAAATAGCCGAGGCCGTAATCGCCCTTGATCGTCGTGCGCTGCATCCGCCGCTCGTATTTGGGATCGCAGCCGCCCACCGCATGCAGCATCCGCCAATTGTCCCAGATGACCATGTCGGTCGGCTTCCAGTCGTGCCAATAGGCATTGGCGTCGGCCTTGCGGTTGAGCTCCTGGCAGGCCGCTTCGAAGAAGGCCTCGCCCTCGGCATCCTCGTGATGCTCGAGCCCGACGGACATCCACGGGCCGATGTGCAGCACCTTTTCGCCCGACTTGCGGGTCCAGACAGCGGGATGCATCGCGCGCGGGAAGGTCTGCGCCTCGATGACCGTCTTCATATGCTCGTCGCCCTCGCCATAGTCCTTGAAGGTGCGGCCGAAGCGCATCTTCGAGAGGCGCGTGTCGAGCGTGTAGATGACGTTGATGTTCTCGAGCTTCTCGCGCAGCGCGGGATCGAAATTATTGTAGATTGCGACGCCGTCGGCAAAGCCGGTGCGGCCGGTGCCATCCGGCGCGTTGATCAGGCAGCGCAGCACGCCGGCGCGGTTGAGTTCGTCATTGTAGCAATGGTCGAAATGCCAGGGTGAGAAGCGACCGATCAGCTTGCCGTTCAGCTCGACGAGACCGCGCTTGTCGTCGGTCACCTCGCGCGGCTTGGAATGCATGTCGATCACGCCGGGCGCCGTGTTCTGGTCGACCCGCGCGGTGGTCTTGGTCGGATGGTCCTTGAGCGGGCCGAAGATGTTGCTGATCGCGACGTGCATCTTCCCCGACGGCTCGACATTCTCGAACACGATCATGCCGCGATCTTCGAAGACCTCGTTGATCTGCTTCCGGATCGCCGGATCGTCGATATTGTCCCAGCTCAGACCGTCGATAATCGAGCCGAAGCCAAGATCGTCGCGGAGATTGCGAACCGTAATACCAGCCATTTCACCCGCTCCATAAACTCGTCGCCGACGTTGATCGCCGGCCGGTGCCGCGCCGCCCTATAGCCGGTCCGCGCGGCTATCACCATCATTCAACATGATAAATGGGAATCCGCCGGGGTTCTCGCAATCGCCCCGCCTATTCCGCTGCCGCCGGCACCACCTCGCGCCGGCCGAGCGCATAATCGCCGGCGATGGTGGTGCGGCGCATATGCCGCCGCATGCCCTGCGGCACGCCGGTCGCGCAGTGGAGCATCCGCCAATTGTCCCACAGCACCATCTCGCCCGGCACCCATTCGTGGAAATAGGAGAGCTCGGGGCGGGTGTTGTGCTCGATCACCTCGCGCAGTAGGGCGTCGCCCTCCTCATTCTCCATCCCCTCGATGGCGTCGGCGAACCAGGGCGAGACGTTGACCACCTTCTTGCCGGTGCCGGGCTGGGTGAACACAAGCGGATGGATCGAGCGCACGCGGGTGGTCTCATGCTCCATCGTCGCTGCCTGATGCTTGCCGAGCCTGACCAGCCGATCGGGGATATGGCCGAACTTCGCCTGGCTGGAATCGATGGTGTATTTGTAAAGGACGTTGAGCCCCTCGATGCGCTGCTTCAGATCCTCCGGCATTGCCTCATAGGCGGCGATCTGGTCGATGAAGCCGGTCTCGCCGCCGCGCTCGGGCACGACGATCGACCAGAGGATGCCGCCATGGTTGATCTGGTCGGTGTAGATCGAGTCCGAATGCCACGGCAGCCATGAGCCGCGCACCTCGCCGTCGACCTCGTAGACATTACCCATCGCTTCATCGCTATATTCGATATCGACGATCAGCTTGCTCTCGCGCGGCATATCGACGCCGCGCAGCAGCGGATGTTCTTCCGGCTCGCCGAAGACATAGGACAGCTTGAGGTGGGTCTCATGGCCCTCCAGCTCGCGGAAGACGACCACGCCCTTGTCGATCCACAGATCGTAGAGGTCCTTGCGGACCTGCGGGTCGTCGAGCATTTCGGGCTTGAAGCCGGTCACGACCACGCCGAACTTCGACTGGCCGGGCAGCGGTGACAAAGTGTAGCCCATCGATCCCATCTCCTGTGCGGCCGGCCATGTTCGCCATAGCCGATTGCCGCCCCCAATAGCAGAGCCGAGGCGACGCGTCAGGCGTCCCTCGGCTCCGTCTTCAATCAGGTTCGCAAGATTCAGATCTTGCGCAGCTCGACCCGGCGGTTCTTGGCCATATTTGCCGCGGAGTCGTTGGGCGCGACCGGCTTGCTGTCGCCGAAGCCCTCGGCGACGAGCCGGTTGGCGGCAACCTGATACTGGCCGACCAGCGCCGCAACGACCGCTTCGGCGCGGCCCTTCGACAATGTGATGTTGTGGTCCTTGGTGCCCGAATTGTCGGTATGGCCGGAAACCTGCAGCTTGAGCGAAGGATCGGCCTTCAGCAGGTTCGATACCTCGGTCAGCGTGGTCGCACTCTCCGGCTTCACGAAGGTCTGGTCGGTGTCGAAATAGATGCCGTAGAGATCGACCAGGCCCTTGGCCTTGAGCGCGCTCGCCATGTCGGCGGCCTGGACCGCCGGGCGCGTGGTCAGCCGGTATTTGCCGGTGCTGCCATAGGGTAGGATCTGGACGTAGAAGTCCTGGCCAGGGGTGAGGTCGACGATGAAGTCGAGTCCGGCGCCCGGCGTGCCGTCATATTTCTCCATGATCCCCGACTTGGCCTGATTGTAGATCTTTACGTCGGGCTTGAGCGTGGTCGAGAGATTCTCCAGCGCGATCGTGACCTTGCCGGTCGACGGCGCGGTGACATGGAACCAGTCGTTGTCCTTGTCGTCCATGATGCTGCCTTCGACGGAATCGCCGAACTTCAGCGTCGACGGCTTGAGCTGGTCGTCATTCGGCTCATTGGCGTCATAGGCATGCTGCGGCAGCGCCGAGAGCTCGTATTTGCCGACCGAGCCATAGGGCAGCACCTCGACGTAGATCGTCTGGCCGGGATCGAGGCTGATCATTTGCTCGACGCTGGCGCCGGGGGTGCCGTCATATTTCTCGGACATCCCCGAGCGATCGGCATTGTAGAATTTCATGTCGGGCTTGAGCGTGGTCGACTTGTTCTCCAGCCGGAACTTGACGACATCGCGCAGCGTGCCGGGGTTGTCGAACTGGTAGAAATGGCTCGGTCCCTTGTCGTCGGTGATCTCACCGGCGACGGTCATGCCGATCTTCGCCGAAGCCGGCGAGGTGATCGACTGGCCTGGCGCCAGCGCGACCGCGGCCGCCGCTTCCTGCGGCTTGCCGGCATCCGCCGCATTGCCGCCCGAGGCGTCATGCTTGGAGCAGGCCGCCAGTGCGATGGTGGCCAAAAGGATTGCAATCTTCTTCATCGAAACCTCCCTCGTCACTCGCGGTTCTGAATTGAGCCGTTGCCAAATCGATCGTCGTCGCGGCGGTGCGCCTAGTGCACCGGATAGGTCTTCTTGCCGCCGGGCATCGCCACGCGGCCGGCGATGTGGACGTCCTTGCCGTTGTCGTCCTCGATCTCGATGTAGATCTCGCCGTTGAGGCCCTGCATGAGATTGTAGGTCCAGCCGTTGGGGCCCTTTTTCGAGCTGATCTTGCGTGCCATGCCCGGGGGATAGGGAATCCACTGGCCGTCGCCGTTCCGAATGCCGGGATAGGGGCTCATCTGCGGCATCTCGCCATAGGTCGGCCCGTTGCCGCCGCCGCCATATTGCGGCATGCCGCCGCCACCGCCGTAGGGCACCAGCGCCAGCGCCGGTGTGGCGACGGCAAGACCTGCGGCGAGCAGCGTCAGGCTCATCAAGCGGTGGGGTTTCATCCGGATCTCCTCAGCAACATCGGTTACGCAACATCTGTCGTGGGACAGGCGGAACAGGTTCAAAGGAAAGCGACGGCTACACAGGAACGGCGTCGATGCGCCCCCCGGACAAGCGGCGGGAGGCTCGATAGTAGCTCGTGCCGGGGGTGAAATGTCAATCGCGGGCCCTGATGGCGCGGGCGTGCCGGATCGGCTAGTCATGGCCTGCGCAAGCGGCCGCGAGGGGAGGGCAACGCCACCTGCCCGGCGCCTCGGGAGATAGTGATGTCGGTCGAACCCTATGATCTTGTGATTCGTGGCGGGCGGGTGGTCGATGGCACCGGCGCGGCGCCCTATCTGGCCGACGTCGGCGTGCGCGACGGGCGCATCGTCGCGGTCGGCCGGGTCGACGGCACCGGCTTTCGCGAGATCGACGCAACCGGCAAGATCGTCACCCCCGGCTTCGTCGACGTCCACACCCATTACGATGGCCAGATCACCTGGGAGAACCGCCTCGCGCCATCCTCCGGCCATGGCGTGACGACCGTGGTGATGGGCAATTGCGGCGTCGGCTTCGCCCCCGTCCGCCCCGGCGACCATGAGCTGGTGATCAAGCTGATGGAGGGCGTCGAGGACATCCCCGACGTCGTCATGGCGCAAGGCGTCCCGTTCAACTGGGAGAGCTTCCCGGATTATCTCGACGCGCTCGATCAACGGCCGTCGGACATCGATTTCTGCGCCCAGTTGCCGCATAGCCCGCTGCGGGTCTTCGTCATGGGTGAGCGTGCGCTGAGCGAGCATGCGACTGCGGCCGATCGCGCCGAGATGCGGCGGCTGACCGCCGAGGCGATCGACGCCGGTGCGTTCGGCGTCAGCAGCTCGCGCAACCTGTTCCATCGTTTCCGCTCCGGCACGCTGGCGCCATCGGTCAATTCGGCCGAGGAGGAATTGCTCGCACTCGCCGCCGGCCTGCGCGATGCCGGCGCCGGCGTCTTCCAGTGCAACCCGGTGATCGATGGCGAAGCGCGCGACGAGCTCGCGCTGTTCGAACGCATCATCGAAGCCTCGGGCCGCCCGCTCAACTTCTCGCTGACCTGGTATCCGGTGCGGCCGCAGAACTGGCCGGAGTATGTCGACGCGTTGAAGGATTATGCCAAGCGCGGCGTCGACATTCGCGGCCAGTTCATCCCGCGCCCGGCCGGCCTGCTGTTCGGCCTCGACCTCAGCTTCCACACATTCTCGCTCAATCCGAGCTATCGCGCGATCGAGCATCTTCCGCTCGCCGAGAAGGTCGCGGCGATGCGCGATCCGGAACTGCGCGCGCGGTTGATCGCCGAGGAGCCCGAGGATCCCAATCCCGGCTTCGTCGCAATCGCGAAGCTGGCGAACAACTTCGTGCCGCTGCACGATCCGGTCGACTATCACGCGGCCGGCGAGATGACCGCGATCACCGCAGAGCGGCTCGGCATTGCCGAACGCGAAGTGATCTACGACGAGCTGCTCAAGGACGACGGACGCGCGATCCTGTGGTGGCCGGCGATCATGATCGCCGACTATCTCGAGATGACCGTGCCGCTGTTCGACATCGACAATGCCGTGATCGCCCTGGGCGACGGCGGCGCGCATTACGCGCTGCTCTGCGATGCGAGCTATCCGAGCTATATGCTGACCCAGCGGCTGGGCCGCGATGGGCTCGATCTGCCAGCGTTGATCCGCCAGATGACGAGTGCGCCGGCCGCGTCGCTCGGGCTCGACGATCGCGGGATCATCGCGCCGGGCTACAAGGCCGACCTCAACGTCATCGATCTCGACGCGATGGTGCTGAGCCGTCCGACGACGAAGACCGACCTGCCCGCCGGCGGCAAGCGGCTGACGCAGCGGGCGACCGGCTATGTCGCGACAGTCGTCAGCGGCATCGTCACCTATCAGCACGGCGAGCCGACCGGCGCGCTGCCCGGCCGGCTGGTGCGCGGTGCCCAGCCGGCGCCTGCCTGAACCCTTAAAGAAAGGCCCGGCCGAAGCCGGGCCAGGTTCACCGAGCGTTGGGGCACCCGGTGCCGGGAGGAGGCGTCATCCGCCTCGACCAAGCGCCAATCGCCGCAAAAAATAGGGCCCGGCGTTAGCCGAGCCCCAGGCGATGTGTTCCTTGCCTCAGTGGGCCGCGAGCGTGTTGCCCATCTCGACCGTGCTGCCATAGGCGCCCGGGCGTCCGACGATCGTCCGGGTGGTGTTGGTGTCCGGATCATAGAGCGAGCCGGAGAAGCGCGAGGTCGGCATGCGCCGCATCATGTTGCCGTGCTGGTTCAGCGTATTGCCGTCCTCGACCATGCTCACCGAGCCATGCGGGCCCTTGACGATCGAGGTCGTCTTGCCGGTGTCCGGATCATAGGCCGAACCGGAAGCGCGCCAGTCGTTGCCCGGCATCGCGCCGCCGCCAGGCATGCCGCCGCCAGGCATTCCGCCGCCGGGCATGCCGCCGGCCATCTTCTTGGCGGCCTTGTGGTGGTTCATGACCATGTCCTCGTGGTCGCGCATGTGGTCGCCGTCCTCGACCATGCGGCCATACATGCCCGGGTCCATCACCAGCGTCGTCGTCTTGCCGGTCATCGGATTGAAGGTCGTGCCCGCCGAATGGCCCTTGATGTCGGTCGGCCACCAGAAATCGTGGTTGGGGAGCGTATTGCCGCCCTCGACCATGCTCACCTCGGCGCCTCCCGGACCGCGGATGATCGTCGTGGTCTGGTTGGTGTCCGGATTGTAGAGCGAGCCGCCGTACTTCTTGGTGACGGGCGGCTTCGGCGGCGTGACGAACGGCACCGGGCCCTTGCCGTCGTGGCGGTTGACCGTGGTGACGGTCTGGCCGGTGTTGGTGCTGCGGATGACGGTAAAGTCTTCGCCGTGGTTGCCCGTCCAGGTGTGGATCGTGCCGCCCGGGAAATTGGTGATCTGATCGGCGAGCGCCGGTGTGGCGCTCAGCAGCGCCGCGACAGCCGCGGCAAGCCTGATGTGGGTCTTCTTCGCCATGATACTTGCCTTTCCCCTCGATGTCCCCGGCACGGGTTGCGCCGGCCTTCATGCCGCTCTGTCGTTGCGGGGGTGGAAAAGGTTCACGGCGGGCCCAAACCACGTCATGTTGGCGATCGAGAGCGGCCGGAACAGGCCGGATCGGGGAGGGACATGATGGGGGGATTGGTTGCCGGGCACCTCGTGATTGCGGCAACGCTGTCGCTGGCGGCGTCGACCGCACTCGCCGCCGAGGTGGCGATTCCCTATTCGGAGACCCCTTTCAAAGGGAAGATCGGGGCGACGCGCGAGACCTCGGTCACCGACTGGCCGCAGCAGCCGAAGGCGCCGGCGGGCGCGCCAAATGTCGTGCTGATCCTGCTTGACGATCTCGGCTTCGGCGCCTCCGCCACCTTCGGCGGCCCGGCCGCCAGTCCCGAGATCGACCGGCTCGCCGCCCAGGGCGTGCGCTACAATGCATTCAACACCGAGGCGGTCTGCGCGCCGACACGGGCGGCATTGCTCTCGGGCCGCAACCATCACCAGACCGGCTTTGGCAGTCAGCCCGAGCTCGGCGCCGGCCTGCCCGGCTATAACGGCATCTTTCATGCCGACACCGCGACGATCGCCGAAATGCTGAAGGACAATGGCTATTCCACCGCGGCCTTCGGCAAATGGCACAACACGCCGGATATCGAGCAATCGCCGGCGGGACCGTTCGATCACTGGCCGACGGGTCTCGGCTTTGAATATTTCTACGGCTTCATGGGCGGCGAGAGCAGCAATTGGGAGCCGCGGATGTTTCGCGGGACCAGTCCAGTCGAGAACCCGCCGACGCCCCACTTCCATCTGACGACGGCGCTGACCGACGATGCGATCCACTGGATGCGCGAGGATAATGCGGTCGCCCCCGACAAACCCTTCTTTCTCTATTTCGCGACCTCGGCAACGCACACGCCGCATCAAGTGCCGAAAGACTGGATCGCCAAATATCGCGGCAAGTTCGACGCCGGTTGGGACAGGATCAGCGACGAGACCTTCGCGCGGCAGAAGAAGATGGGGATCATCCCGGCGTCCGCCGACAAGACGCCGCGGCCGGCCGGCATTCCCGCCTGGGACACGCTCAGCGCCGAGCAGAAGAAAGTCTATGCGCGGCAGATGGAGGTCTATGCCGCCTATCTCTCGCACACCGACCATGAGGCCGGCCGCCTCGTCCAGGAGCTGCACGACGAGGGCATCGATCAGAATACGCTGGTGATCTACATCGTCGGCGACAATGGCGCGAGCGCCGAGGCCGGGATCGAAGGGTCGGATCATGAGCTGGCGCGCTATGCCGTCGGCAATCTGCCGCTGGCCGATCAGCTTGCTCATGTCGAAGATCTCGGCAGCGTGCTTTACGACAATCATTATGCCGCCGGCTGGGCCTGGGCGATGTCGACGCCGTTCCAGGGAATGAAGATCATCGCGTCGCATTTCGGCGGGACGCGCAACGGGCTGGTGATCTCATGGCCGGGTCACACCAGCCAGCCGCAAGCGGTCCGCGGCCAGTTCGGCCATGTCAACGACATCGCGCCGACGATCCTGGCCGCCGCGCACATCCCCTTTCCGACAACGGTCAGAGGCGTGAAGCAGATCCCGTTCGAGGGCGTGAGCCTGGTGCCGACCTTTACGGATCCCAAGGCGCCGGATCGGCATCGCGAGCAGCTATTCGAGATCTTCGGCAATCGCGCGATCTACAAGGATGGCTGGGTCGCGGCGGCGCGCCGTTTCGATGGCTGGTTCAGTCCTGATACCGCCAAGAAGATGTTCGACGGCGATTTCGCCCATGACAAATGGGAATTGTACAATGTCGCGGTCGACTACAGCGAAGCGCATGATCTCGCCGCGCAGAATCTGGGCAAGCTGAAGGAGCTGCAGGCCGAATTCGACAAGGAAGCCTGGCGCACCAACGTCTATCCGCTGATGCCGATGCCGGACTCTCCAAAGCTGGTGCCGGCCGACAAGATCCATTTCGTCTATTATGCCGGGGTCGATCGGCTCGACATGGACACGGTGATGCCGAAGCTCGGCGGGCGCTCGTATAAGATGACCGCGCAGCTCGATGTGCCGGCCCGCGGCGCGAGCGGGGTGATCGCCGCCGAGGGCGGCCGCTATGGCGGAACCTCGCTCTACGTAAAGGGCGGCAAGCTCATCTACGAAAACAACACCCGCGGCATGGTGCACGAGACGCTGGTCTCGTCGGTGCCGTTGCCATCCGGCAAGGTCGAGGTCGCGACCGTCTTCACCGTCGATCCCAACGAGAAGGGAACCGGCATCATGGCAGCCACCGCGCGGCCCGGCACGGCGACTATGTTCATCAACGGCCGCAAGGTCGGCGAGACGCGCTTCTCGCAGTTCGGCGATTTCCGGACCTCGATCAATGAGAGCTTCGATGTTGGCAAGGACACCGGCTCACCGGTCAGCACGGCTTATGAGGCACCGAACGCCTTCATCGGCTCGGTCGAGAAGGTGACGATTGATCTGATCAAGTAGCTTGAGAGGGAGAGGGGCGATGAGGGGTATCGGGTCCGTGCGGCTGGCGGCGATCGCCGGCGCGATCATGCTGTCGGTTGCGGCGCCGGCCACGCCATCCAAACTCGGCCCGGCGATCCCGGGCCGCCTTGTGATCCTCAGGGACAACTTCAAGGCGGTGCCCGCGGGCTATGTCACCGAGGAGCACTTCCTCAGCGGCACGGCGAAGAGCTGGCGGTTCGTCAATGGCGCGTCGGCGCCGCAGGGGGCGATCGAGCCGGCTGGCGAGGCGCCCTTCACCACGCGGCTGATCGTCGTCCGCCCGACCGATCCGAAGCGGTTCAACGGCACCGTGCTGGTCGAATGGCTCAACGTCAGCGGTGGCGCCGATGGTGCGCCCGAATGGACCTGGCTTCACCGCGAGATGATCCGCAAGGGCTATGCCTATATCGCCGTCTCGGCCCAGCGGATCGCGATCGACGGCACCGGCATGGCGATGATGAAGCTGCCGCCGCTCAAGCAGGTCGATCCGGCGCGCTATGCCGCGCTCGCGCATCCTGGCGATGAATATTCCTATGACATCTTCACCCAGGCCGGCGCGCTCGTCCGCAGCCAGACCAAAGCACTGCTCGGGCCGCTGCAGCCGAAGCGGGTGCTGGCGGCGGGCGAATCCCAATCGGCTGGGCTGCTCGTCACCTATGTCAATTCGATCGACCCGGTCTCACGCGTCTTCGACGGCTATCTGATTCATTCGCGCTTCGGCTGGGGACGCGGCATCGATGCCGCTCGCCGCCCGGCATCGGGCGCACCCATACCCGCCGTCGGCGACCTGTTCCGCCCCGACCTGCGCGTGCCGGTGCTGAATTTCATCTCCGAAACCGATCTGATGACGAAGGACACCGGCTATCTCGTCGCGCGCCAGCCCGACGGGCCGCATCTGCGGACATGGGAACTTCCCGGCACGGCGCATGCCGACACCTACACGCTGGGCGGCAACGATGACGCGGGCAATATCGCGGATTTGGTCAAGGCTTATCAGCCGATGAGCGATGTCTTCGGCCTCAAGCTGGCCAAGCCGATCAACGCCGCTCCGCAGCATCATTATGTCGTCGAGGCAGCATTGGCGGCGCTCGACAGCTGGGTCGCCGGCGGACCTCCCCCGGCCAACACATTGAAGATCGCGGTCGCTCAGGCGAGCCCGGCCAGCCTGATCGTCGATGCCAACGGCAATGCCAGTGGCGGGATCCGCACCCCCTGGATGGACGTGCCGATCGCGCGGCTGTCCGGCACCAGCCAGACCGATGAGGGCATCGGTCGGCTGGTCGGCTCGACCGAGGCGTTCGACGCGGCGACGCTTGCCGCGCTCTATCCCGGCGGCAAGGCGGACTATCTCGCCAAATTCACCAAGGCGCTCGATGCCGCGATCGCCCGCGGCAACATCCTCGCCGCCGACCGCGCGGAGATTCTTGCGCTGGCCGCAGCGATGTATCCCTGACCGACCGAGCCGCCGAACCATGCTGTGTTTCGCTGCCGAAACATGTCATGGTCCCGGCTCGGGAACAGACGGGGAGCTGGGCGATGCGAGCGATCGGCCCTGTGCGGCTGGCGATGCTCGCCGGCGCGATCATGCTGTCATCGGCGGCGACGGCCGCAGCGCCGACGCTTGGCCCGGCCATCCCCGGCAGGATCGTGATCCTGAAGCAGGGCTTCGACAAGCTTCCCGCCGGCTACGTCGCCGAGGAGCATTTCCTCACGGGAACGGCGAAATCCTGGCGCTTCGCAAAGGGTGAGTCGGCGCCTCGGGGCAAGATCGAGCAAAGCGGCGAGGCGCCGTTCACCACGCGATTGATCATCGCTCGACCGACCGATCCCAAGAAATTCAATGGCACCGTGCTGGTCGAATGGCTCAACGTCACCACCGGCGCGGACGCGTCTGGGGACTGGAGCAGCATGCGCCGCGAGCTGGTGCGTGGCGGCTATGCCTATGTCGGGGTGTCGGCACAGGAAGTCGCGATCGACGGGAAGGGCTGGGCGAGCCCGAAATCGCCGCCGCTCAAGCAGGTCGATCCGGCGCGCTATGCCGCGCTTCAGCACCCCGGTGACCAATATAGCTATGACATCTTCAGCCAGGCCGGCGCGCTCGTCCGCAGCCAAACCAGAGCGTTGCTCGGTCCGCTCCAGCCAAAGCGCGTGCTGGCCGCGGGCCAGTCGCAATCCGCATTCCTGCTCACAACCTATGCCAATTCGATCGATCCGGTCGCGCGGGTGTATGACGGCTTTCTGATCCACTCCCGCTTCCGTTGGGCCCGCGGCATCGACGCCGGCTGGCACGGGCCGACCACTGCCGCCGAGGAGGCAGCCTCTGTCGGCGACCGGTTCCGCCGCGATCTGCGCGTGCCGGTGCTGAATTTCATCACCGAGACGGACCTGATGATAGAGAACGGCTATCTGCCCGCACGTCAGCCGGACGAGACAAGGCTGCGAACCTGGGAAGTGGCCGGTACCGCTCATGCCGACAACTACTCGGTCGCCGGCGCCCTCGACGACGGTCATGCCGATCCGGCGACGCTGGCGTCGATCTACGCGCCGAAGTCCGTGGTCTTGGGCCAGCAACTGGCAAAGCCGGTCAACGCCGCCCCGCAGCATCATTATGTGCTTGAGGCCGCCTTGGTCACGCTCGACCGCTGGGTGGCAACCGGCCGCGCGCCAGCGAGCAAATCGCCCATCGCGGTCAGCAAGGACAAGCCGCCGAAACTGATCCTCGATGGGGAGGGCAACGCCACTGGCGGTATCCGCTCACCATGGCTCGACGTGCCGCTCATGCGGCTGTCGGGGTCGGCGAGCACGAGCGACGGCCTCGGTATCTACTTCGGATCGAGCGAGCCTTTCGACCGCCAGACGCTGGCGCGGCTCTATCCCGGCGGCAAGCCTGACTACCTCTCCCGGTTCACCCCGGCGCTCGATGCCGCCATCGCTCGTGGCGACATTCTGCGGGCGGACCGCCCCGAAATCCTGGCGATGGCCGCCGCAATGTATCCCTGACCTGACCCCGGTTCGGCGATTGCAACCGATGCCGGCTGTGTGAGAGCATCGCCCGCGGAACGGCTTTGCGGGGACCGACGATGCGAAAGATCGTTCAACGCAGCGTCTTGGCGGGTATGGGTTTCCTGCTGGCGAGCTTCACGCCGAACCTCGGCTTCTCGGCCGAAGGGCTGGCGATGCTCGACCCGAGTGCCCAGGCGGCATCCTTGTGCGGCGGTGAGAAGGGCGGGGCCTCGCTGACCCGAATGCTGGTGATGGCGAGCAGCGTGGTCGCGCCGGCGAGCAGCGCGGTCGCGTCGATGCCGCTCTATCCCGATCTGAGCGCGCCGAGCTTTCCGGTCAGCACATCCAGCGACGAGGCGAAGCGCTATTTCAATCAGGGATTGATGCTGAATTACGGCTTCAACCACGCCGGCGCGGTGCGCTCCTTCCGCGAGGCGCAGCGGATCGATCCGAATTGCGCCTTGTGCTGGTGGGGCGAGGCGGTGGCGCTCGGGCCCAACATCAACGCGCCGATGGACGATCGCGATCGCGCCACCACGCTCGCCGCGATTGATCGCGCGCTGGCCTTGCGTGATCGCGCCTCGCCGGTGGAGCAAGCGCTGATCGATGCGGTCGCGAGGCGCTATTCGCGCGATCCCAAGGCCGACCGCGCCAAGCTCGATGCGGCCTATGCTGATGCGATGCTCGATGCCGCGCATCGCTTTCCCGCGCAGGACGATGTCGCGGTGCTCGCTGCCGAGGCGGCGATGGACACCAGCCCGTGGAATTACTGGCAGCGCGACAAGCGAACGCCGATCAACAGCCAGGTCGGCGAGGCGGTGCGGCTGGTCGAAGCGGTGCTCGCGCGCAACCCCAACCATGCGCAGGCGGCGCACCTCTACATTCATCTGCTCGAGGCGAGCGATCCCAAGCGCGCCGAGGCCGCCGCCGATCGGCTCGGCAAGCCGCTGACGCCGAGCGCCGGCCATCTCGTTCACATGCCGGGGCATATCTATCAGCTGCTCGGCCGGCATAAGGATTCGATCCGGGTCAATATCGCGGCGGCCCGCGCGGATGAGGCGTGGATCAAATGGTCGAACGACCGTGGCATGGTTCGCTACGGCTATTATCCGCACAACATCCATTTCATCGTCACCTCGGCGCAGATGGCCGGCGATATGGCGACGGCGATCCGCGAGGCGTCGCGGCTGCACAGCCTGCTCGATGTCGAGACTTCGTCGAAGATCGGCTGGATCCAGGCGATCGACGCGGCGCCATTTCTCGCCATGGCGCAATTCGCCCGGCCCGATCAGATCCTGGCGATGCCGGCGCCCGATCCGCGGCTGCCCTATGCGACGGCGATGCGCCATTATGCGCGGGCGGTCGCCCAGGCGCAGCGGCGCAACCGGGCCGGGTTCGACCGCGAAATCGCCGCCGTCGCCGCGCTGCGCGGCTCGGGCCAGTTCGCCGGCATGATCGAGCAGGGCGTGCCGGCGAATGATCTGCTGTCGATTGCCGAAGCCGTCGCTCGCGGCCGCTTCGCCTTCGCCCAGGGACGCTATGGCGAGGCGGCGCGACACTATCGGGCGGCGACCGCGCTGGAGGGCAGGCTCCCTTATCAGGAGCCGCCCTACTGGTATTACCCGGTCAGCCAGTCGCTCGGCGCGGCGCTCTATCGCGCCGGCCGCTATGCCGACGCCAGCCTGCAGTTCCGCGTCGCGCTTCTGCGGGCGCCTGGCAATGGCTGGGCGCTCTACGGGCTGGCGCAGAGCGAGCAGGCCCAGGGCCATGCGATGGAGGCGGCGGCGGCGCGCAAGGCGCTCGACCGCGCCTGGCTGGGCGACCGTGCCTTGCTGCGGATGGAAAGGCTCTGACCTGGCGCAAGGCTTGGCGCGTCCGGTCCTTACCGATAAGCCACCCCGTGGAAGCCGGGCGGAGGGCGTCCGCTTGGAGAGCCTGATGGGGACGTCGATTCACGCCTCGACAGGCATGGCCGCGGGAGGATGACCGCGGTCGAGCCAACGCCGATGTCCGCCGGGCGACGGCTGATCGTGACCGTTGGCGTGATGGTCGCGACGCTGATGCAGGTGCTCGACACCACCATCGCGAACGTCGCCATGCCACATATGCAGGCGACGCTCAGCGCCACCCAGGAAAGCGTCGCCTGGGTGCTGACCAGCTACATCCTGGCCTCGGCGATCGCGACGCCGCTGGCCGGCTGGCTCGACGATCGGCTCGGGCGTCGCACGCTGTTCACGATCTGCGCGGGCGGCTTCACCATCGCGTCGGCGCTCTGCGGTGCGGCCCCGAGCCTGACGGCGATGGTCGCGGCGCGGGTGCTGCAGGGTCTGTTCGGCGCGATGCTGATGCCCCTGTCGCAAGCGGTGCTGCTCGACGTCTATCCGGTCGAGAAGCGCGCCCAGGCGATCACGCTGTGGAGCATGACGACGATGCTTGGCCCGATCATGGGCCCGATCCTCGGCGGCGTGATCACGCAGAGCTTCAACTGGCGCTGGGTGTTCTACGTCAACATTCCGTTCGGCCTGTTCGCGACCGTCGTGCTGTGGCTGCTGCTGCCATCGGGCCGGTCGATGACGCGCCGTTTCGACATGTTCGGCTTCGCCCTGCTGGCGACGGGCCTCGCCTCGATGCAGCTGCTGCTCGACCGCGGCACGCAAAAGGATTGGTTCGATTCCACCGAGATCATCATTGAGGCCGGGGTCGCGGTCGGCGCCGTCTGGATGTTCGTCGTCCACACCCTCACCGCACGGGCGCCGCTGTTGCCGCGAGCACTGTTCCGCGACCGCAACTTCCTGATCGCCAACAGCCTGACGCTGATCATCTTCGGCGTGACCTATTCCTCGCAGGCGCTGATGGCGCCGATGCTGCAGCAGCTGCTGCACTACAACACGACCCAGGCGGGCACGCTGATGGCGCCGCGCGGGCTCGGCGTGCTGATTTCGATCATGATCAGTGGCCGGCTCTCGGGCATTGTCGAAAACCGTATTCAGATCGCCTTCGGGCTGATTTGCCTGATCGTCGGCCAGGGCATGGCGAGCAACTTCGACCTGATGATGGAAGGGAAGACCGTCGCCCTGGCCTCCTTCGTCGGCGGCCTCGGCAACGGCTTCGTCATGATGCCGCTGACCATGATCGTCTTCCTCGGCCTCTCGCCGGCACTGCGGACCGATGGGGCGGCGCTGGTCGGGTTGATCCGCAATCTCGCCGGTTCGATCTCCATTGCCGTCGGCGGCGCGCTCGCCGCGCACAGCGTCCAGGTCGTCCATTCCGAGCTCGGCGAGCATATCACTATGCAATCCATGCCGATGCTCGATCCCAGGCTGGTCGAGCAGGCCGGCCATGTCGGAGGCATGGCCGCCGCGCTGGTCGATGCCGAGGTCAATCGTCAGGCGCTGATGATCGCCTATATCAACGATTTCCGGCTGACGATGTGGATCGGCATGATCGTCCTGCCGCTGGTTCTGATTATCCGGCCGGTGCGCGCCCGGGGCGAGGTGCCGACACCCGTCATGGAATGACTCTGCGCGCTTGGCGCGCAAAGGCGATGACGGTAGAGCCGCGACCGATGCGCCGGTCGAGTCCCGTTATGTCCTGCCGAATGTCGTGGCGATGACCGACGATACCCAATTGTCCCCGACACGCCGTCTCGGGCTCACCGTCGCGGTGATGACCGCGACGATGATGCAGGTGCTCGACACCACCATCGCCAATGTCGCGATGCCGCATATGCAGGCGCAGCTGAGCGCGACCCTCGAGCAGGTCGCCTGGGTGCTGACCAGCTATATCCTCGCCTCCGCCGTCGCGACCCCGCTGACTGGCTGGATCGAGGATCGGATCGGCCGCCGCGCGCTGTTCACCATCTGCGTCGGCGGCTTCACGATCTCGTCGGCGCTGTGCGGCGCCGCGCCGACGTTGAGCTTCATGGTCGCAGCCCGGGTTGCCCAGGGATTGTTCGGCGCCTTGCTGATGCCGCTGTCGCAGGCGGTGGTGATCGACATCTACCCGCCGGAGAAGCGCGCCCAGGCGATCGGCGTGTGGAGCATGACGACCATGATCGGGCCGATCATGGGACCGATCCTGGGCGGCTGGCTGACCGATGCGCTCAACTGGCGCTGGGTGTTCTACATCAACGTCCCGCTCGGCATCCCCTGCACGATCGGGCTCTGGCTGTTCCTGCCGGCGGGCAAGGCGCGCACGCGCAGCTTCGACATGGCGGGCTACGCCATGCTGGCGATCGCGATCGCGGCGTTGCAGCTGCTGCTCGACCGTGGCACGCAGAAGGACTGGTTCGATTCCAACGAGATCGTCATCGAGGCCGGGCTGGCGATCGCCGCCGCCTGGATGTTCATCGTCCACACCATGACGGCACGTGCGCCGCTGATTCCGCGCGCCCTGTTCGCCGACCGCAATTTCATGATCTCGGCCGGGCTGACGCTGATCGTCTTCGGTGTCAGCTATTCGTCGCAGGCGCTGATCGCACCGATGCTGCAGCAGCTGCTCCACTATGACACCGCCCAGGCCGGCACCCTGATGGCGCCGCGCGGGATCGGCGTGCTGGTCGCGATCATCATCGCCGGCCGGGTGATCAACCGCGTCGATACGCGCCTCATCATGGCGGCCGGCCTTGCCTGCATGATCGTCGCGCAGTTCATGATGAGCGGCTTCGACATCGTCATGGACCGCGGCCCGATCGTCGCGGCCGGCTTCATTCACGGTCTCGGCAATGGCCTCGTCATCATGCCGCTGACGATGACGGTGTTCATCACCCTGCCGCCGAAACTTGTCACCGACGCGGCCGCGATGATCGGGCTGATCCGCAATCTCGCGGGCTCGATCTCGATCGCGATCGGCGGCGCCTTCGCCGCGCGCAGTCTCCAGGTCGCGCATTCCGAGATCGGCGAGCATGTCACGCAGCAGACCATGCCGATGCTCGACCCGCAGCTGACCGAGCCGCTTGGCCGGGCCGGTGGGATGGCCGCGGCGATGGTCGACGCCGAGGTCAACCGCCAGGCGCTGATGATCGCCTACATCAACGATTTCCGGCTGATGATGTGGGTTGCGGTGATCGTCCTGCCGCTGCTCTTCCTGTTTCGTCCGGGCAAGAGCCCGAGCGGCGCGCCGCCGGTGGTGATGGAATAGATCCGGGGCGCCCGCAGGGGGAACGGGCGCCCCGGCACCGCAATCCAGCCTGCGCTTAGTGCGCGGCGCTGGTGTCGACCGCTCGCATCGGGCGGGGGGCAAGCCAGATGATCGAGGCGGCGGCGGCAAAGATGCAGGCGGCAATCATGAAGGTCTGGCCGGTGGCGAGGGCGACGCTTTCCCTGTCGACCAGCTGGCTGACGATCAGCCGCGCCTGCTCGGCGCCGTAACCGTGCGCGGCGAGCCGATCCATCGTCGCCTGCGCGCCGTTGAGCACGCCGGAGAGGGCGGCGCGTTTCTCCTGCGCGCCATCGTACCAGATGGTCGTCGAGATCGCGACGCCGATCGCGCCGGACATGGTGCGCAGGAAGTTCATCACGCCGGCGGCCGATGCGGTTTCTTCCTCGTCGACCGCGCCGAGCGCGATCGTCGTCAGCGGTACGAAGAAGAACGGCATGCCCGCACCCTGGATCAGCTGCGGCATGGCGAGCGTCCAGAAATCCGAGCCGCTGTCCCACCAGAAGACGCGCAGCAGCGAGGTGCCGCCGAGCCAGAGAATGCCGATGAACACCAGCCGGCGCGGATCGACCTTGGTCATGCGCTTGGCGACAAACGGCGCCATCGCCACCGCGGCGACGCCGTTGAACGCGGTGGCATAGCCGGCCCAGGTCGCGGTGTAGCCCATCGCGCCCTGCAGCCATTGCGGGATGACGACGAGGCTGGCGAAGAAGGTGCCATAGGCGAACACCAGCGCCGTCACCGACACCGCGAAGCCGCGGTGGCGGAACGGACGCAGGTCGACCGCCGGCTTCTCCTCGGTCAGCTCCCAGATCAGGAAGGCGGCGAAGCCGATCGCGGCGACGACCGCGAGGGCGACGATCAGATGCGAGCCGAACCAGTCATGCTCGCGACCCAAGTCGAGCATGATCTGCAGCGCGCCGACCCACAGCACGAGGAGAGCAAGGCCGATGCCGTCGATGCGGTCCTTGACCTTCTCGCTCTCGGCCGGGCGCAGCACGGCAAAGGCGGTCAGCGAGCAGGCAACGGCGATCGGGATGTTGATGAAGAAGATCCAGTGCCAGCCCCAATTGTCGCTGATCGTGCCGCCGAGGATCGGGCCGAAGATCGGCGCGGTCAGCGTCGTCATCGCCCAGATGCCCATGGTCATCGCATGCTTGTCCTTGGGAAAGACGCGCAGCAGCAGGGTCTGGCTCAAGGCCATCAGCGGGCCGCCGCAGATCCCCTGGCCGATACGGAAGGCAACCAGCGCCGCAAGGCTGGGAGCGAAGCCGCAGAGCATCGAGAAGAGGCCGAAGCCCATCATCCCGCTGGCGAAGACCTTCACCATGCCGAACCGCTTCGACAGCCAGCCGGTCAGCGGCACGCAGATCGCCTCGGCGACCGAATAGGATGTGATCACCCAGGTGCCTTCGCTCGACGAGATGCCGAGCCCGCCGGAAATATGCGCGACCGAGACATTGGCGATGGTCGTGTCGAGCACGACCATGAAGTTGGTCACCGCCAGCACCATCCCCGCAAGGATCAGGGCGGTGCCGGTGAGCGGCGCGGGGGTGCTGTGATCGGTCATGGCATCACCTCAGTCGTTGGCGGAGACGTCGATCGCGGCGGTCATCGACAGGCCGACGCGTAAGGGGTGCGTCGCCAGCTCACGGGGATCGAGCGTGATCCGGACCGGCAGGCGCTGGACCACCTTGATCCAGTTGCCGGTCGCGTTCTGCGCCGGGATCAGCGAGAAGGCCGAGCCGGTGCCGCCGGAGAAGCCGGCGACCCGGCCATGGTAGACCATCTTGCCGCCGTAGAGATCGGAGGTGAGCACCACCGGCTGACCCGGCTTGACCCGGCCGAGCTGGCCTTCCTTGAAGTTCGCATCGACATAGGCCGATGCGACGGGGACGATCGTCATGATCGCGCTGCCCGGCGCAACGCGCTGGCCGATCTGGACCTGGCGGTTGGTGACGACGCCGGCGATCGGCGCGCGGATAATGGTGCGCGACAGATCGACCCGCGCCTGATCGAGCTTGGCCCTGGCGGCCGCGACATCCGGATTGCTGTCGACCGTCGTGCCGGCGACCAGCGCGTCATTGGCGGCATGACTGTCCTGCGCTGCCTGGCGCGCGGCATTCGCCTGGGCGAGCCCGGCGCGGGCCTGGGCGAGGCTGCCCTCGGCGGCGGAGAAGCCGTTGCGGGCGATCGTCAGCTCCTCGCCGGAGACTGCGCCGGAAGCGGCGAGGCGATTACGCCGGTCGAGATCGATCTTCGCCTTCGAAAAGGCGGCCGCGGCGATGTCGAGCTGGGCGCGGGCGCGCGCCACCTCGGCGTCATTGGCGCTGACCTGGGCGGCGAGCGCACCGCCGGTGGCGATGGTCTGGCCATACTGGCGGCGGACGCGCTGCCATTCGGCCTCGGCCTTGGCCAGCGCGATGCGCGCATCGGTGTCATCGAGGCGGACGAGGATGTCGCCGCGCTTGACCAGCTGCGTGTTGTTGACCGCAACCGCCGCGACCGGCGCCGCAATCAGCGGCGTGATCTGGGCGACGTCGGCGTTCACATAGGCGTTGTCGGTTTCGACATGGTCGCCGTCGGCGAGCAGCCAATAGCCGCCGGCGATGACCGCGACCGCGGCGCCGAGCGCGAGAAAGGCTTTCTTGCGTTTCGTGCGTGCGGGTTTGATGTCGATGGTCAGTGGCGCTTCGACGGTGAAGGTGCCGGGGCGGGGATCCTGGTCGGCCATGATGTGGTTCCTCTCTGAACTGGAATGGTCGGTCACAGCGGCGCAGTGGCGAGCCGGTGCATGTCGGCGAGCAGCAGCCAGGCGACGACGCCGACCGCGAGCTTCAGGACGATGGCGATGGCGACGAACCTGGCGGTGTCGATCGCCTTGCGGGTGGTGGTCGAGTTCATGGCTCTGTCCTCCTGTTGATGGGCGGGATCAGCTGGCGGCGAAACCACCGCCGAGGGCGCGGACCATCGCCACGTCGATGGCGAAGGCGCGGGTCTCGAGTTCGGCGACGCTGCGGCGCGCCTGGAGCACGCCGGCCTCGGCGTTGAGCACGTCGAGATAGGTCGAGAGGCCGCCGGCATATCGCTGGCGCGCCAGCGCATTGGCCTCCTCGGCGTCGGCCAAGGCCTGGCGCGACTGGCCAAGGCGCTCGTCGAGCATCTTGCGGCTGACCGCGGCGTCGGCGACCTCGCGGAAGGCCTGGACGACTTGCGCGTCGTAGCGGGCGACGGCCTCGTCATATTGGCCGCGCGCGCCGCGATACTGGCCGGAGATCGCGCCGCCGTGGAAGATCGGCAGGGTCACCGCCGGCCCGGCATTGCCGAACGCCGAGCCGCCCAGCAGCAGATTGGAGAAACCGAGCGACTGCAGCCCGATCAATCCGGTGATGCTGATGTTGGGATAGAAGTCGGCGCGTGCGGCCTTGATCCGGCTGGCGGCGGCCTCGACGCCGGCGCGGGCGGCAGCGACATCGGGGCGGCGACCGACGAGATCGATCGGGCCGTTCGCCGGCACGCCGCGGATCTGCAGGATCGCGACGCTCGGGCGGGCGATGGCGAGGCCGCGGTCGGGACCGGCGCCGAGCAGTGCGGCGATCGCATTGCGGGTCAGCGCGATCGCTTCGTCGGTCGCGGCGAGATCGGAGCGCGCGGTTGGCACGCGCGACTGCGCCTGCTTGA
>Ga0068855_100001720_pt1 | contig 27360 bp, 28 predicted proteins | sample KBSCornC52_FD_66592 | JGI IMG/M metagenome (GOLD analysis project Ga0068855, IMG submission 66592) | Corn rhizosphere microbial communities from Kellogg Biological Station, Michigan, USA - KBS Corn C5-2 | ecosystem: Host-associated > Plants > Roots > Rhizosphere > Soil ... | reverse complement strand
CGGTTCCGGTGCCAGCCCCACCCCGGCGGCCCACTCGTCCACCCGCTGCTGCACCACCGCCGCCAGTGCCGGGTCGTCGCGCACCGCCGGGGGGCAGTACAGCGCCTCGGTCACCCGCGCGGGCCGCCCGGCCTGCGACAGCCGCGAGGCCGCCGTGCCGAGCCCGGCGTGCGGCCTCAGCCCGATCGTCGCCATCGTCCCCGTCCTCTCCCTGTTCAGCCGCGAGGTGCCGCGACGTCGACGTTCTCCAGGATCCCGATGGCGTCGGGCACCAGCACCGCCACCGAGTAGTACGCGGTGACCAGATACTTGATGATGGCCATGTCGGTGATCCCCATGAAGCGGACGTTCAGGCCCGGCTCGTACTCGTCCGGGATGCCGGTCTGCCGCAGCCCGACCACGCCCTGCTGGGACTCGCCCAGGCGCATCGCCACGATCGAGGACGTGTGCCCGTCCACCACCCCGATCTTGCCGCAGGGGAAGATCGGCACCCCGCGCCAGGCCGGCACCGCGTGCCCGTCGATCAGCACCGGGTCCGGATACAGGCCCCGCTTGGTGCACTCCCGGCCGAACGCCGCGATCGCCTTGGGGTGCGCCAGGAACATGTGGGTGCTGCGGCGCATCGCCAGCAGGTCGTCCATGTCGTCCGGCGTCGGCGGCCCGGACCAGGTGCTGATCCGCTGGTCGTAGTCGGTGTTGTGCAGCAGCCCGAACTCCCGGTTGTTCAGCAGCTCCCACTCCTGCCGCTCCCGGATCTCCTCGATCGTCAGCCGCAGCTGCTCTTTGACCTGGTCCATCGGGTCGTTGTAGAGGTCGGCGACGCGGGAGTGGACGCGCAGGATCGTCTGCGTCAGCGACAGCTGGTACTCCCGGGGAGACAGCTCGTAGTCCACGTATGTGCCGGCGAGTTCGACCTCGCCCTCGTGGCCGGAGGCGACCTCCACCACGGCCTCGCCCTTGGAGTTCATCTGCCGGCCGGTCTGCGCCACGAACGCGTCGATGTGCTCGGCCAGATGCGGGTTGTCCTCCCGGGCCCGGGCGAAGTCCGCCATCTGCATCGCCAGCAGCGTGCCGGCGGTGGAGGCCTTCACCGTGGCGCTCCACAGCGGATCCTCCTGCAGCAGCACCTCGTCCCCGATGTGCGCGCCGTCGGTGAGCACACCCAGCAGCGTCGGCTCCCCGAAGGCACCGATGGTGGTGCGCTCCACCCGGCCGTGCGCCAGGATGAACACCTCGTCCACCGGGTGCCCGGCCTCGGCGATGACTTCGCCGGCGCTGAAGTCCCGCGGCGTGAACAGCGATGCTAAGTGCGCCAGCAGCTCGTCGTCGCCGAAGTCGCGCATCACCGGGATCTCCCGCAGCGTCTCCGGGATGATGCGGATGTCGTCGGCGCCGCTCTGCACGAACGCCACACGCCCGCGCCCCACCGCCAGATGCAGCCGCCGGTTCACCCGGAACGTGCCGCCGGAGACCTCCTCCCACGGCAGCTTGCGCAACAGCCACCGGGAGGTGATGCCGCGCATCTGGGGCTGCGTCTTGGTGGTCGTGGCCAGATTGCGGGCCGCGGCGGTACTCAGGGACAGCGGCGTGTCCGTGGTCGGAACGTCGTCGGCCGCTTCCTCTGCTGTGCGGTCCGGGGTGATCGTCATGGCCGGGTCCTCCTCGTCGTTGCCCGTGCCGAAGGCCGAAAGGGCTCCCTTCTGAACTAAGGCGAACCAAACAAGACGCACCAGGCCGCGACGCCATGGCGGATGGCGCGCGGGGATGGCGCACGCTTGCCCTAACGGGTGGGTTTGAGCGAAAATCCGCGGGCCGTGACGCTCGGCGCGCGCCGGCCCTGCGGATTCGCGGACATTCAGCCAGCGCCGAGGGAGATCGAACCGGGGGAGTGCGCTGGTGAACCGCTTGCCGAATACCTTGTGAACGCCGACTTAATCAGAAGGCTTATTCGAACTTCCCGCCGAATCGGCGGTCGTCGAAGTCCTTGCTCAGCCGTCGCCGAACCGGCCGAGCCGGTCGAACTCACCGGTTCAGTCGGCCTGGTCGGCGCCTTAGTCGGCCTTAGTCGGCCTTAGTCGGCATCCGCGGCCGCGAGCGCTTCGGCGTGCAGCAACATCTTCTTCAGCAGGGCGTTGACCCGCGCGCGCTCGCGCTCGTCCAGGGCGCCGACGATCTCGTTCTCCACCACGGCCTGGTACTGCATGCCGGCCATCCACTTCTCGTGGCCGGCCGGGGTCAGCTCCACGTCCACGCGGCGGCGGTCGGCGGTGCCGCGGATGCGGCGCACCAGCCCGGCCTGCTCCAGGGCGTCCAGGCGGCCGGTCATGCCGGCGGGGGACAGGAGCAGCTCGGCGGCCAGCTCGCCGGGGGTGGCGCGGTGGTCGTCGCGGGCGGCGAGGCTGTGCAGGGTCTGGAACTCGAAGTCCTGCAGCCCGATCTGGCCGACCATGCGGCGCTTGCCGTTGGCGACGTGCTTGGTCAGGCGCTGGATGCGGGTGATGACCGCCTCGACCGTCTCGTCGTAGGGGGCCTTGCCGCTCCAGCGGGCCAGGTGACGGTCGACGGAGTCCTCCATCGGGCCAGTATGGGGCGCCGGCGGGGTGTTTCGCCAGCGGAAGGTTCGGTGAAATGTATTTCGTTGACGAATGATTCGGTGGCGAAATACTGTGGCGGGCATGACAGAGCCCACGAAAACCGGCTTCGGGGTCCGCAGACTGCTGCTCGGCCGCACCGCCGCCGCCCTGGCCACCTCGCTCATCCCCACCACCCTCACCCTGGCCGTGGTGCGCGCCGGCAGCGCCTCCGGATCCCTCGGCGTGATCCTGGCCGCCGAATTCGTCCCCATGCTGCTGCTGTTGCCGGTCGCCGGCGTGTTCGCCGACCGCTTCCCGGCCCGCCGCGTCATCATGCTCGCCGACCTGACGCGCGCCGCCGCACAAGCCGGGATCGGCGCGAGCCTGCTGGCCGGCGGGGTGGACGTGCCGGTGCTCGCGGCGCTCGCCGCGGTCACCGGGGGAGCGGTGGCGTTCGGGACGCCGGCGGTGCGCACGCTGGTGTCGGCGACCGTGTCCGGGCCGCGGCGCCAGCGGCTCAACGCGCGGCTGGCGGTGTGGCAGGGTCTGGCTCAGTTCGCAGGACCCGGCGTCGCCGGCAGCCTGATGCTGGGGATCGGGGCCGGGTGGTCGTCGCTGCTGACGGCGGCGCTGTTCGTCGGGTCGGCGCTGACGCTCGGCGGGCTGGGGACGCTGAGCTCGTCCGCGGCTTCCGCCTCCGCCGCTGTCTCCGCTTCTGCCTCCGCTTCTGTCACAGCCGAGCCCGCTGCCGCGCCGCGTGAGCCGTTCCTGAAGGACCTGCGCGCCGGCTGGACCGAGACCCGGCGCCACGCCTGGTTCATCACCAACGTCGTGGGCCACGGCATCTGGAACATGACCGCCGGGCTGCTGCTCACCCTCGGACCGGTCATCACCATCCACCACCTCGGCGGCGGCACCGCCTGGGTCGTCACCCTGCAAGCCGGCACCGTGGGCCTGCTGGCAGGGACCTGGTTCGCCGGCCGCATGCACTTCAAACGTCCCCTGATAGCCGTGGCCCTCGGCGCCTCCGCCTACGCCCTGCCGCTGACGGCGCTCGCCGTCACCGCACCGCTGCCGGTGCTGATCACCGCCTACACCGCGGGCATGTTCGGCCTGGGGATCCTGAACCCGCTGTGGGAGACCACGATGCAGCAGCGCATCCCGGGCGAAGCTCTCGGCCGCGTCGGCTCCTTCGACTCGCTGATCTCCTTCGCCGCCCGCCCCCTGGGACTGGCGCTCGCCGCTCCCATCGCGGCCGCCGTCGGCACGACGCTGCCGTTGACGGTCGCCGCGGTCCTGGTCGGGGGATCGAACCTGGCGATCCTGGCCATCCCCGCGGTGCGGGAGCATCCCGAGCCGGACGCCGGGCCGGTGCTGGAGCTGGCCGCGGCGGAGGCGTGAGGTGATCGATCATGGGTGGCTTGCGGCAGACTCACAGCCCTCATATGTCGAACACGCCGCACAGGCCGAACCCCGGGAGCCACCGATGCCCATCACCAACCCCGCCATGGCCGACTACGAGTTCCTGGCCGTGCTGTACGAGGACGACTACTTCCCGAACCACGTGCTGGACAAGGGCAAGGCGATCCTGGTCCGGCTGTGCGAACGCCTGGAGGCCGACCGGCCCGCCGACCTCGCGGGCCTGTACGCCCTGACCCACGCCGCGACCGCGGAGTTCAACGCGCTGGAGCCGGAGTTCGACGAGGCCGGCAGCGAGATCGAGACCGTCGCGCGGGAGGAGATCTGCGGGGACATCTCGAACATCGCCGAGGCCTACGGGTTCACCGACGCCGACCATGAGGAGCTGGTCGGAGTGCGGAACTGGTAGCGGAGGGGGAGCGGGCCGGCACTGCTAGCCGGTAGCTGGTAGAGCCGGTCGCCGTAGGTAGAGGCCGTCGCCGGTAGGGCCGGTCGCCGTAGCCGGCGGCGGACGTCTGCGCGCGCCGACTCGCCACCACTGACGTATCGTCGGCGGCATGACCCGTGCCTCGATCGGCCTGGACGACGCGCTCCAGGACTACGTCGTGAACCACAGCACCGCCCTCGACTCCGTCCAGACCGCGCTGGTCGCGCGCACCACCGAGCTCGGCCCGCCGTCCGGCATGCAGATCGGCGCCGAGGAGGCGCAGCTGCTCACGCTGCTGGTGCGCCTCACCAACGCCCGGCACGCCGTCGAGGTCGGCACCTTCACCGGCTTCTCCGCCATCGCCATCGCCCGAGGCCTGGCCCCCGGCGGCAAACTCCTGTGCTGCGACGTCAGCGAGGAGTGGACGAGCATCGGCCGCGAAGCCTGGAAGCAGGCAGGCGTAGCCGACCGCATCGAACTCCGCCTGGCCCCGGCCGCCGAAACCCTCAAGGCCTTACCGAACGAGCCGTACATCGACTTCGCCTTCATCGACGCGGACAAACCCTCGTACTGGACCTACTACAGCGAACTCGTTCCTCGCATGCGCACCGGGGGAGTGATCGCCGTCGACAACGTCCTGTGGAGCGGCCGCGTCGCCGACACCGACCCGGGGGAGGACTCCACCCGCCAGATGCAGGAGTTCAACACCAAGGTGGTCCAGGACGACCGCGTCGACGTCGTCATGCTGCCCGTCGGCGACGGCGTTTCCCTGATTTACAAGCGCTAGCCCCGGCACCGGTGCATCAGGACGCGTAATCAGCATTACACGACAGGGTTATGGTTCGGTTGGTGACGTTGTAGCCGACTCGCGACGTTCGGCCGAACCACGCCTCTCGGGAGAATCGCTCTGACAGAAGCCGCCACGGTTACCGCGGCGGCTTCTGTGCGGCGTCACCGGGTTCGAAGCCGGCGGCTCGGCTGCGGATGATCACGGACGGATCGGCGCGCACCTCGCACAGAAGATCTAGAACGCGCGATCTAGAACCAGGCTGTTACGGGGATCCGCGAGAAACGTCTCCAGCGAAGCCGGATTCGGGCAACGCACCCTCTGGCGGCCACTTCTACGGTTGCCCGATAATGTACATTATGTAAAGTTGCGCGACTCGCGGTACGCGGCGTTCCAGCCCTCCCCGGCCCAGAGCACTGAAACGACGCGTCGGCCCGCGCAGCCGTCCGGTTCGGCTGCGCGGGCCGCCACGCCGTCGGACGCGACCGCATCGCACCTCTACAGGTTGAAGCCACCCGACACGTCGATGATCTGCGCGGTCACCCACCGGCTCTCCTCCGACAGCAGCGCGGCGATCACCGCGCCGACATCCTCCGGCTCCCCGATCCGGCCCAGCGCGGTCCTGGCAGCGAGCGCCGGGATCACCTCGGGGTGCCGGCTGAAGCCGTCGTCGCCGAGCCGGGTGCGGGTCGGGCCGGGCGCGACGGCGTTCACGCGGATGCCGCGGGGGCTGAACTCCTTGGCCATGTAGCGGGTCAGCACGTTGAGGCCGCCTTTCATCGAGCCGTAGGCCGCGTAGCCGGGGGTGAGCCCCGCCGCCGACGCCGAGTTGCTGCTGGTGTTGACGATGGCGCCGCCGTCGGCAATGAGCGGCAGCAACTTCTGGGTGAGGAAGTACGGGCCCTTGAGCAGGACTCGCGAGAGCCGGTCGAACAACTCCTCGGGGGTGTCCTCGATCAGCGCGGTCTGCGAAGCGCCGGCGTTGTTCACCAGGTAGTCGAAGGTGTCGCGCTGGAAGGTGTCACGGAGCGCCCCGGCCACGGACTCGCCGAAGGCGTCGAAGGTGCTGGATTCGCCGAGGTCCAAGGGCAGTGCCACGGCGGTGCCGCCCTGTTTCTCGATGGAGGCGATCGTGTCCAGGCCGCCCTGGGCGTTGCGGCCGTAGGTCAGGATGACGCCGACGCCGCGCCGGGCGATCTCCAGGGCGGTGCCGCGGCCGATGCCGGAGCTCGCGCCGGTGACGATGGCGACCTTCATGGTGGTCCTCCTGTGAATGGGGCGTGGGTAGTGCCGTTATGGGGGGTGATGTCACGTGTTCGGGCTCTGCTCGAGCAGTCGCGCCAGCCAGCCGGTACGGGTACGCCGGGCGTCGGCGGAGATCCGGGCGTCGGGGAACAACACGTCGAACCCGTGGAAGCCGCCGGTCCAGACGTGGAGATCGGCGCGGCCGCCCGCGGCCCAGATGCGGCTTGCGTAGGCGACGTCCTCGTCGCGGAAGACCTCGGCGGAGCCGGTGTCGATGTAGGCGGCGGGCAGCCCCGCGAGGTCGACGGCAAGGGCCGGGGAGACATAGGCCGGGACCTCGCCGGTGCCGCCGGTGCCGTTCTCACCGTCCATGTCGCCGAGCACCGCACGCCAGCCGAACCCGTTCATCTCGGCGGTCCACACGCCGGGCTCGCCGGCGTACTGCCGGCTCGAAACGCTGTCGTTGCGGTGGTCGAGCATCGGGCAGATGAGGATCTGCGCGGCGAGCGCCGGCGCACCGCGGTCGCGGGCCAGCAGCGCGACGCCGGCGGTGAGCCCGCCGCCGGCACTGGCACCGGCGACGATGATCCGTTCCGGGTCCGCGCCGAGCTCGGCGGCGTGGGCGGCGACCCAGAGCAGCCCCTGGTAGCAGTCCTCGACCAGCGTGGTGCCGATGGCCTCGGGGGCAAGGCGGTAGTCGACGGAGACGACGACCGCGCCGAACGCGTCGAGCCAGTCCAGCGGGATGTCGAGCTGGGCGAAGCGGTCGCCCATGACCATGCCGCCGCCGTGCATCCAGTAGACGCAAGGGGCCGGGCCTGCGGGGAGGTCCGGGCCGGTGGGGATGAAGACCGACAGCGGGATGGGCGTGCCGTCGGCGGCGGGCACGGTCAGCTCGCGCCGTTCGACCGACCGGTGGGCCAGCAACGATTCGACCGGCGGCGAGGGGATCTGCCGAACCTGCGCGAGGATCTCGGGGCTGAGTTCGGTCATGAGCGGCATCTCGGCGAGCAGCGTTCGCAGTTCGGGGTCCAGGTCGGGACGGGCCGGGGCCATGGTGTTCTTCCTTCGTTCGTTCTGGGCGATGGGAGTGGAGCCTCAGGGGTGGTGGAGCCGTGGGATGGGAGCGACCGCGAGTGGCGGATCAGAACGCGGCCTTGCCCCGGACCGGGACGTGGTCGGTGTACTCGGACCCCTTGGCCAGCAGCGCCTCGAACCGCGCGACGATCGCCTGGGCGGCCTCGCCGGCGAAGATCCGGTGGTGGTCCTCCTCGCTGGTCCAGCCCTCGGTGATGTGGGCGACGTCGGGGTCGGAGGCGGAGCGGGAGACGAGGTAGACCAGGCAGTACTCGCTGGCGCCAGGGTTGCCCTCCTGCAGCCCGGACAGGAGCAGGGCCACCAGCTGGTCGCCCATCCCGGGGCGCGCGGTCAGCGTGGCTTGGAATCCATAGGTGACGTTCATGAGGATCGATCTCTCAGTCGGGGGAATCTCGATGTCTTCATTCAACCCGGCTGACCTGCGATGATGATAGAAAGATCCTCGCCCCTCCTTGCACGATCCTCTCAGAACGTGGAAGGAAGGCCGTGAACGGTGCTGCAATGAGGCCATGGCCCTCGACGAGCTGCGCGCCCTGAACGAACTGCGCACCCTGCTGGACCGCCACGCGCGGCCGGACTACTCCACGGCGATCGACGGCGTCCTGGTGTCGAGGGTCGAGCGCCCGGACCCGCCGGCGCCCTCGATGACGGGGATGGTGCTCGCGGTCATCGTCCAGGGCGCCAAGCGGCTCGCCCTGGGCGATCGCGTGTACGAGTACCACGCCGGCCAGTACCTCGTGACGTCGGTGGACTTGCCGGTCACCGGGCAGTTCCTGCAGATCGAGCCCGGACGCCCGGCGCTGGGCTTCGGCCTGGCGCTGGAGCCGTCAGCGGTCGCCGACCTGCTGCTGCAGGCCGGTCCCGCAAGCGTGCCACGGTCCGCGGCCGCGCCGTCCGGGATCGCGGTCAGCGACGCCCCGGCCGCGCTGTTGGACGCCGTGCTGCGGATGGTGCGGCTGCTCGACGAGCCCGGCGACCAGGCCGTGCTGGCGCCGCTGCTCAAGCGCGAGATCCTGTGGCGCGTCGTCACCGGCGAGCAGGGCGCCACGGTGCGCCAGCTGGGGCTGCCCGACAGCAGCCTGAGCCACATCTCGCGCGCGGTGCGCTGGATCCGCGAGCACTTCGCGCAGCCGTTCCGGGTCGAGGACGTCGCGCGGATGGCGGGCATGAGCGTCTCGGCCTTCTACCGCAACTTCCAGGCGGTGACCGCGATGAGCCCGATCCAGTTCCAGAAGCAGATCCGGCTCCAGGAGGCGCGGCTGCTGCTGGCCACACGGCCCGGGGACGTCACCGGCGTCGCCCAGCGGGTCGGGTACGACAACGCGTCGCAATTCAGCCGCGAGTACCGGCGCCAGTTCGGGGCGGCACCCAGCCGGGACGCCGCCCGGCTGCGGCTGGCCGCCGGGTCCTGACACCCGGCGCAGCGGCGGGCCCAAGCCTTGATCGCTGGCCAGGTTCAATGAGACAGGTCAGTCTCGTTCACTTCTCCGTGTCCACGCTGCGTCTCCCAGATGCTCAGCGAGACTCGCCCGCCCGTCAGCTCCGCGAGTTCGCCCCGGATGCGGTCCGCCTCCTCACCAAGACGGCCGACCACCAGAGCGGGCTGTCCGCAGTGGACATCAACCCGCAGTCTGTCCGCGGTCCGCTCGATGTCGATCCTGGAGATGCCGGCGGGCTCGAAGTCTCGCTGAAGCACGTCGCGGATTGCCGCGTCCTCGATCACGATCCTGCGGGCCGCGGTGTACTTTTCGCCGGCCTCGGCCATGCGGACCCTGACCTGCTTTTTGAACGCGCTCTCGTCAGTCATGCCGAATCCCTACGGCGATGCCGCCCGCGCTCTGATCGCCTGACTGGGCAGTGACTCAGTGAATGGCGCGAACCTGCGGCCCTTGTCCTCACAGCTCTCGCAGGCGCGGGCCGCGGGGAGCTCGGAGAGTGGCAGGCGCCCCTGCCGAGAGACAAGCGTACCGTGATCGCCTTCAACGGGCGGCGTTGTCGAGTTCAGCAGGCGTGCCCCCGTAACGCGCCCACTCACCCACGCCCCACCGCTGCAATCCCGCGCTCCTACCTACCCCCGCGTCGCATACAAAGTCCGGTAGTCCAGATGCGCCAGCGTCGCCGGCGTCTCGACCGCCACTGTGAACCCGTGTTCGGCCAGCATCGCGACGACCTTGTCCGCCATGCCGTCGACGTCCTGCAGCTCCAGCGCGATCTGCTGGATGCGGGCCCAGTCGCTGTCGTCCAGGCCCTCGAGTACGTCCAGCTCCGCGCCCTCGACGTCCACCTTCAGCAGATCGATGCGCTCGATCTCCGGGTACCGGGCCAGGGCCGTCGACAGCCGCTCGACCCTCACCTCGACCTCCTCCCCCCGGTACAGCGTGTCGCCGACCGCGTCTCCCCAAGCGTTCGCGATCGAGTCCCGGTCGCGCTGCTTGCCGGCCGGGTACCGCGTGGAGTTCCCCGGCAGGTTCGGATAGAAGGTGAACGTCGCCGTCCCCTCCTGCCCTCCGCTCAGCCCGTGCGGGATCACCTCCACATCGTCCGCCCCGTGCAGCTCGAGGTTTTTGCGCAGCGCCTCCAGGTTGTGCGGCATCGGCTCGAAGGCCAGAACCCTGGCACCCGGCTGCTGCGCCTTGACGAACAGCGAGAACATCCCCACGTTCGCGCCCACGTCCACGACGCAAACGTTTTCGGGGATGGTGATGCCGTGCTGCAGGTACGTGTTGTCGACGAACATCTCCGCATAGATGGCCTTCAGCTCCTGCACCGCACCTTCGGTGGCGATGCCGTAGCAGCTGAAGGACTCGTCCAGCTCGAGCAGCTTGATCTCGGTCACCCTCGGACATCCTTTCTGGGGCGGACCGCGGCGTTGGATCCCCGGATTCCCCCGCACGGCGGTCGCGGTCCTCGAACCGGTCCAAACGGGGCGTTCATGTCCATGTCCGCAGGGAACGCTACGCGGACATCAGCGTTCTGACTGCCCTTAAAGGCCCGCCGTCACATGCGAGTTAGGCGTTTGCCTAATCACTTGTTCGAAGGCTTGGGGGTTTACCCGGCCCCCGCTCCCACACCCGTCAACCCCCACCCTCCGGCAATCCGCATCAATCCACGCCCAAGCCCTACTCCCGCACTCCCCTGCCGTCGCCAGCCTTCTGCCGTCCCCAATGGCCGATCCGGGGACCGGTCCCCGAAACCGCGGATCCGCGCCGCACGTCAAAGGCCTCAGATCAGCACCTAAACCTCACACATGTTCCCAATATCGAGGGAAGACGTGACGCACGCGTTGTCCGTTGGCTACGCTCGTGCCGCGGTTGACGGGCTTTTCACGGGAGGGACGCGCCACAACCATGGCCGATCACATAAAAATCAACACGACCTTGCTTCGGGAGATGGGCAGTTCGCTGGGCCGGCTTCGGGATGAGTTCACTCATTCCACCGATATCACCGGCGCGGCCAAGGGCGAGATGGGTTCCGGGGACGTCGCCGACGCCCTGAACAACTTCGCCTCGGACTGGTCCAAGAAGCGGGACGAGCTGACCAAGGGCCTGGACACGCTGTCCAAGACCGCCACGGGCTCGGCCGACCACTGGGACGGCCTGGACGCCGACCTGGCCAAGGCCATCGAGAAGGCGTTCGACCAGGCTCGGGGGGCGAAGTAGATGTCGCGTGACTGGACCAGCTTCGACTGGCAGGGCGCCGTGGTCACCCAGGGCGACCTGATCCCCGGCGACCCGTACCAGGTGGCCGCGCTCGGCAAGCGCTTCCGCGACACCGCCGACGCCATCAACGCCCAGGCCGCGAACCTGCGCAATCTGGTGAGCAGCCAGAACTTCGACGACTCCGACTCCGGCCGGGCGTTCGCCAAGCAGGTCGGCGACACCGCGGACCTGCTGGCCAAGGCGTTCGGCCGCTACAACGAGGCCGCCGACGCGCTGGGCACCAACGTGCGCCCGTCGGGCCCGCACGACGAGGTCTCCTGGCGCTCGGGCACCGAGTGGGCCTCCACCCTGGAGCTGGCGCAGGTCAAGGCCCAGGACGCGCTCAACCGCGGCCGGGCCGCCGACGCCGACTCCGCCTCCGCGCAGCGGCAGATCCACACCGCGCAGGCCAACGCGCTGCCGGTGCCGGCCCCCGGCGCTCCCCCGGTCCCGCCGGGCTCCCACCCGGACCCGACGAACACCCCGGGCGCGAACGGCATGACGCCGGCCGAGCAGAAGGCGCACAGCGACAAGGCCGCCGCCGACGCCCTGGTCAACAAGGCCGGCGCCGACATCCAGCACGCGATCGACATCCGCGACCGCGAGGGCAAGGCCGTCTCCGGGGCGATCAACGACTTCATCAACAGCGACGGCCTGAAGAACCCCACCCACCACTGGTGGGACATCGACTGGGCGACCGTCATCGCCGACATCGGCCACATCGCCGGCGTCATCGGCGGCGTCTGCGGGATCCTGGCCCTGGCCCTGTCCTGGGTGCCGGTGGTCGGCGAGGTGCTGGGGGCGATCGCCCTGGTGGCCGGTGCCGTCGCACTGGTCTGCGATACCATCTCGGCCCTGGACGGCAAGGGCAACTGGTTCGACGTGGCCATCGACGTCGTCGGCCTGCTCTCCTGCGGCGCCGGCCGGGCCCTGGGCACCTTCGCGAAGATGTCCAAGGGCGTGGAGGCGTTCAACGCCGCGCGCGCCGGCGGCAAGGGCATCTCCGAGGCGCTGGAGCTGTCGGACATGACCGCCAAGGACATCCGGTCGCTGAAGGACGGCAGCACCACGCTGTTCAAGATGAGCCGCAGCGAGTTCGGCAACGGCATGTTCAAGGGCCCGTTCAAGGACGTCGCGGGCAAGGTCGGGGACCTGAAGGCGGGCAACATCGAGTGGAAGGCGCCGAAGCTGACCAGCTTCGGGCCGAACCTGCACTCCGAGGCCAGCTGGAAGCTGCACGCGGTGGGCTGGTCCAACGTCACCTTCCCGCTGGGGCTGGGGCTGGCCAACTCCCAGCGTCCGGAGAACTTCCAGTCCTGGGAGCCCGGCTTCCTGGGCCCGAACGTCTTCCACGACCACAACGTCCTGAACTCCAACAACTGGAACTGGGCTCCGCTGGCGCCCAAGACGCCCGCCGCCGCGGGCTAGCGGCCGGGCGAAACTAGGATCGACGCCATGGACACGCCAATGCCGCCCGAGGAAGTCGCCCGCGTTCTTCAGGGCATGTCGTTCTTCCAGAAACGGGCTCTGAAGAAGGCCGGGTACAAGCAGGACGGCCTGGTGCGGCTGGCCGGTACCGAGTACGGTGCCGGCCTGGCCGAGGCGGTCCTGGCGTGCCACACCGACCTGCTGGGCCGGCAGCCGCGCGCCGACGAGCCGGAGAAGGCCAAGGCGGCGCAGCGGCACCCGGGTGTGCGCGCCGCCACCTCTTCGGGGACCTCGGCGGACGTCTCGGCCAGCGGCCGGGGCCGGTCGAACATCGATCCCGAAGTGCTGGCGATGATGGAAGCGCAGAAGAAGGAAAAGAAGCAAGCGAAGAAGGAGCAGCGCGACCGCCCCTCCGGCGAGCGCAAGCTGCCCTGAGCATGCCCTGAGCACCGCCTGATCCGCTGCGAGGACCACCGATGGACGCCCCGTTATCGAAGCAGTACCGCTTCACCGGGGTTTGGCGTACACCGACGGGCCGGCACCGAACGCGGTGCCGGCCGGTCCGCGCCCTCGCCGGCGCCATCCCCCAAGGAAAAGAGAACCCCCTGTGAGCCAGGACGCCTCCATACCTGTTCAGGAAGGAGCGGAAGCACCACCGCCGCGCGACTACCGCATCGCCACGCCCGAGGGCTGGGAGCGGGTGGTGCTGAACCCCGAGACGTGGGACCCGGTCATCGCCCGGATCGTGGACAACCAGTTCAAGGGGCAGGACAACGTTCCGCACATCAAGGCGCAGCTGCGCGACAGCCTGCGGCGGCAGGCCGCCGAGGCGCTGGCCAACGGCGGGCTGGAGCTGTACCTGTCGCTGATGCGCGTCGCCGACATGCCGCTGCCCGGCAGCCTGGTCGTCACCTTCGTCCCGCCGCGCGGCGACGGACCGCCGCCGCCGCTGGAGAACCTGGCCATGGCCTACGCCGCCAAGGGCGAGAACGTGCGGATGATCAGCCTGCCGGCCGGTCCCGCGCTGCGCCGCAAGTGGCAGGAGGAGCCGGACCCGGCCCGGCAGGTCGGCAACACCCGGCCGATCGCGCACCTGGACATCCAGCTGGCCGTGCCGTACTCCGAGGCGTTCCTGCTGCTGTCCTTCTCCACCCCGATGTTCGAGATCGCCGAAGCCCTCGACGGCCTGTTCGAGTCGATCGCCTCGACGCTGAGGTGGGTGCGGTGAACCAGTCGGCGAACCAGAGCGTGAAGGGCCGCCGGGTCGTCCTGCCGCTGCCCAAGGACGGCATCGCGCTGCCGGTGAACAAGCCCGGCGACCACCGGGCCTGGGCGGTCTCGGTCGGGCAGTCGCTGCTGGCCGGGCAGACCGACCAGGCCGGGATCGACGGCTTCGCGCAGATGCTGCTGGAGGCCACCGCCGACTCCGAGAAGCGCGGCGCGGACATGGCGATCCTGTGGTCGCCGTATCCGCTGGGCGGGGAGGCCGGCCGGATCGAGATCCGGGACTACGCCTCCTCCCCGGAGATGCCGGACCTTCCGGAGCTGTCCGAGGTCGTGGACTGGCTCGCCGCCCCGATCGGCGGCGCCACGGAGAAGCCCGACGTCGTCTACGGCGAGCTGCCGCTGGGCCCGGCCGCGCGGCTGAAGTTCCAGGTGCTGGCCGAGCCGGACGCCGAAGGCAACGCCACGATGCTGAAGAACGCCGTCTACGTCGTGCGCCCGCGCGAGTACGACTGCGTCCTGATGATGAACGTGACCTGGTACTCCGGGGCGTTCACCGAGGAGTTGGACCAGCTCGCCGACGCCCTGGCCCAGCGGATGCAGATCCAGTAGGCGTCGGCGTGTGCCGCGCCGGCTGTCCCCCAGCCGGCGCGGCACACGCGTGTGTGGCCGATAACGGTGGCCGATGAGCGCCGAAGTCCCCGCCTCCCGGTGACTTCCGGACCGCCGGGGCCGCCGGTGTCCCAGGCGTCTGATTCCATAGATCGGTGGCCGCCCCGAAACCGTTCACCCCGATCTCCGTCGCCGAAGCCGTCCACCGCTACCGCGACACCCTGCACCTGCGCGTGGCCACCGGGGCGATGTCCCCGGCCACCCGCGACGCCTACGTCCGGGACCTCACCGAGGCCGCCACGCTGCTGGGCCTGGACAAGCCGCTGGACGACGTCGAGGCCGAGGACGTGGAGTACGCCCTGGTCCGCATCGCCAACGCCCCCGACCGCCGCTTCACCCGCACCCGCAAATCCGGGCCGGGCGGCGAGCCGGCCCCCGGCCGCGGCCTGCAGGCCCGGGCCCGCTGGACCGCCGCGGTGCGCGGCCTGTTCGCCTGGGCCGCCGAGCAGGGCTACGTGCGCGCCGACCCGATGCCGAACGTCTCGCGCGTACGCCTCCCCACCCGCGCGGTCGGCGCGCGCCTGGGCCTGACCGTGGAGCAGGCGCAGGCCCTGCAGGAGACGCCGCAGGCGGCGGCCTCCACGAAGGAGCTGCGGGCCGATCAGCGTCTGACGTTCCGCGACGAGGTGATCCTGCGGCTGCTGACCGAGACCGGGCCGCGCGTGGCGGAGCTGTGCGCGGCGAACCTGGACGACGTGCGCCACCACGAGCTCACCGGCATGCCGGTGCTGCGGATCCGCAACGGCAAGGGCGGCCGCAGCCGGGACGTGCCGCTGTCACGCACGCTGGTGGCGCTGCTGGAGGAGTATCAGCAGCATGAGAGGCCCGCTCCCCCGGCCGGCGACTCGGAGCCCGACCGGGCCGACGCGGCGCGCGCCCTGGTGGTGACGATCCGCGGCCGCCGGATGACGGCACGGGACGTGCAGCGGATGGTGGAGCGGCGGGTGAAGCAGATGCCCGCGGAGCTGCGCCGCGCGGTGACGCCGCACGGTCTGCGGCACACGGCGGCCACGGTGCTGCTGCGGCAGGCCGGCGCCGATGTGGGGACGGTCGCCGACATCCTGGGGCACTCGGATGTCGGTACGACCTCGGTGTATTTGGATCCGTCGGCGACGGCTGCGGCGGAGGCTTTGCAGCGGTCGCCGTTGGCTCAGTAGGGGTGAGACCCGAATACGGGACTCAGGCGCGGTTGGTGACGGCGGGCGCGATGCGCACCGGGATGGGGTGTCTACGCACCAGTCTTCGCTGCACCAGGCAGACGGCGACAACCGCCGCGTCGGCTCCGGTCAGGATCGAGCCCACGGCGGCCAGCTGGCCCGGGCTCGTCTGCGACCGGGCGTGCATCTGCTGCATATCCGTGTACGTATAGAAGGTGCCGCCGGACCCGATGACCTCGCAGCGGTCCGACGGGTCCATCAGTTCGCCGCCGCAGGTGGGCACCGCGTTGGGGTTCGGTGTGGGAGCGAACGCGCTCGCGATCAGGGTGCCTGGCCCCAGCGCGGCCATGAGGAGCAGCATGAACCCGGTAATGATGTGCGCCAGCAGCCGTGCCGGGGACAGGGTGAGGCGTACACGCAGGTACTGGGTGCCCTGCGGAGTCTGGATCTTGAGCACCTGGCCGTTGCGGACCGGGGGGATCGTGGCCGTGACGGGGCCCGACGGCAGCGCGATGGTCATCGTGCCGCCTGAAGACGCCTCGGCGGAGGACAAGCGGAGTGCATTCACTGCCATGGGAGCTCCTGGGTGTCGACGGCGGGCACAACCGGGGTATTTCGCGCGTGCCCAGGATGACGGCCCGAGCCGGAGCGTCACGGGCCCTTCGGAATCGGGCGGACAACGGCGGATTCGACCGGACACCGGCACTGCCCTCCCTGAGGCGCCTTGTACCGGCTACGCTGCGAGCGGGCAGGGGCATCAGAGTTCGCACAGCCCCGGGGAAGGATGACGATGAGCCCCGGCGCCGGTCCGCAGCCTCCTGGTTCTGCTGATCCTCGTGACCGCTTCGATCCGCCACGCGCGGCGGACACGCCGGACACCCTGGTCGGGGCCGCGGAGCAGGCGGGATCGCTGGAGGATCTGGCCGGGCTGCTGCGTGCCATGCGACGTCGGCACACGCGGCAGAGCCGCGACAGTGCTCTTACGTACCGGGAATTGGCACAGCGCACGGGCTGGTCGCGATCGGCGATCGCCGAGTACTTCACCGCCCGCACGCTGCCGCCGGCTGACCGGTTCGACGCCCTGCTCACGGTGCTCGGCGCCTTGCCTGGCGAACTGCGGGCTCTCGCCGACGCGCGCGACCGGGTCGAGGAAGGACGTCGTCGCGCCGCGCACGTCGGCAGGGTTTCGCCGCCATCGGACATCGCGCCGCGTCGACTGCCCCCGGACACTGGGCTGTTCACCGGCAGACAGGAGGAACTCGCACGGCTGCTGGAGCTGGCGCGGCGCACCGTACCCGCGGACTCCGCGGATGCCGCGGGTGCCGCGGTCATCTCCGTGATCGACGGAATGGGCGGGGTTGGCAAGACGGCCCTGGCCGTCCACGCGGCGCACCGGCTCGCCGCGAGGTTCCCGGACGGGCAGTTGTTCGTCGACCTGTGCGGGTTCGCCCAGGAGCGGCCGCCGCGCGAGATGGATGATGTGCTCGCCGAACTGCTCCGCGCCCTCGGCGTGGCACCCGGCCAGATCCCCGACCAGGCCGAGGCGCGCGCCGCGCTCTACCGGGAACGCCTCGCCGGCACGCGCACCCTGGTGGTGCTCGACGACGCCCGGGACGAAGCCCACGTGCTCCCGCTGCTCCCGGCCGACGCGGGCTGCCTGGTGCTGGTCACCAGCCGGCGGCGGCTGAAGGCGCTCGACGACGCGGAGCCTGTTCCGCTGGACGTGCTGTCGCAGGAGGAGGCGGTGGCGCTGCTCCACCGTTGCGCGCGTGCGCACCCTGATACGACCGCCGATGCCCGGTGGGGTCGGGTCGCCGAGCTGTGCGGGCGTCTGCCGCTGGCCCTGGTGATCGCCGGGGCCCTGCTGCGTACCGGCGGGAAGGCCTGGGATCTGGGGCGTCTGCTCGACCGGCTCAGTCCGGGCCGGGCCGAGCGCGCGCTGGCCGGGTACACGGACCAGACCCGCAGCCTGAGCATGGTGTTCGACCTCTCCTATCACGCCCTGTCCAGAGACGAACAGCTGCTGTTCCGGCGTCTGGGCCTGCTGCCGGGAGCCGAAGTCGACGCCTACGCCGCGGCCGCACTCCTCGACACCGACGTCGAGTCCGCCGACCGGCTGATCGAGTGCCTGGCGGATCACAGCTTGCTGATCGGCTCCAGCCCTGGGCGTTACCGTCTGCATGACCTGGTCGGCGCGTATGCCAGGGCCCTTGGCACGGCCTCGGACGCCGAGCCGGACCGTGAGCGTGCGCGAGACAGGCTGCTGGACTACTACATCCACGTCGCCGAACGCTCCTCGGTCCTGATCACGCGCAGACCGCGCCCCGCGCTGCCCGGACCGGCGCCGGCATGTGCCCCCGACCTGCGCGACGACGAAGCCGCCCGGCACTGGCTGAGCGCCGAGCATGCCAATCTGGAGGCGGCCTTCGCCGACGCGAACGCCAGGGCCGCGGACCGTCACACCGTCGCCCTGGCCGCCGGACTGGCCGAGTTCCTGTTCGCCGAAGGTCCCTGGAGCCGGGCGCTCACGATCCACCGGGCCGCCGCCGACGCGGCCAGGCGGCTCGCGAACTCGGCGGTGGGCACGGCAGTGGGCCCGAGCGCGTATCCGGACTTCGGCTCGACCGCCCACGGCGTCGCCCTGACCAATCTGGTCCGGGCGCAGTACCTGACCGGCGACTACGCCGGGGCGGGCAGCACTCTGGCGGACGCGCTGAACGTCTTCCGGCAGGGCGGTGACCGTCTCGGCGAGGCGGCGGCGCTGACGGAGCTGGGCCGGGTGCGGTACGGCACCGGGGACTACGCCGGAGCCGCGGCCGCACAGCAAGCAGCGCTCGACCTCTTCCGCCGGGTCGGCAACCGGCTCGGCGAGGCCAACGCCCTCAACGACCTGGGCCACGTGCGCCACCTGACCGGCGACTACCCGGGCGCCGTGGAGGCCCACAGGCGCGCCCTGGAGATCTACCGCCAGATCCCCAGCCGCCTCGGCGAAGCAGCCGCCCTCACCGACCTGGGCCACGCCCGGTACGCGACGGGCGACGCCCTCGACGCCACCGAGGCGCTGGAGCAGGCGCTGGAGATCTACCGCCACATCGGCAACCGTCTCGGCGAAGCCAACGTCGTCCACTACCTGGGTCAGGTCCGCCACCTGATCGGTGACCACCGCCGCGCCGCGCACGCCCAGGAGGAGGCCCTCGACGCGTTCCGCCAGATCGGCAGCCGCCTGGGCGAAGCCTCCGCACTGACCGAACTGGGCCGGGCGCGAAGCGCGACAGGCGACCACGCGGGCGCCGTGGACGCTCAGGAGCAGGCCCTGGAGATCTACCGCAGGCTCGGCAGCCGCGCCAACGAAGCCTGGGCTCTGAATCACTACGCCGCCACCATCACAGCTATCGGCGACCACCCCCGCGCCCTCGCGCTCTACCAGCAGGCCCTCGCCATGAACCGCGCACTGAACAAGCCCGACGACGAAGCCGCCTCCCTTGAAGGCATCGCCGAGCACCACCTGTCCGCAGACAACCCCGCCGAAGGCACGGCACACCTGCATCTGGCCCTGGAGATCTACCAACGCCTCGGCATGCGGGCCGACGCCGGGCGGGTACGAGCACGCCTTGCCCGGATCGGTGGTCCCGCATCCCCTGAGCTTGGCATTTGAGTGCGCCAGGGGCTCGGTCGGTAGGCGCCGGCAAAAGCTGGCGCTCGTGCCGACAAGATCGATCCGGGCACCTGAGTGCCCTCGTCACCTACGCACAGGGTTTCTGGCAGGCTGGTGCCTGCTGAAGGAGCCCTGAATCAGGGTGAGCTGATGTGCGGATCTACACCCTGCGGGTCACCGCGAGCAGGTGAGCGGTGGTCGGCAGCAGGTCCGGATAGTCCTCGGCGAGGCGGGCTGCACGCAGTGCGGCCTCGAAGTAGTCGGCCCGGTCTTCCACCAGTCCGCTGCACAGCAGCGGGAACAGCGGTCCTTCGATGCCGCGGATCGTGGGGTCGGCCAGGGCCGCTGCGGCGAAGTCCTGGCGGATCTCCTCGACGGTGTGGAAGTACGCGACCGTGAATCCGGTCCCGGGGTCGTTGGTGCCGTCCTGGCTCAATGGTCTGAGCAGGCCGACGATGGTGTCGTCGTTGATGCGCAGCTTGCTGGCCAGGTCCAGCAGCGGCGAGTGCCGGGAGATGAACGCCGCGGCGATCAGTCCGCCTGGCTTGACGACGCGGTTCGCCTCGCGCAGCGCCTGGGCGCGCTCGGCCGCATCCGGCAGGTGGTACAGGGGGCCGAACATCAGGACCGCGTCGGCGGAGCCGTCCGCCGCGCTCAGGGCCCGGGCGTCGCCGGCCTCGACGGTGAACGTGCCGTACTGGGCGGCCTGCTCGCGGTGGCGGGCGACGGGATCGATGAGCGTCACGGTGTAGCCGAGCGAGGCCAGCCAGGAGGCGTACACGCCCGGTCCGCCGCCGACGTCCAGGATGTGCGCGGGCGCCGGTGGAAGCTCACGCGAGAGCAGTTCCTTGGTGCGTTCGCGCTCCAGCCGTCCGAAGGCGTTGATGTGCAGGCGGTCGGCTTCCTCGTAGTGCTCGTCGTAGAAGGCGGCGATGTGCGGGTGCAGATCCGGGGCCTGGGTGGTGTCCATCCGTGGATTATTCGCACCCGGCGGTGGCTGCGGCCACGGCTTATTCAGCGCAAAGGGCTCCCTCGCAGGCTGGTGCCTGCCAAGGGAGCCCTGAATCAGCGTGAGCTGAGGCGGCGCGCGCCGCTACCGGATCGCCGCGCCCGAGATGGTCCGCGCGATGACCAGCCGCTGGATCTCGCTGGTTCCCTCGAAGATGGTGTAGATCGCCGAGTCGCGGTGCATGCGCTCGACGGGGTATTCGCGGGTGAAGCCGTTGCCGCCGAGGATCTGGATGGCGTCGGCGGTGACCTTCTTGCAGGTCTCGGAGGCGAACAGCTTGGACATGGAGCCCTCGGCCGATTCGAAGGTCTTGCCGTTGCGGGCCATCCAGGCGGCGCGCCAGACCAGCAGGCGGGAGGCGTCCACGGAGGTCTTCATGTCGGCCAGGGTGAAGGCGACGGCCTGGTTCTCCACGATCGGCTTGCCGAACTGCACGCGGGTCTTGGCGTAGTCCAGGGAGTACTCGTAGGCGGCGCGGGCGATGCCGACGGCCATGGCGCCGACGGCGGGGCGGGAGGCCTCGAAGGTGGCCATGGAGGCGTTGCCGCGGCTGGACTTGCCCTCGCGGGCGCGGGCCAGGCGGGCGTCGAGCTTCTCCTTGCCGCCGAGCAGGCAGGAGCCGGGGATGCGGACGTCGTCCAGGACGACTTCGGCGGTGTGGGAGGCGCGGATGCCGTGCTTTTTGAACTTCTGGCCCTGGGTCATGCCGGGGGTGTTCGGCGGGATGATGAAGGAGGCGTGGCCGCGGGTGCCCAGGGCCGGGTCGACGGTGGCCACGACGACGTGGACGTTGGCGATGCCGCCGTTGGTGGCCCAGGTCTTGGTGCCGTTCAGGACCCACTCGTCCTTGGCCTGGTCGTAGACGGCGCGGGTGCGCATGGCGCCGACGTCGGAGCCGGCGTCGGGCTCGGAGGAGCAGAACGCGCCGAGTTTGACGTCGTCGGGGGTGCCGAACATCTGCGGGACCCATTCGCCGACCTGCTCGGGGGTGCCGTTGGAGACCACCGACACGGCCGCCAGGCCCGTGCCGGACAGGGCCAGGCCGATGCCGGCGTCGCCCCAGAACATCTCCTCCATGGCGATCGGGATGCCGAGGCCGGATTCGTCGAACCACTGGTTGGCGTAGAAGTCGAGCGAGTACAGGCCGGCCTTGGCGGCCTCCTGCAGGATCGGCCAGGGCGTCTCCTCCCGCTCGTCCCATTCGGCGGCGGCGGGCCGGATGACGTCGACGGCGAAGCCGTGGATCCAGTCCCGCAGCTCGATCTGGTCCTCGGTCAGTTCCAGGGAGAACCCGGTCATCGTCTCGTTCACTGTCCTTCGGGTCGGGGCCTTCTCACGGTACTACCGATGGGTAACCTCGGTCGCCGCTAGTGTGTTACCGGCGGTAACTTCTGTCAAGATGGCGGGCAGGGCCGCGGCCGGCACGGTGCGCGGACTCCAGGAAGGGACCAGATGGCGACCGAGGCGCAGACTTCCCCCACGGCAGAGACACAGATTTCCCCCGCAGCAGAGACACAGACACCCCCCGCGGCAGCGGTGCCGCCGGGCCGGCGCGGCCCCCGCACCCGCACCGAGCTGCTCGACGCCGCCGAGCGTGTGGTGCTGCGCGACGGCGCCTCGGCGTCGATGAACGCCATCGCCACCGAGGCCGGCATCACCAAGCCGATCCTGTACCGGCACTTCGGCGACAAGGCCGGCCTGTACGTCGCCCTGGCCGACCGGCACATCGAGACCCTGCTGGCGCTGCTGCGGGAAGCCCTGACGCGTCCGGCGACCCGCCGGGAGCGCACCGAGGCCGCCATCGACGCCTGGCTGCGCCTGGTCGAGGGCAACCCGGCGCTGTACCGGTTCCTGGTGCACCGAGGCCAGGCCGAGGAGCCGGAGGTGCGCGACCGCGTGGCGATGTTCCAGCGGCGCCTGGGCGGCGCCCTGGCCACGGGGATCGCCGCGGAGCTGGAACTGCCGCCGGACCAGTGGCCGCGCGCGCAGGCCTGGGCCCACGGCATCGTCGGCATGGTGCAGGCCGCCAGCGACTGGTGGCTGGACGAGCAGCCGTTCGGCCGCGAGGACCTCACCCGGCATCTGGCCGATCTGATCGACGGGGCCTACGCACAGGCCTGAGCCGCTCAGTGCTGACAGCACGTGCGCGAATCCTGAACGGAGCGTACGGACGGGCCCGAGCCGCTCGGCGTGACAGCACGTGCGCGAAAACTGACTCGCAGCCATAAGGCGTCGTAAAGGCCTTGCCACACCCCGCCGCCGGAATCTTTTCTTCAGAATGTCTTCAGAGAACTCAACCCGGCGGGCGTCCAGCGCGTCCCATTGGCGTGAACGTTACGGGTCCTGATCCTCGATTCCCCCGCGAGAGCGGTATGTCCCGCCGGCTGCTGTTGGGCGTCGGCGGAGTGATGTTGCTGGGCGGATGCGCCTCAGGCGGCGGCAAGTCCGTCGCCATCGGCCCCGCCGGGGCCACCACCGGCGCCGACCCCCGCTCCAGACCCACCACGGGATCGGGTACCGCGCCCAGCTCCGGGTCCGGCTCCAAGCCGAGCACCGGCGGCGGCCCGTTCCCCGGCGACACCAACAGCGCCGCGGACACCTCCACCGCGCCCGGCGACTCGCACAGCAACACCTCGGCCCCGCCGGACAACTCCCCGCCGCCGGGAGCCACCGGGGCCGACCCGCCGCCGCCGACCGGCCACCCGCAGTTCTACGTCCACGAGGGCGACAAGGCGATAGCCCTGACCATCGACGACGGCCCCAGCTCCAAATACACCCCGCAGGTGCTGGCGCTGCTGGCGCAGTACAAGATCGCGGCGACGTTCTGCATGATCGGCCAGAGCGCCGACAAGCACGCCTCGCTGGTCGCCGAGGTCAGCGCCGCCGGCCACCTGGTCGCCAACCACACCTGGACCCACCCCAACCTGTCCCACATGACCGAGGCCCAGATCACCGCCGAGATCGAGCGCACCAACGACGCCATCACCCGCGGCGGCGCCAAGCAGCCCACGCTGTTCCGCGCCCCGGGCGGCAACTGGTCCCCGACGGTGTTCTCCGTCTGCGACAAGCTGAACCTGCGGCCGCTGGACTGGTCGGTCGACCCGCGCGACTGGTCCCGCCCCGGCGAAGACCACATCGTGCAGACGGTCATGGGCCACACCCACACCGGCTCGATCATCCTGGAGCACGACGGCGGCGGCGACCGCTCCCAGACCGTCGCCGCCCTCCAGCGGTTCATCCCGCAGCTGCTGCAAGCCGGCTACCACTTCGTCCAGCCCTGAAACACGCCCCTGAGAACACGCCCCTGAGAACACCGGCAGAAGCGAACCAGGGTTAGGCGTCGCGTTGCCGCACCGCGAGGAACGCGGCGCCCACACTCAGCACCACATACCCGGCCAGGATCGCGAACGCCGCCGGAACCGACGGCTCAATCCTGGCCTGATGCGGCGAGGGCGGCAGGATCCCGGCGATCCTGGCGAACACCGTCGGCAGCGCCACCTTCGCCGCGGTGTCGGAGATCGACCCCAGCAGCAGATCCGCGACCAGAAGCACACCGAACAACGCCGCCAGCGCCCCGGCCGTGCGCCGGATCACGAACCCCAGCCCGAGACCGATCAGCGCGCAGGCCGCCAGATACAGCCCGACACCGGCGACGGCGCGCGCCACGTGCGGGTGCGACAGGCTCACCTGCGCCCCGGTGCTGCTGATGAGGTGCTGGCCGACCTCGAAGATGGTGAACGCGGTCGCCTCGCCGAGCACGAGGGTGAACCCGCCGACGACGATCGCCTTCGCGGCGACCACGTGGGCGCGGCGCGGGGTGGCGGTGAAGGTGGCGCGGATCAGCCCGGTGCCGTACTCGCCGCTGGCGCTCAGAACGCCCAGGGTGCCCAGGGCGAGCACGGCGAGTTCGACGGGTCCTGCGTAGCCGGCGCGGACCGGGTCGTAGGCGGCGCGTTGGGACGCGCTCCAGGTCGGCCACTGGTGGGCGTTGCTGCGGTAGGCGAGGATGGCGAACCCCACGGCCGCCGCGACGGCCAGCAGCGCGGTCAGCCACGTGGAGCGCAGGCTTCTGATCTTGATCCATTCGGCGTGGACGGCTCGGCCGGTGGTCGGGGCGGTGATCACTGCTGGGTCCTCGTCTCGCCGGTGCCTTCTGGGGTGACTGAGCCGACTCCGGCGGCTTGGCTGGTGTCGAAGTCGACGACTCCGGCGGTGGCGCGCAGGTACGCCTCCTCGAACGCCATGAGCGGATTCGAGGCGCTCGCCGCCGTATCGGCAGCCACGAAATCGGCGAGGCTCGCATCGGCGACCAGCCGCCCCCGGCCGATGACGACCAGGTGATCGGCGGTCAGCGCCATCTCGGCGAGCAGATGGGAGGACACGAACACCGTGCGTCCCTCCCGGGCCAGCTCCTTCAGCAGCCCGCGGATCCAGTGCACGCCCTCGGGGTCCAGCCCGTTGACCGGCTCGTCCAGCATCAGCACCGGCGGATCGCCGAGCAGCGCCGCCGCCAGGCCCAGACGCTGCTTCATGCCCAGGGAGAACCCTCCGACGCGGCGGCGCCCCACCTCGGCCAGGCCGGTGCGGGCCAGCACCTGCGGGACCCTGGCCGCCTCGATGCCGTTGCTGGCGGCCAGGACCCGCAGATGCGCGGCCGCCGAACGTGCCGGATGCACCGCGGTGGCGTCCAGCAGCGCCCCGACCTGCTTGAGCGGATGCCGCAGCTCGGCATAGGGGCGGCCGTCCACCAACGCCGTGCCGGAGTCGGCGGCGTCCAGCCCCAGGATGATCCGCATCGTCGTGGACTTCCCGGCGCCGTTCGGCCCCAGGAACCCGGTCACCCGGCCCGGCCGCACCGTGAACGACAGCGCGTCGACGGCGACGGTGCCGCCGAAGCGTTTCGTGAGTTCGCGCACTTCGATCGTCATGACCGCAAGGCTGCCGAGCACAGCTCGCCGCGTCTTCAGGCCGTGGACAGAGATCACCGCCCCTTCCCGGGCCCGGCTACGACCGTGGCCATAGGACCCCGGGCCGATGCCCGATGATCAGACCCCTGGCTAGCCTGGGAGCATGCGAACACAACCATCAGTACCCGGACAACGGGCCTGGGTGGTGTTCGACGCGGTCTGCGCCGCCGCGATCGCCGCGCTGACCATCGTCGAGAACCTGGTCAACTGGCACCGCCACGACTGGGCCGCCGACGGTTACGCCGTGCCCGGCACCGGCCAGATGGTGCCGGTGCTCTCCGGAGTGCTGGTCTCCGCCGCGGCACTGGCCGTGCGCCGCCGGCGCCCCCTGCTGTCCGCAGCCGTGGTCCTGGCCACCTGGCTGGTGCTGCTCGTGGTGGCCTGGCCGCTGGCGACCCGCGGCCTGGCCCAGTTCGAACTCATCGGCACACTGCTGCTGTACTCCGTGGCCGTCACCGAACGACTGCCGATCGCCGTCACGACGCTGGTGCTGTACCTGGCCGGGGACACCGCGACCACGGTCGGATTCCGCCGCCCCCTGACCAACCTCGCCATGACCAGCACCGTCTTGCTGCTGGCCTGGGCCTTGGGGATTGGCGTGGCCCGCTACCGGGAGATCGGGGCCCGGCTGCGCGACCAGCAGGACGCCGCGGCGCGCGCCGAGCTGGACCGGGAGCGGATCCGGCTGGCCCGGGAACTGCACGACGTCCTGGCGCACAGTATGAGCGTGGTGAACGTGCAGGCCGGCTACGGCCGGTTCGCGCTCAGCCGGGATCCGGCCGCCGCCGAGGCCGCGCTCGCGGCGATCCAGGAGGTGAGCCGGGAGGCGATGGCCGAGATGCGCGGGATGCTGGCGGTGCTGCGGGACGGTGGCGAGGCCGCGGCGCTGGCCCCGGCGCCGAAGCTGGCTGACCTGCCCAGACTGGTCGCCACCTGCGCCGAGGCGGGGGTCGCGGCGCAGGTGCGGACTGCCGGTGCGGTGCGGGAGCTGCCGGACGGGGTGGAGCTGGCGGCCTACCGGATCGCGCAGGAGGCGCTGACGAACGTGGTGAAGCACGCGCACACCCGTACCGCGCGGGTGCTGCTGGAGTATCAGGATGCGGCGCTGGTGGTTCAGGTGACCGATGCCGGGCGCGGCGGCGAGGTGAGCAGCGCCGGCGGCCACGGACTGGCGGGGATCGCCGAGCGGGTCGGGCTGTATGAGGGGACGGTTGAGGCCGGGCCGCTGACCGGGGGCGGCTGGCGGGTCCGGGCGGTGCTGCCCTACCCCCACACCGTGGCGCCTGTGTCCACCGGGGCCCGCGCATGATCGCCCCGATCAGCGTCCTGGTCGCCGACGACCAAGCCCTGGTCCGCGCCGGATTCGCCGGCATCGTCGCGATGGCCGACGGCTTCGAGGTCGTCGCGCAGGCCTGCGACGGCGCCCAAGCGGTCGCGGCGGCGCGCGCCGTGTGCCCGGACGTGGTGCTGATGGATGTCCGCATGCCGGGCATGGACGGCCTGGAGGCGACCCGGCTCATCACCGCCTCGTGCCCCTCGCGGGTGCTGATCCTGACCACCTTCGATCTCGACGATTACGTGTTCGGCGCGTTGCGGGCCGGGGCCAGCGGGTTCCTGCTCAAGGACACGCCGCCGGAGGGTCTGCTGGCGGCGATCGAGGTGGTGGCCAGGGGTGAGGCGTTGCTGGCGCCGACCGCGACGCGGCGGCTGATTCAGGCCTTCGCGCGGCAGACGGCGAACGTGCCGGCCGTCTCGGCGGGCGGCGCCTCGGACACGGTGGCGGCGCGGGAGCGTCTGCACAGGCTGCTCACAGGCCGCGAGCTGGAAGTCCTCGGCCTGGTCGCCGCCGGCTTGACCAACACCGAGATCGGCGAGCGCCTGACCGTCTCCACCGGGACGGTCAAAACCCACATCGGGCACCTGTTGGCCAAGCTCGGTGCCCGTGATCGTGTGCAGCTGGTGATTCAGGCGTTCCGTGCGGGGCTGGCGTAGGCGGGCCTG
>Ga0068855_100001719_pt1 | contig 27367 bp, 41 predicted proteins | sample KBSCornC52_FD_66592 | JGI IMG/M metagenome (GOLD analysis project Ga0068855, IMG submission 66592) | Corn rhizosphere microbial communities from Kellogg Biological Station, Michigan, USA - KBS Corn C5-2 | ecosystem: Host-associated > Plants > Roots > Rhizosphere > Soil ... | reverse complement strand
CTTGTTGAACGAGTAGATGCCGTGCGCCTTGATCGCAGACCACCAGAACGCCGCCTCGGCGTCCGACACGCCCGTCTCCCTGCACCCGCGGAAGAAGTCGTCGCTGTACTCGGGCCCGAGCTCGAACCCGTGGAACGACGCCGACGCGATGCGCTTGCGGAGCTTGTGTATCTGCGGCCACGGCATCTTGCCCATCAGCCGACATATCGCCATGACCTGCTCCTGGTACACTAGGATGCCGTACGTCGACTTAACTATGTCGCGGGCTATCGGGTGCAGCCTAGACAAGTACGCCTCGAACTCCGCGGCCGAGTGCTTGTTCCGCGCGTACTCGGGTACGTGGTCCATTGCGCCCGGCCGGCACAGGGCCGACGCGGCGTAGAGCTCCTCGAACCTGTCGAGCCCCGCCTTCTCGGCGACGCGCATGACGGACCCGTCGATCTGGAACACGCCGACGACTGACCGCCGGGCCACCAGGTCGTACGCCGTACGCCACGGCCCGCCCTGCAGGTAGCCTGTGTTCTGGCAGTCTATGCAGTTGCCGTTGATCGTGTCGGCGTGCGGGCACGCGTACTGGTCCATGTCCCGCTGGTCGCCGACTGGCATGCGGTACAGGTCCTCGAAGTCCATTCCCATCTTGCGGACCGCGTGGCCGAGCACGTCGTACGCGGCGACGCCGAGCAGGTCCAGCTTGAGCAGGCCGATGTCCGCCGCGCCGTGCTTGTCCACCGAGCCGATCTGCACGCCGTCGCCGACGTCGATGGTCGCGATGGCCTTGTTCAGCGGCTCCGACGATATGATGAAGCCCGCCGCGTTCACGCCCTGCTGTCTGGCCTGTCCGACAAGGCGGCTAGCAGCTCTAAGTACGGGGTATTTGTCAAGCACTGCCAACGCCTGCGGGTCGGTGATAGCGTCGATCTGCTTGTCAACGTCGTCGTCTTTGCTGTCCAGCTCGGCGGAGAGGGCCGCGTACTCGCCGGCCGGGATGTTGTGTATAGATGCGACGTCCTGCACCGCGTTCTTAGCGCGCATAAGGGTAAGCGTCGCAACCTGCGAGCATCTATCACGGCCGTACTTCGAGTAGATGTACTCGATGACCTTGGGGCGGAACCACGTCTCAAAGTCCATGTCAACGTCCGGCGGGTCGTTTCGTGTCTCATCGTAGAACCGCTCGAATGAAAGTTCATGACGTATAGAGTCTGTCTCCGAGCAGCGGAGCAGCCAGAGAAGCAGGCAGCCACCGGCCGACCCTCTACACATAACAAGTGTGTTCTGTGACTTCGCCCACCTCGCGATGTCCGTGATGGTGAGCAGGTAATCAGCGAAGCCCTTGCCCGCGATGACCTTGAACTCACGCTCAGCTCGCTCACGGTAGACACCTTCAAGCTCCGCGGGGAGCAGCCCCTGATCCTTACGTACATTGAACCCCTCCTCGACCCACGCGCGCAGCACGTCAGCCGGGTCGTCCTCTGGCGCGCGGCCGCAGAACGCGACCGGCTTCGCCTTGGGCACCTCGACCTGGCACATGTCCGCGATGTCCGCCGCGCGCTCGATAGCCTCGACGAACTTCGGCCGCCAGGCCTCGTCGCCGTACGCGCAGTCCATCGCCCTCTGCAGTAGGTCCTCGCCCGAGCAGTAGTGCTGGTACTCCTCCAGCCTTATGTAGCGCTTTTGGTCGTACACTGTGGTGCCCATGCTTATGCACACCATCATGTCCTCGTACTTGTGGTCCTCGGGGCGCGGGAAGTGTGCGTCCGCGGTCATGACCGTCGGCAGGCCCAGGTCGTCTGCGAGCGCCGCGAGCGTCATTATGATGTCGGCGATCGGCCTGCCGGTCTCGCGGTCGCACATGCCCGGCTGCGGCACGAGCTCGACGAAGAAGTTCTCTATGCGCTCCTTCTGCTGCGCGAGGAAGTGCCACGCCGCCTCGGCGTCCTTGCCGAGCGCGAGCCTCGACGGGAAGCCGCCTACGCAGCCGCTCAGCACGACCAGGCCCTCCTGGTGCCGGGCTATCTCGTCCCAGTCGACGCGCGGCTTGTAGTAGAAGCCCTCGTTCGACGCTATGGTGACCAGCCGCAGCAGGTTCTCGTAGCCGCGCTGGTCCTTGGCCAGGACCGTGACGTGCGGCGCGCCGTCGACGCCGAGCGACGGGTTGTGCCTGGTCCTCTCCCGCATGTCGTCGACGACGTACATTTCGCAGCCGAATAGCGGCCGGATGCCCGCCTTGGCCGCGGACTTCTGCCACGGCACGTGGCCGTATATGTTCCCGTGGTCCGTCTGCGCGCAGCAGGTGTGGCCGAGCTCCGCGATTCGCGCAGCCACCTGGTCGGTGGTGCCGTACCCGTCGAGGAAGCTGTACGTCGAGTGCCCGTGAAGGTGCGCGAACCTCATTGGTGCTGCCCCCAGTCGAACTCGCCGGCGTGGCCGACGGGGTAGTTGTAGTACTGGCACTTCTCGTTCGAGCACATGGCCATGACCGTGCCCCAGCGGTCGCCCCTGAACACCTTGCCGCCGCACTCTGGGCAGACCGGAGGCCGCGGCGTCGACCGGTCCGGGCCGGCCTCCACGGCCGCCGGCGGCTCGGCCGTCTGTACCGGTTGGTTAGCCGGTTCTGGGGCCCCGGCGGCCCCTGCGGCCGCTGTGGGCACGGCCAGGCCGGCCTGAGACAAGGCCCCTGCCAGGTCCACAGCAACCCCCGTCAGCGGCCTCCACTCAAGCCTGACCGGGGCGCCGACGGAGCCTGTCTCCTCGCCGTGCATGTACTGCACGAACCACCCCGCCGCCTCGCCGACTATCGCGACCTTGCCGTACTTCCTGCGAAGCGCCTCGGCCGCCTCTACCTGCTCGCTGTCCATGGTCCTTCCCTCCCTCTACCTTTATTGTACCCCGTCGCCGGGCCCTGCGGCCGTCTGGGCGCCGAGCTGCTCCCGGCGCGCGCAGCCGTCCGAGTGGTGCGGCCCGACCGCCACTATCGCCTCGTACAGCGTCTCGAACGCCGCCACCTCCGACGGCCTGTTGTACCACGTCTCGCCCCAGTGCGACGGGCTGCATGTGCAGCGCATGTCGAGCACCTGTGCGAACGGCATGGGCGTCGTTATGTCCACTATCGGCGCGAAGAACACCGCCGTCAGCTGCCCGGGCTCGTGGGCGTCCGCGTTCCACTGCACGGCAACGAGGCCGTACTCGCCGAGGTTGACGCCGTCCGTTGTCTCCACCCTCGTGCCGATCGGGGTGCCGTCGGACGTCACCCGTATGCACCTGCGTTCCTTGTCGGCGGCCGCGTCGCGCTCCGCCCTCTGCTCGTCCGTCATGTCGAAGTCCTGCCCTAGCATTACCCGCCCCTCCTCTTGATTAGCTCGCGTATCCTGTCGTACATGTAGCGCGGCACCTCCGCGAAGCCGTTCTCGACCAGCACGGCGAGCAGCTCCTCGCGCCGCGCCTGGCGCGCCTCGTGGGCCTCCGCCGTCATCCGCCTGTGCAGGTGGCACGGCTCGTCCGTGACGCGCGCGCAGTGTCGGCCGCTCTCGGGCCAGCCGCCGCACGAGCCGAGCCGCTGCCGGTACTCCTCGGCGGCCTCGAACGTTAGAAGCGCGCAGTTGCCGCACGTGGCGTCGGACGACGCCAGCTCTAGCCTGCGCCTGAAGTCCGCCTCCGTGTCACCCTTCTTGCGGCGCGCCAGCCTCGGCTTCGGCGGCTCGGCAGGCGGCACCTCGCGGGCGATCGCCTCGACGCCCTTGGTCTCGGACGTGCAGAACACGCCCGGGCCCACAAGGCGGAACACGGACCAGTCGCCGCGTCTGCGCAGGTCCTGGTGCATCGCCGAGTACACTATCTGGTCCGGCTTGGAGCCGTACGGCTCCCACGCGCCCGCGTCGATCAGCAGCTGGGTCAGCTCCTTGTAGTGTATGGGCTCGCCCAGCTCCACCAGGAACGCGTGCAGTATCTCAATCAGAAGTTGCTGTCTGCTCTGGCCCATATTCGCCTCCATTCTCGGGGTGGGTCCTAAGCTTGTGTATGTAGTTCTGCAGCAGCCTTACGAACTGCCGCGTCAGCGTGTACGTGTCCCGCTTGTTCGGGGACGGCTCGATGCAGCGGTTGTGCGCCAGGAGCCTCATGGAGGCCAGCACCTCCTGATGCCCGACGCAGCACAGCAGCCCGAGCATCTTGTCTGTGAACTCGTTGAACCGCACAAACATCTCGGCGGACGTCAGCTCGCGGCCGGCGAACATCTTGCCCAGCTCGTCCTCTACCTCCGCCTGGTTGCCCACGGTCGACTCGCGCCGCACGCGGTTGGAGTAGCCGTCGTAGCCGAACGACGGCTTGTCGTAGAACATGTGGAACGCGCGGGCGGCGGCCGCCACGTGGTCGCGCGTGACGACCACTGTCTCGCCGTCCGGCGTCCTGGACGCGCACAGGACCGCGGCCGCCACGGCGACCTTGGCCACCTTGTGCCTCTGCTCGGCGGGCTCCACCAGCGGCAGGGACGAGTCGTACTTGCGGCACAGCGACTGCGCGACCGCCGTGACCGCCGCCTCGGCGCCCTCCGCCCAGAAGAACTGGTCGCTGCGCCTGCTCCACCCCCACGTTATGAGCGCCTGCGCGGCCGCCCTCGACCGCCTCGGCGGCGCCAGCTTGCGCGGCACCGACGGGTTGAGCACCTCGACCGGCACCTCGTCCTGCGTCACCGTCAGGGCGTAGTCGAAGCGCGCCACGTCCTCCGGCTGCGATATGAGTCTGCCCATGATTATCTCGCAGCCGTAGCCACCTATGTCACGCATGAGCCGCCCGGCCCCGGGGTTGGACATCATAGCCAGCCGCACGCGCGCGTGGAACACGGCCTGGGCCGCCTTCGTTATGCGCACCGCGCCCTCGGACCGCGTCGACGACAGGTGGTCCATGAGCTGCAGACGGTCGCCCCTCGGGGCGGAGAACTCGTCGAGTGCCAGCGGCCCGCGGCGGTCCTGCTGCGGCATCGCGCCCGGCATGACGTACCTCTCGCCGGTCAGCACTGACTGCTCCACTGCGCCGAGGACGCCTGCCGGGGTCAGCTGCTTGCTGTCCAGCAATAGCCCGACGCCGAACCAGCGGGCCAGCCTCTTGAACGTGGCGGACTTGCCGCACCTCGTGTCGCCCACGACAAGCATCTCCACCCATCCGCGCTCCAGCGTTGAGCCGAACACGTCGAACTGTATCGCCGATGCCCAGAGCAGGAGGAACGCGACGTGCAGGTCCTCGCGCATCCAGACGCCCGTGACCGAGTCGGCCATGTCGTCGGCGACGTCCATCAGGTGCTCGAAGGCGCCGCGGCCCGGGGCCGGCACGAACTCGTCGAGCAGGTGGGCGGACGCTGTCGGCGAGAACTCGTCGAACCGCGTCGACAGCTTAGTCGCGTTGTCGATCAGGAACACCAGCTTCTGCGTGCGCGGCATCGGGTACACGAAGCCAGCCAGCCTGTAGTCGGCGTTCGCCTCCAGCTTCTCCCCGCGCCGCACCAGCACGAACGCCTCGCGCCTCGCGTGACCGTGCTCGTCTATCTCGGCGCCGTCCTCGGCCTCCTCGCCGAGTGTGGCCGTCAGCACTACCGCGTCCATGTCGATCGACTGGAGGGTCTGCATCTTAACGTACGGGCACCTCTGCGGGATGCCGTGCTCGTCCTTGATGGCCGCCGCCTGTTGGTCGTCGCTGCACTGTATCATCTTGAGCGCCGTCGCCGACCGCGGGTCGTGCGGGAACCGCGCGTTGCCGCGCCAGCGGACCTTCATCGGGCAGCCGTTGCACCACGGCGTGCCCGTGCCCGGGCAGGTCGCGCCGGTCAGCGTCGGCACCATGTACCTCTGCTGCCCGGACGCGACGACGCGCGCGGGGAACTCCACCTTGACGCCCGAGTTGAAGGACGTCAGCGCCGAGTGGAAGGTGACCGGCGTCGGGGCCGAGTCGTAGACCGTGCCTACCGACGCGATCTGCTGGGCCCGGCCGAGGAGCGCCGTTATCTCGCGGCGTATCTCGTCGTCGGACATGCCCAGCTTGACCATGTGCATGACCCAGTCGGACACGTCCGCGTTAGCGGGCCGCCCCTCCCACTCGGGCAGCGTGACAACCGCCACGCCGACGGCACCCGTCACTATGGTCTCGACGGCCTCTTTGGCCGCCTTCTCGCCCGACGGGTCCGCGTCCATCCACACGAACACGCGCTTGCCGTACCACCACATGCCCTCGGGCACGGGCTGCCCGGAGCCCATCTGCCCGCACGCCGCGTTGTACCCCAGGGACCGGAGCGTCAGGACGTCGCCCTCGCCCTCGACGAGGATTACCCAGTTCTCCTGCCACGCGCAGTACGGCCACAGGTAGTTCGACGACAGGCCGACCTGCGACCATATGTACTTCGGCACGGACGGGTCCGTGCGGTTCACCTTGTACAGCCGCGTGTTGGACAGCCTGCCCTGGCTGTCGTGTATGGGCAGGACCATCCGCCCCTTGCCGCCGTCCCAGCCTATGCCCAGCGACGCCAGCGTCTCGGGCTTCCACAGCTTGCGGCCGCGGTACGCGGCCCTAGCCTCAGCGTCGTCGATCTGCGACTGCGTGTGGCGCAGCCACTCCTCGTTGACCGCCGACGACACGCCGAGGCGTATGCGGAGCTCGTGCTCCGCCTTCGTGAAGTCCGGGCGCGGCTTTCCGTCCGGCCCGACCGGTGCGTCCATGTAGGCGAGGAACTGTATGACGTTCCCGCCCTTGACGCCCGTCAGGCCCTCGAAGTGCCAGTCCTTCCACATCCCGCTGTGGTCGTTCGCCCGGAACGACGGGTTGGTGTCCGTCGACACCGGGAAGGGCGACTGGCACACCCTCTCGCCGCGCTGGTTCGGGGGCCCTAGCGTGTACCCCCGCTCGTTGCACTTCTCTTCGATTATGCGGCCGTGCCCGCCGTAGCGGAGTATGGCCTCCTCAAGGTCTCGCTCCATCGTTTAACCGCCCGTCCCCAGTGTGGCGCCGGCCAGACAGGCCGGCCGCTTGGCCGCGAAATAGAGGGCCGCCCCGCCTCTCGGCGGCGCGGCCCTTCGTGCAGTTCGCGTCGCCCGCTAGGCCGGCGCGCTCGGGTCGGTCGGCTCGACCGGCTCCACGGGCGCCGGGTCCACCGGGTCGGCCGGCGGTGCGGGCTCCACATCCACTGGCGCCGGGTCGGACACCGACACGGACGCCGTGCCCGCCACGCCGGCGACCGAGCAGGACACGGTGTACGCGCCCGCGGTCGTCGGGGCCGTGAGCAGGCCGCCGTCGGTGATGGAGCCGCCGGTGGTCGTCCACGACGGCGTGAAGTCCGCCTCGCTGGAGCCGTCGCTCAGCGTGACGGACGCGGTGAACTGCTGCTCGGCGCCCGTGGTCACGCCGACAGAGGCAGGCGACACGGACACCGAGGCGACCGTGGCCACCGGCGGCTGGACGGCCGTCTGCAGCCGCAGGTTGACCTCGTCCAGCGCGTCGAGCGCGGCCGACGCGGCCTGGTCGGTCTGGGTGGACTGGCCGGCCTGCGCCGACAGCGTGGCCACCTGCTGCTTGAGGGTCGAGACGTCGTTGATGAGCGTCCCGACGTTTGCCGTGAGCGCGGCCACGCCCGAGATGAGCCGCTGCTCGTCCTGTGCACTTAGCATTCCTAGTGCCCTCCTGATTGTGTTTTGTATTCCGACTGTCGTTCTGCCCACGTCGTTGACCTCCATTCGTGTCGCGGCCGCCGCACGAGGCCTGCGCGGCGGCCGCTCCTGCCCCGACTAGAGACCGGGCGGCAGGGAAGAGGGCGCGCCCGCGGGCGCGGCGTCGTTCCCCACAGGCCGGCGCTGGCCGGCGCCGCCGTCCGGCACCATGAACGCGCCGTCGATCTTGGACACCGTCTTGGTAGCGTCGCGGAAGCCCGGCTCGTTGACGACCTTGCCCTTGACCTTGCAGCCCTTCAGGTCCGTGTAGGACGTACCGATGAAGTTGCCCGCCGAGTCGACCATGTCCGTCACCTTGAGCAGCGACTTCCACCGCCACAGAGCTGCCTCGGTGAACGTGATGTTGTCGGGGATGACGGAGCCAGCCTCCTCGTAGTCCTCGGTGACCTGGAGGATGAGCGTCAGCTTCTTGTTACCGGCGCCGCTCTTGCCGGGCTTGAGCGTCTTGATCCAGAACTCGTACTCGGCGCCGTCGGTCAGCACGGCGAAGTCGCCGCCGTCGGACACGCCGGAGAGGTTGGTGCCGGTGATGAAGTCGTCGATGTCCGACGCCACCTGGCCCGTCGAGTTGGCCATCATGTTGGCCATCTGCGCGGACAGCTGGTCGTCGGGCTGGAAGCCCTCCGTGCCGGGCATGCCGGGCGGCAGGCCCATGTCGGGCGCGCCCTCGGGCGCGGCGGTCGCGTTCTTTGTTGCCATGTTTTCCCTTTTGTCCTTTTACTCTGTGTCTTGTTGTTGTGCTTGGGCGTTAAGGGCCGCCTCGCCCGGGTCTTCTGGCTGCTGCTCGTTCGCGCTCTGCGAGACGGCGGCGTCCAGCCCCTCCTGGCCCTGCTGCGACAGTATGAGCTTGTCGAGCAGGGAGTCTATGTTCGCCGGCTCCCACCTGTTAAGGATGCCGGACCTGTCCTTGTAGTGGATGAGCGGGTTGGGGCCGCAGTCCAGCCACCGCTGCACCACGTCGGCCACCTGCTCCTTGCCGTTTATGTTGACCTTCTGCTTGGCGAACCACGTCGTGTACCGGCAGATGACGCCGAAGTGCCTGGCGTACTGGTACTTCCAGTCGCCCTGGAACGCGGGGCGGAACTGCGGGCGCGCGAGGACCGGGTCCTCCTTCATCGTCTCGTGGCACACGCATATGAAGTGCCACTGCATGTCCTTGAAGTTGGACGTCACTAGGTCCATCGCGTCGAGGACCACGCCCCAGTTCTGGCGCGGGTCTGCCGCCGACGAGGAGAACGCCTTGCGACGCTGCATTGCCTGGTACTCGGTCGCGGAGTCGAACACTACCAGCTGGAACTCGCCGCGGTGCGCGAACAGCCACTGCCATCCCCTCATGAAGTCGTCGATCGACGACACGGGCCACACCTTGACGTTGGCCTCCACCCACTCCAGCTTGTGCTTGATGACGTAGGCCTTCACCGACGCGATGCCCTGGCCGTCCACGTCGAACACAAACGTCTTGTACTTCCGCGACGTGGCCGCGAGGATGGACTTGCCGACGCCCGGGGCGCCGTACACGACCAGCTTCCACCAGCGTATCATGACGTCCGTCAGGGACACCGGGCCGCCCGCCCTCACCTGCGCCATCTGCTGTGGCGTCGCTGCCGCTACCGCCTTGGCCGCCGCCGGCGCAGGGGCGCTACTCTGTGTCGTCGTCATTCGCGTCCCCCTCCGCGCGCCCGAAGAACGCGGCGATGTGCTCGGCGACCGTCAGCGGCGTGTGCCCGTACTCGGGGGCAGCCATGGCCGCGCCGAGCTCCGGGTACGCCATGGGCTCGCCGTTGAACTCCGTCACGAGGTAGCCGTTCCCGATCTGGCGGACCTTGATGGACCGCTCCTGGTTGCGGGCGTACGCCTCGGACCTGCGAGCGTTGTGCACCCGCCTCTCTTCCGTCTTTGTCTGCGTGTTTTCCATGTCCACCCTCTAGCCAGCCAGCTTCTCGGCGGCGGTGTAACGGTATATATTGTACCACATGTTGGGCCGAAAGTCAAGGCCCGGCTAAGCGTCCTGCCGGCACCGCCGGCGTTAGAACTTGAACCCCCACTTCCTGCGTATGTACTCGAGCTGCTCCGGGTCCAGCGGGTCGGGTATGGCGTTCTCGTCCGGTACCGGCGGCTCGACGCCGCGCCACAGCTCAAGCAGGCGGTCGGACTCAAACGTCCTGAGCGCCCACGCCACGAACTGCTCGCCCGGCGCCTCGCCTACCTCGTCGCACATCTCGGCGAACGCCACGACGCACTCGAGCATCATCTCGCGGTGCGCGTCGCACGTGGTCAAGTGCTCGGCGAAGCCGGGTATGTGCAGCTGCACCATGATGGCCTCTGCGTATGTCTGCATGACCGACCGCCGCATGGCGTGCGTCATCCTGTCGAAGCCCATCGTCACGCCCTCCCCGTGAACGTCGGCGACGAGTGCATGTAGTCGCCGATGGTGGATACCCTGCCGACGTGCTGCACCACGTTCGGCACCATGACGGCCGTCTCTATGCCGGCCTGCTCCATGTAGTCGCGCAGCGCCCAGTCCCATATCTTGCCGCCGCTCTCGACGTCGACGCACTCCGCCTTTAGGAAGTCTCGCAGCTCGCCGCGCACCGAGGCCGGGTACAACACGGCAGCGGTCGAGGCCCACTCCCTGTGCGGCACGAGCACGACGCCGGGGCCGACCGCCTCGGGCTCCTGGGGCAGCTGCGGCAGGTACAGGGACAGCACGCACCGCCTGCCGGCCACGGCGGCCCTGGCCGAGCCCAGGGCGGCCGCCCAGCCGTCCGCCAGCCGCACGTCGTCCTCAAGCAGGAGCAGGTCGCCCTCACCCTCCATGGCCCTCCAGTAGTTCCACACGGCCCGCCGTATGACCGGCCAGCCTGGTAGCTCCTTGAGCTCGGCGACGGTCGGCATCATGACCGGCGCTGCGCCGAGGCCGGCCAGTTGGGGGCAGTGTGCCGAGCCGTTCCACCACTCGTACCTGATGTCGCCGATAGTCTCCGCGACGTGATGCGCGTAGTTCTCGGCCGGCCTGTTGCACGTTACAACCCTTATCTGCATTGTACCCTCCTACTTGTGCGCTAACAGTGTTAGCGTCTCAAGGTTGTTGTTCGCCTCACCGAGTATCTTCCCGTGCCCGTGTAACAGGTTGGGTGTGTCCCTCATTACGCTGGTAAACCCGGCGTGTTCTAGCTCTGCCCTAAGCGATGCCTCATCCCATAGGAACGTGTGTCCCCAGTCGTGCATCATCCTGTTGATGTAACCCACGCGATCATCGGGGCTACCTGTATAGTACGTTATGTAGCTTGGCAGTGCATTCCAGATAGCACCCTGGTACGCCGCGACCACAAGCGCCAGGTCCGGTGTTGCAATGCGTAGCCACCCGGACGGGCTGAGCACGCGCACGCATTCCCGCAAGAATAGCTGTGCCTCGTTGCGGTGCATGTGCTCGATCATGTGCTCCGTGAACACCGCCTCAAGTTCGCCGTCGTCGTATGGCAGCCGTATGCGCGCGTCCATCTGTATCACGCCTGTGTGTGCGGGGGCCACGTCTGCGTTGATCCAGCCCTGCAGCAGGTTGTCGCCGCAGCCTATGTTCAGCTTCATGTCACCAGTCCTCCGCCGACCCAGTGGTGTCCGGGCCGAACCTGTTGCCGTAATCCTCGCGCTTCTCGAAGGCGTTGAGTATCTCGTGGTCGACTGTCTTCTGCCACTTCGGGCCGCCGCGCGCCTTCTCGTTCAGCCACATGGCCAGCAGCTCGGTGTAGCCGACGGGCCCGACGCGCCCAGCGCGGTGCGACCTGTCCTCGAGCTGGTCGCGCTCGATGTACGACCACGAGTGGTCGAACAGCACGTTCCAGTCGCAGGCCTGCAGGTTATGGCCGTACGCGAACTTCTTGGTCTGCGCCACGAACAGCTGCACGCCGTCGGGGTCGCGCGAGTTGAACGAGTCCTTGGCCGCGTCGAGCGCGCGGTCTGCCGTCTTGGACGTGACCGTGAACACGCGGCCCTCGCCGAGGATGTCGATGAGCGCCTGCTCCAGCACGTGGATGGTCGCGGTGAACTTGCACCACACGATGGCGCGGTAGGTCGGGTCGCCGGCCAGCGTGGCCTCCGCCCAATCGCGCACCCACTCTCGCTTGACCGACGGCACGACGCCGCCGTCGTGCACGGCGCGGCCGTCCTCGCTCTCGATCGGCGGGCACGTGCCCGACGTCAGCTGTTGCATGCGGATCGCCGCGACGCGGTCGCCGTTAAGGGACAGCGGGTTGAACAGGGCGTCGCCGCGCTCGGAGCACAGCGCGTACAGCCGCGACGCCACCTGGTCCATCTGCAGCTCCACCTTGACCGGTGGCAGCTTCTCGGGCAGGTCCAGCGACGACGCCTTGGTAGCGCGGAAGAACCGCGGGGCCACGCGCGACACTAGGCCGACCGGGTCCTTGACGCCGACTGCCTTGGGTATGGAGTACTTGCCCACGTTCATCTGTATGACGGTCGCGTAGGCGTCGCGCCACTCGTCGGGCGTCTCCATCATGTCGCCACGGCCCGGGTCGACGGCGCGCATCTGCGGCCACATGTCCGTCGGGTCCTGCCCCCACGGCGTGCCGTTCAGCGCTAGCACGTGCACCGCCTCGTCGGCGATCGCGATGGCCGCGCGCGACCTCGCGGACTTGTGGTTCTTTATCATCCACGCCTCGTCGAGCACGACCGCGTCCGGCCGCCACGCGACGAGCGCCCTCTCCATGTGGCGCAGCATGTCGTAGTTGACCGCCACCACGAGCTGGCCGCCGCCGGCGGACTCCTCCATGTGCCGCATCATAGCGGACCGCTCCTTGGCGTTGCCGTCGAGCAGCGGCACGAACAGCGGTGGGTCCGCCAGGTAGCGGTACACCTCCTTTTGCCACTGTAGCGTCAGGTCCCGTGTGGGCACCACGACCAGCGCGCGCCGCGAGCCCCACGCCTTTATGAGCATGGCCGCCGTCAGCGTCTTGCCCGTGCCTTGCTCCGAGGCGTTGAGGAACCCGCGCTCCTTGTAGGCGAGCGCGCAGAACTGCCGCTGCGCCGCTGTCGGCACGGTCCAGCCGTTCGCGCGCGCCTCCTCGAGGAACGCCGGGGCGAGGGCCGGCTCGGCCCGGGCCCACTCTGCCATGACCCTGTCGTCGGGGCGCATGAGCTCGTTTCGCATCGCGAGGTACACCTCGTGCGCGGACGCGGCCACGCCGCACGCCTCGGCTACCATGATGTTGGTGCGCGAGGCCGGCAGCGCGACGAACGTCTTGTCGCCCGCCCGCCGCCTCTCGGCGCCCTGGACCCGCAGCAGGTGCTTGAGCACCTTCGGCGGCCCGGACGCGCATATTAGCCTGTTTCTGCCTTCTGTGAGTGCTGAGAGCCTGTACGGTACCATTGCCGGGGACGCGCCACCTGCCATACGTCGGCTCCTTTCTGTGGTTGGTTGTAGTCTAAAGCTGTATCTGGCCGATGACCTTGCCGTCGGCGTCGAGCAGGAACGCCCACCCGTCGAGGACGTGGTCGTTCGCGTATATGCGCAGGCCCTGGAACTCGACGTGGTTCTCGGTAGCCGTCTGCGTCACGTCGGCGCAGAGCGCCTTGAGCCCGGCCGCTGTGCGGCGGCTCATCGAGAGCGCCACCGTCTCGGGCGGTATCTCCTGTGTCTTTGTCGTGCCGGGCCCGACGGCCCTGTGCACCGCCTGCGCCACCTCTAGCGCGTCGTCTATGATGCTCACGCGTTGTGCCCCTCCCAGGACGGGCTGTCGTACCAGCCGATAGGGCGCACCAGCTCGCCGCGGCCCGACGGCGAGTAGCGCTTGCGCCCTTTCGTGTTCAGAGTCTTCGCGAACTCGCCGAGGCAGCGCTCGACGTTGACCAGCGACAGCTGCACCTCTGCGCCGGACCTGTCGTGCAGCCACGGGAAGTCGAGGCACAGCGCCTCGAACGCCAGCGACTGCCTGGCCGCCATGTCCCGCACCGCGTGCAGCAGCGTGGCCTGCGGCCCCTTGACGCCCATAGCGTTCAGGGCCTTGGCCGCCTGGCTGGAGACCGGCGCCCACTGGTCCAGGCTGCCGCGCGACCACGTCCTGCCGTCGGCCAGCGGCTCTGCCAGGTCGCACGCGACCTCCCAGGCCGCCGCCGGCCGCGCGCCGGGCATGGCCGCCAGCACCTCGTACTGCCCGCGTATGGTCGGCGCCTTGCAGAAGGCCTTGGTCGCCTCCCGGGACGCGCGCACCATTGCGACTATCTCGGCCGCCAGCGCCTCCGTGTTGTCGTCGCCGGGCTCCTTGGCGCGCGGCAGCTCCGCCCCGCCTATGCACTCCTCCTCGCGCAGCGCGAGCTCCACGAGCGCGGCCCAGTGCTCGGACAGGTCGTTAGCCATGCCCTCGCGCGGGTCGCCGTCCAGCAGCCGCACGCCGATCGGGTCGGTCAGCACCTTGTACACGAAGCCGCCGTACGTGCGCCACACCATCAGCCGGGCCAGCGGCCGCAGCCACGGGTCCACCATGTTGACGTGGTCAGACAGCCTGCTGTTTATCGCCACAGCCCGCGGGCTGCACTCCCTGTACGGGCAGGCCGTGTGCAGGCCCGGCCAGTCGGCCTCCGCTGCATCCGCGGCCGGCGGCCACCACTCGGCCTGCGGCATGCCGTCGCGGCGCCTCTGCCACGCCGTCTGCCGCGCGTGCACGAACCGCCAGAACCTCCGCTCAACGTCCCTGTCCGGCGTCACCCATGGGGTCACGGTAGCTCCTCCCCCTCGCCGAACGTTATCTCTGTGCCGGTGAACCGCGCCGGGTCCTGCGGCGGCCGCTCCATCTCGTACTTGCCGCCGAGCCCGTCTGTCAGCCGGACCGGCGTCGAGAGCGGCACGCCGCTGAGCGTGAACGACTCGACCACCTGCACAAGCTCGCCCAAAGTCATGTCTGCCATACCGGCTACCCCCATATGTTGTGTGCTGCACCGGCACCTACGGTTGCTCGGTGTTGTTCCGGTGCAGGTTCCCGCTGCGTGGGCCTACGGTTGCTCGGCCTTGCCACGCACTCGGTTCTTTTGTCGCACGATGCGACATGTGTGCCGGCCGCGTCGACCGCGGCCGGCAGTGGCCACATTGCGGACCGCCGTTCGGCGTGTTGCCCCGGTGGGGCGCCCCGGCTATCGCGGGCGCCGGCCGGTCCGCACATACCACGCGCTCACGCCGCCCAGATCGGCGCGCGCCCGGCATTTGCGCCGCCCAGTCAGCCCTTGGTGAGGGCGACGGTCGTGTGGTAGGTCGTGCCCGGCCCGCCGACGTCGAGCGTACCGCCGACGTGCGTCCCCGTCGCGGACACCTTGCCCGACACCGAGAAGGTGTTGCCCAGGTAGGTGTACGTGCCCGTGATGGCGCCCGAGGCGTCGATCGAGCCGGCGATGTAGCGGTAGCCCGCGTTGTTGACGGCGAGCGTGGCGGACAGGCCACCGTCCTGCGTGACGTCGGCCGTCATGGTCCCGGCCAGGTCGCCGGAGAACGTGCCCGAGTAGTGGCCGGTCCAGGCAGACGGGCCGCCGCCCCCGGTGGTGGAGCCCGTAGTCGAGCCCGTGGTAGAGCCGGTCGTGCCGCCGCCCGGCGAGGAACCACCTCCGCCCCCGCCGCAGCCGGCGAGCAGGCCCCCCACAATGGCGATCGCGGCCGCGGCCGCATAGCAACTGCGTCTAATCATCTGTGCGCCCTCCTTGGTGGGCATGGTAAAAACGAAGCGGCCGGCGCGCAGCTTGTTCGCTGTGCGCCGGCCTTCGGGTGTAGGCCCGTTGGGCTACGCGGTGGCCGTGGCCTTCTCGCGCGACTTCTCGAGCATCGCCTTCGCCTTCGCGGCCGCCTCCTTGGCGCGGGCCATCGCTGCGTTCGCGACCGCCTCCTGCTGCTTGGCGTACTTCTCCGCGGCCTCGGGCGTCATCTCGTCGACGTTCACCTTCGAGCGCGGCTTGCCCGACGTGGTCGGGACGTACTTGGAGGCGTCCTCCTGGATAGCGGCCCACTCGGCGGCGACCGCCTTGTCGAGGATGCCGCGGAGCAGGTCGCCGACCTTCACGCCGCGCTGCTTGGCCGCGCGGTTGATGGTCTCGTTGTCCTCCGGCTTCTGGTTGAAGTCGACGTACGTGGTCTTCCAGTCCGCGGGGATGCCGCGGGTGATCTTGTTCTTCGGCGACAGCTTCTTCTCCGTCGCCGCCGCGGGGGCCGCCCCGTTGGTCGCGGCATGCGCCGCTGCGGCCGCGCCGCCCTGCCCGTGCTGCTTCTTCTCGTCGCTCATGTTCGTTGTCCTCGCCCCTTTTGTTGAGTTGGTTTTTGGTTTGTCTCTTGACTTGCTGCCTGGCCCATCGGGGCCGGCTTCATGTACATTATACCCAGGCCGGGGCCCTCTTGTAAACCCCTTCGGCCGGCCGCTGGCCGATATTTTTTCGGCCGCTTGTGCGTCCTAGACGAGGCCCAGGCGCGTCAGCCTTATCATGTCGTGCACCGACGCCTCCAGCTCCGCCGCGACCTCCAGCGACTCCGCGTCGCCGGCCGCTCGCAGCTCCGCGACCATTAGCACCTGGTCGGCTAGGTCGGTGCACGTCGCGCACTGCCCGTCGGTCAGCTCCTCCGGGTTGTGCCAGTAGTTGCAGTAGGCGCACTGGCGCGCCTCGCCGAACCTGAGCCGGCGCTCGGGCACGATGCCCATCGTGGCCACCACCTTCCCGTCGATCATGTACACCCAGTCGCCGTGCGCCCTGGTAGTCGGCCACAGGTTGCCCGGCGCCTCCGGCTCGCCCGACGCCCACGCGTCCGGGTAGTACGCCGCCTTCTTCTGCTTCAGACGGCTGCGGTGGTTGGAGTGCAGCGCGTCCAGCCCCAGCCACGGCGGCGGCCGGTACGACGTCGACGGGCCGTACCTGGACACCAGCCCCAGCAGCTCGCGGTGCGTGCCGTCCGGGCCGGCCCCCTGCCGCACGTTCCACTCGCAGCACATGGCCAGCGCGTAGTCCAGCAGCGCCTGCTCGTGGCCGCGCCACATGAGCACGGCCGGGTGCGACGCCCACGGGCCGTCGTCGCGCCTGTCCAGCGTCCTAAGTATGTGCAGCGCCTCAAGCCGCTGCTTCATCAGCCGGCGGGGGTCCAGCGCCCTCGCCGACTCCCTGAACCCCGGGTGGGGCAGGAACGTCTGCATGTCTGCTCGCCTCCTCTGCGAATATGTGCCTCTCGTAGTCGCGCCGCCACAGCAGCGCGAAGTTCTTGAACACGCGCGACGCCTCCAGCACGCCCGCCGCCCAGACGCTGGCCGGGCTGGACGGGTCCGCCGGCTCGAACGGCGCGTCGCCGCGCACCGGCCGCTGCAGCAGCGTCGCCGCCGCCACGACCATGTTGAGCACCTCGGGGTACGACTGCTCCATGTTGGCGAGCACGTCCACCTCCTCGGTCTTGACCAGCTGCTCGTCCATGCCCGCCTCGGGCTCGTGGGCGTACAGCTGTATGCGTATGAACCAGCCAGGTTTCCTAGGCATAATTATTGTACCCCGACGCCGAGGCCTGCGGTCACCTCGTCGCCATGTCGTCTATGTCGCTGTGCTCCAGCTCGTGGTACCTTCTGCCCGCGCGGTCGAGGCCGCCGACCACCGCCTCTGCGTCGACGTCCGGGATGCCGAACCCGGCCGTCGCGCGCCTGAACCTGTCAGAGCTCTCGGCCTCCATGACCCGCAGCCTGGGGAACACGTCGTATATGTCGGGCACCAGGGATTATGACGGCCTGCGCCTCGGCCCACGAGCACCCGCCGGACGGCGTCGCCGACTCGATCGTGTCCCGCACTATGTTGCCGTACCACCGCCTCAGCATCTGTATGCAGTTGTGCAGGTGCTGGTCCGACAGCTCCGCTATGCGGACCACGTCGAACCTGGCCGTCGTCCAGAACTGCAGTCTGGCCTCGACGTCCCCGTAGTCCAGGCCGGCGGCCGCGCACTTGCGCCGCACGACCGCACGATGCAGGGCGCGGTAGTGCTCCAGTATCTCGGCGTGCCCCTCGCGGAACTCGTCGCCGAGCAGCGCGCCCAGCATCTCGCGCTCGAACGCCTCGGCCGCCATCTCGCCGCGCGGCTCCATCCAGGTGCCGAGCGCGTTGATGTACATCGACACGTTCGAGTAGGAGCGGGCGAGCCTCTCGCCCTGCGCCTTAAGCTCCGTCTCAAGGTCCACGTCGGACAGTTCCGACGCCCACCTGCCCGCGACCCAAAGGCCGCGCTCGTCGTCGTCAAGCACAGTCGCCCCCAGTCTTCCACTCCGCGGCGGCGTCTTCCGCCGTCGCCTGCCTAACGTTGTTGCTGACCACGCATGTCCTGCCCCGCGACGAGAATATGACATGCCCGGTCACCACAAAGAAGCCGTCCGCGCCGTCCGGGAACGGCGCCCTCAGCGGCGCGCCGCCGTACACGGCCGCACCCGCCACCCTGTCGCCCTGGAAACCTGCCACCGACAGCCTGCCCGCCTCGGCGGCGACCAGCAGCTTGACCGGCTTCTTCGGGCGCGGCGTGCCCTGGACGTGCCCGACGTGCCACGCCGGGCACCACTTGCACCTGTACGCGTTGTACCGCTCGTGGCCGCGGCTCCTGGCCGAGGCCTCGCGCCTCGCCTCCTGGCGCGTGTACCGCGCCTTGCCGAGGCACGACGACCTGTAGTCCATCCGCCGCATCACAGCGGAGACGTCGAGCTCGTCTGCCACCTCCCGCCCCCTTCCGCAGCGCCGGCGCGCGCCGCGTCTACCAGCGCCACTGCCGCCTGCGGCGACAGCGGCGGCGTCTCGAGCACCATCTCGCCCTCGGCCATCGGCGTCCGCCGGTAGATCGGCGCGTTGTCGCCCTCGGGCGTGCCGGTCAGCACGAGCGTCGCGCAGAGCGGGAACTCGCCGCCGGCAGCCTGCAGCCTGGGCGGGAACACGGACCCCCGGCCGTCGGGGTGGTCTGTGAACTCGGCCGGCCCGAGCACGTGCACCTCGTCCTGCCTGCAGCCGTACGGCATGCCCGGCCGCCTCTCAAGCAGGTGCCGCACGGCGAGCCCGGCCGACTCCCCAGCCGACTCCCTGTTGGTCAGCGGCGTGCCGTGCGCCGAGAAGTGGCGGTACACCAGCCAGTCGGCCCCGGGCGCCGGCCACGTCCCCAGGCCTGGCGGGACGACCGCCAGGCGCAGCTCGGTCAGCGCGCCGGCTATCGGCACCGACACGAACGGCCACCTGTGCGCGTGCGGGTTGCCCGGGTCGCGCATCTCCCCGGACGCCGGCCACACGTGCAGCCTGAGCTGCCACCCCCTGGCCGGCGCGGACCCCGGCAGCCACGGGTCGCCGTCCCTGGCGAGCGTCACCTTGGCGAAGCCGTTCGAGTGCACGAACGACCTGGCCGCGACGGCGGCCATGGCCGCCTCGTCGTGGGCGAACGCCTGCAGCTCCCACAGGCAGCTATTGTACACGTCGTGCATCGCGGCCACGGCGGCCGCTGCCCACTGCGGCTCGTTGCTCCTCGGCGCCACGCTGAACAGCGCGGCCATCGCCGGTATGTCCCTCTCCGATAGCATCCCTCATCCTCCTGCGCATCTCGGCCTCCGACGGGCCGATCGAGTTCATCCGCTGCCAGGCCGCCAGCGCCCCGAGTGCGCCCAGGCCGCACGCGGCGGCCACCCACAGCAGCTCCGTCATTGCCCCGGCATGTCCACGGGCAGCGCGCCGGACCGCCACTCCGGCTGTAGCAGGTGGTCGCCCATCTGCGGGTGGGCCGAGACGGCGCCGACGGCCTGGGCCAGCATCTCGGCGGACTCGGGCGGCGGGCCGACCGGCGCCCTCGTGGCGTACAGCGCCTTCGGGTCGACCCCGAGCCGCATGCACTTCTGCCTCATGTTGTGGTAGTCCCAGCGACCGCCAGTCTGGGTCGTGATGTTCGCCGCGTTGCAGACGTTGCACAGGTCCTGGTACGTCGGCGGTGCGTACGCGCCCCACACGACGGTCACGAACTGCACCAGGAAGTGGTAGAACGTGGTGTCCCACGCCGCGCCGCCGACCGAGCAGACGTCCACCTCGTCGATGAACGCCCCGAGGTCGAACGGCATGCGCCCCGTGCAGTCCTGGCACAGCAGCACCCTGCCGTACCCCTCGGGCGCGCCCTTAGGCGTCTCCCTGACGCCCATAATGCGGACCGGCTTCAGCCTGCGCACCGCGTCCCCGTCGACCATGCCGTCCCACGCCCCGCAGGACGCGCATACCGGCCTGTCCTCTGCCATGTGTAAACCCCCTTGGCCATTTTGTTAATTGTAGCACACTAGCCGGCCAAAAGTCAAGGCCCAAGTGCGCGCTCACATGTCCGCCATGAAGCGGAAGTTATCCACCTGCTGCGCCACGTCGAGCGAGCCCAGCGGTCCGAAGCCGACCAGCAGCGTGCCTGCCAGCTCGTCCACATGTTGGACGTCGCCCATGGTGCCAGGCGGCACCAGGTTGGCCTTGTGGGCGTCCGGCCTGCGCACAGTTGCCCACATGCTCACAGTTGTGTACACACGGTCGCCGCGCTTGGCACCGCGCGACGGGCCCGTTATGCGCTCGCACGGCAGGCCGTCGCCGTCCAGGTGCCAGCACTCGTGCCAGTGGCCGTCGCTGGCCATGTACTCGCTGCACCTCTCGCCGCAGCCGTCGCATGTGACTGACACGTTCTGGCCGGCGTCGCCCAGGTACTCGGACCTGTTCGGCAGCTTGTCGTCTCGTGTCTGCCAGCCGCGCGTCTCCATGTCAAGGTCTGTCGCCAACGTCTCCACCTCCGTTTCCACTGTGGGCCGCCTCGGCACCGGCCTGAACCATGGCCTCCACGGTGCCCACAACGAGGCCGACGAACTCGGCCGCCACCTCGTGCTCCCACACTGTGTACACTAGCCAGCCGTCGGCCTCAAGGGCCGCCACGGCCGCGGCGTGGCGGCGCACGTTCGACTCGAACTTGAGCCGCCACCTCTCGGCGTTCGGCCCGCCGGGCGGCGGCAGTGCGCACTCCTCGCAGCGGTGCCAGTAGCACCCGTTGAGGAACACTGCCACCCTCTCCGCGCGCCATACGAAGTCCGGCGTGCCGGGCAGGCCGCGCACGTTCATCTCGAACGCCGGCAGCCCGGACTGGCGGAGCACCTCCGCCAGCACGAGCTCCGGCCCCGTGCCTGTCGACCGATTGGAGGCCATCGACCTGCGCGACCCCTCGGTCGACGCGGGCACCCACTTATCTCTGCTGTTGGCTACTCGCTCCACCTCCTTGCCGTACGTGCCTCTAAGTGCGTTGTCGGCCCAATCACCCATCGCGGCCTCCCCTGTACATCGGGCACGTATCGTCGTGCTGGTCCCCGATCATGTGGGCCGTGTTGCCTGCGGCCATCCGCTGGAACGTCTCCTGCGAGCACGTGCAGGCGAGGGCCCTCGTGTTGTGCGGCCCGAGGGCCACGAAGTCGCGGCCGTACACCGCGCCGGCCTTCTCGGGCTCGGGCAGCATGCCGGCGGCTGTCCGCAGGATGTCGGCCTGCTCGCGCATCGGGAAGGCGCCCAGCCCCATCTCGTAGGGCGAGCGTATGTCGAAGCCCGCGTTGGTCAGTGCGAGCACCACGCGGTTGATCCGCTGGTTCTGGGCGTGAAGGAACGCGCCCAGGTCGCAGATGTGTGTGCTCTTGTCCTCGAACGTGACCGTCAGGAACTGCGGGTTGCCGTTGGTCTGGACCTTGTGGACCTTGTCCAGCGTGTCCCACGATACTGTCATCTCGGTGTCCCCTCCTCGGCGGACAGGAAGCGGCGGCACACCGCCGCGAACGTGTCCGCGTCCATTGATAGCGCGACCGTGCCGCCGAAGCTGAGCTCGACCTCGCCCTCCATGCTGCGCACGACCCTCAGCGGGCCGGGCGCGGTCGACCACCCGGTCGCGGCGTGCCTGAACGGCCACTGCTCGAACGCGAACGACTCCTCGCCGCGCGCCGGCAGCTCGCCGTCTACGCGCGACCTAGTCTGTGCTTCCGGCATCGGCGCCCTCCTTGGGCCATGCCCCGTCATCGCCGAGCCGCACGACCTCGGCGCCCGAGCCCGGCACGCACCGCACCGCGTACGGTATGCCGTTGTCCTCGCAGAAGTCGATGACGTACTGCGTAGACTCGCGCATCGCCGAGTGCGTGGTTCGGCCGTACCTGACGAATGCGTCTATGACCTGCTGCACCTGGCCGTTGCGCCACGGCGTGGTCACACGCCGCGGCGGTATCACGTATGCGCGCTCGCGCTTGTCGAGCCGCCTGGACGGGTGCGCCAATTCAAGCCCCTTGGCCGTCGCGTACATGACCAGCTTGCCGCCCGAGACGCGCACGTCGTCGAGCGGCACGCTGACAGTCAGGTCGCGCGTCCTTATCTCGACCTCCACCTCGGCGTACGAGGGGACGTCGTCTGCCATCGCGGCCACCAGGCCAGCGTCCTTGCTACCCGGCATTGGCCGCCCTCCGGCGGGCCGCGTCGACCTGCGCCTGCACCCTGGCCGCCTCGCGCTCAAGGCGCTGGGCCTCGGCCATCAGCTCGTCAGCCGTCATCTCGTCGAGCGGCTTGGCCGCGCGCCTGATGCCCGGCGTGTACAGCGCCGCGTCGGCCTGTATGGCGTCCCACTCCTGGGTGAGGCCTGCCGACAGCATCTGCCCGAGCATGGCCGCCAGCGTCTTGCCCCTGGTCTTGGACGCGCGCACGAGCACCTCGTGGTCCTCGGGCTTAACGTTGAAGTCGACCCACGACGTGATCATGCCGGGCGGCACGCCGCGCGCCTCCTTGGACTTGGCCGTGCGGCCCTTCTTCGTCGGCGTCTCGCCGAGCGGCGGCGCCGCGGCCGCCTGCGCGGCCTGCTTGAGCGCGGCCGTCGCGGCGCGCGCCTTGCCTACTGTGTCTGCCATTTGTGCTTCGCTTTCCGGGCACGATGCCCTGTGTGCTCAGTTCCAGAAGGACTCGTCGCGGTGGAACCGCTCCCGCGCGTCCGGGACGAGGAAGTCGTCCACTGCCTTGTTGTAGGCCGCCACGACGGCGGCCCTGTCCGCTATCCTGCGGCCGACGGCCACGATCTGCAGCTGCTCGGCGCGGCCGGCGTTCCACGCACGGCCGTCGTCGGAGTAGTCGAACGTGATGTCGTGCAGGTGGCACAGCGCCGTGAAGTGCCGCAGCAGCTGCTCCTGGCTCGCGTTGTCCATGTCGATCGCGACCCAGTCCAGCTCGGCGTGCCCGTTGCGCTCCGTCGGCACGCCCCACTTGTAACCGTTCGCGGTGTCGCAGTACGCGACGCCGGTGGCCCGGTCGTGTTCCACGGGCGAGGGCGTGCCCCACCTGTCGCGCTTCTGCACCAGCACCGGGTCGCCGGCGGCGAACTTGAGCTCGAGCGCTTCCTTCCTGTTCATCTGCGCCATTTGCGCCTCCTATGTCGTTGTGTGGAGCACGCGGCTCCGGAGGCGGCCGCCCTCGGGCGACGGCCGCGACCGCAGACGCGCTACGCGTTCCGCTGCGCCGACTCGATCGACGCCATCTCTACCGCCGACCCGGACTGGGCCGGCGCCGTCTCGTGGTAGAACGCGACCCTGATCGCCGCGAGCTGCTCGCGCCACGGGCCGCGCGGCGGCACCTGCTCGTCCCACCTGGCGACCACGTTGGCCGCGCGCTCGTCGCGCTCGTGGACCTCGTGGCCGCACAGGTGGGCCAGCACTGCCGCCGCGGCCGCCCCGGCGTAGGAGTCCTTGTACTCGCGGCCCTCCTGCATGCGCGTGATGGTGTCGACCGCGAACTGGTAGCTGTCGGTCGGCAGCACGGCCGTCTCAGGCCGCGACGCAGGCCCGAATATGAACAGCGCACACGGCCGCTCGCCCCAACCCATCGCTCGCGACGAAACGCGCTCGACCGGCTCGATGCCGACAGTGTACCTGGTGCCGTCGCCAGGCTCGAACTCTGTCTCTATGTACAATCGCCAATCCTCCGTGCACATGTTGTTGAGGCGGGGGCGTGTGCACCGCCCCCGCCCTCGCGGCGCATGGTTGCCGGTCTGTCGCGCTGCGAACGCTCACCGACCACGTTCCACCCGGGCTATCGCAATACGGGCTATATGCGCCGCAAGCCTTGAACGTCAGCTCCAAAGGTAGTTCGGCGGCGTCGTCGACACGTCGGCGTGCATGACGGTCTTCTTCGCCCCGAGCTCAAGCGGCATCGTCCCGAGCGGCTCGCGCACAACCATGCGCGCGCCCACCTCGTCGTTCACTTCGACCGGCGCCACGATCAGGTTGAGCGCCTCCTGGATTTCGTACATCATGATGTAGGGCGACGCGTACTGTACGTTGTTCGTCTCCCGCTCCACGTTGTCGATGAGCATGTGCCCAAACTGCTCGCTCCAATGAGCGCACACGATGAAATGCTCCCCGCTGGTCGTCATGACCTTGATGCCGTTTACCTTCATGCTTTCGTTCTCCTTGTTTTTGACGTTGATTTTTCGCAGGACCCTGCCTGCACCTATATTATACCCGAGCGTACTCAACTGTGGCTAAACAGGCGTCAGGAATTTTTTTCGAACCTCCCGACGTCAACCGTGTAGACGCTCCCGACGAAGTACCTGGCGGCCGTGCGGTTGTCCACCTCCACGGCCACCTTCACGCGCTCGTCGTCGTGGCTCCTGAAGCGCAGGAGGTAGGCGTCGCGCCTGTACCTCTTGCGCTTGTAGTACAGCACCATGTTGGTGTATGTCACCTGGCGAGCCCCCTGAGCCTCTTGCGCATGCCAGACAGCTTGTCGTACGCGAACGGGTCCTGCGACCACGCGTCGCAGGGCACGTTCTTGTCCAGGTGCCTAAGGCCCTCGGACAGCACCGGCAGCTCCTCGCGCGTCACCCAGAACGACTCGGACGGCGCGTCCGCGCCCTCCTCCCAGTCCTTGGCCAGCGCGGCCTCAAGCTCGTTGAAGCCCTCGGACGTCGCCACGTCCTGCAGGCGCAGCATCTGCGCCTGCAGCGAGTTGTAGGCCGACGCCGACGGCCGCTTGACGAACTCGTTCACGCGCCGCCGCAGCTCGGCGGTCGCCTCCGTCCGTGCGCGCCGCCGCTCCTCGCGGAAGCGCGCCTCGGCCGGGCTAGTCTGTGCGTACATTGCGCATGTCCTCCCTGATCTGCCTGACGTGCGGCGCGGCCGCCCTGATGTGCACCTGCAGCACTATCCAGGTCGCCAGCGCGCCGATCAGCACGATCGCTGCGACTATCAGCCACTCGCTCACCTCGGCGCGCGTCGGGCCGATGCGGCCGAACGTGTTGTCCATGTCGCGCGACCACTCCTCGAACGGTATAATCTCGCCGTCCTCGTCGCGCGGCAGGTTGTCCCTGCTTACCTTGCCCTTGCTGTTCTTGTCCATGTCACCACCCCCTGTCGCCGAAGCCCTGCAGGTTCTCCACGGACTCCGGCGCGACAAACTCGTACGTGTACGGCTGGTTGACCGCGTCGGCCGGGCCGCAGTTCTGCCAGCCGGCGATGTCCAGGCCGAACACGAACCCGGACAGCGACTTCTCCGCGTCGTCCCTGAACTCCTGCTCGGGCAGGTGCACGGTGACGTCGTAGCCGTCGAACCGCGCCGACGACTGTATGGACACCTCGAACCTGGCGTCGTGGTGCAGCGAGGCCAGCGTCTGGCCAAGCTCGCGCACCATCTTCTGCGGCGCGCTGTCGTAGTACCCGACCCTCACGCGCCCGTCGAACGTGCTCTCGTGCCTTATCTCCATTTGCCTACCACCCCTTCGCGCCGTCGCCGGCCATGGACCAGCACAGCGATATGAGCTCGGACGCCGCACACGGGTTGCCGTCGAGCCACTCGCTGACCGAGTACAGCTCGCCGGCCGTCGTCACATCCTTACGCGATATTGACGCCATCGCCACGAGCAGCGGCGGCGGCACCGACTTGATGTTCGCCAGCGGCATGACCTGCACTTTGTCGAACGGCTCCACAAGGTCGTCGTTCAGCCAGGCGACCAGCCTGCCCTTGTCCTCGGTTGCCAGCACGACGAACGTCTGCTCGCTGTGGCCGATGCCGACGCTCACGCTGTAGCGCTCATTCTCGAACTCGCGCCTATCCATGTCTGCATAGTCAACCCACACGTCTAGCGTGCACTCCAGGTCCTCGTGGCCCAGCTGCATCGCCCAGTGCGGGCAGACGTCATTGTGCCACGAAGAGTCGGCAAACCCGAGCCGCTCGAGGAGCGCTTGGACGTCCTCGGGTACCCCCGCGTCAGGGTGCTCTCTGCGCCAAGACATAGTCTTACACCTCCGTTGTTTGTTCTGACGGGCTCGTCAGGGCGCGCGTAACGCGCCGACGCGGCCGTCCGTGGCCGCGTTTCGCCCTTAGTACTGCTGCTCGTCCGTGACGCTCTTGCCGTACTTCGTCTTGACCTTTCGCGCCTCCCTGTTGACGGACTGCACTATGAAGTGCGGGCACGGTTTGCCCTCCACTGTTCCTTGTGCGCGCTCATTGTCGATCTTCAGCCGCATGCCGTTGCCGCAGAACGGGCATACGGTCAGCACCTCTCCCTTTGCGTCCATTGTGTATCCTCACTAGTAGCACACATAGCGCGTTGCACACCGCCTCTATAGCGACGCAGAAGCTCATATGTCTGTCCTCACGCGCCGCCGCTCCGCGCGGCACAGCAGCTCCACGACGTTCTGCAGCCGGGTGTACAGGTCCATGTCGCCGGTAGCGTCCTGCACCTCCATCGCGATCGAGTCGAACTGCTTGCGCATGAAGTCCACCGCGCCGTCCATCTCGGCGTCGCGCCTGCCGTGGTAGACCAGCTCCACCGCGCGCAGCACCTCGGACGCCTCGTACCTCTGGTTCGACACTGTGTAGTGCGCCGCGTCGCCGAGCGTGTGCACGCCGAGCGGCAGGACGTTCGGCATCCGCTCGCCGTCCTTCCACTCGTCCTCCACGAACCCGGCCTCTGCGCCGGGGAACTCGTGGAAGTTTGCCAGCGTGTGCACCTCCTCGCACACGGCCTCGCAGGCGCCGATCATGATCGTCGCCCCCACGAACGCCGCGAACGAGCAGGTCGGGTCGTTGTCGTCCTTGTAAGCGGCCTTGATGTCACGCCCTGACCCGGGCTTGATCCACGCCGTGACGCGCACGGCGTCCCTGTCTTCCATCTTTGCCATTGGTGCACGATGCTCCTTGTGTACTGTTGTTCCGCGAGCGGGCTCGTCGGCAGGCGCCCAACGCCTGGACGCGGATGTGAAGTCCGCGTTTCGCCCTTCAGTCCTTGAATATGCGCTTTTGAATGTCCGAGCGCAGAAGCCGTATCGCGTCGATAATGCCCTGCGCCCTGGCCACCTCCTCTGCCGTCAGCTGGTGCTTCTCCTGCAGGTCGTCAAGCTTCTTGGCGTCGGTCTCCACCCACGTCGTCACCACCTCGAACAGCTGCTGCTTGTCCCCGCCTGCCGCCTCGATGTCTGCCTCGCAGTTCGAGTGGTCGCGGCCGTCGTCAGGCGCGCCGCATCTATTGCACATTCTCATCTGCTTTGCCCTCCCTGGCGCGCGCCATGTCCACGCTCCAGTCCTCGTCCTCGTCGGTGTCGACCAGCGGCAGGCCCTCGGCCTCGCCGTCGTCGATCATGCGCTGCGCCTCGTCCACGCCCGTG
>Ga0068855_100001717_pt1 | contig 27389 bp, 24 predicted proteins | sample KBSCornC52_FD_66592 | JGI IMG/M metagenome (GOLD analysis project Ga0068855, IMG submission 66592) | Corn rhizosphere microbial communities from Kellogg Biological Station, Michigan, USA - KBS Corn C5-2 | ecosystem: Host-associated > Plants > Roots > Rhizosphere > Soil ... | reverse complement strand
CAGATCGTCGCGTCGTCCGTTTCGGGCGTGCTCGTCCACATGCGCCGCGGCAACGTGGACATGAAGATGGGCGCGGTCCTGACCATCGGCGGTTTCGTCGGGTCCAGTGCGGGCGTATGGCTGTTCAGCGTCTTGAAGCGCTTGGGCCACATCGATGTGACGGTGTCCTTCAGCTACGTGGTGTTCCTGGGCATCGTCGGCGGCTTCATGCTGTATGAAAGCCTGCCCGGTGTCCTGAACCGCAACGCGCCCATGCCGCTCACCGCCCGCGGACCGGGCCGCCATACCTGGATGCACGGCCTGCCTTTCAAGATGCGGTTCCGCCGGTCGAAGCTTTATATCTCGGCTCTGCTGCCTTTGGGTGTGGGACTCGTGGTGGGCATCCTCAGCGCCATCATGGGCATCGGCGGCGGCTTCATCATGGTCCCTGCCATGATCTATCTGCTGGGCATGCCGACGCAGGTGGTCATCGGCACCTCTCTTCTTCAAACCATCTTCGTCGCCGCCAACACCACGCTGCTGCAAGCCACTTTCAACCAAAGTGTTGATGTGGTGCTGGCCTTGTTGCTGCTGGTGGTGGGCGTGCTCGGCGCCCAGGTCGGCGCACGGCTGGCGGGCAAGTTTCGCGGCGAGCAGTTGCGGGTCATGCTTGCGATCATGGCGCTGGCGGTTGCTTTGCGCCTGGCGCTCGATCTGGTGATCCCACCCCAGTATCTGTTCTCCCTGCGGGAGAGCGGCGGGTGACGGCGCGCGCCCGGACTTCGCGGCGGCGCTTCACCGCCCTGGCCGCGGCGATTTTCATGCTGGGCGCCACGACGGCGCGGGCCGACGACGTGCCGCTGGTGGCGGACCTGTCCAGCCATCTGGTCGCGATCACCACCGGTTTCACAGGAACCAGCGTCCTGCTGTTCGGCGCCACCAATGGACCCGGCGATATCGCCATCGTCATTCGCGGTCCGGTGAAAGATGTGGACGTGCGCAAAAAGGAGCGCTTTGGCGCCATCTGGGTGAACGCCAAGTCCGTCACCCTGCATGATGTCCCGTCTTATTATCGCATGGCGTCCAGCCGCCCTTTGGCGGAATTCGTGCCCGACGAACTGCTGTCGCGCTATCAGATCGGTCTCAATAACATCCGTCTGAACGTGGCCGACAACACGAAGACCCCCGATGTGGACGCGTTCCGTGACGCCCTGATCCACCTCAAGACCGACGAAGGGCTCTACAGCCAGGAACTGGGGGCGGTGACCCTTATGTCCAATCGCCTGTTCCGCACCGAGCTGTATTTCCCCGCCAACGTCGCCACGGGCACGTACCTGGTGGAAATCTATCTGTTCCGCGACGGCGCCGTGACCAGCGCCGAGATTGTGCCGTTCACCATTTCGAAGATCGGCGTGGGCGCCGATATTTATGACTTCGCCCATCATTACGGCCTGCTGTACGGTTTGCTCGGAATCGCCCTTGCCATTGCGGCTGGCTATGGCGCCAGTGCCGCGTTCCGCCGGACGTGACCGGATCGGGGATGCCATGACGGACGATGCGACATCCGATACCGCCTTGAACGGCGGACCGCGCAAACACCTTGTGGTCGTGGACAATTCGGACGAGTTGAAGCCCGCCTTGTTGTTCGCCTGCCGCCGCGCCATCCATACGGGCGGCGTGGTGGCATTATTCTACGCTCTGCCCACGGCGGAATATCAGCACTTCGCCTCCATCGGCGGGCTGATGGAACGGGAGGCCCGCAACGACGCCGAACAATTGCTGCAGGACGTGGCCGCCGATGTCCATCGCCAGACCGGCACCTTCCCGGCCCTTTACATCCGCGAAGGCGACACCACCGAACAATTGTTGAACGTCATCGCCGAGGATCCGAGCTTTTCCGTGCTGGTTTTGGGCGCCGGCACGGGATCGGAAGGGCCGGGACCTCTGGTCAGCGCCATTTCCGGCCGCCTGGCCGGTAAAATCCGCATTCCCGTCACCATTGTCCCTGGCGACCTGGACCCGGCGCGAATCGAGGCTTTGGCCTAAAACACCCAGGCGGTGGGGTGGCGGAGGCCGCCGGAGCGGACTAAGTTAGGTCCATGTCACGGCAATTTTAGCCCGGCGCGATCACCCATCCCGCCCGGCATGAGAGGCACCCCATGTTCATCCAGACCGAAGAAACCCCGAACCCGGCGGCCCTGAAGTTTCTGCCCGGCCGATCCGTTCTGACCCAAGGCGTGGCCGACTACACCAGTCGCGAAAGTGCGGCACCCTCCCCCCTCGCCCGCCTGCTGTTCGAGATCGACGGCGTCAGCGGCGTGTTCCTGGCCACGGACTTCATCACCGTCACCAAGGCCGAGGACAGGAACTGGCAAACCCTGAAGCCCATGGTGCTGGGTGCGATCATGGATCACTTCACCTCCGGCGCGTCGGTGGTGGAGGAAGAGACCGTCGATACCGAGGAGTTCAACGACGCGGGCACCGATGAGATCGTCGTGCAGATCAAGGAATTATTGGAGACCCGCGTGCGTCCCGCCGTCGCCCAAGACGGCGGCGATATCATCTACAAGGGTTTCAAGAACGGCACGGTCTACCTGCATATGCGCGGCTCGTGCGCCGGTTGCCCCAGCTCCACCGCCACCCTGAAGATGGGCATTGAGAACATGCTCAAGCACTATGTGCCGGAAGTGACGCAAGTCGAAGCGGTGGCTTAAGCCAGATCACGCCTGTCGATGCGACGTGGCGGCCGATCAGCGCCGCCGTAACTGATTTTTGACACACGGCCTGATGGGGGCGGCAATGCAGAACAAAGTGGTGATCGTAACCGGTGCGTTCGGCGCATTGGGCCGCGTGGTTGCGGAAACCTTCATCAAACGTGGCGCCCGCGTGGCGCTGATCGACAAGGCCGCAGCGCCTCCGGCGGAACTGGCGGCGGCCTGCGGCGACAAGGGTCTGATGCTGGGCAATGTGGATCTTTCCAATCGCAGCGAAACCGCGCAAGCCGTGGAGAAGGTCTGGAAGCATTTCGGCAGCATCGACGTGCTGGTGAACATCGCCGGCGGTTTCCGCTGGACCAAGGTGGCGGACACCGCGCCGGAGGTCTGGGATCTGCTCTACACACTCAATCTCAAGACGGCCGCCAATATGTGCCATTCCTGTCTGCCCGCGCTGACCGCCGCCAACGGCCGTATCGTGAATGTGGGCGCCAACGCCGCCATCAAGGCTGCCGCGGGCATGGGACCCTACACCGCATCCAAGGCAGGCGTGCATCGGCTGACGGAAGCGCTGGCGGAAGAACTGAAAGGCAAGGTCGCCGTCAACGCGGTGTTGCCGTCGATCATCGACACGCCGCAGAATCGTGCCGACATGCCGGATGCCGATCCTTCCACATGGGTCACGCCCGCCGATCTGGCGAATGTCATTCTGTTCCTGAGTTCCGCTGATGCAGGCGCTATGACCGGCGCTTTGGTCCCCGTCACGGGCAAAGTCTAGCCAACGCCTTTCTCATTCCACACAGTCTGGAGATTCGTCCATGCGCGAGCCCCTGAACGGCGCCGGTCACGATCTGCTTTTCCGCAAGGCGCGCACGCAGAACGGCTGGACCGCGGAGAAAGTGAGCGAGGCCGTCCTGCGTGAGATGTACGATCTCATGAAGTTAGGACCCACCAGCGCCAACTGCTCGCCGGCGCGATTCATCTTCATCACGTCCAAGGAGGGCAAGGAGAAACTGCGGCCGGCGCTTTCTTCAGGCAATACGGCCAAGACCATGGAAGCGCCCGTGACCGTGCTGATCGGTTACGACACGCAGTTCTATGAACTGCTGCCCGAACTTTTCCCCCATTCGCCGGACGTCAAAGGCTGGTTCACCAGTAGCCCGGCTCTGGCTCAGGAAACCGCATTCCGCAACGGCACGCTGCAGGGCGCCTATCTTATGATGGCTGCGCGTTCGCTGGGCCTGGATGTGGGACCCATGAGCGGTTTCGATCAGGCGAAGGTCAACGAAACCTTCTGGCCCGATGGGCGGGTGAAGATCAATTTCCTCTGCAACATCGGCATGGGCGACGAGAGCAAGCTGTTCAATCGCAGCCCGCGGCTAGCGTTCGAGCGCGCTTGCCAGATTATTTAGCGCGTGTTCCGGAAAAGTGTGTGCGGTTTTCCGATAAGAACACGCCCAAAATAAAGCCGGTTTAAGCACCTTCGATTCAATTTGAATGAAACCGTCTCTAGGGGCCGCGAAGCGCGTGGTCGCTATGACCGCGCGAAGACCTTATTGCGCAGCAGCCAATCGAGGGACAGCGTGCCCGCGCCGCGCACGACAATCATGCCGAGCAGGAACAGCCAGTAAAAGTGCTCGACGTTGTCGTAGGCTGGATCACGCGCGCCCAGCACGAACTGGATCACCAGTGTCATGCCGATGAGCGGCAGCGCGGCAAAGCGCGCGCCTAATCCCAGCACGAGGAACACCGGCATGGCCAGTTCGAAACTGGCGCCGATGGCGGCCGCCACTTCCGGCGGCAGGACGGGTACTTTGTATTCGTCCTGGAAGAGATAGATGGTGGAATTCCAGTCGGCGATCTTGACCCGGCCGGAATTGAAAAACACGCGGGCGATCCAGAGACGCACGGCGAGATCAAACACGGGCGCAGCGAACCGCTCCAAGAATGCAGTCGCCTGGTCATAGAGCACTTCAATCATGCGAATGGCAGGCACGGTCTGAAGACGTGCGGCGATCATGACGGCCTCCGGGAATTAGCGTGAGAAAAGTTTGCCGGCCGACAGCGGTCCGTCGGCCGGCGCGGCGAGGGGTTGCGATTAGCCTTTGATCTTAGGGTTGGCGCCGTCAAAAGGCTTCAGGTTGCCCATCATCTTCTCGCACGTGCCCGCCGGCACGGCCTTGAATTCCTGGCCGCTGTAAGCCGCCTTCGATTGGCCGGCGCAGGAATGATTGCCATTGACGGCGGCGCAGGAATTTTCGCCGGCCTTGGCAATGCCGAAGCACTTTTCCATGGGCATACTGGCCTTCTCATCGGCCGCCATGGCGGACGTTGAGGTCAATGCGGCCGCGCCGACGACAGCGGCGAGCAGAGCGGCGTGTGTGAACTTGATGGACTGCATGGTTGATCTCCCTGATGGCTGTTGATGCCCGACGCTGCGGACCGGGTAAACCTACGGGAAAACCGGGGAGATGCGCCAATACCGCTTCGTTACACTTTCCATAACTAAAAGCTATGGACGGTGGGGTGTCACAAATCCCAGCGGTAACTGCGCGCCAGCCGCACCACGGCCTGAGTCGCCGGGGTATGACGCCGCCCGGCGACGGTGACCAGGGAAACCGTGCGGCTCACTTCGGGCTCGATGATCAGGCGCAGGACAACGCCCGGCAGCCGGGGCAGAAATTCAGGCATGACGGCACAGCCCAGTCCTGCCGCCAACAACGCCTGCACCCAATCCTCCCGCTCGCTGCGGAATTTCACCGCGACATCCACGTCACCGCCGGGCAATACCGATTCACGGTGATCGTCAAACTCGCACAACATGCGCTCGACATAGGCCTCTCCCGCCAGTTCCTTGAACGGCACGGCGTTGAAGCGTTCGAAGCGATGGCCTTTGGCGAACGCCACGCCATACCGTTCGGTGTAAAGGGGGATGGGATCGAGGCGCGCCGGCAGTTTGGGCATGCCGATGAGGGCCACATCGCAAGCGCCTTTCATCATGGTGTCGGTAAGCGCCGCACCCGGAAGTTCCGCAATGGTGACGTCGATGGCGGGCAGACGCTCGCGGACGGCGCGCAGAAAACCGACCATCAATTGCGGGCTGATGGTGCACATGACGCCCAGCTTCAACGGCGCGCGCTTGGCCTTCTTGAAACTGACCGCCTCTTCCTGGGCGGCGGCCGTGGCGGCGAAGACCTGCTCCAGATGCGGCTTCACCAGTCGTCCCAAATCGGTGACATGGGTGTTGCCGCGTTCCCGGCGGAAGAGTTCGCCACCCAGTTCTTGTTCCAGATTGCGAATGGCTTTCGTCAACGCCGGCTGCGAAACACCGCAAACGCTAGCGGCGCGCGTGAAATTCAATTCGCGGCACAGCGTGAGGAAATAGCGAATCTGATTGAGTTCCACGACTCGGCCCCCGGGACATGCCGCCACCTTCGCGGATGCGCGGATCGAAGCCAAGGCCGAATCGCTTGCGGCGCGCCCGATGCCCTGACCGGACGCGCCGCGCTTCAGAAGCTATGTTTAACTGGGACTATCGCCCGAACCGGAATACGAAATCCAATCCGGACGGTGGCGGCGGTGCGTAGTAGACCGGGGGCGGCCGGTACACATAGACGCCGGAATCGCTGTCCCAATAGCGGTGATCCCAATGTTCGCGGCGCTCGTGAGCGCGCCACTCATGTTCGTGACGCTCGTGTTCACGCCACCGGCGATCGCGCCAATCATCGTCGTCAGCTTTGGCCGGCGCAAATGCCCCGACCGTCGTCAACAGCAGTCCGCCCATCACGACCTGGCGGAACAGCCGCACGCTGAAGGATAGGGTTTTCATGGATTCCTCCGCTAAGCGGGCTTACGAGCCCTTTTCCGAATGATGATGAGCACTGCCGCCGCCGGCGGCTGCAGCTTCATGGGGGCGCTCGAACAGTTCGTCGGCGTTCTTCTTCTGCTCCGGCGTCATATCGGCGTAGAGCTTCTCAAACGGATCGAGCAGACGCTTCACCCCGTCATATTGGACCTGCTGCAAGTCGCGGTATGACCGCAACTCCTCCACAGCGGTGCGCGGCGTGTCCTTGGCTTTCTGGTCGGTTTCGGTCAGCTTGGAACGGACTTCCTTGGCCGTGTCATGCATGGCCTCGGCCACATCCTTCCACTTGCCTTCCTGGGCCTGGGTAATGTGGAGCTTGTCGTGGAGTTCCTTGATCTGGGCGTCCACGCGCTCAGGCGAGGCGTTTTCCACAGCGCGTTGCGCGGGGTCGGACTTCATGTCCGCCGCCAGAGGCGCCTGGACCGCGAAAGCCATGGCCACAATCCCGGCCAGCGCCGTAGTGCCGACAAGACGCAGATGACGAATCATTGTTTTCCTCCTTGGAATCCGGTTGCCACGATAAGCAATGGCGATAGGACAGCCACCGACGGGCTGGCTGTTACATGGGGTAACGCGAGGTCAGCCGGTTTGTTCCGGGACAAAATCGAGCGAGGGTTGCAGCAGCCAGCAATACCGCATTGGTGTGCGGCGCAGCATTGAGGTGCTTATGCTGCAGCATTCAGTGCAGCAAAGTAATGTATATCAATCAGATGGCAGGAACCCAACCGCAGCATAAACCTCCGCAAGCACGGGGTCGGCGATGGATCGGGCCTTTTCCGCGCCCTTGGCCAGGATGCGGTCGATTTCGGCGGGATCAGCCATCAGCCGGGCCATTTCCGCATTGATGGGGCCGAGCACGCCGGTCGCCACATCCGTCAGGCACGCCTTGAACTGGCTGAAGGTCCAACCCATCGTTTCCGCCACCACGTCCTCCAGCGTCTGATCGGTGAGGGAGGCATAGATATTGAGCAGGTTCTCCGCCTCGGCCCGGCCTTCCAGACCCGCCACCGTGTCCGGCAGGGGATTGGGATCGGTCGTGGCCTTGCGGATCTTCTGGCCAATCATATCGGCCGTGTCGGTCATATTAAGCCGGGAGAAGTCGGACGGGTCCGATTTCGACATCTTCTTGGTGCCGTCACGCAGAGACATGACCCGGGTGCCGGGACCGCGAATCACAGGCTCGGGCTGCGGGAATAACGCCACGCCGTAATCATTGTTGAACTTCTGGGCGATGTCGCGGGCCAGTTCCAGGTGCTGTTTCTGGTCTTCACCCACGGGGACGTGCGTGGCCTTGTAAACCAGGATGTCGGCGGCCATGAGGTTGGGATAGACGTACAGCCCGGCACTGGCGTTCTCGCGATTTTTGCCGGCCTTGTCCTTGAACTGGGTCATGCGGTTGAGCCAGCCCAGGCGCGCGACACAGTTGAACACCCAGGCAAGCTGCGCATGGGCCGGCACATGGCTCTGCACGAACAGGGCATTGGCCACGGGATCGATGCCGGCGGCGATCATGCCCGCCGCCACTTCGCGGGTGGAACGCAGCAACTCCTTCGGGTCCTGCCAGACGGTGATGGCATGGAGATCGACAATGCAGAACAGGCACTCGTAATCCTTCTGCAGCGCCACCCAATTACGGATCGCGCCGAGGTAATTGCCGAGATGCAGATTGCCGGTGGGCTGGATGCCGGAAAGAATGCGGCCGCCCGCGGGAGAAGACGACATGAGCGAATCCTTTTGGAAGGGATTGCGGAATGAGAAAGCGCGGTGTGGTAACGCGGGTAGACCGCTCAGGCAAGCCTATTCAGAGTGGCATCCTGCTGATTGAATCGGCACTTTTCCGGAATATGCTTTAAGCGCGCTTACGCCGCAGCAGACCGAGATCGTCGCGGGTGGCGGCACCCAGTACAAATGCGCTGCCCCCATAGACAGCCAATCCGCCCGCAATCAACGCGATCAGCGATAGCACGCGGGGGCCATTGGCGCCCGCCGCCGCGCCGGGGGCGCCGAACACCGGCCCGAAATGCGCAAGCCATGCCCCCAGTCCCCACCACAGCGCCGCGCCCATGAAGATGCTGGCGAGGACAATGCGCGGCAGGCGGCGGATGAGTCGTGCATCCGCCTGGAGATGGCCACGCCGCCGCAGGATGAAACTGAGCAGGCTCGCATTGAGCCACGCCGACACGGACGTGCCGATTGCAATTCCGACATGCCCCATGGAATGCATGAGAGCCACGTTAATCGCGAGATTGAGCGCCACCGCAATGGTGGAGGCAATCACTGGCGTGCGGGTGTCGTGACGGCCGAAGAATCCCGGCGTCAGGGCTTTATTGAGCACATAAGCGGGGAGACCAAACGAGAACGCCAGCAGCGCAACAGCGACCGCATGGCGATCTGCGGGCGTAAAGCGTCCATGCTCAAACACCACCGCCGTGATCGGCTCGGCCAGCACGGCGATGCCCACCGCCGCCGGAACGGTGAGGAGCAGGCTGATCTCGATAGCGCGGTTCTGATTGGCCAGGGCGGCGCTTTCGTTGCCCGATTGAATCTGCCGCGACAACAGCGGTAACAGGGCAATGCCAATGGCCGTGCCGAAGATGCCCACCGGCAACTGATTGACGCGGTCGGCATAGTTGATCCACGACACCGCGCCCACACCCACAAGCGATGCGATAATGCGGTTCACCACCACGTTGACTTGATAAATGCCGGCGCCATAAGCCACGGGCACGATACGTGCGATGAGCTGTTTCACTTCCGGCGTGAGACGCGGACGCACCAACCGGAAACCCACACCCACGCGGCGGCAGTCGGCGGCAAGCCATACAAACTGCACGATGCCCGCGATCATCACGCCCCAGGACATGAACAAAGCGCGGTCGCCCTGCGCGCCGACCCCGATAAGCAGGGCCGCAATCAGCGTGATATTCAACAGCACCGGTGCCGCCGCGGGCACGGCAAACCGGCCGAGGGCATTCAGGACGCCCGATTGCAGGGAAGTCAGAGAGACAAACAACAGATATGGAAATGCGATACGCGCCAGCTCGGTCGTGCGCGCCATCTGCCCGGGCACGTTCTCGAAACCCGGCGCCATGACATAGAGCACGACCGGCATAGCGATCATCATCAACGCCGAGAACGCCAGCAGCACGATCGTCAGCACGGCGAAAGCCTGATCGGCGAACTGCTTGGCTTGGGCTTGTCCGTCCCGCTCCAGGATTTGGGAGAAGATCGGCACGAACCCCGCCGAGAACGCGCCCTCCGCAAACAGGGAGCGGAACAGATTGGGGATCGTGAACGCCACGAAGAAGGCGTCCGAGGCCGCGCCCGCGCCGATGAACGTGGCGGTCAGCGTTTCGCGCAAAAACCCGGTGATGCGGCTGAGCATGGTGTAGCTGCCGACCGTGGCAAAGGCGCGGAAGAGGGAGGGTGGTTGAGACATGTCCCAGAGGTTTTAAATCATATCGACGCCGGTTTGAATCCCAACGATTCCATGGTCATCCTCACCAAGTCCGAGGGCGACAAGGGGCATGGATGGAATTGGGCTACTCCGCCGCCACGGAGTTCTTGGACTTGGGGCGGGACGGCGCGCGGCGTTCCACCGACACGTCGGCGGCGGCAACGCCGATCGCCTTGCCCAGCGCCTCGCGAATCTGGCGAATCTTGGTTTCGTGCTCGATCTTCATGCCGAACACGTCTTTCACATAGAACACGTCCACGACACGTTCGCCATAGGTGGAAATATGGGCGGAGGAAATCTGCAAGCCCAGCTCGGCGATGGCGCGTGTCACATCGAACAGGAAGCCGGGACGGTCGTGGCCGTTGATCTCGATGACGCTGCACACCTTGGAGGCGGAGTTATCGATGATGACGCGGGGCGGCACTTCCAGCGCCTTCACCCGCGCCGGCAGGCGTGTGCCGGCGGTGGCCAGTTCCTGATTAAGCCGGATGCGGCTTTCAAGGGCAGCCGTGATCCGGCTGGCGACGCGCGCCTTCTTCTCGGGTTCCGTCAGGGGCTGGCCATCGAAGTCCTGGATGGCGAAGGTATCCAGCGCCATGCCGTTGGCGAGGGTGATGATCTTGGCATCCACGACCGAGACACCCGACAGCGACAGCGCCCCGGCGATGCGGGCGAACAAACCCGCATGGTCGGGCGCGTAAATCAGCATCTGGGTGACGGCGCGATAGTCATCGACGGCGAAGTCGATGGCCATGCTTTGACCGGAGGCAGCGGTGGCCTTGATGATCTGGGCATGGCGGACGAGGGCCGCCGTGTCATAGGCCAGCCAATAAGCGGAGGAGCCGATGGCGAGATGCTGCTCGATTTCCGTCGGCGTCCAGCCGGTAAGCTGCTTGCTGAGCGCTTCTTTGGCGGCAGCGACGCGGCCATCCGTGCGCACCTCGCCCGCCTTCGCCGTGCGGCCCTGTTCGCCGATCATGTGCTCCATGGCGCGGTAGAACAGGTCGCGCAGCAGCGTGGCTTTCCAGTTGTTCCACACCGCCGGGCCGACAGCGCGGATGTCGGCGCAGGTGAGGATGAGAAGCAGCTTGAGACGTTCGGGCGACTGTACCACATCGCAGAACTGGACAATGGTCTCGCGGTCGTCGAGATCGCGCTTGAAGGCCGTATTGCTCATGAACAGGTGCTGGCGCACCAGCCAGCTCACGGTCTCGGTCTCTTCCGGCGTCATGCCCAGACGCGGACACAGGGTCGCCGCGATATCGGCGCCCAGCTCCGAATGGTCGCCGCCGCGCCCCTTGGCAATGTCGTGAAGCATGACCGCCACGTAAAGCGCGCGGCGGGACTGTATCTTATCCACCATCTCCGTTGACACGGGCAGTTCGTGCTTCAGCTCACCGCGCTCAATGCGACTCAGAATCCCGATGGCCCGCACCGTATGCTCGTCGGTGGTGTAGACGTGGTACATGTCGTACTGCATCTGCGCCACCACCCGCGCGAAGTCGGGGATGAAACGGCCGAACACGCCGCACTCGCTCATGAGGCGCAATGTCGCCTCCGCCCCCTTCGGCGAGCAGAGGATGTCCATGAAGATTTCGTTGGCTTCGGGATCGTTGCGCAGCGCCGGCACGCGGCGCGATTCCTCGGTGATCAAACGCAAGGTGCGCGGCTGGAAATCGAGGCCATGATCCAACGCCACCTTGAAGATGCGCAGGAGCTTGAGGGGATCTTCGGCGAAGTCGTTGTTGGTGCGGACACCGATGCGGCCGCGCTCGGCAATGAAACCTGCGATCTTGCGCCGGCGCAACGCGCTGGGCAGACGGAACAGGGGCTTGCGGCGGCCGCGCTCTTCCAACACCGCCATGAACAGACGCGTCAAATCCTCCACGTCACGGGCGACCAGGAAATAGTGCTTCATGAAGCGTTCGATGGCCGTGGCGCCGGCGCGGTCGTGATAGCCGAGGCGCGGCGCGATCTCGCGCTGCAGATCGAAAGTGAGTCGGTTCTCGGGCCGGGCAGCGATGTAATGGATGTAGCAGCGCACCGCCGAGAGGAACTCGTGTGCTTTGACGAACTGCGCCGCCGCCGCAACGTCGATGATGCCGAGATCGGCCAGCTTACGCGGATCACCCGTGCCATAAACGTAGCTTGCGATCCACGACAGCGTATGCAGATCGCGCAGAGCGCCGCGATCTTCCTTGACGTTAGGCTCGAGACGATAACGGGAATCGCCCAGCTTTTGGTGGCGCGCATCGCGTTCGGCAAGCTTGGCTTCCACGAACTGGGCGCTGGTGCCTTCCACGATATCCTTCTTGAAGCGCGCCTTCAGTTCCGCGACGAGATTCTGGTCGCCCCATACCCAGCGCGCATCGACCAACGTCGTGCGGATGGTCATGTCGGCTTTGGCCTGGTTGATGTTCTCGTTGATGGAGCGCACCGCCTGGCCGACCTTGAGCCCCAAGTCCCACAGCACGTAGAGCATGAACTCCACCACCTGCTCGCTGAAGGGTGTTTCCTTGTAGGGCAGCAGGAACAGCAGATCGATGTCCGACAGCGGCGCCAGTTCGCCGCGCCCATAACCACCCAGGGCAACGATGCTGAGACGCTCGCCGGTGGTGGGCACGCCGCGCGGCATGAAATGGCCGGTCACCGCATCGAACAGAATGCGGATCAGCTGATCCATGAGGTAGCTATGAGCGGCAACGGTTTCCGAGCCGTTGGCGCGATTCTGCTCAAGACGACCGCGAATGACGGCGACACCGTCCTTGAGCGCCGTCTTCATCACCTCCACCAGACGCACGCGCCGCACGTCGGGGGAATCATCCTCCTCGCCCTCCAGCATCGCCATGATGCGGCGGCGGTCGATGATCTCGCGTGGGTTGAGGATGTGATACACGGCTGCTCGAGGTTCTAACCGAAATCCCGCGGCTCGGGATTACGCGTGATGCCCTGCTCGCGGGCGACGGCTTCGGGGATGGTGATCACCCGCGCCGGAGCCTGCTTGGCGACGGACGGCAGCTTGGGTTCGCCGGGCGCCGCAGCCGCCGCATTCTTCGCCGCCAACGTCTGCTCGATGGCAAAGCGTGATTTCAACCGCGCGCTTACCACCGCCATGAGTTCAAGGGTCTTGGCTTGGCCGATCATGATCAACGCGAACATGAATGAGCCCACCGCGCCGCCCATGGCCAACGTCTGGTTGACCCAGGGCAGTTTGGAGAAGGCGATAAGCATAAGGACGACGGTGGCGATAAGGGACAGCACGCCCAGCCACAGGAGGATGCGGGCGATGCCGGGGATTGTTGGCCTATCGGGATCGAGTTCGAAAACCATGGGACACCCTGGTGAATCAGCCGGACCGCTTAAAGGCCGCGGCTTTCATTTCCCTGTTCAATATATCAGATCGCGGACCCTGGGGCGGTAGTGTCTGGGTTTTCGGGGTTCCGTAACACCCTGAAACGCCAAAAAAGCCTTATCGTTCAGCCCAGAAGCAGACCGCGCAGGCGATAGAGTTCGTCCAAGGCGGCGCGGGGGGTGAGGCTGTCCGGGTCTGTGGCCTTGAGAGCGGCCAGGGCCCCCGCTTCCGCCGGCGTCAGGGCGGGCGCCGTTGGGGCCGGGGGCGGTTTGGCGGCGGCGAACAGAGGCAGGTCTTCGGCCAGATCGGCGAGCGCGCGGGCGGCTTGGCCGGATTGCTCGCCCTTTTCCAAAACCGCCAGCACCTGTTCGGCGCGGGCGACGGCCGCCGCCGGCAGGCCAGCCAGCTGCGCAACGTGAATGCCGTAGGATCGGTCGGCCGCGCCGACGGCGACTTCATGGAGGAACACCACATCCCCCTGCCATTCCTTCACCCGCATGGTGTGGGCCTTGAGTGCCGTAAGGCGATCACACAGGGTCGTCAGCTCGTGATAGTGCGTGGCGAACAATCCCCGGCAGCGATTCACGTCGTGGAGATGTTCGAGGGTTGCCCAGGCGATGGACAAGCCGTCGAAGGTGGCCGTGCCGCGACCGATCTCGTCCAGGATCACGAAGGAGCGGTCCGTCGCCTGATGCAGGATGGCGGCGGTTTCCACCATCTCGACCATGAAGGTGGATCGGCCACGGGCGAGGTCGTCGGCCGCGCCCACGCGCGAGAACAGCCGGTCGATGACGCCCACATGGGCGGCCGTGGCGGGCACGAAGCTGCCCATCTGCGCCATGACGGCGATGACGGCGTTTTGACGCAGGAACGTGCTTTTGCCGGCCATGTTGGGGCCGGTGATCAGCCAAAGCCGGCCACCATCGCCTTTGGGATCAGCGAGCGCGCAATCATTGGCGACAAAGCTTTTGCCGCCGTCGGCGCGCAGCGCCGCTTCCACAACGGGGTGGCGACCGCCGCTGACACTGAACGCAACGCCCGTATCCACCAACGGGCGGACATAGTTGAGGTCCACCGCCAACTGCGCCAATGCCGTGGCCACATCCAGGGCCGCCATGGCTGTGGCGGCGGCGGCAATCTCCGCAACACGCGCTTCCACCTCTTGCACCAGATCGGCGAACAGCGTCAGTTCCAGCGCCAGCGCCTTGTCGGCGGCGGAACGGATGCGGTCGTCCAAATCGGCCAGCTCTACGGTGGTGAAGCGCATGACATTGGCAAGGGTCTGGCGATGAACAAACTTCATGGCCGCGTCGCCGTCGCGGCCGCGATCTTCGGCAATAAGACGCTCGCCATGCTTGGCGGGCATTTCGATGTAATAGCCGAGCACATTGTTGTGCCGGATCTTGAGCGCGGAAATGCCCGTGGATTCGGCGTAAGTCGCCTGGAGCTGGGCGATGGTGCGGCGGCTATTGTCACGGAGCGCGCGCAGTTCATCCAGATTGGCGTCATAGCCGGCGGCCATGAAACCGCCGTCGCGGCTGAGCAGCGGCAACTCGGCGGCCAGCGCCCGTGTCAGCCGTTCCACCAGGGGGACGTGATGCCCGAGGGCGGCGAGGTTCTCCTCCACCGACGCCGGCACACGCGACAATGCGGGCGGCGGCGTGGCCGCATCGCGCAAGCGCGTGGTCAGGGCCAAGCCGTCGCGCACCGCCGCCAGATCGCGCGGTCCGCCGCGGCCCACGGTGAGACGCGACAAGGAACGTTCCACATCGGGACAAGCCGCCAGCAACGCGCGCAGATTGCCGCGGGCATTAGCGCTGTCCACGAAGAACGCGATGGCATCGAGACGGCCGTCGATGGCCGCAGGATCGGTCAGCGGCGCACTCAGCCGCTCCGCCAGCAGACGGGCCCCCGCGCCGGTAACCGTACGGTCGATGACGCTGAGCAGACTGCCGCGCCGTTCGCCGTTGAGGGTGTGGGTGAGTTCAAGATTGCGCCGGGTGGCGGCGTCGATCTCCATGACCGCACCGGCAGAGACACGTTTGGGTGGCTCCAGCCGGGGCAGCTTTCCTTTCTGCGTAAGCGCCACGTAATCGATGAGCGTGCCGGCGGCGGCCACTTCGGCGCGGGAGAATGTGCCAAAGCCCGCCAGCGTGCCCACGCCGTAAAGCTGTTCGAGACGGCGACGGGCGTTGTCGGAATCGAAGCGGGGGCCGGGCAGCGGCGTAAGCTGTTCCTTCCACGGCGCCAGCAGCGTCGCGATCTCCGGCTGCGCCAACAGGCGATCGGGCAACAACAGTTCGCCCGGGGCAAGGCGGGCCAAGGCCGCTGGAAGATGAGGCAGCGTTATGGCCTGGACCTGAAAGGTCCCGGTGGAAATGTCCAGCCACGCCAGACCGGGCTCGTTCTGCACCAAGGCCAGGGCGGCGAGATAGTTGTGAGCGCGGGCGTCGAGGAGGGATTCCTCTGTCAGCGTGCCCGGGGTGATAAGGCGGATGACGTCGCGTTTGACCACGCCTTTGCGTTTCTTCGCCTCGGCGGGGTCTTCGACCTGCTCGCACACAGCCACCTTGAAGCCTTGGCGGATCAGACGCGCCAAATAGGCCTCGTGGCTATGGACCGGCATGCCGCACATGGGGATGTCCTGGCCCAGGTGCTTGCCGCGTTTGGTCAGGGTCAGGTTGAGGGCTCCCGCGGCGGCGGCGGCATCGTCGAAGAACAGCTCGTAAAAGTCGCCCATGCGGTAAAACAGCAGCGCATCGGGATAGGCGGCTTTGACGGCCAGATACTGGGCCATCATGGGCGTGGCGTCGCCCAGGCTTGCGACAGCTTCATCGGCTTCCGGCACGCTATGAGGCGCGACAGCGTCGGTGTCGGATGTCAGTGCGGGCGCAGCATCAGGTGACACGGAACTTTCATCCTGCGGACGGGAAACGCCGGGGACACTACACCAGACCGACCGCGTTGCCCTAGCGCCGCGATTACGGGTGCGGCAACCGCATGACGCCGCAGTAAAAACCCGGATCAGAGCGGCACTAGCCGACGCCACAACCCTACGGCACACTCATGCCCCGCGATCAGGACTATAATCTTTGGTCTCCTCCCTTGCCGCCGATTTACGGCGACTATGAACAACGGCCGATGAAACGCCCCTCTACGATTGCGCTCCGCCGCATCCTTGCCTGGACCATCGGGCCGAACCTGCCGGCCTGGGCCGGCTTGGCGATGCTGGCGCTGTTCGGGCGGCTGGCCTGGACGGACGCCATTATCACGGGCATCGCGGTGTTCGCCGTCCTGACGATATTCACGGTCCAACGGCTAAGCGATTTCGATGCCGCGGTCGCCCACGCCGAAACCTTGGCGGAGGAGCCAGACAGCGTTCCGCCGGTCATCAATCATTCGGCCACGGCGGCGCGACTTGTAAACGCCACGACCGCCCTGCAGCGGCGGTGGGCGCAGGTCCGCGATCAAGCCGATACCAGCGCGCAATCGGCTGAGAACATTATCGACGCCCTGCCCGATCCGCTTTTGGTCCTGGACCGCCGGCGCCGGGTGCGCCGCGCCAACGCCGCCGCGCGAGAACTGTTCGATCTGGACGGAAGCGGCCGCGCCGTGGCTGATCGGGACTTGGCCGGCCTGATCCGCGACCCCAAAGTGTTGGAAGCGGTAGACATCGCCTTGGATCAGCGCCGCGGCACGGAGGCGGAGTTCATCCTGCGATCGCCGGTGGAACGGACCTACCGCGCCCTCGTGGTGCCTTTGCCCGAGCCCACCGACGTCAACACCGCCGTCATCGTCGCATTATTCGACGAGACCGAACGGCTGAAGGTGGAGCGCATGCGCGCCGACTTCGTCGCCAACGCCAGTCACGAACTGCGCACCCCCCTGGCCACGGTGCTGGGTTTCATCGAGACGTTGCGCGGGCCCGCGCGCGACGACGAGAAGGCGCGCATCGAATTCCTCGACATCATGTTCAAGCAAGCCACGCGCATGGCCCGCCTGATCGACGACTTGCTGTCGCTCTCGCGCATCGAATTGCGCGAACACACGCGCCCGTCCGACGCCGTGGATGTGAGCAACCTCTTGCGTTCCACCGTCGAGCTTCTGCAGGCGGAAGCCAACCGCCGCAAGGCACGCGTCAGCGTGACCACCGCGACAGGTCTACCGCCAGCATTGGGCGATCATGGCGAACTCGGTCAGGTGTTCGCCAACCTCCTGGCCAACGCCATCAAATACGGCGGCGATGAGGGACGCGTGGAAATCACCGCCGGGGTGGCGGCGGAACGGCCTATGGGTATGCCGGGCAATGGTCCTTGCCTGAAGATCTCTGTGCGCGATCACGGCGAAGGCATTCCGCGTGAGCACATCCCGCGCTTGACCGAGCGTTTCTACCGCGTCGATACGGCGCGCTCACGGTCGTTGGGCGGCACAGGGCTTGGATTGGCCATCGTCAAGCACATCGCCAATCGCCACCGCGGCGCCTTGACCGTGGAGAGCGTGGAGGGCCTGGGCGCAACGTTCACCGTATGGTTGCCCATTGCGCCGGCGGAAGCGAGGCTTTAACCGGCGGACTTCAGCTTCCGGACGGGCGGCGGCGGACAACGATGGCCGTCAACACCACGCCCACAAGTCCCAGCGCGAACGAATAGACAAAGAACGCGATATAGCCCGCGCCCAAGGCCGCAGGGCTGACACCGCCCTTGGCCGCGCCTGCCGCGAAAGAGTCCGGCGGTAATCCGCTCAGAAGCCGTTTCAATGGCGACACCCATCCGTCCGCGTCCGCCGATTGCGCGGCGCGCTCCACAATGCGGCCCGACTGCGACGCAATCAGTTTCCCCGGCAGTGCATAGAGCGATGAGAACAGCGCATATTGTGTCGCGGTGAATCCCACAGTGGTGAGGCTGGACATGTAGGCGATCAGACATGTGCCCGCGAAGCCGGTGGCGATGTTGTCGACGCCGATGGCAACCGTAAGCGCGCTGAGCTGGGGGCCTTGCGTGGTCAGCCAGGCATAGGACAGATGCGTGAGCGGGCTCGCCAGCGCGCCGACCATGAGCGGGCGCATCAAACCGACGCGCGCGATAGCCCAGCCGGCCATGAATACGCCTAGCATGGACATGGCCACGCCATAGACCTTGCGCACCTCGGCAATTTCAGTGAGGGAGAACCCGAGGTCGAGGTAGAACGGATTCATGAGGTTCAGGACAAAGTCGGAAATGCGATAGAGACAGATGAGCGCCAGGATCAGGCTGGCATCGCGCCCGAAGCGCGCGCAGAAATCCTTGAGCGGATCGACGAATGCGCCGGCGATATAGCCGACCAGACGCAACGAGTTCGTGGGCGCACCCCCGGGGATGAGAGGGCGAACGATGTGTTCCTGCTCGCGCGGCGCCGCCAGCACGGCAAGAACGCCGACGGCCATGAGACAGGCCATGAACCCATAGGACAACGACCAGCCGTAATATTGCGCGAGGATCAGCGGCACGGCACCCGCGACAATGAGGGCCATGCGATAGCCCCACTGGTACGCTGCCGCCATGGCGCCTTGGTGCTGTTGGGGTGCGGCCTCGATACGCCACGCATCGATGACGATGTCCTGTGTGGCGGAGACGAAGCCGGTGAACACGGCACAGACCGCCAGCAAGCCCAGATGCTCCGCGGGATGGGACAACGCCACCAGCCACAGCCCCACGACGATGGCGATCTGCATCAGCAAAATCCACGAGCGGCGATGACCCAGTTTCGACGTCAGCCACGGCACCTGGGTGCGGTCCACGACAGGCGCCCACAGGAACTTGAAGGCATAGGTGAGCGTGGCGAGGCTGAAGAAGGAGATTGTCTCAAGCGACAATCCCGCCTGGCGTAGCCATGCCGACAGGGTGTCGAAGATCAGAAGGTTGGGCAGGCCGGCGGCGAAGCCCAGGCCCAGCATGACCGCCGTGCGCCGGTCGAGATAGGCGGCGAGACCGGTTGGACGTGAAGGAGCGGAGGAATCAGTCATCTTTGGATATTCTCGAGAAGTGCCCGAATAGACCTGATTTCATTGAGCGCGTATAAGACACCACCTCCGCGTGGCGGCGGAAGGAAAGCCCCGCCACGACGGTGGTATGGAACACTGCCACGAACAAGAACAATATTTCTAACGCCAGGATTATCATGGAAACAGCATTCGACCCCATGAAGGCGCTCCTCAGCATCGGCAGCGAGCGCTGGAAGCTGCGCACCGCCATCGACCCGAATGCTTTGCGCTTTGCCATCCTTTCATACGCGGGCTGCGGGGAAGACCTAGCTTTGCGCAATATTTTCAAGCGCAAATTGCTAGGCGGCGAGCCCGGAACCTTCATCGATATCGGCTGTATGAGACCGGTTTTAGGTTCGAATACCTACGCGCTTTATTCCTATGGATGGCGGGGTCTGTGCGTCGACGCACGCGATTATTCCACTGAATATTCAAAATTCAGGCCAGAGGATAAGTTTGTCCAGGGCGCCGTAGGTTTCTCAGGGGAGATGTACTGGTACAAGCATTTAACCAACACCGGCATGAGCCGCGTTACGTCAACAAATGACTTTAATGATCCGGCGTTCGACCCGCAGCCGGAAGTCGTGAACGGCATATCGCTCGAAGATCTGATCCAAACGCATATGCAGGGCAAAAGCATCGATCTTTTGTCCCTAGACGTAGAGGGCACGGAATTACAGGTCCTGCAGTCCAACAATTGGGACGCCTGCCGGCCCAGGGTTGTGATCATGGAATGTCACGGATTTTCATTCAGTGGGCCGCCGCTGCCGACCGTCAAATTCCTGATGGAAAGAGACTACACGCTCTACCAGGTGATCGGCCCGAACGTGATCATGACGGCCAACGAAGCGCCGCCGGAATAGCGGCCGCTTGGCGGTGTCGAAGTCCACCGCACCGGAAGGTGCTCTACTCTTCCGGTTCGGTGCTGAACATCAGGGGGTAGCCTTTGGACTGGGCGAAGTCGACGGCGCGCGTCGCCTTCGATTCCGCCACATCCTTGGTGTAGACGGCGACCACGCACGCGCCCAGGCGATGCGCCGTCATCATGATGTTGTGGGCCTGGTCTTCGCCGACATTGAATTCGGCCTTGAGCACGACCACGACAAACTCGCGCGGCGTGTAATCGTCGTTGAGAAGAATGACCTTATGCAGCCGGGGCCGTTCGACCTTCGGCTTGATCTTCGCATCCGGGGCTTTGACGATCTCGGGCATATGGACCTTCTCCTGTCAGGGCAGAAGGGATGTCGCGACGTGGCGGACATAGCGCGGCGGCCACGATAACTCTGTCGTCATCCCGGACCAGCGCAGCGCATTCCGGGGTGACGGCAGAGGAAAATTACTCCGCCGCAGCCGCCTTCGCCATACGTTTGCGCATATTCACGTCCAGGTACCGCTTGCGCAGACGGATCGCCTTGGGCGTGACTTCCACCAGCTCATCGTCCTGGATGTAGGCAATGGCGTCTTCCAACGTGATCTGGCGCGGCGGCGGCAGGAACTGCTTGTCGTCCTTCATCGTCGTGCGGAAGTTGGTGAGCTGCTTGGCCTTGGTGGGGTTAACCTCCAGGTCGTTCTCACGCGTATGTTCGCCAACAATCATGCCGGCATAAATCTTGTCGCCCGGCGCCACGAACTGCGGGCCGCGATCAATGAGGTTGAACAAGCCGTATTGATTGGCTTCGCCGGGATCGGTGGCAATGAGCACGCCTTCACGGCGCGACGCGATGCCGCCCTTGAAGGGCGCGTAGCTATGGAACAGGCGGTTCATGACGCCGGTCCCGCGCGTATCGGTGAGGAACTCGCCGTGATAGCCGATCATGCCGCGCGACGGTGCGTGGAAGATCAGGCGCGTCTTGCCGCCGCCGGCGGGCTTCAGTTCCTGCAGCTCGGCTTTGCGTACCGACATCTTCTCGACAACGATGCCGGAGTACTGCTCGTCCACGTCGATGACAACTTCTTCAATCGGCTCCAGCCTCTTACCGCTCTCGTCGGTCTGGAACAGAACACGCGGACGGGAGATGGACAGCTCAAACCCTTCGCGGCGCAGGTTCTCGATCAACACGCCGAGCTGCAATTCGCCGCGGCCCGCGACTTCATAGGCGTCCTTGTCGTCGGACTCGGAGACCTTGATCGCCACATTGCCTTCGGCTTCGCGCATCAGGCGCGCGCCGATCACGCGGGTGGTGAGCTTGTCGCCGTCCAGGCCGGCGAAGGGCGAGTCGTTGACCGAGAAGGTCATGGCGAGGGTCGGCGGATCGATCGGGCGGGCCTTGATCGCTTCGGTCACTTCCGGTGCGCAGAAGGTGTCGGCCACGTTGGCGGTGGTCATCCCGGCCAGCGCGATGATGTCGCCCGCTTCGGCGGACTCGACCGGCACGCGCTCAAGACCACGGAATGACAGCAGCTTGGTCGCACGGCCGGTTTCCAGAACCTTGCCGTCGCGCGACAGTACCTTGAGCGGCATGTTGACCTTGGCGACGCCGGTCTGGATGCGGCCCGTGAGGATGCGGCCGAGATAAGGATCGGATTCAAGCGTGGTCGCCAGCATGGTGAAGGGCGCGTCGAGATCATGCGCCGGGGCCGGCACGTGTTCGATGATCAGATCGAACAGGGGCGAGAGATCCTTGCGCTCGTCCTTTTCCATGTCACGCACGGCCCAGCCGTCGCGCCCGACCGCGAATAAGGTCGGGAAATCCAACTGCGCGTCGTTGGCGCCCAGCGCGCTGAACATATCGAAGATTTCCGTGTGCACATCATCGGGGCGCGCATCGCTACGGTCGATTTTGTTGACGATGACCATGGGGCGCATGCCGAGGCCCAGCGCCTTCGACAGCACGAACTTGGTTTGGGGCAGCGGGCCTTCCGCCGCGTCCACCAGCAGCACGACACCGTCGACCATGGACAGGATGCGCTCCACCTCGCCGCCGAAATCGGCGTGGCCCGGGGTGTCGACGATGTTGACCTTCACGCCTTTCCAATCCACCGAGGTGCACTTGGCAAGAATGGTGATGCCGCGCTCCCGCTCCAGATCGTTGGAGTCCATGGCGCGTTCCTGCATGCGGGCATTGGCGCGCACGGTGCCGCTTTGCTTGAGCATGGCGTCGACGAGCGTGGTCTTGCCGTGGTCGACGTGAGCGATGATGGCGATGTTGCGCAAATCCATAGGGACATCCGCCCGGCCAAAGGCCCGGCACTCCATTCTGACAGCTGATCCGAATCAAAACCGGGCGACGTCACAGGCGCGCCCGGCAAGCACAGCCGGGGGCAACCGCCGCCTCCCAGCAAGCGCGGGTTCTATATAGTGAAGCGCCCGGAAATTCAAGCTGCAGCGCAGCGCGAAGGCAAAAGTTTCAGTTAAATGAAGGATTTGGCCAAGATTCGGCAAGAGCCTCAGAGGCTTCCGGCCTAGAGCCCCTTGCCTTCCAGCAGTTCCCGCAGGCTGATCTCGGGCCGGGCGCCCATGTGGCTGATGACCTCGGCCGCCGCCAAGGCACCGATCTTGGCGCAGGAGGTCGTGTCGCGGCCATGGGTGTAGCCGTACAGGAATCCGGCGGCGAACAGGTCGCCGGCACCGGTGGTGTCCACAACACGCGTAATCGGCGCGGCCGGAACCTCGGTGATGGTTTCGCCGTCCACCACCACGGCACCCTTGGCGCCGCGGGTGACACAGGTAAGCACCATGGCGCCGCGCAGGGCCGCCACCATCATGTTGAAGTCGGTTTCGCCGGTGAGGCGACGGATTTCCTCTTCATTGCCGAACAGAATGTCCACGCCGCCGCGGATGAAATGGATGAGATCGGCGCCATGGCGCTCCACCACAAACGGGTCCGACAGCGACAAGGCCACATGACGCCCGGCGGCGTGAGCCGCCGCCGACGCCTTGCGGATGGCGGCTTTGGCCTTGGGGGTATCCCATTGATAACCCTCTATATAAACTACCCGCGCGCCGCCGATGACCTTGGGGTCGATGTCGTCTTCCGACAGTTCCGTCGACGCGCCCAGATAGGTGTTCATGGTGCGCTGGGCGTCCGGTGTCACCAGAATCATCGACAGCGCCGTCGGCAGGGTGACGCCGTTGCTGCCGCCGTGGAAATCCACGCCGGAGGCTCCCAATTCGTGACTGAACAGCTTCCCCAGCTTGTCCTTGCCGACCTTGCCGATGAAGGCGGGCTTGCCGCCCAAGGACGCCACGCCGACCATGGTATTGGCGGCCGAGCCGCCCGAGACTTCCACCGTCCGGCCCATACGGTCGTAGATGGCCTCTGATTGTTCAGCGGTGATGAGGGCCATCGTGCCCTTCACCATGCTGTTGGCTTCCAGGAAGTCATCGGTGGTGTTGCCGAGGATATCGACGATGGCGCTGCCGATGCCGACAACGTCATAACGGACTTCAGTCATGGGATTTCACAAACTCGAACGGTGGGAAAAAACGGGTGTGTGCGCAGTATAGCCGTGCAATCGGCGGCCACAAGTAAACCACTACGTGTAAGGAATACTCGAAAAATTAACCGGGAACGCCTATTCTCGCCACTTCTGAGCATTCGGGGACGAGGGATTTCGCGTGGCCGACACAGGCGACAGCGACTACGCACCGCCGGGAGCGGATGTGGAGGTGGCGCAATATGCCCGCGCCGCGCGCCGTGGCCGTCCGCCCGCCAAGGCTTTTGTGTCCAAACCATTTTCGGCACGCTCACTTATGGCCGAGAAGGCCAAGTCGCCGCCGGGGGCCTTACTGGAACGCTTGCATGGCAAGGGGCCGTTAGTGAAATGGCCGGCCGAAAAACCCAGCCGCGCGGCTTCATACCGCCCGCCGGCCATGCCAGCGCCACAACCGACCATCGCCATGCAAGCCGCACCGGCGTCCACGGGGGAAAACATGTCCGAGCGTTTCATTGCCGAGCGTCTGCTGTCCGACCGCGGGACATCCAATTTCAATCCGCAGATTCCCCGGCGCATCCCGGACATTCCCAGCCCCACTTCCGTCAAGGCGAGCGAGGCCGATACCGATGGCCGCCGCCTGCTGGTGGGCAAGCAGGTGGTGCTGTCAGGCGAGATCGGCGGCTGTGAGCGCTTGGTGGTGGAAGGCAAGGTGGACGTGACCTTGAAGGACGTGAAGACCCTCGAGGTTGGCGCACAGGGCGTGTTCAAGGGCACAGCCGAAGTGGAAGCCGCCATGATCGCCGGCACTTTCGAAGGCACGCTGCGGGTCAGCGGCCATCTGGATGTGGGGCCGGGCGCGGTGGTCAAAGGCACCGTCAGCTACGGTACCATTGCTGTCGCCAGCGGCGGCAAGCTGCTGGGCACCATCGAAAGTGTGGAAGCCCCTGCTTCTTAAGCCGCGTTTTAAGTCGGGCCATCTCATGCCGCCCGAACGTCTCCGCCGCTTAAATATCTCGTGGGAGATATTTAGGGCGCGTTCCGGTGAAATCGAAACACTTCATGTCATCCCGGCCAAGCGAGACAAAACGTCCGGCCGCGAGGCCGGACACTTAAAAAGTGTCGAGCGCGCGCCCGGGATCCAGGGCTTGGGCGTGACGCAGAGTGCCATGGCACTCGTGTTTCTTGGCAGCTTACGCCGTGTTCTCGCTCTGGATCCCCGCTTTCGCGGGGATGACAATTGAGCGTGTTGTTTCAACGCAGATGAAACTGGCTATAGGCCCCCGATAAGAAAACAGACCCTATCTGCGCGCGATTCTGGCGGAAGAGCCGCGGCGTGATGACGGCGCAGATGATTTAGCGGCGCGCGGTTTTGTTTTCTTCGGCTTCGCCTTGGCGGCCGACGGCTTGGTGCCGGGCGCCGGCGTCTTATCTTTATAGCCGCACACATCGGCGACAATGCAGCGCCAGCATTCCGGCAAACGCGCCTTGCAGATATAACGTCCGTGCAGGATCAGCCAGTGATGCGCATGCCGTTTGAATTCCGGCGGCGTCACCTTCTCCAGTTTTAGCTCCACTGCCAGCGGGTCCTTGCCCGGCGCGAGGCCGGTACGATTACCGACGCGGAAGATGTGCGTGTCCACGGCGATGGTGGATTCACCGAACGCGACATTCATCACGACGTTGGCGGTCTTACGACCGACGCCCGGGAGCGCTTGCAGCGCATCGCGATCGCGGGGCACCTGGCTGTTGTGTTCGGCAATCAACAGCTTCGACAGCGCGATGACATTCTTGGCCTTGGTGTTGAACAGGCCGATGGTCTTGATGAAGGTCTTGAGGCCCGCTTCACCCAACGCCACCATCTTCTCGGGCGTATCCACCTTGGCGAACAGCGGCCCCGTCGCTTTATTGACGCCCACATCGGTCGCTTGTGCCGAGAGCACGACCGCCACCAACAACGTATAGGGATTGACGTATTTGAGTTCCGTCTCCGGACGAGGCTCAGCTTCCTGCAAGCGCCGGTAGAACGTTTCGATCTTGTCCGGCTTCATGGTGCTCACAGTCCTAGAACGTCGCGCATGGAATAGAGGCCGGGTCCGCGCCCCTTGGTCCATAACGCCGCGCGCACGGCGCCGCGGGCGAAGATGGACCGCGAGGATGCTTTATGACTGATCTCGATGCGTTCGCCGTCGGCCGCGAACATCACCGTGTGATCGCCCACCACATCGCCGCCGCGCAATGTGGCGAAACCGATCTCGCCCACCGGGCGCGCGCCGGTCTGGCCGTCGCGGGTGCGCCGCGCCACATCGCCCAGCTTCACGCCGCGCCCTTTGGCAGCGGCCTCGCCCAGGCCCAGGGCGGTGCCCGACGGCGCATCGACCTTGTGCCGGTGATGCATTTCCAGGATGTCGATGTCATAGTCGGGGCCCAGCGTTGCCGCGAGCTTCTCCGTCAGCGCGAACAGCACGTTTACGCCCACGCTCATATTAGGCGCATGGACGATGGGTGCGGTCTTCGCCGCGTCGCGGAGCGCCGCAAGGCCATCGGCATTCACGCCGGTGGTGCCCACAACCAGGCCCTTCTTGTATTCACCGGCCAACGCCGCGTGACGGGCGGTGGCGGCCGCGCTGGTGAAATCGATCACCGCATCCACGGCCGCAAACAGCTTGGCGGTGTCATTGCCCACTGTGATGCCGATGGGCTTCGCGCCCACCAGCACGCCCAGGTCTTGACCAATGGCAGGGCTGATTTGCTCCGTCCCGCCCGCCAAGGTGCAGCCGGGCGTATTCATGACCTGTTGAATGAGCGCGCGGCCCATGCGTCCGGCGCAGCCGACGATGCCGATTTTCATGAAGCGATTCCCCTGACTTCAGCGCACGCATCATGTTGTGAATATCGCAACATGCAGACCATGTCATGCCGGACTTGCGCGCGAAGGCGCGCATTTCAATAACGGCTGGCCTTCGGCCAGCGGCCGGCATCCGTCCAACTTCCACGCGGTCGGGAGCGTATGGCACGATGGACCCCGGCGCCAGGCCGGGGTGACGGAATGCGGGTGTGGCGGGCGCGTGAAATTACCGCGCCAGTTCCTCGATGAATTCTTTGACCTTGTCGAAGAAGCTGGTGCTTTCGGGGCTATAGGTACGCTGATCGCTTCCCGCCTCGAATTCCTTGAGCAGTTTCTTCTGCTTGTCCGTGAGGTTCACGGGCACCTCGACGGCGGCTTCCAGGAACATGTCGCCGCGTGCGGTGGAGCGCAGCACGCTCATACCCTTGCCCTTCATGCGGAAGCGATGGCCGTGCTGGCATCCCTTGGGAATGACAACCTTGACCTTGCTGCCGTCAATGGACGGCATCTCCACTTCGCCGCCCAGGGCGGCGGTGGTCATGGGAATGGGCATGCGCATGAACAGGTTGGCGCCGTCGCGCTGGAACATGCGATGGGGTGCCACGGCGAGGAAGATATAAAGATCCCCCGCGGCCGCGCCGGGGCCGCCCGCTTCGCCTTCGCCAGCGAGACGGATGCGCGTGCCTTCCTCGACGCCGGGCGGAATGGTGACCTCGAGTGATTTTTCCTTGCGGGTCTTGCCGGTGCCGCGACAGGACGGACACGGATCGGAGATCACTTG
>Ga0068855_100001716_pt1 | contig 27389 bp, 26 predicted proteins | sample KBSCornC52_FD_66592 | JGI IMG/M metagenome (GOLD analysis project Ga0068855, IMG submission 66592) | Corn rhizosphere microbial communities from Kellogg Biological Station, Michigan, USA - KBS Corn C5-2 | ecosystem: Host-associated > Plants > Roots > Rhizosphere > Soil ... | reverse complement strand
TACAGCTCCGAGCACATCACCGCGCACGTCTCGCTGAAGATGTGTGGATCGGTGAAGAACTTCACCGTCTCGTCGCGGAACGCTTCATTGGCTTGAGTCAGGCGCTGGAGCAGCTCGTCGCCGCAGAAGAACACCATCTGCTGCATGAACAGCTGCTCCCACTCTGCGCGGAAGGCGGGGAAGCGGTCGACCAACACCTTGTACGAGACGCTATTTTCTTGGCTCGCGGTCTTGGCCACGCGCAAGGTGACCTTGGCCATTTGCTCGACGCGCGAGGGCAGGTGCTGGTTCACGAAATCGGCGATCACCGCGGTGTAAATCGTCATCACGCGGTTCAGCTCCGGCGAGCGCCGCGAGAGGAACCCGACCTGCAAGTCGCGCTCGATTTTGGCCAGCATTTGCAGGGTGGATTCGCGAATTTCCGGGCTCACGTACTCGAAGCCCTCGAGCTCCGCGCGCAGGCGATTCTTGTAACGCGTGAGCACGTAATACACGCCCTGCTCGGCGTGATGGATCACCTTGTCTTTGTCGCCCTTGGAGCGCTCGTGGAGCTCGCTCTCGAAAAACAACTTGGCGATGCGCCGACCGATCGGCTTCAAAATCCGGGTCGAGTATTGCGACTGCGCCGAGAACACGCGCAGGAGTAAGCTCGTAAACGCCTTCAGCTGCTCCTGCTCGCGCTGCTCGGGCGACTTTTGTTGCGCGAGCTCGATGCTGGCCGCCGCCTGCATCGCTTTCAGCTGCAGAACCACCTGCGCGGTGATGGCGTCGAGCTCGGGGCTGGTCTCGAGCTCGCCTTTATAATGCACGATTCGCGCTTGAACCTGCTCGTTCAATAAGCCGAGCGCCTGAATGGTCAGGTTCTCTTTCTGACCCGCCGACATGGGTTTGGGCGGCGGCAAGGGTGGGCGCGCGGCCGCACCGGCGGTCGAACTCTGGGCGGGTGGCGGACGGCGCGGGGGTGGGGCCGGGGGCGATGGCTTCGGTGGCGACGCGTCGTCTGTCACAATCAGTGACGATACCCCTGACTCCGCGTGGTGTATACCCTGTGATCGGGAGACTCTTTGCAATGCATAGCCGAAGCACACCACGCATCACCGCTACTTTCGCTCGGCGCGCTTCACGTCAGCGCCATTTCGGCCGCGTGGGCTGCGCGCTCGGGCTGTGCTTGGCGGCGCTCAGCGGCTGCGCGCGCGGGCCAAACCTGAGCGCCGATGGGCTGCCGCTGCGCAAGGTGGTCGTGTACCGCAATGGGGTCGGCTACTTCGAGCGCGCGGGTGAGGTCGACAGCGACGCGGTGCAATTTCACATGCGTCAACGCATGGTCGGTGATTTTTTGGCCACGCTCGCCATCGTCGAGCGCGGAGGCAGCTCGGTCCACGCGGCATCGTTTCCTTTGGACGTCTCCGGCGACGACCCGAGCGCGCCCGACCCGCAGTTCATGCGCATGCTCGACGCTTGGGAGCACCCAGACAAACTTCCCGATTCGCGCACCGTTGGGCGCAACAAACTGCGCGATGTGATCTTGCGGCTCGACGGCAAAAAGCACGATCTGGCCGTCGGTTACGTTGCGGCCACGCCGGTTTGGCGCCCGTCGTATCGCATCGTCGTGCAAGACGGTGGCGCCGATCTGCAAGCGTGGGGCATCGTCGAGAACGTCTCGGGCGAGGATTGGACCGACGTCGAGCTGTCGCTGGTGGCCGGCGCGCCGCTCGCGTTCGAGTCCACGCTCGGCGATCCGGTCACGCCGCCACGGCCGGTCGTGACCGATTCCGGCGAAGTCATTGCTGCCGTGCCCGAGGGCGTGACTTCGCTCAACGAGCGTGAGGGCGGCGCGCTCAATCGCGTGGGTCCGCCGGGCGAAGCGCCCGCTCCGCCGCCCCCACCGCCGATGGCGGAACCGGCGCCCGCCGAAGCGCCCGCGCCTTACCCGGGGACGCGCGGAGGCGGCGTGGGCAGCGGCAGTTACGGCCCGGGCCAGCCCAAACCGATGCGCGCCATGCGCAAAAAAGAGGCCCTGAAAGACGCGCTCGAAGAGAACGCGCCGAGCGCAACTTCCGCCGCAGGCAGTGGCGACGACCGAGCCGACGGGCGCCGCGTCGCGCTCGATGAGCTCACGCACTCCGGAATCAGTGCGCCGCGGCGCATGAGCGCGCTGGCCGCCGTGGCCGTCGACTCCGGCGCGACCCGCTATCGCATCCCGGTCCGGCTCACGATCCCCGACGCGAGCGCAACGATGGTGCTCTTGATCAACCAGCGGGTGCCCGGCGAAGCCGTCTTTCTGTTCGCGCCCGACGGTGGCGTGCCCGATTCGTCGGCGCATCCGTTCCGCGTGGCTCGCTTCACCAACGCCACGAGCGGCCTGCTCGAACGCGGGCCGATCGCGGTCTTCGAAAAAGGCGCGTTCCTGGGCCAAGGCATGCTCGATCCGCTGCCGCCCAAAGCCACTGCCACGGTGCCGTTTGCGCTCGAGCGGAGCCTCGCGGTGGAAACCGAGCGCCGGAACCTCGAGCTCGGGTCGCGCATTTTCAAGATCGAAGCCAGCGAGTTGTCGGTCGAGCGCGACAGCGTGACGCGCACCATTTACCGGATCAAAAATGGCGGCGACACTAGCGCCAAGCTGCTCGTGCGCCATCCACGGCTCGGCGCCGCGCGCTTGTACAAGCCGCCGGCGGGCACCGAAGATAATCTCGGTTCCGGCAATGCGCTCGTGCCGATCTCGGTGCAAGCGGCCGCGCGCGCCGAGCTCACGGTCGAAGAGCGTCAGCCGAGCGTGCAAACCGCCGATTGGCTGTCACCGCTCGCCGACGACGCGGTCCGCGCCTACATCGCCGATGCGCGCGCCGACCACGGCGTGGCCGCGGCGCTCAGCGCGGCCTGGGCGCAGCGCAACGCGCTCAAGCAAGTCGTCGATATGCGCGGAGAGCTCACGCGCACGCAAGCCGAGCTCGAAAAGTCCGCGCGCGAGACGCGGCTCAGCTTGGAGGCGATCGAGAAAAACAAGCAAGCCGGCGATCTGCGCGCCAAGCTCACCACGCGCCTCGGCGAAGTGACCGGCAAACTCGACGCCATCACCAAGAAGCTCGTCGAGGTGAACATGCGCGCGTCCGAGCTCGAGGTGCGTTTCCGGGACGGCATCCGCGAAATCCGGCTGAGCGCGCCGCTGCCGCCCAAAGACTGAGCAAATCGCCGCCAATCCCGCGGGGTTGCCGAGCCGCGCGGTTGACAACCCCGGGCGCCTGCGCCACAAAACGGCGTTCAATGATCGAGCCCGCTGAAGTCGAACGCTTGCTGCGCACGCGCTTCGCCGACGCAGAGCTCGAGCTCGTCGATCTGACCGGCACTCGCGATCACTACCAAGCGCGCATCGTCTCGAGCGCGTTCGTCGGTAAGAGCCTGATCGAGCAACATCAACTCGTATACGGCGCGCTCGGCACCGCCATGAACGGCGCCATTCACGCGCTGGCATTGAACACCTATACGCCCGAAGCTTGGGCCAAACTCCGCGGAGGAAATCATGGATGACGCGCTACGCGAACGCATCAAGAGCACGATCGAAAGCCACAAGGTCGTGCTCTTCATGAAGGGCAACAAAAACTTTCCGCAATGCGGCTTCTCGGCGCAGGTCATCGGCCTGCTCAAGCAAAATGGCGCCGAGTTTCGCGACGTGAACATCCTCGCCGACGCCGAGCTCCGCGCGGGCTTGAAGGAATATTCGAACTGGCCCACGTTCCCGCAGCTGTACGTGGACGGAAAGCTGGTCGGCGGCTGCGACATCGTGACCAGCTTGAACGAGAGCGGTGAGCTCAAAGCGGTGCTCGGGCTCGCGAGCTGACGGTTTCGAGTTTCTTTTGATGGTCACGCGGAACGCCGCGCCGCGGCACAGCCTTCGGCGTCGCGTTCCGCTACCGAGCATTTCTCGGCTCGCTGCGCCCGGCTAATCGGAATTCGCGAGCTGTAAGCTGCGCGCAATGCCCACGCTGGCGCGCAGCGCGCGATCCGCATCGCGAAACGGGAAGGTGAGCCTGAACCCGTGCTCGGGGCGACCCGCCACCGTGCCGAGCTCGCGCCCGACCAGCGTTGCGGCGGTCCCGCGGTCGATCCGCGCGGCGGCCGTACTGATCGCGTCGAAGGCGTGCCCGCGCTCGGGCGGCCCGGCGCTTTCGCCGAACACACTCGGTTTCAGCGCCGGCACGTCCGTGAAGCTTGCCATGAAGTACACGAGCGAAGCTGCCGCGGCGCCGGGCGTCTTGCCCAAAAACCAAGAACCGATGTGATGGGACGAAGAGCTCGCGCAGCGCGCGAACAGCGCGCCGTCCGTCGCACCGAGCTCCTCCGCCAAGGCCTCTGCCAACTTCAGGTAGTCGAAGCGTTGCTCTTCGCTGAAGTAGGGCAGCACGTACGGCCCCGAGAACACCAAGTCGAGCCCGCTGATTCGACCCTCGCCGAGCGGAGGGCTCGCGCTGACGCTGACCTCGGCGTCGAACCGCTGCAGCGCCGTCAGATGCGTCGCGGGCGCCCAAGTCAAAGTGCCAGTTTGCGCGCCCACGCCCCGAGAAATGAACTTCGATAAGCCGGGCGCGTTCGTCAGATCCACGGTGGCGCCGCGCCGGAGCAGCGTCAGCTCGACGACCCAGCCTTCGCTGTCGGCAGGGCCGATGCTCGCGCCTTGCGCCACGCGCGCTCGGGTGTGTTCGCAGGCCGTGCTCGCCAGCCGCGAGCGCTCGCGATCGGGATCGAGCCGCGCGCTGGCCGGCGCCGCCGCGCTGGCGCTCGCGCCCCAGGCGGGCAGGGGTTCCGCGCGCGGCGCCAAATAGTGATAAGCAGCGGCGACCGCGCCGGCAGTCAATGCCGCAAACGCGATCGGTGGCAGCGCCGAGTACCAACGTAAGCCGAGCGCCCGGCGCGCGGCGATCTCGGGTGCCGGTGCAACGGGTAGCCGCTGAGCCGGCACTGCGGCACCAGCCGTGAGCAATTGAGCGATCTGACGAACGCGGCGCTCCCGCAGATCCTCGGGCAAGCTGTCCCATTGCGCCAAAGTGCCACGCAATTCGGCGCGCGTTTCGCCGGCCACGCCGCGCAGCACCAGAAAATCGCCCTCGATCCGCAGCGCGGCGCGCACGCCGCTGTGCGCGAGCTCTCGCGCCACCAGCGCCTGGATTTGGACGGCGAGCTCTGCTCCCGTTTGCTCACCCGACACGGCCTCACGATACTCCGAATCGCGCGGAGGATCCACGCACTGGCGCCGCCGACGGCGCGCCCGAGCTGCGCTGGACTCTGGTACGCTCGAAAGATGGCGCGGCCCCTGGTTCTAGTCAGCAACGACGACGGCTACCGAGCAAGAGGCATTCACGCCATGTCACTTGCGCTGAGCCAATTTGCAGAGGTCGTGGTGTGCGCGCCCGAAATCGAGCAGAGCGCGACCAGCCACGCGCTCAGCGTTCACCGTGCGCTGCGCCTGTACGAGCCTGCACCCGGCGTCTTTTCGATCGACGGCACCCCGGCTGACTGCGTCTACGTCGCGTTGCACGGCCGGACCCGCATCTTGCCACGCTGGCCGGATTTGGTGGTCTCGGGCGTCAATCACGGCGTCAATCTAGGCGACGACGTATTCTACAGCGGGACCGTCGCCGCTGCGCGCGAAGCCGCCTTGAAGGGGATCCCGGCTCTCGCGGTCTCCACGCCGCTCGACGCGAGCATGGAGGCTGCCGCCGATCTGGCCTGCAAGGTCACGCAGTCGCTCTTACTGCGTCCGATCAACACGCCGCTCTTGCTCAACCTGAACGTGCCCAATGGCTATACCGGCGTGCGCGCCACGCGGCTCGGCCGCCGCATTTACCGCGACGAAGTCGACTTTCGGCGCGATCCGCGCGGACGCGAATACCTCTGGCTCGGTGGGCCAACCGTGGAGCATCCCGGCCTGCCTGGCTCTGATACCGAGGCCTTCGACGCCAACGTGGCCAGCTTGACGCCGCTTTCGCTCGATCTGTGGGCTCGCGAGTCCGAAGAGCTCGTGGGTCGGATTTTGACCGACCTCGGTTGAATGGATCGTTACTTTCGGGATGCGGCCTACACCCAACGCAGTTGGGGTGATCGAGAAGCCAACGCACCGCGAGCAGATCGCGGCAAAGGACCTTGAACTGCTCGGCCTTCAGGCCTCGAAGATCGGGAAATTCAAGGTCCGTTCAATTGGGAAGCGGTGTAGCATGCCGGCCATGGCCGTCAGAAAGGGCAGCTTCGCCAAACCGAACAAGCCGGTGCCGGCCCGGTCCCAGCCGACCCCGCGCGGCGTGGAGCTGAAGAAGGTTTCCGACGCGGCGCCGAGCGCGGCAGCGCGAACCGCGGCCGCGCCCGAATTCGACGCGCTCGACTACGTCCGTCACCTGGTGCGTGACGTGCCGGATTTTCCGCAGCGCGGTGTGTTGTTTCGCGACATCACGCCGCTCTTGGCCGATCCGCGCGGCTTTCACATCGTGCTCGATACGATCGCGCACCGCTTCGTCGGTGAGCAGGTCGATGCCGTCGTAGGCGTCGAGTCTCGCGGCTTCATTTTCGGCGGCGCGCTGGCGGCGCGGCTGAACACGAGCTTCGTGCCCGTGCGTCGGCCCGGCAAGTTGCCGCATCGGACGGACAAGGTCAGCTACTCGCTCGAGTACGGCGAAAGCGAGCTCGAGATGCACCGCGACGCGCTGCGCGAGGGCGCTCACGTGCTCGTAGTCGACGATCTGCTCGCCACGGGCAGCACGGCCGCCGCTGCCGGAGAGCTCGTCGACCGACAAGGTGCATTCGTGATCGCGTATGCGTTCGTGATCGAGCTCGGTTCACTGGGCGGTCGCGAGCGGCTCGCACCAACTCCCTGTTTGTCGATCGTCCGCTACGACTGACGTCGAATGCGGCTGACTGCGACGCGCGCTCGATCGACGGCGACAGGTTGATCACCGACGACGTTCGATTGACAAGTTAGCCTCGAGCCGGGCCCGCGTCAGGAGACGCGGCTCGGAAAGGCGATCACCTCGCTCAATTCGCGCGCGCCCGTCGCCAACAGCACCAGCCGGTCGAAACCCACGGCGTTGCCGCCGGAGGGCGGCATACCGCTCTCGAGCGCGCTCAGAAAGCGCTCGTCGATCGGGTAAACCGGGCGTTGGTCGGCGCGGCGTCGGGTTTGTTCTTGTTCGAAGCGCAGCCGTTGCTCGCGCGGATCGGTGAGCTCGCCAAAGCCGTTACAGAGCTCGACGCCGCCGACGTACAGCTCGAAGCGCTCGGCCACGCTCGGATCGGACGGATGGAGCCGGGCGAGGGCCGCCTGATTGGCCGGATATTGCCAAAGGAACAGCGGAGTCGCTGCGCGCGCCAGTCCCGGTTCGACCTTGGAAACCATGATTTCGAAGTAGCGCGCCTCGTCGCTGTGAGAAAGGTCGACTGCGTCCGCGATGCCGGCGTGCTCGCGGAATGCATCGCGGACCGTGACGCGCGGAAACGGCACCTCCAACTCGAATTGCCGGCCATCGGCGCCGAATAGCCGCGCTTGCCCCGAGACGCGCAGCGCCACCTCGCGCACCACGCGCTCAGTATCCGCGAGCACCTCTTCCAGCCCGGCGAAGGCACGGTACCACTCGAGCATCGTGAACTCGGGTTCGTGCAGCGTGCCGAGCTCCTCCTGGCGGCTCACGCGCGCAAGCTGGAAGATGCGCGGCAGGCCCGCGACAAGCAAGCGCTTCATGTGCAGCTCGGGCGAGGTGATGAGATAGCCGCCAGCCGCGCTCAGCGCGTCCAAATGCAAATCGACCCCGGGTGCAGGCACGCGTAAGGGCGTTTCCACTTCCAGGAAATGTTCGCGCGCGAAGTAGGCGCGCACTGCGCAGAGCGCGCGATCGCGAGCGGCCAAATGTTTGGCCACCCCGTGCCAGGCGAAGCGAGCGACGTCGCCATCGCCTCGCGGTTCGCTGCCCGAGCTCTGCGACACGAGCTCGGCGTCGACCAGCCGTGCGTTCTCGAGCCGCCCCTCGAGCAGCACGAGCTCACCGACCGACAGCTCGGGCTCGGCCCGAAAGTGCACCCGCAGCGCTGCTAGCGCATCGGCGATCTGGCACTCGCCGGGAGCGACGACGCTGACTCGGCCAGCGACCCGCAGCCGCCCTTCGAACGTCCGCCCCGGCAGGTCACTGGGCGCGAAGTTCGTCATCGAGTCAGCCGCCGTGGAACGCACGCAGCGCAAATGCGGCGATTTCCGAGCCCATCCACGGCGCCATCAGCGCTAGCACCACGGCCACGACCACGAGCCGCGGCAGGTGCGACAGGGTCGCATCTTGCACTTGCGTTGCCGCTTGCAGCACGGCCACGAGCAGGCCGACCAGCGCGGCGATCGCCACCACCGGTAAAGACACCGCGACCGCCAGAAGCAGCGCTTCTTGTCCGAGGGCAGCCAATGCTGACCCCGACGGCACGCTCAGATGCCTCCGCTGCTCATGCCGGCAGTGCTCGCGTCCGCGCCGTCGGTACCGCCGGCAGCGGAGCCGCCCGTGCCGGCCAGACCGGTCGTGCCGCCGAGGTCAGAGCCACCCGCCGAGCCGCCGGTCCCCGCCGTGGCGCTGCCGCCCGAGCCGCCGCTGGCGGTGTTGCCGGACCGGAGGCAGCGCGAGTCGTGCACGATACTCGGGTTGGGATCGCAGCAGCGACCGAAGTCGTTGTCGTTGAACTTCGTGCACACGAGCGGAGCGGTGCAATCGTCGTTGTTGACGGTGACGTCGTCGCCGCAGCGTTCACCTTCGGCCTGGTTCGAACAACCGGGGACCGCGCTGAACAGAAACAGCGCGGGGGCGAGCGCGACCAAAGCCACGATACGACGAGAGGTGAAAAGACGCATGCTGCGGGGCTTCCTACCAGGGCTTTTGGCGGCTGTCACGCGAGCGACGAGGCGCGCGCTCACTCGCGGCGCTTGTCTTTGGCTTCGACCGCAGCGGCAAACAGCCGCAGATAGGAAAGCGCGCTCAAAATCGAGAAAACGAGCGAAATGTAGACCAACGCGCGTCCGACGTAGACCAGGTCGACCAGGCCGAGGTCGAGCGGCCCCAGGGTCAGCCGATACGGGTAACCGAGCATCAAGCACAAGATCCCGACCATTTGCAGGGCGGTCTTGCTCTTGCCGTCGTCGCCCGCCGCGATCACCACGCCTTCGCTGCTGGCGATGCTACGCAGACTGGTGACCGAGATCTCACGGGCCAAGAGCAGCACGACCGCCCATTCCGGAATGCGGCCCATCGGCACCATGTACACCAGCACGGCCATGACCAAGAGCTTGTCGGCCAGCGGATCCAGGAATTTGCCGAGCACGCTGACGACGTTCATTCGCCGCGCCAAATAGCCGTCGAGCAGATCGGTGATCGCCGCGGCTGAGTAGACGAGCGCCGCCCACACGCAATCTTTGGGCGAGCCCCGACCGAGCAGCATGATCACCAGCGGGATCACGGCTACGCGCGCCATGGTCAGCAAATTCGGGACGTTGAAGGCATCTTCCCGCAATGAGCGCCGGCGGCGTTTGCGCTCGCTCAGCGGGAGGCGGTTCGATCGTCTTGGGAGAATGCCAGCGCGCGCCATATCAACCGAGATCGACTAGCACCGAACCGAGGCCGGAGAAGACCACGAATCCGGGGGTTTTTAGTGGTGCGGCTTCGAGCTCGAGCGGGTGACCGAGCAAACGCCCGATCCAACCCACGACGTCGTCCGCGCGCACCGCGAGCTTTTGATTTTCCGCTATTTCGAGCACACGCGGGGGTTTGCGGCTCTCGATCAACACGGTGCCGCGGCCGGTGACTTGCACCATGGATATCGGTTCGCCGCCGCCGGTGGGCAGCCGACCATTTTCGTGCCGCGCGCTGCCCGCGAAGGCGACGAGACAGGTCTCGCGCACGTACACGAAGGTGTCGCTCAGCTCGAGCGCGGAGAGCTCGCGATCATGCGCCGCGCCGACCAAGATTTGGCCCGCGCCGCTCACCAGCACCCAAGGCGAGCCCGGGCCGCCGAGTGGCTCGGGCAGCTCGCGGCCGCGCATGCGCCGTTGCAGCGGCGCGTGCTTGAACGCCGGCCCTTGCGCGAGCAAGCCGCGCACGGCGTCGCTGCGCACCGCCCAACTTTCGGCGACCGAGATCAGCGCCGAGCGGCGCGACTCGGCGAACGCTGGCTGCTCGCTGCTCACGGTTTGTGGACGCACGGGTTGGGCGATCTCGGCGCTCGGGCCCGGCACGAGCGAGACGCGTGCGAGCTCGGCCGGCTCGGGGATCGCGGGCACGGCCGGACCGAGACGGCCGGGCAAGGCGGAACGGCGCGAGCGCGGCGCCGGCGGCACGGCCTCTTCACCGGGCTCGACGGCGCGCCAACGCCCGGAGCGCGACGCGGCACCGACCAGATCGGCATCGGCGTTGGCGCGAGAAAACCCGGGCTCGTCCGTCTCGAGCTCTTGCACGGCGTCGGCGGCGGCGGCGCGCACCTCGGCGCGTTCGGGCGCAGGCTCACTGTCGACCGCGGTGCGCGCGGCTTGCTCGTCGAGCAATTGCTGCATGCGCCGCACCATGTGCGGTTGGCCGGCGCGCTCGAACGCGGTGCGCGCCTTTTCGGGATCGCCGAGCCGCTCGTACACGAGGCCCAGGTAACCCCAAGCGCGCACGTGATCGGGCACGCGCGCGGTCACTTCCTCGAGCGCTTCACGGGCCAGCTGCGATTGGCCGGTTTTGAGAAAGCAAAGCGCGAGATTCACGCGCGGGCTCACCTCACCGGGACAGACCCGAATGATGTCCTCGTAGATTTCGATCGCACGCGGATAGAGCCCGAGCCGAAAGTAGACCACACCGAGCAGGCCCTGGCCCTCGATGTCTTGCGGTTGCACGCGCAGCGCAAGCTCGAGCTCCTCCTTCGCCTCGCTGATGCAGTTGTCCTGCAGCAGCTCGCTGCCGCGATACAGGTGAAAGAGAAAATCTTCGCCGTCGAAGTTGGACGAGGGCGGCGCTTCCGAGTCGTGCTGATTGCGGCGAATGGAAGAGGGCAACGGGGAGCTCGGAGTGAAGCTCGGCCGCCGCGGGGGCACGCTCGGCGCAAAGCTCGGCCGCCGTGAGGCGGACGAGCCGCGCTCGAAGCCTCCCGAATCGTCACCGAATTCCGCCATCCCGGTACCTTAGCGCGCGCTGAGCGATCCGAGGAAGCTCGACAGTAAGCGAATGCCCGCCGCCTGGCTCTTTTCGGGGTGAAACTGGCTGGCAAACACGTGATCGCGGGCCACCGCGGCGGTCACCGCGTTCGGCCCGTACGAGACCGTGGCCCGAGTCACGTCCGGTTCGGCCGCGACGGCGTGGTACGAATGCACGAAATAGACGTGCTCGCCATTGCCGCCCGCTGCGTCGAGCAGGGGGTGCCCGCCGGAACGCAGCTCGAGCGCGTTCCAACCCATGTGCGGGATTTTGATGCCCGGCGCGCCGAGCAAGCGCTTGACCGGCCCTTTGAACCAAGCGAGCCCTGCCACGCCCGGCGATTCCTCACTCGATTCGAAGAGCACCTGCAGGCCGAGACAAATGCCGAGATACGGCGTGCCCGCGCGCAGCTTTTCTCGCAAGACTTCGAGCAGCGCGGGACCGAGCGCGCCCACGTAGCCGGCAAAGCTGCTCTGCCCCGGTACGACGATGGCATCGGCGCGTCGCACCTGGTCGGCATCTGCCGAGCGCGTGATGCGCACGTTCTTGCCCTGGCCCGCGAGCTCCAGCGCCTTGGCGACCGAGTGCAGGTTGCCGAGCCCGACATCGACGATCACGACGTCCGTCACACGAGCATCCCCTTCGTAGAGGGCACGCCAACCGCGCGCGGATCGAGCTCAGTCGCCATGCGCAGCGCCTTGGCGAACGCCTTGAACGAGATCTCGACGATGTGGTGCAAATTCTGGCCCTCGTGCAAGACGACGTGCAGATTGGCCTGCGCGGTGCGCGCGAAGGCCTCGAAGAATACCTCGGCCAGCTCCACGTCCCAGCTGCCGATCTTTGCTTTCGGGAGTGGCACGCGCCAAACGAAAAAGGGGCGCCCGGAAAGATCGAGCGCCGCGGTGACGAGCGCTTCGTCCATCGGTAACGTGGCCGAGCCGTAGCGCCGGATGCCCTTGCGATCGCCGAGGGCGTCGAGCACCGCCTTGCCCAGCACGATGCCGATGTCCTCGGTCGTGTGGTGTCCGTCGATCTCGACGTCGCCCTCGGCGTGCACGGAGAGATCGATCGAACCGTGGCGCGCGATCTGATCGAGCATGTGCGACAAGAAGGGGAGCGGGGTGTGAATCGAGGCAACTCCGGTGCCGTCGAGGTTGACCTCCACGCGGATCTTCGTTTCTTTGGTCTCGCGTTCCACCTTGGCGATGCGCGCCGTCATTTGAGTTCCTCGACTTTCCAGGCTCCGTGCTCGCGCACCAGCTCGATCGTGCCGCCCGCGCCGTAGGCCAAGGTCGCGCGATCGCCGACCACCTCGAAGCGAGCGGTCGGCAGCGCCGCTTTCAAGGCTTCGGTGAGCCGCGCCATGTCTTGCTTTTGTTCGCCCTCCCAGGCCGCGCGGAGCTGCGGCTCAGCCAGCCCCTCGCGCTGACTATCCGGGACAAACCGCAACAAGATATCGTAGCGCTTGTTCTCGACCGCGCGCACGAAGGCGAGCGCCGCGCGCTCGGGCGTGGTCTGGCTGTATAGGTCGATGGCCGAGCCGTCCACGCGCCAAGCGCCCGACTCGTACACGAGCAAGAGCGGTTCGCCGTCGGCGCCGGTGACTTTGGCGGTCACGCGTGGGGGGCCGGAGCGCGGCCGGTCAAGCGCCCGGACCAGCTCCTGAGCCTGTTCGGGATTTTCTTGAAGCATGCGCTTGAACTGCTCGAAAGGAATCGTCTTTTTCGCGTCGTCGCTGAGCAGGGCATACGCCTCTGCTAAATGTCCTCGCTGCACGGCGCGCGAATAGGCGGCCAAGACATCCTCTGGGCTGCCCGCGCTCGGTCCGGCGCAGGCGAGCGACAGCGGCAGCGCTGCGAGCGCGAGGCTCAGGATCACGAGACGTGCCGAACGCGACATGTTTTGTGGGGATACCACAGGCTCGTAGGTACCGCGACTTGCTGCAGTTTCAAAAAAACGCGCGCGCTGGCCCAGATCCGGCCCGCACTGGTGCACGCGAGCCCGAGCGGGGCAACCCCACCCAGCCCACCTGTCGTGGGAAACAGCGACAAAGGACGATCCGGCATGTGCGGGCAGGAGAAGCGCGCTGGACGTCCTGGGTATCCGTATTACTGTGGAAACATGCGTGGTGCCCCAAAACCGAGCCGACCGGAGCAGCTGGCGATCTTGCCGCTGCGGAACTCGGTGCTCTTCCCGATGTCGGTGGTGCCGATCAATGTCGGCCGTCCGCGCAGCGTGCGCTTGGTCGAAGAGCTGCTCGGCCAAGACAGCGCCATGGTCGGCGTCCTCACTCAAAAGAGCTCGGAGACCGTCGAGCCAACGTTTGCGGATCTGTACGACATCGGCACGCTCGCGCGAGTCGTGAAGGTCATCCGGCTCGGCCCCTCGAACTACAGCGTGGTGCTGAACGGGCTCGGCCGCTTCAAGCTGCAAACCGCGCACGGGCTCGAGCCTTACATGAGGGCCGACGTCGAGCGTATCGTCGAACCGAGCGAACCGGCTCCGGACCTACATCAATTGGGTCAAAAGCTGCGCGAAAACACGCGGGAAGTATTGGCTTTAATGCCGAACCTCCCGAAAGAGACCGCGAGCATCCTCGACAACGTGCGCGAGCCGGGCGCGCTCGCCGATCTGATCGCTTCGAACTTCCCCGAAGAGCAGGCGAGCATCCACGTGCGGCAACGCGTGCTCGAGGCCTTCGACGTGAAGAAGCGTGTCGAGCTCGTGCTCGCCATGGTCATGCGCCAGCTCGAAGTGCTCAAGGTGAAGGACGAGATCTCCACCTTGGTCCACACCGAGATGAGCCGTTCGCAACGCGACTACGTGCTGCGTCAGCAAATGCGCAACATCCGCGAGGAGCTCGGTGAGGCCGCTGACGACGACGAGGTCGAGCAGCTGCGCGAGCGCATTGCTCGTGCGGATCTGCCGCTCGAGGCCGAAAAAACCGCGCGCAAACAGCTCGGCCGTCTGAGCGGCATGCAGCCGCAATCGGCCGAGTATCAGGTCACGCGCACGTACGTGGAGTGGCTCGCCGATCTGCCTTGGGCGCGCACCACGCCCGATCGCGTGGACGTGCGCGAAGTGCGTCGCTGCCTGGACGAAGATCACTTCGGCCTCGAGCAGGTCAAAAAGCGGATCGTCGAATACTCGGCCATTCGCCAGCTGCGCCGGGACAAGAAGGGCCCGATCTTGCTGTTCGTCGGCCCGCCCGGCGTCGGCAAGACGTCGCTCGGTCGCTCGATTGCGCGCGCGATGGGCCGTCGTTACGGCCGCATCTCGCTCGGCGGAGTCCGTGACGAAGCCGAAGTGCGCGGACATCGCCGCACCTACGTGGGCGCGCTGCCCGGCCGCATCATCCAGGCACTGAAAAAAGTCGGCTGTCGCAACCCCGTGCTGGTTTTGGATGAGGTCGACAAGATGGGCGTCGACATGCGCGGCGACCCCGCCGCCGCCTTGCTCGAGGTGCTCGATCCGGCTCAAAACGACAGCTTCGTCGACCACTATATCGATTTGGCCTTCGATCTGTCGGACGTGATGTTCATCGCGACCGCCAACTATCGCGGCAATATCCCGGATGCCCTTCGGGATCGCATGGAGATCATCGAGGTGCCCGGCTACACGCGCAGCGAAAAGCGCAGCATTGCCGAGCAATTCTTGGTCCCGAAGCAGGTGAGAGAGCACGGGCTCTCGGTCGACCAAATCGTGTTCGAGCGCGAGGGGCTCGAGAAGATCATCGACTCTTACACGCGCGAGGCCGGCGTGCGCGGGCTGGAGCGCGAGATCGCCGCGGTCTGTCGCGACGTCACGGTCAAGCTGGCCGAGGGTCAGACGGTGACCGAGCTCCACGTCACGCCCGACCACGTGCGCGACCTGTTGGGCCCCGAGCGCAACCTGCCCGAGCTCCCAGAGCGTCGCTTGGCGCCGGGCATCGCCGTCGGGCTCTCGGTCTCCGGCAGCGGCGGCGATCTGTTGATCGTGGAAGTGACGCGCATGCCCGGTAAGGGTGAAATCCGGATCACCGGCAGCCTGCGCGACGTCATGAAAGAGTCCGCCGCGACCGCGGTCTCGTACGTGCGCTCGAAAGCCGACCGGCTGAAGCTCGATCCGGAGTGGCTGCGGAAGATCGATCTGCACTTACATATCCCACGCGGCGGCTCCACCCGCGACGGCGCGAACGCCGGCGTGGCCATTTTCGCCGCCGTGACCTCGCTCTTGCTCGACGTGCCCGTGCGCTCGGATGTGGCCATGACCGGAGAAATCACGCTGCGCGGCAATATTTTGCCGGTCAGCGGCGTGAAGGACCAAGTGCTCGCCGCGCACCGCGCGGGCATTCGCGAGCTGCTCTTGCCCCTGCGCAACGAGCGCGATTTGGAAGAAGTGCCGACCGAGATCAAAAACGAGCTGCACGTGCACTTCGTGTCGCGGATCGATGAAGTGTTGTCCTTGGTGCTGCGCGCCCCGGAACCGGCGGACGCCGATCGCGACGTGCCGCAATCGGGTGGCGAAGCGCACCCCTGACGCGGCCCACGACCGCGGATGTTCGAGTCGACCCTAAATACGGTCCATGAGCCGAGGCGCGCGGACGCGCTTTGGCGCTCGCGGACGGTGCGCATCGCCGCGCTCGTCACGGCCGTGGCCTTCGTCGCGTTCGGCTTCATTCCGCAGTTCGGCGGCCCAGGTTACGAGGCTGCGCTCGGCGCGGGCTTGGTGCTGCCGTCTGCCGCCGCGCTATGCGCCGCGTTCGAGCTCTGCGCACGCCGTCGCGCGCCGCTCGAAGCCTTTGGCCGCGGGCTGGCCATCGGCAGCGCGCTGTCCGTTATCGGCCTGTTGATCGTGCTCGGTCACGGCCTGCGGGTCGGCTTTTGCGACGTCGGCTGGGGGCTGGAGTTGTTCCTACTCGGGCCCTTTCCGGGCGCCTTGCTTGGCGGAGTCTGGGGCGCGCTGATCGGACTGTTGGCGTTTCGGATCCGCCCGGGGCGGCGACAGCGCGCGCTCTGCATCTCGGGCGCGCTGGCCGCGCCGCTGTGCGGCATCGTGCTCAGCCTGGGCCGTTTTTATACGAGCCCGATGGTGTTCGCGTTCGATCCGTTCTTCGGTTACTTCGCGGGACCGCTGTACGACACGGTGATCGACCCGTTTTGGACGCTGGCCACGTACCGCGCGGGCACGCTTTTGACGCTGCTCGGCCTCGGCACGGGCGCGACGCACTTCGACGAACAGCTCAGATTCGTGGGCATTCGCCGGCCTTGGCTCAGTGTCGCTTCGGCCTCCGCCCTGCTCGGCAGCGCGCTGTTCATTGCCGAAGGCACTGCGCTCGGCCATTTCAGCACGCGCCCATCGATCGAAGAAGCGCTCGGCCAGCACGTAGCGGGCGCGCGTTGCGACGTGAGCTACTCGAGCGGCATTTTGCAGCGCGACGCGCTGCTCTTTGCGCGCGACTGCGACGCCGAGCTCCGCGCCGACGAGGCCTACTTCGAGGTCAAAGGCCCGCCGCGCGTGACCGCGTTTTTGTTCGCCAATGAAGCCGAAAAGGGCCGGCTGATGGGCGCCTCCAGCACGTACATCGCCAAACCGTGGCGCCGCGAAATCTATTTGCAATTTGCCGCCTATCCGCACCCGGTCTTGGGTCACGAGCTGGCGCACGTGGTCGCCGGCAGCTTCGGCGCGGGGCCCTTTCGCGTCTCGGGCCCGCTCGGCGGGTTGATTCCCGATCCCGGGCGGATCGAGGGCGTGGCCGTCGCGGCCTCGCCCAACGACAACGACGATTTCACACTCGACGAGTGGGCCAAAACCCTGCTCGATTTGTCGCTGCTGCCGCCGCTCGAATCGGTGTTTCGGCTCGGTTTTTTGGGCCAAAACTCATCGACGGCCTATACGGTGGCGGGCGCATTCGTGGCCTGGTTTCACGATCGCTTCGGCGCGGCAGCGGTGCGCCGCTGGTACGGCGGCGAGAGCGTGGAGCGGGTCACCGGCAAGAGCCTGCGCGAGCTCGACGCGGCTTGGCGCAGCGATTTGCGCCGCGTGCAAGTCGCGCCCGCGCTGCTCAACGAAGCGCGCGTGCGCTTCGATCGCCCAGCCTTGTTCGGCCGGCATTGCCCGCGCATCGTCGATAAGCTGAACGCGGTCGCCAATCAAAAGCTGGGCAGCGCCGATACCGCGGGCGCACGCGCCGCCCTGGGCGAGCTCTTGCGGCTCGATCCGCACCACAACGCGGCCAAATTCGAGCTCGCCGCTTGCGCGGTCAAAGACGGCAACGAGGCGGCCGCGCTCAGCGCCTATGCTGCGCTCGCCGCATCGCCGGAGCTGGCCAAGCTGGAGCAAGCGGGCGCGCGCGAGGCCGAGGGCGATGTCGAGCTGCGCGCAGGACACCTCAGCGAAGCGCGCCGCGCCTACGACGCCGTGGCCGAGATCGTCGCCGACGAAGATCGCTTGCGCACGCTGGACGTGAAACGCTCGCCCGTGAACGAAACCGAGCGCCGCGCCATCGTCGACTTATTGATCGGCGATCCGGTGCTGGGCGCGTCGTTCGAAGTCGCCGCGCCGCGGATCGCCAGCTGGGCCGCCACCGAGCCGAAAAATGGCCTCCCGCCGTACCTATTGGGCAAGAATTTATTTGGGCGTGGGCGCTTTGCGGAAGCTGCCGAATACCTGGATGCGGCGCTGGCAAATGAGCTCACGCTGCCGCGCGTGGCCCGCGAAGCCTGGCGCACGCGACTCAGCTTGGCCTGCGCCATGAGCGACCGCGCCGCCCGCGATCGCGCCTTGCTCGCCTTGCGCGCCGATCCGGGCCTCAGCCCGGCGCGGCGCGCCGCAGTCGAACGCCTGGCGCAGCGCTGCCTTTCGCCGTAGCGGCGGCCTTGCTCGTGAATCTGCGGGAAGCGGAAGGCGTCCGCGACGCCGAAGGCTGGGCCGGCGTGGGTCGGCCGCGTGACCATCAAAATCCAGGATTTCGGAAACGCGCCGCCGCGGTTTGGCTGAGCATCGCGAACGCCATCAAGCGCCGTAGCCGCGCAGCGCGACCGCGCGAAGCAGGTGCTTTTGCGCGAAGGCAAACACGGCCAGCGCGGGCACGCTCAAGAGCACATTGCCCGCCATGACGATGTGCCAGCGCACGCCCGTGCCTTGTTCGCGGAGCAAGGCGATGGCGAGGGGCAGGGTGCGCGCGTGGTCATCGGTGGTGAGGACGAGCGGCCAGAAATAGTCGTTCCAGTGCGAGATGAAGCTGAACAAGAAGAACGAAACCAGGGTGGGCCGGAGCAGCGGCGCGAGCAGGCGGTAGATGATGTACAGCTCGCTCGCGCCGTCGATGCGCGCGGCTTCAATCTGCGCGTCGGGCACGTTGAGCAGCGCCTGCCGGATCAGAAATGTGCCGAGCGCACTGACGCCAAACGGCAAGATCAAGGCGCTCAACGTGTTGACCAGGCCGGCCTGAGCGAGCAGCGAAAAAACCGGCACGAAGCGCACCTGTGCCGGCACGAGCAAGGTCGAGAGCACGAGCGCGAACGCCAGCTTTTTGCCGCGAAAACGCAGCTTCGCTAAGGCATAACCCGCGGGCAGCGCAAGCGCGATTTGGAGCGTTGCAATCGACAGCGCCATCACGCTCGTATTGACGAAGTAGCGCGCGATCGGCAGCGCTCGAAACACCTCACGATAGGCGGCGAGCGACGGCGCGCGCGGCCAAAGTGCGGTCGGCGCGCCGATGATCTCGGCCAGCGGCTTGAGGCTCGTCAGGCCCATCCACAAATAAGGCAAGAGCCAAATCAGCGCGACCAGGCCGAGCCCGAGCTCGCTCAGCCAGGTCGTTCTTTTGCGACGGGCAGGGGGCGAGTGCCGGCTCATGCGGCTTCCTCGCCGCGAAAAAGCAGGAATTGCGCGCAGGTCAGCAGCAACAAGAGTCCGAAGAAGACCACCGCTTCTGCGCTCGCGCGGCCGACCCGCAGATCGAGAAAGAGCTGCTCGTAGATGGCGTACACGAATACGGTGGTCGAGCGCACCGGGCCGCCCTGGGTCATCACCCGCACCACGTCGAAGAGCTGAAAACTGGCGATGAAGCTGGTCGTGGTAACGAAGAGCGCGGTCGGGCGCAGCAAGGGCCAAGTGATGCCCAGGAAGCGCGCGCGGGGCGACGCGCCGTCGAGCTCGGCGGCTTCGAGGATCGAGCTCGGGATGTCCTGCAGGCCGGCCAAAAACAGCACCAGCGCGTAGCCGGTGATCTTCCAGATCGTGACGCCGGCGATCGCCCAGGGCGCAAGCTGCGGTGAACCGAGCCAATTGGGTGCGCGGGCGCCGGAGAGCGTGCGCCAAATTCCGGATAGCGCGCCGGCATCGGCGTCGAGCAGCCAGAGAAAGAGCAGCGCCACGCTGACCCACGAGATCACGTACGCGCTGAACACCGCCGCCCGCACGAACGCCGGAAAGCGCCCAGGCCGATCGAGCAGCAATGCCAAGCCGAGCCCCGCCGCCATCGAACCGAGCACGACGGCCGTGCTGATCGACAGCGTGGTCAGGAAGGTGTGCAGCAGCTCCCCGGAGCGCCAGAGCGCGCGATAATTGCCGAAACCGACGTAACGCGGCGGCGTCAGCAGATCCCAAGCGAAGAAGCTTTCGCGCACGAGCACGCCCAGCGGGAACAAAAAGAACACGAACAAAAACAAGAACGTCGGGAGCAGCAGCCAATACGGATCGGCTCGCCGGCTCGGCTTCACGTGGGCTCCAGCGCGAGCGCGCGCGCTTCAGCCAGAGCACGCGCCGGGTCGCGACCCTCGACGACCACGCTTTCCAGGCGCGGTTGCACGATTTCGCGCTGCAAGCGGAACAGCTCGACCGACCACGGCCACGGCTCTGCGACCGAGAGTTGCTCCAAAGCGACGGCGTCGTTCGGGTGCTGCGCGTAGTAGCCGCGCGCGCGCAGCGCGCGGACCGCGCCCGTGGTGACCGGGATGTAGCCGGTGCGGTTCGACCACTCGATCACCTGCGCGGGCTCGTGCATGAACCGCAAAAAGCGCACCGCGGCTGCCTTTTCCTGACTCGGCGCAGAGCGCAGCACGACCCAAAACGTGCCGCCGGTCGGCACCGCGCGGCGGCGGTTCGCTGGTAACGGCGCGGCCAGCACGCGGAAGGGCGCGTGCGCCTCTAGGTATTTCAAGAACGCCGTGGAGGACCAGATCATGGCCACGCGCTGGGCCAGAAAATCCTGATTGCATTGCTCCCAGGCGTTGTAGTCGCGACCGGGCGGCGGCTTCATCACGCCGCTCTGCACGAGCTCCTGCCAAAAGGAGAGCGCTTCGACGCCGGCTCGATCGCCGAGCGAAACACGGCCGTCTGGAGCCACCACGCTGCCGCCCGCTTGGCCGACGAGCGCGACCCAAAACCACCAATTGATCGGGCAACCGAAGCCGTAGCGGTTGTTCGAGCGGGTGAGCGCACGCGCCGCGTCGCGCAGCTCACGCCACGTGCGCGGAGCGCCGAGTCCGGCCTGGGCGAACAGATCAGCGTTCAAATAAGCGATCGGCGTCGAACGGTTGAAGGGCAGGGCGACTAGCGCGTGCTCGCCACCGCCAATCCAGGAGCCCGCTTGCCCAAGCTCGGGCACGAGATCGAGTTCGCGCACGCCCGGATAATCCGCGAGCGGCTCGAGCACCCCTGCGTCGGCCAAATACGGCACGACCTCACCGACCACGTGGCTCAACGCGGGCGCGCAGCGCGCGGCAAGGGCGGTGCGCAGCTTGGCCAGACCCTCGAAGTAGTCGCCTTGATACACCGCTAGCACGTAGTCGCGGGACTGCTGCTCGTTGAAACGGCGCACCAGCGCCTCGAGCACTTCGCGATTGGTGCCGCCGTAGCTGAACCAAAGGTTCACGCCGGTGCGGCCTTTCGGAATGCCGCGGAGCGCGCAGCCGGTCGCGGCGCTGGCAGCGGCGAGGGCACCTATCCGAACGAACTCACGGCGCGGGATCATCGGCAAAAAGCGCGGGTTAGCGGGTGCCGGCGGGGCGGTAGCCCTTTCGAACCGAACCAGGTATAGCCCGAGGTTCGCGGAGGCGATACGCGCCTGTCCATGCCCGGCCTGCTTCCATCGAATCGTCACGGTGCTGCGCTCGCGCTCTGGGCGGCAGGTGCCGTCGCGTGCGGCAAACACGAGCCCGTCCGCAAAGCGCCGTCGCCCCCCGCCGCAGCAAGCTCGGTCAGCGCCGTCGCAAGCTCGCCCTCGGGCGGACCGGCAGGTGCCGCAAGTTCAACCGCCGCGAGCGCTCCGCCCACGCTCACCTGTCCAGGCGGAATGTCGCTCGTGCCGGGCGGGTCGTTCTGGGTGGGCTCGGATCTCAGCGAGCACTATTCCGAGGACGAGAGCCCGCGCTTTCGCACCACGCTCGCGCCCTTCTGCCTGGATCAAACCGAGGTCACGGTCGCAGCCTACGCCGCTTGCGTGGCCGCGGGCGCGTGCACGCCGGCGCTCGCCTCGCACGGCCAGTGCAACGCCGCGCACCACGATCGCGGTGATTACCCGATCAATTGCGTCACTTGGCCGCAAGCCGACGCCTTCTGTGCCGCCCAGAGCCAACGCCTACCGACCGAGCCGGAGTGGGAATTTGCCGCGCGGGGAGGCGAGCAATACCTCAAGTACCCGTGGGGCGCGGAGACGCCGGACGGGCACGCCTGCTGGAAGCACGCGGGCGGCTCCTGCCCGACCAAGGCCTACCCCGCGGGCGCTTTTGGCTTGTTCGATCTCAGCGGCAATGTTTGGGAGTGGACCGACGACTGGTACGCGGCGTATCCCTGGCCGCCAGAGACCGGCTTCGCCAAGGTGTACCGCGGCGGCAGCTGGAGCCGCCGCTTCGAAAAGTGGATGCACACGCGCTTGCGAAACCGCGCCAAGCCGAGCGACCAAGGCGCGCACCTCGGGTTCCGCTGCGCGCTCGTGCCGGATCTCACGCGCTGCCCGTACGGCAAGCTCGATGAGAAGCGCTGCCTGCCGGGCGTGGACGAACAAGCGTGCTCGGACAAAACCACGGTCTGGAACGGCGTCCGCTGCGCCAAGCCGTCCGCGCCGCGCTGCCCGCTCGGCCGCGTCGAGCAGCCAGGGCGGGGCTGCGTGCTCGAACAGCCGGAAGTGCCGCCCAGCGTCGATCTGGAAGCCGAGCAAAAGCTGGTGCAGCGCGTACCCGCGCCCGAGTTTGCGGCGGACTGCCGGGCGAACTTCGGCGAGCGCGTGCACCCATTCCGCTATTTCGGGGGCACTCATCGGGCGCGAAACCTGGTAAGTCACCGGGCCGGATGCAAAAATCGCGATGTCGGCGTGGGCTGGAACTCCACCTGTTGCCCTTAGGGCTGCTCGCCGCGTGCGCAGGCCAGCCCGCAGCGGCATCTCCGCCGGTCACACCGACACCGCCGCCCACCGCGGAGTCCGCGCCGAGCGCCACGCCGAGCGGCGGCCCAGCCGCCAGCTCCGCGGCGAGCCCTGCGCCGGTCAGCGCAGCGGCAACCGACGCACCCGCACCGAGTGCGCCTGCGCCCGCCAACGGCGCCGCTGCGCCGGTCGACGCAGCTTTGCCCAAGGGCACGCTGGTCCTGCACATTGGTGATTCGTTCGCGGCCGCTTTGGGCGTCGAGCTCGGCAAGCGCCTGAAAGCGGCGGGCGTGCGCAATGCCCTCGAATACAAGACCGCGAGCTACATTCCAAACTGGAGCTTCGGCAAAGACATCCCAAGCTTCATCGCGAAGTATCAGCCCGATTTGGTGTTGATCACCCTGGGCGCGAATGAAATCGAAATCCCCGAGCCGCAGCAACGCGCAGGCGCGATCAAGCATCTGGTGAGTGAACTCGGCGGCCGTCCGTGCGTGTGGGTGGCTCCGCCGCTCTGGAAGCCGGACACCGGGCTGCTCAAGGTCATTCAAGAGAACGTCGCGCCGTGCCGTTACCTCGATAGCAACGCGCTCGTGCACGATCTGCCGCGCGGCCGCGATAAGATCCATCCGAACCCCGAGGGTCGCGAAATCTGGGCCGGGATCGTCTTCGATTGGCTGGCGAAGGAACGTGTCGGCAGCGCCAAACAACCCTGGGCGCTGCGGCCCGAGTCGGCTGCGCCCGCGAACTAGATCGGGCCTCGGCACGCGCTCAGCGGCGCGCGCCGCGTACCGCGAATTCGCCGAGAAAGAGCCCGCCACCTCCGCCCAAAAACAGCGCGACCATGAACGCGCCGAAGACGCTGCCAAACAGGTTCTTGGGTGCGGCGTGGCTCGGGAAAAAGAAGGCGAACACGATCGCCAGGCCGAGCCACGCGCTGAGCCGCGAGCGCAAATGGCGGTTGGCCGCGGCGACTTCGAGCAGCACCGCGACCAACATGGCCGCGACCAGCGTGAGTGAGCGCCAACGCTCGGGCGCGGCCACGACGTCTTCGAACACCACCGCGTACGAGCCGTAGAGGGCGAGCGCCAGCACGAGCGCGCCCAGCGCGAACACGGTGTTCCGCAGACCTGGCTGCGCTTCGCGAAACGGTCCGACCGCCGAGACCACCGCGATCACTGGCACGGCAAAAGCCAAAACTTGGCCCTCGACGGGCCGCAAGGTGTCGAAGCGCGAACCGCCGATCAACAGCACCAGCCCCACGAGCAACAGGGGAAGACGAAGGCGCGACAGACCGTCGGACATGCTGGATTCGCGAACCGCGCTCGGCATAGCATGAAGCGCGTTGGCCCGCGAATCTCCAGCGAAACAGCATGGGCGGGCGGCTCGGACGCGAGTTTGCGGCGCGCTGTGCGCGCTGCTCGCGTTGGGGCTCGCCGGGTGCAGCGCGGTCCAGCCCTTACGCGCGGCGCCCCCGGCTCGTGAATCGGCGGCCACGCGGCGCCGCGCGGCGCGCCCGCTGCCGGCCACCGGGGCCGAGCGTTTGCTTTACAACGTGCGCGTCGACGAGTCGCTGCGTCAGATCGAGGTCGAAATTTGTCCGACCGGGTTTCGCATCGAACGCCTCGAGTCGCCCAGCCCTGGCGCACAGGAGCTGCTGCGAGGCGGCCACATCATCACTCCCGAGGGGGACTACGCCTGTGCCAGCGACGGCGTCGAGCTGCCGCGTTTGCAGACGGGAGAATGCCTGCGCTACGGCGTCAATTTGCCCGATAAAACGCCGGATCCGACCGGACTCCGCCGCGTCGATCGCGATCTGTTGGCCTCACCCGATCTGTGGCTGTGGGTGCCGCTGCCACGTCCGTTGCACGTGCCGATGCGCGTCCACTTCACGCTTCCGAACGGCGTATTTCCGGCGTTCCCCTGGCCCAGGGTGGGGGAGGACTTCACGCTGTCCGAGACGGCCTTCTCTTGGAAAACGGGCGGGGCGTTCACGCACTCGGCGGCGAGCGCGCTCGTGCTGCCGGGGGGTGAGCTTTCCTTTTTTGCGCTGGGTGGCGGGTTCGAGCACGCGGACGACGTGCGGGCATGGCTCGACCAGGGCGCCCGGGCTGCGAGCCAGCTATTCGGTCGATTTCCGCTGCCGCGCGCGCTCGTGCTGGGCGTGCCTGGGGAGCGGGGCCGCACGCCGTTCGGCATGGCGCTGCGCGGCGGCGGGCCTGCGGTGGTGATCTTTTTGGACCGCACGGCTGACGCGCACTCGCTGGCCAGTGATTGGACCTGCACCCACGAGTTCTTGCATCTCGGCGTGCCGCGCTTGCCGCCGGAGGATGCCTGGCTGTTCGAGGGGCTCGCCACCTATTACACGGAGCTCGTGCGCGCGCGCGCCGGCGTGATCACGGCGCGCGAGGCGTATCAACATTTGCTCGACGGCTTCGAACGCGGGAAAAAGCACGCCTGGGCGCGGACCTTGCGCCAAGCCAGCGCAGAAATGCGCGAAACCCGCGCGTTTTATCGGGTGTATTGGTCGGGCGCCGCGCTCGCGTTCATGACCGACGTGGCCGCGCGTCGCGCCGGCGGCGCGACTTTGGACGACGCGCTGCGATCGTTTGCCGAATGCTGCGCGGCATCGGAACGCGAATGGACGGCCGAGCAAGTGCTTGCTGCGCTCGATACGACGCTCGGCGCGCCGCGCTTCGCGCCACTCGCGCATGCGTGGCTCGATCGCGCCGCATTTCCCAACGTGACACCGCTGCTGCGCGAGCTCGGAGTGTCGCCCGGCGCGGGCAAAGAAGCGAACTTTGCGCCCGCGCCCAGCGCGGCGCTGCGCGACGCGCTCATGGCGCCCGCGCCGTTACAGCCCGCTGCGAATCGCGACCCACATTAGGCCGAGCAGGGCCGCGAAAATGCCGAAGATGAGCCAGGCACCGCCCACGAAATAGGGATAAATCATGGTGATCAGCCCGAAGGCGATCTGCGGCGCGCGGCCCTGTTTTTTCCCGTACATGAAAAAGCCGAAACCCACCGTGGAGACGGCGAAGCCGGCGATCAGCGTATTTCCGTCCATGGCCAGCATTCAAACTACGCCCGGCCGCGAGTGCTGCACGATCTCTTCCGCGGTGACCTCGCGGCCGAGCGCCTCGGACAGGTAGATCCCTTCCGAGATCAACATCGTGTTCAGCGCGATGTCGGCGGTCGGGAGCAGGGGCACGTGTCCGAGCAACGCGCCCAGCCAATGCGCTGCCGAGCTGCCGTAGTATTTGCCGGTCTCGCTCAAGTTGTCCCAACGAAATTGGGCGCGACCGAGATCGACCGCCGCGTTCACGTCGAGGTGCCCGTAGCTCTTGAAAAAGCCGAACGGACTCAGGCGAACGCCCGCTTTCGAGCCGAAAACGTAGGATGCGTCGAGCGAATCGACGTGCAGGGCCCAAGCTTCGATGATGTCGAGCGTCGCGCCACCGGCGAGGCGCACGAAGCCCGCGGCGAGCTCTTCGACGTCGTATTCGGAGCGAGCACGGCGCGCTGCGTCCATCTCCAGCCGTTGGTAGGTCTTGCCGGTAACGCGCTCCACGTCGGGATTGCCGAGCAAGTACAAGAGCTGCGCGATGTGATAGACGCCCATGTCGTAGAGCGCGCCGCCCGCGGCGTGGGCTTTCTGCACGAAATGCGGCGTGCCGTAGCCGTCCACGTACGGCCGCCCACGGCGGCGCGCGGACGACGAGCGCGCGTGATAAAGCTCACCGAGCTCACCGAGCTCGATCAGCTCCTTGGCCGCGCGCGTCTCGTTCGCGTACAGCGTGCCCAATTGAATGTGCAGCTTTTTGCCGCTGCGAACGGCCGCGTCGCGCATCGCGCGTGCGTCCGCGTACGACCCGGCCATCGGCTTTTCGCAATAGACGTGCTTGCCCGCCCCGAGGGCGGCGAGCGTGGCGGGGCGGTGCAAATTGTTGTGCAGACACACGTCCACCGCGTCGAGATCCGCGCGCTCGAGCAGGTCTTCGTAGCGCGTGTACACGTGCTCGATTCCGTATTCTGCGGCTGATCTGCGCGCGGTCTCCGGGTTCAGATCGGCGCAGGCGACGAGCTCTGCTTCGGGGAGCTGCGCGTAGGCCGCGAGGTGCTTTTGGCCGATCTGACCGCAGCCAATCACGCCGATTCGGATCCGCTGTGTCATTCTGGCAAGGTTCCTCGGGCGAAGCGGACAGCTTAGCCCAAGCGAGATCCGCTCGAAAGCCGTGGCGAGCGCGCAAGTTCGCGCTACGGTCGCGAGCCCATGAAGGCCGCTGCGATTGTCCTTTTCCTGGCCGGGCTCGGCTGTGCGCTGACCTCGGCGAGCTGCTCCGATCGCAATGCCTGCGCCGCGAGCGACGCTGCAGGAGCCGGCGGCTCGAGCTGCGTGGCCGGAAATGCGAGCGCCGGATCCGGAGGCGCGACCGTCACGAGCTGCGCCGAGCTCACCGCGTTCGAAGCCTGCTTATCCACCTTTTGCAAAGGGTCCGGCGCCGGGAGCCCATTTTGCACCTGCTTCACGCGCGGCTTCGATCTCGGCGCCTCATGCACGTGCGTGAAGTTCGACACTGCCGCATTTTGCCAGAACGCCCAAGCCAACGGCATCGACGCCTCGAGCCTCGATTGCTCGGTGGTCACCAGCCCAGTGGCGACCATGTGCGTCGGCGTGCAATAGCGCGCGCTAGTTGCAGGAGGTCAGCTCGGTGGGCCCGGCGGTCTTCGGGAAACACAAGCCGGCCGTGCCGAGATCCGTCTTTACTTGAGCGAGGCCGCTCGTAAAGGCCGTGCAGATGTCGCCCGGCAGTTTGCAATTGGCGTCACAGTCGCAGCTCGGCTCGCAATAGCCGAGATCGAGCGCG
>Ga0068855_100001715_pt1 | contig 27390 bp, 17 predicted proteins | sample KBSCornC52_FD_66592 | JGI IMG/M metagenome (GOLD analysis project Ga0068855, IMG submission 66592) | Corn rhizosphere microbial communities from Kellogg Biological Station, Michigan, USA - KBS Corn C5-2 | ecosystem: Host-associated > Plants > Roots > Rhizosphere > Soil ... | reverse complement strand
GCTTCCTGCGTCTGGCCCTTCTTGAAGTCGCCCGGCGTCGAGCCGCCGTTGCCGACGTCGCCGCTGCCCCCCGAGCCTTGCGAGCCGAACGCGAAGCCGAGACCGGCCACGACATGCGCGCCGAACTTCTTCTTCCACTCGATCGCGCTGTTCAGGCGGGTGCCGTTGGCGCCGCCCGAATAGAAGATGAACTGCTTGAAGTTGTTGACGTTGGAATAGCCGCCTTCCTTCAGGCCGACGTCCGCACTTCCATACGGGTCGCCCCAGCTGGCCGTGAAGTCGCGCGTGACCGTGTTCTGGCGGCCGAGGGTGATCTTGCCGAGGTCCTCGCTGTAGAAGCCCATCCAGGCATCGCGGTTGAAGAACACGTCGGACGAGTCCATGTCGCCGGTGGGCAGCTCGAATTCGGTCTCGAGCTTGGAGATCACCTTCAGGCCCGGCAGGCCGATGCTGTCGCCGATGGCCAGTGCGTGGTCGGCATCGAAGCCCAGGCGATTGCCGCTGAACCAGGCCGTCTGGAACCCGGTGGCCGAGCCGCCGCCGGTTGTCTGGTGGTTGGCATGGCTGCCGGTGGCCTCGATCAGGCCGTAGATGTGCAAGCTGGTGTTGCCGTCGTCGTAGAGGGCGACGCCCGCAGGCGTTTCCACGAGCTTGCCGCCGTTCTGGTCGGTCTGCAGTGCCTTGGTGGCCGGCTTCGCGGCGGGCGCCGGCTGGCCCTGCGCGGTGTTCAGGCGCTGCTCCAGCGCATCGAGGCGCGATTGCTGGGCGGCAGCCGCGGCCTTCTGCGCGGCGATCTCCGCCTTCAGGTCATCGATCTCGCTCGAGAAGGCCGGCTGGCAGATGGCCAGGACGGCGGCGGCGGTGGCGCTCAGTGCGAAGGTCTTCAATTTGATGTCTCCAGGATTGTCTTCCCCATGCCGTGGGGCGCGGTGTGCGTGATGGGCGTGGCGATCGCGGCTGCCGGTTCCTACCTGGGCGCGACGAAGCCGGCGGCCTTGTAGACCGCGTCGATCGTGGGTTGGCCGACGCGCGCCGCCATCTCCTGGTGCACGGGCATCAGGGCGCGCTTCCATTCGTCGGTCTCGGCGGCGGTGGGCGTGTAGATCGCCGTCCTGCCGCTGGCGCGGATCTTGTCCAGCGCCATCGCGTTCTCGGTGGCGGCCAGCGCGTTCGCGTACGTCGTCGCATCCTTGACGCAGCCGTCGAGGATCGTGCGCAAGTCTTCGGGCAGGCCGTCCCAGAATCTCTTGTTGACGATCACCGCGTAGGCCAGGTGGCCGTGGTACGAGAGCGTCATGTACTTTTGCACCTCGTAGATCTTCTGGGTCCAGAAGTTCGACGGCACGCCCTCGGTGCCGTCGACGACGCCCGACTGCAGTGCCTGGTACAGCTCGCTGAACGCCATCACCTGCGGGATCGCGCCGAGCGCGCGCATCTGCGCGTCCAGTACCTTGGACGACTGGATGCGCATCTTCAAACCCTTGAAGTCGGCCACGCGATGCAGCGGCCGGTTCGCGCTCATGATGTGGAAGCCGTTGTCCCAGTACGCCATGCCACGGATGCCCTTGGGCTCGAGCTTGCGGAACAGGTCGACGCCCACCGGGCCGTCGGTCACCGCGCGAAACGACGCCTGGTCCTTGAAGATGAAAGGCAGGTCGAAGACCTCGAATTCCTTGACGCCCAGCGGTCCGAACTTGGCGAGCGAGGGCGCGAGCATCTGCACCGATCCGAGCTGCAGCGCCTCCATCTCCTCCTTGTCCTTGTACAGCTGGCTGTTCGGATAGACCTCCACCCTCACGCGCCCCTTCGTGCGCTCGTCCGCCAACTCCTTGAAGCGTTGCGCACCATTGCCCTTGGGCGTGTCGGGCGCCACGACGTGGCTGAACTTGATGAGGACGGGCGCGGACTGCGCGCGGGCGCCGCCCGTGGCCGAAGCGGCCAGTGCAGCGGCTGCCGCGAGCAGTGCCTCGCGGCGGGAAAGTTCGACTGTCATGGGATCTGTCTCCGTGATCGCAGGTCACGGCGAGTTCGCGCCGACCTGTCTGCGGATGAGGTTATGAGCGGCCATCCTTCGGCCAGCTTTCAACGCAATGCGGCGAGGGAAAGTACGTAGTGGCGCCACGCAACATGAGCTCCGGGGCGTGTGCGCGCGCGCGACGCTCTGGCCCGCGTGCGCGCGCGGAAGCCGCACCGCACGCGTCAGGCGCTTGGCGATCGCGCCTCAGTCAACCCGATGGACCCGCACCTGCGCCGCGCTCGCCCACCCTGGCGGCACCGCGTCATGGAGCGCTCGCGTCGAAGTCACGAACAGCCCGATCGCCAGGTGATCGATGCGTCCACCCTCGCACGCTTGCGACATGCAACGGTATCTAGCCACGCCATCCCGGATGGGCCGATGTGCGGCGTCGGGTCACGCGTGATGCAACAGCGGGAATGCCACCCACCCGATCAATGCCGCCGCGACCACGATCACCGGCTCGGTGAGCTTCTTGAACTTCCACAGCAAGGCCGTCGTGCCGATGGCCAGCGCCGCGGTCAACCAGTCCGTGATCGATCGTTGCCCGATCACGATGACCGAGCCGGCGATCGACCCGATGGCCGCCGCCGTCGCACCGCTGACGAATGCCAGCAGGCCGGCCCGCTTGCCGTGCTTCTTGAAGTACGGCGCCGGGATCACGGTGAACAGGTAGCACGGCAGGAAGGTGCCGGCGGCCGCCACCACCGCTCCCCAGAAGCCGGCGACCAGGAAGCCGATGAACCCCGTGGTGATCACGACCGGGCCCGGCGTGATCATGGCGACCGCGACGGCGTCGACGAATTGCTGGTCGGTGAGCCAGCCGTACTGCTTGACGACTCCGCCATAGAGGAACGGCACGATGGCCAATCCACTGCCGAAGACGAACGCGCCCGCGTAGGCGAAGTAGCCGCCGATCTGGACGAGGCGATCGACGTCGACGCCGGTGAATGCAAGAAAGCCCGCCACCGGCGCCGCCAAGCCGTTGAGACGTCCCTTGGACATCCCCTTCGGCGGTGCGCGCAGGAGCCAGACGAGCAGGCCCGCGCCGAGAACCAGCCAGACGACCTCTGCCTGGAGGATCGCCGTCGTGGTCGCGTTGACCAGGAAGATGGCCCAGAGCAGCTTGTCCTTGCCCAGGTTCTTGGTCGTGAGCTTGCAGGCGCTCATCGCGATGATCCCGATCACGGCCGCGCCGACGCCGTAGAACACTGCTTGCATCCAGCCGATGCCGCCGTACGCGACATAGATCGCGCCGATCGCCACCACCATGAAGAAGGATGGCAGGACGAACGCCAGGCCGACCAGCGTCGCCCCCGCGAGCCGGTAGCGCACGAAGCCCAGGTAGATCGCCAGCTGCGCGGCCAGCGGCCCGGGCATCAACTGCGCGAGCGTGAGACCTTCCCGGTAGTCGCCCTCGGTGACCCAGCGTCGCTTCTCGACGAGATCGCGGTACATGTAGCCGACGAGAGCCACCGGGCCGCCGAAACCCCAGGTCCCCAGGCCCAGCATGTAGCGAACGAGGTGCCACAGCGTGTAGTCGACGGTGGCGGGAGGGGCCGGTTCGGCCGTGGAGATGTCGCTCATCAGAGGTCCTTTGGCCGCACTTGCGGCGTCGGCCTGCCCGCGGCTTTCAGTCTTGTAGATATCTCAACGTTGATGTATCGTAGTCTACATCATTGATTCTGCAGGGCCGCTTCCGGGAGGTAATCATGAGACGACACGCAGGGCAATTCCAGATGAAGGCGCTACCGTGCGATCCTGCTGCCATGGACGGCCTGTCCCGCAAGCTGATCACGAGCCACTACGAGAACAATTACGGGGGGGCGGTCAAGCGCCTGGTCAACATCCGCAAGCAGCTCGGCCAGTTCGACTGGCCGCAGACCCCGAACTTCACGATCAACGGCCTGAAGCGCGAGGAGCTCATCGCGGCCAATTCCGCGTTCCTGCACGAGCTCTACTTCCGCTGCCTGGGTGGCAACGGCGAGCTGGCCCCGGGCGGCCTGAGCGTCGGGCTCGCGCGCGATTTCGGGTCCGTCGACCAATGGAAGAGCGAATTCGTCGCGCTCGCCAAGGCGATGGGCGGGGGCTCCGGCTGGGCGATGCTCTCCTGGTCGACGCGCGAGAACCGCCTGGTGAACCACTGGGCCGCGGACCACACCCATCAGCTGGCCGGCGCGGTGCCGCTGCTGGCCCTGGACATGTACGAGCATGCCTACCATCTGGACTTCGGCGCCGACGCGGGCGCGTACGTGGAGGCATTCATGCGCAATGTCCACTGGGCCAACGTCAACGAGCACCACGCGGCCGCAGTGGACGGCAGCACCCGGCATCTGGGGATGTCTTGTGCCGAGGTGGCGCAGGCCGACGTCCAGCGCATCGACGTGCGCCGGGCCGGCGCCTATGCGAGTGCCCCGAACATGATCTCCGGCGCCGTATGGCATGACCCCGAGCGGGTCCACGAATGGGCCGGCACGCTCCCGAAGGCCAAGCCGGTCATCGTGTATTGCGTGTGGGGCCACGAGGTCGGGCAATCCACGGCGGCCATCCTCCGCGACCAAGGCATCGACGCGAAGTTCCTCTGCGGGGGGATGGATGCCTGGAAGACCGCGGGCCTTCCGATCGAAGCCAAGTAGTACCGGCGCGCAGCCGCCAGGGCGCGGGGACGAGCCTGGCGGCCAGGACGGCCGCAGCGCATCGGCCCGTCAAGGGGACGGCAGCTTTCCGCGATGGGACGCAGCGCGCCCCGGCCAAGGGGATGGAACTTTTGTACCATGCTCTAGATGAGCGTAGACATCATTTCAAATCGCTGGCTCTTGTTGATCGTCACGCTGCCCACCCAGGCTGCCACCGTCCGGATGCGGGTCTGGCGCGCGCTCAAGGCCAGTGGCTGCGCCCCGCTGCGCGACGGTGCCTACATGCTGCCCGCGGGCGCCGACCGCCAGGTGCTGCTGCGCGGCCTGGGGGCGGAGTGCGAGCAGGCCGGCGGCGGCGCGTGGTTGATGCACGTGCAATCGGCCACCGAGGACGAAGCCGCGGCGTACCGCGCGCTCTTTGACCGACGGGAAGAGTACGCCGAGCAGCGTCAAGCCTGGAAGGACGCCTCCAAGGAGTTGTCCAGCCTGCCCCTGCCCGACCTCGCCAGGACGCACAAGCGCCTGCAGCGGGAGTTCGAGGCCCTGAAGGCGATCGACTTCTTCCCTTCGGAAGCCAGTGCCAAGGCGGACGCGGCCTGGATCGAGTTCAGCGAGCGTGTCGATGCGGTGCTCTCACCCGATGAGCCCCGCGAAACGTCCGGCGAACTGCCGCGGCTGGATGCCTCGGGCTACCAGCGGCGCGTGTGGGCGACCCGCCGCAGCCTGTGGGTCGACCGGGTGGCCAGCGCGTGGCTGATCCAGCGCTTCATCGACAAGCACGCGCGCTTCAAGTGGCTGGCGAAGGTCGCGGACTGCCCACGCACGGCGCTGGGGTTCGACTTCGACGGCGCGACCTTCACGCACGTCGGCGAGCGCGTCACGTTCGAGACGCTCATGGCCTCGTTCGGGCTCGACGATGACCCTGCCCTCCAGCGTCTGGCTGCGATGGTCCACGGGCTCGACGTGGGAGGCGACCAGGCGCCCGAAGCCGGCGGGTTCGAAGCGGTGCTCGCGGGCGCCCGCGAGCGGCTGCCCGATGACGACGCCCTCCTGGTCGAGATGTCCGCCGTCCTGGACTCGCTGTATGCGCATTTCGGCCAGCATGCGCCCGGCAAGGCGCGCAAGGGGGCCGGCAAATCGAAGCTTGCTGCCTGAACATCCTGTCGGAAGACGGGGTTCAGACCCAGAGGCGATACAACCAGAACGATTCGTCTTGCACGATGCGGCTGGCGAACTCGGTGGGCGAGAAGCCGGTGATGCGCCTGGCGACGCGGATCATGTGCGCCTGGTCGCAAAAGCCCTCCGCCTGCGCGAGCGCCGCCCAGTCAAGGACCTGGCCCGCGTCGTGGACGTCGCGCGCCGCGAAGAAGAGTCCTTCGGTCCTGACGAGGGCCTGCCATTGGCGCAGCGAGCGCCCGGTGAAGGCCTTCATCCGGCGCTCGACCTGGCGGCTGCCGTGCAGCTTGCGCCATTGCTGGGCGCGCCACCCCAGGCGCTCGACCCAGTGCCGCCCGATGTTCCGCAACGAGTCCGAGGCAGGCGACGGCGCCTGCAAGTCGCGCCAGTGCGGCGCCAGGTGGCGCTGCAAGATCGCCGTCGGATCGGCGCCATCTTCGGCGAGCAGCTCGTTCCACAGCGGCCGCCACTTCGTTGGCGCGGCAGGGTCGATCGGCACGAAGCGATCCCGCATTGCCGCGAGGTCAAAGCCGAACAGCGCGCGCGCGGCATCGGCCGTGAAGCACGCGATGCAGCCGCGCCCGCCGCGCGGCGACCAGGTCGTGACCGGCCGGGCCTGCGTGCCCGAGACCACGAGCCGCGCGCCGAACGGGCGCCAGCACGGCCCGTCCCGGCCGGACTCGATCGTGCCCACCTCGGGCGAGTCGAACCACGAGATCGACACCAGCGCCGAGGCCGGGAAATGGGTCAATCGTTGCGTATCGCCCAGGGCCACGCCACGGGTGTCCCGCTCGACCAGCGCGACCAGCGCGCCGCACAGGTCGCGCGGCGGCAGTTGCAGGCGTTCGCAGGGTGGCCCGGCGGGCCGGCCGGCTCGAGCAGCACGCGCTCTCGGGTCGGGGCAATTGTTCGACGATGCAGCGGTCGGCGCGTCCATGGCGCAAGTATCTCAAGCAGGCGCGCACGGCATGTCGTTTCGATCCAAGACCTGCAGACCTGCACCGGGAACAATGCGACGAATGGCTCAAGTCACCCACTCTTCATCCTGCGCCGCCAGCCGCGATGCCAGGCCCATGATCCTGCTGGCGACCTTCGGCTCGGGCGGCGATCTCGAGCCGTTCATCCTGATGGCAAGCGGCCTGCAATCGCGGGGGCATCGCGTCTGCATCCTGGCATCGATCGATCACCTCGAGCGACTGCATGCCAGCGGCTTGCCGCATCGCGTCTACGCAACGCCCGCCATCATCGACGCGATGCTGCAAGACCCCGGCCTATGGCATGAGCGCCGCGGCCTGGGCGTGATCGCCCGGGGCCTGTCGGCCATCCTGGACGAGATCATCGAGCTGATCTGCGAGCTCGCCGGGCCGGCACCGTGCGTGGCGCTGTGCCATCCGTTCATGCTCCCGGCCGCCGCCATCGCGCGCGCGCGCCACCCGCGCCTGCGCGTGGTCGGGGCCTGGCTCGCACCGTCCAACCTCCGGTCGATCCACGATCCGCTGATGATCGGCCGGCGACGCATCGCGCCCTGGGTGCCGCTCGGTTGGCGACGCGCACTCTGGCGCTTCGTCGACCGCACCTGGATCGACAATCACATGCTGCCCGGCCTGAATGCGGTGCGCACTCGCCGAGGACTCGCGGTGGTCGACCGCTACTTCGCGCACCTGCCCGAATGCGCAGACGCCGCGCTCGGACTCTTTCCTGCATGGTTTGCAAAGCCGGCTCCGGATTGGCCGAGGCCGTTCATGCAGGGCGCATTCCCGCTGTCTCCGGGCACGCCTGCCACGCTCGACGACGAGATCGAAGCCTTCCTGGCCGCCGGCGCGCCGCCGATCGTCTTCACGTTCGGCACGGCCATGCGACACGCGGCCCCGCTGTTCGAAGCGGGACGGGACGCGTTGCGGGCGGTCGGCCGGCGCGGCATGTTCATCACGCGCCACGCGGCGCAGGTTCCGCGCGACCTGCCAGGCGACGTCCTGTGGGTGCCCTGCGCGTCTTTCGCCAGCCTGCTGCCGCGCGTGGCCGGCATCGTTCATCACGGCGGCATCGGCACCGCGGCCGAGGCCTTGCGCGCCGGCATCCCGCAACTGGCACTGGCCTTCGGCTTCGACCAATTCGACAATGGCCTGCGGCTCCGCGAGTTGGGGGTCGGCGACATGCTGCCCGCCGATCGTGTCGATGCACGCTCGCTGCAGGCGCGGCTCGAAAGACTGCTCGCGTCACCGGTGACGGCGTCTGCCTGCAAGGTCGCTGCCACGAGACTGGCGGGCAGCCGCGACGGCGACATGTTCATGGCGGCCGTCGCAGCGGCAGTCGACGGCCAGGCCCCGGCCGGCGGGGGCCCTGCGCCTCTTGCTGGCCAGCGGCTGCCGTCCCGGGCCGACCGATTCGACGCAGCCCCCCACGCGCAGCCGCCATGCGGCTTGCAAGCGCGGAGCCGCCACCGTCCTCCAACGTCATGACTTCAACCACGATGCTCGTCGTTGCCGCATGGGTGATGTTCGTCACCGGGCTCGCACATTCGTACCTTGGCGAACGTTTCGTTTCAATTGCCGTGCTCCTGTGGCCGGCCGCGAACTCCGCCTGGGTTGCGCCGTGCGCCTGGCCGGGCTGCGCCACGAATGACGACTGCCCGACCCAGAGCGGCAGAACGATTCCTCAATGCGCGGCGTCGGCCGCGTCCGCATCGGCGCGAGCCTTTTCCGCGATCGCGCGTACGCGAGGCAACAGCGCCTGCATGTGAGCCTGAGTGCTCGCCATCATCACCTGCGTGAGCTGCGGCAGCTTGGTGATTGCCGCTTGGCCAGCGGGCGTCGAGTAAAAGTTGATCATGGCCGTGATCTCCTCCTCGCTGAACGTCTTTTGGTACGCATCGATCATCTCAGGCTCCATGACGGCCCAGTTGTATTCCCTGCGTACCATCGCCATGGTGTCGTCCATCGCCTTCGCCTCGATACGTTGACGTGCAGGCGAGGCGCCCCGCTGCTGCGCGTCCTGCGCAAAGACCTGGGACATCGACTTCTGCATCGAGGCATAGACGCCATCGATCATCGTGTCGACATGCGTCAACTGGAACAGCGCTCGCACGGAGTCGGCACTTGCCGGCGCTGCGTGCGCCTGACTTGCGAAAACGAAGGCGAGACCAAAGGCGAGCGCGGCGCGCCGAAAACGAGACGTGTTCATTGGATTTCCCTGGAAGTCGGTTTCTGATGATCAGGTGTCCTCGCGCCCGGACGATCTTCAACCCCAAAAGAGGTTCGCGCGGCATCACGGTAGCTCTCGCGGCCGATACGTTCAGCGTCATCGCTGTCGAGCAGGCACCGGCCCAAGGTGCTTCGTCATGGCCCGCACTGTCGTCTTCGACGCGTTAGGAAGGCATAAGTAGCGGCCCGGTCGGCATCGGCCAAGGCGGCATGCGCGCCGGCTCCGGCCGACTCGAAGGAGCCGGTCGGCCTGTCCAAGTGCTCGCCCGAAAGCGGACGGTCGCCAGCACGACGTCGCTTGCCCTTCAGCGCCCCTCGGGCCTCGGCGGGCGCAGGCCGGTGTTGGCCTGCTTCACGAGCTCGAGGCGCTCGACCACCTCATGGCCGAGCGCGATGTGGGCGTGCATGAAGAGCTCGATGGGCCGCCCGCCTGGACGTCGCGAGGACAGTCTCAGCAGCCATCCGACGATCGGAAAATCGCGGCCCTTGTACTTCATCAGCTTCTCGTGCGTCACCAATGACCAGTCGGCCAGCTCCGCATAGGGCATCGTCGTGCGGCCGAGGAGGGTCGGAACGACGATCGCGTCGGAGGTCAGCGTGATCACCGGCCGGAGGCGCTGGTTCCACCAGATCACGCAGGCGAACGTCGCGGTGGCGTCGAGCACGAACAGCAATTTCCCGAACGCCGCCGGCTTGAGCAAGGTGAACGAGATGAGGGCCGCCCACACCGCCGTCACCACGTAGGCGGTCGCTGCGTGGTTCGCCCAGGCCTGCGGGAAGTGGCGCCTGACCACGAGCGTCTTCCTGAACCTGGGTGTGCGCCCCCGCCCGTCGCCCTCCTGCGCCGCCGTCGCAGGCTGGGGCTTCTGCGGCGCAGGCTCGCCGCGCCAGCCAGCGACCTCGGTCACCGGCACCGCCAGCCTCCGGGAGACGGACGCCATGCTGTCGCCCGCGTCGAGCATGTCGAGCGCCGCGGGACGGAGAGGGTCGAAGCGGCCAGATTCGGTCATGCCCGCCATTGTGCGCTGCTCGACAGTTGTCGGGTCGTGGCGAGGGCGCGGCATGACCCGAAAGCTGTGGGCTCCCGTAAACAGCCAGGCCTCATCCTCGGGTGGAGAAACATCCTCGCCAGGAGACGAGACGGGGTCCAGCTCGAGCTGTTGATGCTTGTCGTGTCCAAGCGCGATTTCACGAAAGTACCGAAGACGCTCGCGTGGACACCGCAGCGCGGATTCGCCGCAGGTGCGGGCGGCCCCGCTACTCGCACTCCAGCCGAACGAATTCGTACGCGTCGCGCCGAGGATGCCTGAAATACGCGATGCAGGACTTCAGCTCCTTCGGCAACTGGCGAGCAATGCTTGCTTCCTTGTAACGGCACTCCAGCCATGGATCTTCGTGCAAGTCCCATTGCTGAAGATACAAGCCATGCCTGCCCGGCATGTCGGCCTCGGCCTGCCCGGCCCGGTCGCCGGCCACGCTGGCCTGGCGCAGCGCCTGCTCAGGAACAGGAGGCGCCGAGCATGCATCGTCGGACCCGATCGGTTCTCATATCCGCACGCTGAGGCTGGTGCCGATCTGGCGGTCGTTGACCCACTCGCTCTGCGGCCGCGTCTGGACGCCATAGTACGCACGGCGCAGCGTGCCGGTCAGGTTGCCGCCGTCGAGCGACCAGGTCAGGCGGTCGTTGATTCGCCAGCGCAGCGCGCCATCGAGCCAGCCATAGGAACGGGTGGTGATCTGGAAGGCGCCGACGCCCGCGATGCTGGTCGAGCCGCTGGGGAAGCTGCTGCGCCAGTTCCACGCCAGCCGGGCCGACCAGGCGCCTTGCTCGTACAGTCCCACCAGGTTTGCACTGCGGCGCGACAGGTTCTGCAGGGGGACGTTGGCGTGCAGCACGCGATCGAAGGTGTTGCTGTTGATGAAGGTCATGTTGACCTGCAGGCCCAACCCGCGCCACGCACCGGGCAGGAAATCGAGAAATCGCTGGTAGGCCAACTCCATGCCGCGGATGTGTGCAATGTCGGCGTTGTAGGGCCGCGTGATCTGGTACAGCTGGCCATCGTGCGTCTCCGCCTCGCTGCGCGTGGCGACGAAGCCATCCACCTGCTTCCAGAACAGCGTGGCCGACGCCGAGTGGCCGGCCCCGAAATACCCCTCGGCCGCCAGATCGACGCCGGTCGACCGCAAAGGCCGCAGGTTCGGATTGCCTGCCGTGCCCTGGTTGAGTTGCGGGTTGATGGAGTTCGGGGTGAGCGTGATCGACGGCGATAGCAGGTTGAAGTCGGGCCGGGTGATCGTGCGAGACGCCGCCGCACGCAGCTGCACCGGGCCGCTAGCGCGCCAGCGCACACCGGCGCTGGGCAGCCAGTCGGTCGTGGTGGCGTCGATCTCGATCGGCTCGATGGCGCTGCTGGAGGGCACGCTCTGGTAGCCCGAGACGTGGGAGTGCGTGTGCACCAGGCGCAGGCCGGTCTGCGCATCCAGCGCGAACCTGGGGGCGCGCCAGCCGCTTTCTGCGTAGACGGCGTCGGTCTGTTCCTTGATGCTCCAGATGCCCAGCAGACCCCCCGCGGTGGGCAGCGGCGTGACGATGCCGAAGGCCTCGCGCAGCGCCGTCGGATCGCGCGCGTCGGCCAGCATGTCGGTGAGGTACCGGTCGATGCTGGTGCCCTGGCCATCGAGGAACGGCAGGTAGGGATAAGCGACGGTGCGGCCAGGGCGGTCGGAAGCCAGCACCGTGCCGGGCACCGCGATGTCCCCGAAGATCAGATTCTGGTCGTTGTCGGCTTTGCGGCGTGATTGTCGCCAGCCGATGGCCATGCGTTCGAGCGGCCCTTGGTCGAACTGCCAATCGGCGTCGGCACGGCCGGCCAGCAGGCTGCCGTTCAGCGGCCGCACGCGGTACAGCAGCGACGCGTAGCGCAGGTTCGCAGGGTCGGTGAGGTCCGTGCCCTCCACCGAAGTGGCTGGCACTTCGCCTGAAAGATCGTGCGTGAAGCGCGCGACGGTGCCGGCCAGCGTGGGGCCGGAGAAGAACAGGCGGTTGAAGCTGCGCGTATCGCTCAGGTCGGCACTGAGGCTCAGGTCGCCGCTGGTCCATGAACCGCCGGCGACAAGCTGGCGCGTGCGGTCGACCGTGTCGCGGGCGAAGTTCAGGATGGAAACCGGCACGTTGGTCCAGGTGATGCGCTGCACATCATGCGTGCCGGGAAAGAGCACGACGCTGGCCGGGTCGAAGCTGCTGCCGGCGCCGAAGTTGGGGCCCGCGTTGAGCTGCAGCGTGTTCTGCGTCGTGCGCAGCTCCGCGTAGTGCCCCTCGGCGTAGAGATCCAGTCGTGCCTCGGGCCGCCAACCCAGCATCACGCTGGCGCCACGACGGTGCCGGCGCCCGAGGCTGGTGCTCTCGGTGGTGCTGCTGGGGACGACCGTGTCCTCGCCCGGTATCAGGTCGACGCGGCAGCCAGACGTCGCCCGTGCGCTGCACAGCATCGGGTTGCCCGTGCTCTTCTGGTCCTCGCGCCAGGCGCGGTCCTGCAGCACCAGGTTCACCAGCGCCGCGACTTCGCCGGCGCCGGCGGGAAAGCGGCTGCCATACAGCACCGAGAGCTGGCCTGCCCCCTTGTCGACCAGGTTGCCGGACAGATAGCGTGCCGTGACGGCCAGCGTCGGCTCGCGGAAATCGAATGGCCGCCGGGTGCGCAGGTCCACGGTGCCGCCAAGGCCGCCTTCGACCCGCGCGGCCGACGAGGTCTTGTACACGTCGATGCCGGCCAGCATGTCGCTGGGCAAGTCAGCGTAGTCGAACGCGCGGCCGAAACCTGCGGTGAACACCTCGCGCCCGTTGAGCGTGGTCTCGACCTGCACCAGCCCCCGCACCGAAGCGACTGACGCTTCGCCCCGGTCACGCGTGATCTGGACGCCGGTGACGCGCTGCACCGCGTCCGCCACGCTGAGATCGGGCAGGTGGTTGATCTCCTCGGCGACGATGCCGTCGACGATGTCGTCGCTACTCCGCTTTCGATCTGCAGCCGATTCCAGGCTCGCGCGAGTGCCGACAACGACCACTGTTTCGACAGGGTCCTTTGCTGATGTCCCGGCGGGCGTCAGCAGCGCCAGGGTGACAGCCGAAAAGGCCATGTTGGACGGCTTCATCGCACCTCCATCGCTGGGCCTTGATCGGCTCACGAGCGGCGTCCCGTCGCGGATTCCACGACGTCAGCGATCGCACCGCGCCATGCCCTCAAACCCAGTAGACCTACGGGAGAAGAATCGAGCGCGGCGAAGTCAGGAGCCCCGCCTGTACGCGCCGTACCACCGAATCAATCGGGAAGTCGGCCGGGAGAACCGGCCAGGCGTCCACGCAGTCTACGCCGACGCCGGCAGGTCGCGCAGCCAATCGATTGGGAAAGGGCGCCACCATCTCGCACGTGATGGCTTCTCAGGCGGGGGCGACTGCGGGCGGGTCCGGGTCGCCCTCCGACACCGGCAGTTGCAGGCGCACATCGGTGCCTCCGCCCGCGCGGCTCCTGATGGCCAGCGTCCCGCCAAGCGCCCTCGCACGCTCCTCCATGCCCAATATGCCGAACCCGGTCGAACGAATCGACGGATCAAAGCCGCTGCCATCGTCGCGCACGAGCAATTCGAAGTCGTTGCCCAACCGCCCCAGATGCAGCGAGACCTTCGATGCCGCCGCGTGGCGACGGATGTTGTTGAGCGACTCTTGCGCGATGCGGAAGATCATCGCCGCCGCATCCGCCGACAGGAGGTTGGCGCGCTCGTCGACCTGGACCTCGCACGCCAATCGGGTCTGCCGCTCGAACTCCGCCACCAGCCAATCCAGGGCCGAAGCGAGGCCACCGTCCAGGGCCGGTGGGCGAAGCTCCGCGACGATGCGCCGAATGCTGACCACGAGTCCGTCGACCCGTTCGAGAAGCATCGTCAATGCGGCATCGGTGGGCGCTGCACCGGCCGGGGCAAGACCCTGGCGCAGGACGGCAATCTCCATCCTCAGCGCGGCCAGTTGCTGTCCCATCTCGTCGTGCAGCTCGCGGGCGATGCGCCGACGCTCTTCCTCGAGAAGTCTCGCGTTGCGTGCCCCCAGGCTGCGCACGAGCTCGCGAGAGCGCTCGAGCTCCGCTGTCCGTTCCGCAATCGCCCGCTCGGCCTGGTGGCGTTCGATCGCGTGGCGAATTGCCCGTACGAGTTGGCGAGAATCGATCTGTCCCTTGATGAGATAGTCCTGCGCACCCGCCTGCAACGCCTCGATGGCGGCATCCTCGTCATCCAGCCCGCTCATGACGACCAGGGCCGGCAGGCGCAAGCCGTACGCGAGAAGACGCTGCAGCGTCGCCAGGCCCGTGGACTCCTCCAGGCCCAGGTCCAGCACGATCACGTCGGCTTGGCGCTCCTGGAGCATCGCCATGGCGCCGGCCAGCGCCGCGGCATGTCGGAGGCGGAAGCTCGATGCCGTCGGCGCGCTCTCCAGCAGCAAGCCGAAGAAGCGCACATCCGCCGCGTTGTCCTCGATCAGGAGGACGTCGACGGGAGGCGCCATCACCGCCTGCGGGCTGTCGGGCTTCGCCGGGGCCATGGGTGTGCTTGGATCCAGAGCGGCTGATCGGACTCGCCATTGTGGACCACCGTCACGGGGCCGTCACCGGGTCCAACCCGGGATCGGTCGAACCGTACGCAAATCGCAGCCGCCTGACGCACGCTCGCAGTGACAAGCGTCACGGCACGGCGGACCGCCCCAACCGCTTCAGCGAGCGGTCATGGCACGGTCAAGACGCGACCTCGCTGTGCACCGACCATGCGTCCAGGACGGGAGCCGTCCGGCCAAGGAGCAAGGAGCGCGTGCGTGGGTGGAATGTCCAAATCGATGCGAGGGTCGTCCAGCACGGGCCGCGAGTCCGGGTTCACCTTGATCGAGATGCTCTTGACGGTGTCGTTGACGACCATTTCCCTGGCCATCGCCGTGCCCTCGTTCGCCCGGATGAATGCCGACATTCGCACTCGCAGCACCGCGGAGCAACTGGCGGGCGCACTGCGGCTCGCCCAGGTGAGCGCCGTCACGCGGAACCGGCCGGCAGCATTCCTGTTGACCGACGCCGTCCCCGGCGCGGACGCGACGGCAAGCGCCAATGGCGCGAACTGGCTCGTCAAGTTCCTTCCTTCGAGCCCATCCCGCGTCGAGCCCGGGGCCGCTGACCTGATCCAGGTCGCCACGGTTGCGCGCCAGAACCGTGTGACCCTCACCGGCCCGGCGCAAGTCTGTTTCGACGCCCTGGGCATGCAGGCGGCCACGCGGGGTGCGGCCAGCGATCCCTCGAACGCGTGCTCGATGCCCGGCGACGATCACGGCGGGCCGACGTCCTTCCTGGTTTCGCGGAGCGATGCAACACGGCAGTTCAAGGTGCACGTCTACCGAACGGGGCGCGTCGATATCTGCGACGCCGCCCAGGAACGCATGCAGCCGCAGGCCTCGTGCCTCTGACTCGGCGCCCTGACCATGCACATGAGCGACGAGATCCACCAGCACGGCAGGCGGACCGCCTGGCTCACGGCACGCCTGTGCGCCCTGCTCGATGTCGGTGCCAACGAATCGCGCGACTGGGCGGTCGCCGCGCTGACGCATGACATCGGCAAGCTGGACATCCCGGCCGCGGTGCTGGCCAAGCCGGGTGCGCTGGACGCTGCCGAGCGCATGCTCGTCCAGCGACACTGCGTCGAGGGCGCACGGCGCCTGCTGAAGCTCGCAACGCCCGACAGCGCGGAATCGACGACGGCGACGGTCGCTGTCGCACTGTCGCACCACGAGTGGTGGAATGGGTCAGGGTATCCGTTCGGATTGAGCGGGACCGCCATCCCCCGCTGCGCACGGATCGTCGCCGTCGCGGATGTCGTGGACGCGCTGACGAGCGCTCGCGCCTACAAGCCCGCGTGGACCCTGCACGCCGCCCTCGACGAGGTCTCGGCGGGCCGCGGGCGCCAATTCCAGCCCGAATGCGTCGACGCCATGGAGATCCTGGCACGGACACTTCCGCCGGACTGGCGTTCCCAGGCGCAGGCCTGGGGGCTGCAACTGACGCTCGAACTGGGCCTGGCGGCGAGCGTGGCGGCCCGCACGGAGGGAACCGGTCCATCCGCATGCGCGCAAGCCGGGTACCGGACAACCCTCTGACAGCCTGGAGACGCGCAGGCCGACGGCGGTGCCGCCCGCGACCCGCACGAGCCCGCTGATGCCATCGGGCGGACCGCAAGCCGGCCCGCGAGTGTCTTCCTGGCCAAGCCAGTTGCATTCGACGAGTCCCCGGCCGCATCCGGGCTCAGCTCAAGCCCCGAATGAGGCGCGCCGCCAGCGGGCAGCCGGGCGGCGCATCCCTTCCATGCGGTGGCCGGCGCGTCGAAGGATCAACCGCGGCACGAACCCGGCAGGTACTTGACCAGGTTCGACGAGGTCGCGCCCGGCGCAGCGGTCGCCCGCAAACCCACTTGAAGACTTGCATGGCGCCCACGACGTTGGCGGCGCTGCAGTTGTCGATCGCCCCTCATTTCCGGTCCGCTGGCCGCGCGACGCCAAGGCACATGGGCCGCATCTGCAGGCAGGCGCCTTGCAGGGGTAATCGGCGCGTCATGAGGCGGTCATCGCCGCAGTCCCCCGGGCGTTAACTCTTTCGCGGCATTCGGGAACGTATGTGCCCGCGGCCCCCGCCAGCGCGCCGTTGGGCGACCATGTCCATCCCGCGCGCAGGCTGGTGCACGAGTGTCCATCAGCGTCCCGCAAGCGATGGATGTGCATCGACGAGGATGACGTGAGCAAGCAAGAACCACCGAGGCCGTCCGATACCGGCCATGCAGACTACGAGGCGACCGATTTCCTCGACACCCTCCCAATGCTCCAGGATGAGATCGAGTCGTCCCCTGTCCCGGCTCGTGCGTTGACGCGCGACCCCATCGAGCGTGCCATGGCGCGCCACGAGAGCGCGTCCGTCGCACTGCCGGCCACCATCGGCGCGAAGCGGGACGACGTTCCTCAACGACCCCGAAGTTCGCAGCCAGCGTCGCCAGCACGCTTGCGGATCGATTCGGCTGCGAAGGCCGACGCTGCGCAGAAGGGCCGCCCGCGTCCCGCTGCGCAGCCATCGCACACGCGTGATGCGCGGATCGTGCCGCCGTCCATCGCGGTGTCCACCAAGGCGAACGACGGCCGGCGGCTTCGCGAGGACTGGGCTGTCAGCCGCATGAAGGCCCACGTCGCGACCCTTTCTCCGTCAGTTCCCCGATCGGACGACAGCACGCTGTCGTCGACCTGGATCGCCGAGAGCCGCCAGCCGTCTTCCCGAACTTCCAGCCGCCAGGGAATGCGCCGCGGCGCCGGTGCCGCATTGCCGCTCCGCGCGAGCTTGCTGGCGATTTCCGTGGGGGCGGTGACCACCGCGCTGTTCGGCGCGATCGTGTACATCGCGCGTCCAGGCGCGCAAACGCCAGGGACCAGTCGATCGGCAGCGGCGCCGCTGCAACGGCCCGAGGCCGTGGCCCCGGCGCAGCAGGCGGATGCGGCACCCGTGTCCGAGGTCGATTCCGACGGCGACGGCGCGGGACCGTCGACGAAGGCACCCGATGCCCGCATGGCAAGCGTGCGCCGGACATCGGCCGTCCCGTCGCGAATGAAGAACACGCGAGAGGCGGCCCGGGAGACGGCCGCGGAGCCGCCTTCGCAACTGCGGCCCCCGGCCCGCGGAGCCGCGCCGTCGAACAGCGTCGCGTCGGCCGTCGAGGCGGCACAGGCGAAGGCAGACGCCTTCCTGCGGAACGACGCGCAGGAGCCGCCCGAGCAGAAGCCTGCGAAACCGAGCATGAGCGCCCTGCCCCGCGAACCCGGTCGCTCCTGAATGTCTCCCGGCCTGGCTGGAGGGTCGACCCCGGCCACCACCGAGCCGCGAGCCGCGCCCCTCTCGGCCCGCACGCCATTTCGAAAGCAGTCGTGACTTCCGATTCCCTTCGCCCCCGACGACGGCTGCCGACGTGCTCGACACGCTGCGCCTGGAAGCGACCTGTCCGGCGGCTTCGACGCCGCCGCATGTTGCCCGACCTGGAGTCGCAGTCGCGATGGCGCATGTGGCTGCAGGCTCTCGATCGATTGTTCGATTGAGGGTCGCATCGATCGGCGCGACCAGGACGCCGAGCCGGTTCCCGGAACCACGGGCCGCGCAGCGCCATGACCCGGCGCCAGGACCGTCCAGGGCGTGCCGGAGTCCTCGAACTTGGCCGGCGCGTTGCGCCTGCAACATCGCCAGGCTCGATCCGGCGTCAGAATCCCGCAGTCCGTACTTCCGGAGCGCCAGGCAGTGAGAGGCATGTCCTTCCTGCAACGTCTCGTCCAGCTGCTGCTGCTGTGCGCATGCAGCGCGCCATCCTGGAGCGCGCCTGCGCAGGCGGCGTGGACGCATGGCGTGGGGCGCGTGTTTCGCCACGCCGTCGGACCCGCGCTCGAATCGGGCTATGCGCTGGCGCAGGACCAGGACGGGTTCATCTGGCTCGGGACCCAGTCCGGCCTGGTGCGCTGGGACGGCCACGGAGCGCACGAGTACCTCGCCGACCTGACGACACCCGGCAGCCTGCCCGACTCCTACGTCCGGGCCTTGCTGGTCGATCGGGCCGGCACCTTGTGGATCGGCACGAAGTCGGCCGGCCTGGCACGCTACGACCCTCGCACGGACTCGTTCGACGCGCCGGGGGACCCGACGGGCATCGTGGGACAGGACATCGCAGCGCTGGCGCAAGGTGCCTCGGAGCTGTGGATCGCCTCCAACCGCGGACTGGCCAGGTTCGATCCCGCCGCGCGACGCCTGACCGGCGAGCCCTTGCCGCAGGGCGTCGGCGCGATCCAGTGCGTCCTGGTCGCGCGCGATGGCACCCTCTGGCTGGGCAGCGACCACGGACTCTGGGTCCGTCGAGGCACGCGGCCGGACTTCGTCCGCGTGCCGCTCGAGCTGCCGTCCGGGGCGACGTCCATCAGCGTCCTGCGCCTGATCGAGGATTCCACCGGGAGGATGTGGATCGGAACGCACCTGCATGGCACGTTCACCGTGGGGCGCGGCGAATCGACGGGCACACCGCTCCGCGATGCGGCCGACAGCGACCTCGCCGGCGATACGGTGTATGCGCTCGCCGACGCCGGCGATGGGCAGATCTGGATCGGCACCTACGGAGGCGGACTGGTCCGGTTCGATGTCGACCTGCGAGAACATGTGCGCGAGCGCCACGATCGCGCGCGCTCGACGAGCCTCCTGGACGACGACGTCGCCGCTCTGCTGCGGGACCGGGCAGGTACGGTCTGGGTCGCGACCGCCTACGGTCTGTCCAGCTACGACACCCGGTATGACGGCATCACGACGCTCCACGGCGGCCCCGGGCGCCTCATCGCCGACGCGAACGTGCCCGCCGTCATGGCGACTGCCGGCGGCCAGGTCTTCGTGGCCACCGGAGCCCAGGGCCTCGAGATCATCGACGTCGACAATGGCGCCGCGAAGGTGCTGCGCCCGGATCCGGCCCACCCCCTGACCTCGCTGCCTCGCGCACGGGTGCTGGCCATGGCGCCGGCGTCGAATGGCGACATCTGGATAGGCACCCAGGGCGGCCTGTACCGATGCTCGCCAGACGCAAGCCGCGTGGAACGCGTCTCCATTCCCGGACGCGTGCCGACCGCCGACACCTGGACGTTGCTGGTCGACGGATCCACGCTCTGGCTGGGAGGAACCGACGGCCTGTGGGAACTGGACACCTCCGCAGCGTCCGGGCCGACAGCCCGGCGCCACCTCGACCACGAACTCGGGCAGACCCAGGTCCGCGCGTTGGCGATGGGACGCGAGCACGCGTTGTGGATCGGGACGAACGGCCGTGTCTTTCGACTCGCACGACCGGGCGCCCCGCTCGAGCCGTTGCGTGTCGATCCGCATGATCCCAAGGCGCTGCCGGGGGGCCTGACGAGCAGCCTGCTGGTCGACGGACACGGGCGCCTGTGGGTCGGCACGCTGGGCCAGGGGCTGCAGGTCCAGATGGGGAACGGGCCGGACGGCCTGCCGCTGTTCCGCCGAATCACCACCCGGGATGGCTTGCCGAACAACGGGGTCGACGCGCTGGTGCGGGACGCCGACGACCACGTCTGGGCGAGCACCGACGACGGCGTGGCCGGCATCGATCCGTCCACGCTCGCGATCACATCGCTGCGGGTCGCCCAGGGTGCGGGCATCACGACGTTCTGGACAGGCTCGGCGACGGTCTCTCCGGACGGCAGCCTGATGTTTGGCGGCGAAGGCGGCCTGCTGGTCGTGGCGCCACGGCTGCTTCCCCCGTCGGTGGACGCGTTGGCGCCACCGCGCGTGACCGCGGCGCGCATCGGTGACAAGCCGGTCGCGCCGGCGAGCCTGGTGGCGGGTCCCGGCGAACTGGCCGTGCCGGCCCTGTCGCCGCGTGTCCAGGTCGAATTCGCCTCGCTGGACTACGGCGAACAGGACCGGCTGCGCTACGAGTACCGACTGCAGGGTTTCGACAACGCCTGGAACGAAGCCCCGTCGCACAGTCGCCTGGCCAGCTACACGAAGCTGCCTCCCGGCCACTATCGATTGCAATTGCGCGCCGGAAGACCGGACGGCACATGGTCGCAGGTGCGCGAGGTCGCACTCCGGGTCGAGCCACGCTGGTTCGAACGTCCCGAGGTGCGCGTCGGGGCACTTGTCGCGGCGCTGGCCCTGGCGTGGATGCTGCACCTCTGGCGTCTGCGGCACGCCGCCCGGCGCCAGGCCATGCTGGAACGACAGGTGCGCCAGCGCACGGCAGAGCTCGAACAGTCCCGCGCGCAGATCCAGCTCCTGAGCATCCACAATGCACGCTCGCTGGAACAGGAACGCACCCGCGTCTCGCGGGAACTCCACGACGAGATGGCCCAGCAGCTGGCCGCGCTGCGGATGGAGGTTTCATTGCTGCGGCGGCCCGCCGACCCGGCGTCGCGCAGTTCGGAACTGCCCGTCCAGGCACTCGTCGCCCGGGTCGATGCCATCATCCGGAGCATCCGGGAACTCGTCACGCAGCTGCGGCCGCCCGCCCTGGATGGCGGGCTTTGCGCAGCCATCGAATGGATGTCTGCCAGGTTCGAGCAGCAAAGCGGCATCCACTGCCAGCTCGAGCTGCAGGAATGCGCTGCATTCGCAGATCAGGACGCTGCCACCATGGCGTTCCGGGTCGTGCAGGAATCCCTCACGAACGTGCGACGACACGCCGGCGCCACGGCCGTGCGCATCGCCCTGAAGGCGCACGCGGGCGTTGCCAGCCTCGAGATCATCGACGACGGCGTGGGCTTCGAGCCCGGCCGCCAGCAGAGCGGCTACGGCCTGCTCGGAATGCAGGAGCGCGTCACGGCGCTCGGCGGACGCCTCGCGATCACGAGCGTCCCGGGACAAGGCACCGTCGTACGCGTGACCATGGAAACGCCAGCAGGCCTGGACGGTGCCACCGCGATGCCGCGCGCCTGAGGAGGACGGGCGCGCCCGAGGCGCGCGTCGCGCCCCCGCTCATGGCGTCAACGTCGCTCCTGAACAAGGTCGCTCCGTGTCGACAGGCATCGTCATGAGGCGCCGACATTCAATTCGATGTCCTTGAAGCAGGGGACCGCCCTGCCGCCCTCGATGCCGGCGGTAAAGGAAGTGGCGAGAAACATCTGCCGGACCCGAGCGATCACGTCCGGCGATTCGGCGCTCTGCAGCACCTGCGTGTCGACCACCAGGCCCTCGCTGTCGATGTACAGACGCATGCGCAGCGGCAGCCCGGACCAGGGAAGGCCGGACAGCATGGCCAGGTCCGGCGAGGAACGCGGCCGCGCGGGGACATCGAGATCGGCTCCAGGTCGATAGACGGTGGCGCCGGCCCCTTGCGCCATCGACCGATCGCCTGCGTCCTCGCTCGATGCACCTGCCATCGGGCGTGCCTCCTGACGCGGGGCGTCGACCTGGCGCGGCGCCGATCGTCGGGGCGGCGTCCCGGCCGCGGTCGGCATTGCCGTGGGCGCGCGCGGCGCGAAAGCCCGCACCAGGCTGAGCACGTTGCGCGCGGGCAGGGCTGGCGGTTGGCCGGACAAGGACGCATGCCCACGACCGACGCCGACGATCACGCCGAAATGGGCGACCAGCACCAGGGCGGTACAGGCAACCAGGCCGCCGCGGTTCATCGGACAGCGTCAGTTCGTGCTCGGCACATCGTGCCAATTGATCTGCCGGACACCGCTGGGGGTCGACAACGTTGCGGGATCCTTCGCGACGCTGCCCTTGCTTCCGCCGCTGTACAACTCCAGCTTGCCGCCGACGCTGACGATGGCCACGTCGGTGCCGAGCCCCGCCGTCGGAATCGATGTCGCTGCCGTCGTCAGGTCGTTGTTCAGCAGCACCGTCTGCCCATTGGAGAAGTTGACTGCATACACGGTGCCCGCCCCGCTGGGGCTGCAGGCAGAGCCGTTCGGCAAGTTGGCGATGAAGGCCACGACGCCCTGGTTGGCTGTCGGATCGACATTGACCCGCTGCGCGATGTTGGCGATGACCGGCAGATCGAAGTACCAGCCCAAGGCCGAAGCAGGCGCGCTGCCGATACCCGTCAACAACGAGGTGTCCGCGACCAGCTGGCGCCGGGTGATGGGGAACGATGCGCCGCCGGGCAGCGGCTGCGACGGCGAGCCGTAGAACGCACCGGAACTGGCGATGCCATCGGCGATCGCATAGAAGCCCTGTTGTGCATTGCCGCCGATGTCGCTGTCGGCCAGCAACTTGCCCGTCCCCACGAGGACATAGCGGATCGAGGAATTCGGCGCGATCTCCACCAGTGGACGGGTGCTGATCGGCTGCGGGTTCCCGCTGCCGTCGGTCAGGCTCGCGATCCGCGTGGGCGTCGGGTAGGGCGGCGTCACGTCACGCGCGCTCACGTCCAGGCGCCACACGTTGCCCTGCAGGTCGCCGGCGTAGACGGCGTCGGCCGTCATGTCGGCGTAGTTCTCGATGTAGGCCGTCGCGTGGCCGAGGTTGAGGGGGCCGCTGGTCGCCGGCGGGGTCGCCACCGCTTCGAGCAGCGCGCCGTTGGCCGGATTCACGACGAAGAAGTAGCCGCCGCCATCGGCGTTGATGTATCCGGAGGTGAAGATGACGACCCACCCATACTTCCTTGTCTTCGCCACCGTGGGCGTGCCATAGCTGTAGCCCATGCGCGGATCGGTGAATTCCCACATCACCTTGGCGGCGACGGTCGCTTCGTCGGTCCAGCTCGTCGGGTCGGTCACGTCCAGGGCGTAGTAGCCCTTGCCACCCTTGCCCAGGCCGCCGATCAGGAGCGTGCGCCACTTCGGGTCGCCGGAGGCGCCGCTGGTCCGGTTCAGGTCGATGTCGAACTGACCCGGGGTCGCGTCGACCAGGTAGTGATGCGCGAAGCCCGGGTTGCCGAGCGAGGCCAGGCCGTTGGTGCCGGCGCTCGCCGTGCTGCCGTAGACGAAGCTGGGAATGTAGGCGAACAGTTCGCTGCCCGAGGGCGGGCTGGTGTTTCCGACGGTACCGTCGAAGGCATGCAGCATGCCGTCGTTGGCGCCGGCGTACACCACGTTCTTGCGGTTGGCGAACTGCGACTTGAAGGTCGCGTAGCCCGGGTTGTAGGTGTCGTAGAACGGGTAGTTCGGCGGCCCGACCGTCACGGGCTTGGCATTGACGATGTCGCCCAGGCGGAACTTGCGGTTGCGATAGGCGCCGCCATTGGCCAGCTCCTGGCCCGTGTCGCCACGCAGGTAGGCGATGTAGTTGCCGATCGACTGCCGTGCAGCCGGAACGCCCGGCACGTTCGCGAACGTCGTGTAGTTGGTGCGCGCGTCCAGCGAGCCGGCCTGCAGCGTCGCCAGGGTGAAGGGCAGGCCGGGCGCCGTGGCACTCCGGGTGCAGCAGGTGACGATCCTGCGCGTCGCGGCGGTGACGGAGGCCGAGCCCAGGAGTGCGCGGGCATCCCATTGCTGCGTGAGCGTGGGGGTGCCGTCGCTGTCGAACGTCGCCGTTGAACCGATGACCTGGCCGGTCCAGGAGGTCGGGTCGTACGTCGCGGAGTAGCTCACCGTCCCGCTGGACGAGATGTTCGGCGTGGGCAACGACAGCGCCGTCCCGTTGGCCGCATCGTTTTCCGCGACGATCTTGGCGAACGCATTCGTCAGGCCGCTCTGCATCTGCGGCGCATTGCTCGCGGTGAAATAGTTGTCCGGCTGCCTGTTGCGACCCTGGGTATTGGTGCTGTTGTACCAGCTGTCCAATGCGAGCGGTGCGCCGTAGGTATAGGTCGAAGGCACCTTGAAGCCGCCGTACTTGGTGGCGTAGTAGTACTGGTTGTTGTCGACGTAGGTCTGGTACTCCTGGACGTCCAGCCAATACGTGCTGACGGTACTGACCGTGGGCAGGTTGCTGGCCGGATCCGTGAACTGGCGCACGCCCTTGCCCTGGAGCGGCAGATGCGCGTCGTAGGCGAGGCCGGCGATGTAGTACGTCCCCTCGTCCCCGGTCGCCCAGCGCCAGGGCAGGTTCGTGTCGCCCTCCATCGAGCCGACCTGGGTCGTCGAGGCCAGGACGTTGACCGGTGGCGTCGCGGAGGCATCGGCGCTCACCTCCGGTGGCCGGGGCGGCTCGTGGTCGCTTGGCGTGGCGCCCGGCAGGTTGCCGTCGCGGTGAGTGTTGACGTCGCCGATGCCCAGGATGAAGTTCTTCTGGCAGGAGTAGACGATCGGGTCGACGGACCAGTCGGTGATGACGGGGAATCCGTCGACCCACGTGTTGACGGTGGCCGTGTCGGGCGATCCGAGCGACATGTCCGTGTACGCAGCGACGTTGGTCTGGCCCTTGAAGTAGCGCAGCGACGCGTAGTACAGCTCGCCGACCGGATCGATCGTCTTGTACTGTCCGGACGAGTAGCCGAACTTGTTCAGGTAGTTCAGGACGCCGCTTTGCCTGACGGTCGTCCTGTTGTGCGTGAGCACGTTGGTCGCCTCGGCATCGTCGCGCGCAGGATTGGCGTACATGACGCCCGTCCGCGGGTCCCACTCGGGACTCGGATTGACGAGCGCCGCGGCTCCGGGTTGCGGGATCGTCGGGCCGATGTAGGCCATCCGCGCCCGAAGCACGCCACCGTCGCGCATCGGCGAGCTGTCGTTGAGATAGCCGAAGGCCGAGTAGCGCAGCGAGCCCGCGTACTGCTGCATGAGCCCTTCCGGCTTCGCGGTTCCCTCGTAACCCACGCAGTTGGACTCGACCCCCGCCGCGGCGTCGCAGACGCGCACGTTCATGTAGAGCGCGTAGACCTTGCCGACGTCCAGCGAGCCGTTGGCCACCAGGGCGTCCTGGTAGTCCACGGTGCTGACGCTGTTCGCGTCGAGGTTGCCCCCCGCGGTCAGCCACAGCTGGATGCCGGCGCCCCAGATGCGGGACTTCAGGCCGTTGGGCCAGTTGAACGGCGTCGCCCCGCTCGCCGCCGCGAAGGGGGTGCTCTTGTTGGGCGCATCGCCGGCGCCGCCCTGTCCCGAGTGCGTCGCCTTCTGGAGGATGGTCATGCCACCGCTGCCGCCCAGGTCGACGAGCCGGTTGCCGCCGGTCATGACCCAGCGGAAGATGTCGAGCGACTGCATCGCCGCGTAGTTCAGGTAGTTGCCGCTCCACAGCGGCGCCGCCGCGCTGCCTGCGCACTGGTGGCCCGACGAGGCTGCCCCGGACGGCTGGAAGTAGCTCCTGGACGGCGTGGCGCTGTCATAGATGTAGCGGTAGCACTTGGCGCCATCGAAATAGCCGACGTAAAGGGTGCCCGGCGCATAGGCCGACGTGCTGAAGTAGGCCGACGTGTTCGCCGTCGGATATTCCACCGACAGCGACAGGAGCATGTTGCCCGGAACACTGGTCGTGGAGAACAACGGCTTGTCGGCGAGGTCGACGCCCTGTGCCGTCGCGGTGCGGATGCACAGCAACGCGATGACAGGTGCCAGGCAGGCGAGCAGCCGCACGCGGACCAAGGAGGACGGAAGGGATTTCATGTGCTCAGCCTGCGGTGGTCTGTATATAGGCTTCGGTATTGCGCGGACCCGTCACGCGCACGCTGATCCGGAAGAGGCCGCGCGCAGCGCCGTTGGGCTTGCGCGTGGCCAGGTGCATGCTTCCACCGGCGTCCTTGCTGCTGCTCATGTAGCCGCAACGGTCCGTCGAGAAATCGGTGGTTCCGGCAACGCATTGCCGGTCGATGACCCAGCGGATCACGATCCCGTCCGCAGCCGGCGCCGCGCAGTTGGCCAGGACCTTGCCGGCACCATCCATGCACGAGTAGCCGGCGGTGTCATAGGCGGAATTGCTGACCAGCACCGCCGGGACGCCGATGCCGCCGGCGGGGGCGCCGAGACGCACGGCCGAATAGTGGGCCGTCGCGAGGTCGCCGTGCCGGGCGGTCTCCGTGTACACGCGCCCCCCGGCATTGAGGTCCGCCTTGGCTTGCGCGATCGCCAGCTCGGCACGGTTGGTCAGGTCACGGCGGAACGCCAGGTTGCCCACGATGCCGGTCGACGTGTCGACACTGCGCACCACGGCCGTGACGGCGATGAGCATCAGCACGAGGGCGATCAACGTGAACACCATGACCACACCGCGCTGCGCGTGGCGTCGGGGGCCCGTGCGGACACGGCGCGCTGGGCGGGGGCGGATCGGCGAGGTCATCAGAAGCTGTTGTTGCGCACCGGGACGGTCGTCTCGAGCACGCGGTAGCGGAAGTGCTGTTCCGAAGGCGTCAGCGTTCGCGTGAACGCGAGACCGGGCAGGTCCGAGAACATGGTGAGGGGGCCGGGCGTCACCAGGCCCTTCTCGGGCAGGGACGTGCGCAGGACCAACCCCACGCGCACCGCGCGGATGTTCTTGAGCAGCTTCATGGCGCCGGTGCTGCCGTCGGACAGCGCCGCCACCGAATAGGGGCTGGCGGCACCGGGCCCGACCCATTGATCGACCTTGTTGTTGGCGTTCCCCGTGGAATCGATGCCGTAGACGGCGTGCATCTCGAAGACGCCCTCCGCCTGGGCCTGGGGCGTCCCGCCCGCGACCTGCAGCAGGTCGTAGCCAACCAGGCTGTCGTTGTCGCCGACCCCGACCAGGTGGAACGCCGGAGGCTGGCCGCTGCCGGACACGGTCGGCGCGCCCAGGTCGAATGCAACCGGGTCATCGGTCAGGTTCGCGATGCCGGCACCGTTGACGGCGGCGCCGTCGTACGTGCTGCCGGATCCACCCAGCGGGATCGCGGTGCCCGTGCCCGCGGACGACAGGGACGCCGATACCTG
>Ga0068855_100001713_pt1 | contig 27409 bp, 25 predicted proteins | sample KBSCornC52_FD_66592 | JGI IMG/M metagenome (GOLD analysis project Ga0068855, IMG submission 66592) | Corn rhizosphere microbial communities from Kellogg Biological Station, Michigan, USA - KBS Corn C5-2 | ecosystem: Host-associated > Plants > Roots > Rhizosphere > Soil ... | reverse complement strand
AGGATTGCCGACGCAGCAATGGGCCATTCAGTCCAAACCCCTTCGGGGCGACCGAATGGCTTCCATCTCGAACCAAATCGGCCTTGGAAAGGCAACCAGCCTTCCCTGCGGCCAATTTGGTCCGATATGTTCGCCATTTGGGCGCCTCGAAGGCGTGGTAATTGAGTACGGACCCTAGCCGACCGCGGGAAGGACGACACAGTGGCTGACCGTCTTACCCTGCGCATAGGCCAGGGCCTCGCCACGATCACCATCGACCGTCCCGAGCTGATGAACGCCTTCAGCCCGGAGATGATCATCGACCTGACCGAGATGGCCCGGGACCTCGCCGAGGCCCCGGACTGCCGCGTCGTCGCCATCCGCCATACCGGCAAGGACCTGTGCACGGGCTCGGACACGGGCGACATCGCCGATGTGGCCAAGCCGACGCCGAGCGAGCGGGAGCGGGCCTTCTACCATGGGCTCGCCACCAAGATTCAGCCGCTGCTGCGCGCCTTTCGCGCCCTGCCCCAACCGATCGTGATCGGCGCGCGCGGCCATGCGATCGGGCTTGGCGTGCAGTTCCTGCTGGTTGCCGATCTCGTCGTCGCTTCGGAAACGCTGAAGATCAGCCTGCCCCAGGTCAAGCTGGGCCACGTGTTCGACCACGGCGAATCCTGGCTGCTGCCGCGCCAGATCGGCGGGCGCAAGGCGATGGAGATGGCCCTGCTGGGCGACCGGCTGAGCGCGGTGGACGCGGAGCGGTTCGGGCTGGTCAATTTCCTCGTGGCCGATGCCGAGCTCGACGCGAAAACCGACGAGGTGCTGGCCAGACTGCTGGCCCTGCCGCCGGCCGCCCTGTTGCGCAGCAAGGCGCTGATGCGGCAGAGCGAAACCTCAGCCCTGGACGACCAGCTTCAGGCCGAGCGGCTCCATGCCTCGCAATGCGCCGCGACCGAGGACTTCGTCGAGGCGATCACGGCCTTCCGCGAGAAGCGCCAGCCGCGCTTCACCGGTCGCTGAGCGGGTCTCCGGCATCGGCCGCGCCGCCGGGGAGCGGGGCCATCGTGAAGGGCAAGGGGGTGACCTCGCGCTGCTTCAGCATCCCCTCGAGTTCGGACCCGGCCGAGCGCGTCACCTCGAGCAGCCAGGTGCGGAATGCGGTCAGCGCCGGGCCGTCGGGACGGCCGCGGCGGGTGACGATATAGTGCGGCAGATTCGCCGCGAAGACCTGGTCGAACGGCAGGACGAGCCGCCCTTCGCGCAGGTCGTCGGCGATCATGAACAGGTTGCCCAGGGCCACCCCGGCGCCCTGGCGGGCGGCCTGGTAGGTCATGCTGAGGGAATCGAAGCGGATCCAGCGCTGATCGTCGGGCGGCAGCGCGTGGAGCGCACCGAGCAGGGGAAACCACAGGTCGGCCTCGCGCGGGGACATCAGCAGCGTTTCGCGGGCGAGCCGCGCGGGATCGGTCCACGGGGTCTCGCCGGCGAGCGCGGGCGAGCAGACCAGGGCGAAATAGGTCTCGAACAGGCGGTCGCAGCGGAATTCGTCGCCGGCGGGGGGGCGCCCGGTGAGGGCCATGTCGAAGTCGTCGTCGCGCCACTCGGCGTCCTTGATCGACAGGTTGAGGTCGAGCCGGATCTCCGGGTGACGGGCGCGGAAATCGGCGAGGCGGCCCGACAGCCATTCGGTGGTGAAGGTCGAATAGAACCGCAGTTTCAGCGTGTTGTCGCGCTGGCGTGCGGTGGCGAGGCGGTGGCTGGCGCTGTCGATCTCGTCGAACACCCGCTGCAGGGTGGCGAGATAGGCCGCGCAGTCGGGCGTGGGCTCGACGCCCGAGGTGTGGCGGCGCAGCAGGGTGCGGCCGAAATAGCCCTCGAGCAGCGAGATGTGGCGGCTGACCGCGCCGACCGAAACGCCCAGCTCCTTGGCCGCGGCCGACAGGCTGCCGCGCCGCCCGGCCGCCTCGAGCGCGCGCAGGGCGTTAAGCGACGGCAGGCGATAACGCACCGCTGCCCTCCCCCGCGCCGAGCGGCCCTGATGCCGGACTTTCCACCGGCCTGGCCTAGGCCGCGGGCGCGGCTATGGTCAAGCGCACACCCGGTTTGACTAAATTGTCACTGCCCAGCCCGCGCCCGCCCCGGCAAGCTGGCCGCAACAAAACAGTGCAGCATTTGCGGGAAGGTTTGCCATGTCTGGCGAGACGTACGATTTCGACGTGATCATTGCGGGCGCGGGTCCGGTCGGCCTGACCATGACGATCGACCTCGGCCGCCGTGGCATCTCCACCATGATCATGGAGCGCGACCCCAGCACCGCCCCCTGGCCGAAGATGGACCGCTCCAACGCGCGGACCATGGAGATCTATCGCCGCATGGGCATCGTCGAGAGGGTTCGGGCGCTGGGCTATCCGGCGGACAATCCGATGGACGTGTTCCTGGTGCGCACGCTGAACGAGCCGCCGATCGCCACCATCCCGTTCCCCTGCGTCGCCGAGAAGCGCGCGCAGGTGGCGGCCTGCACCGACGCCTCGCTGCCGCTCGAGCCCTACCAGCTGGTGGCGCAGAACGACCTCGAGCCGCTGCTGCGCGAGATTGCCGAGCACGAGACGCCCAACACCAATGTCCGCTACGGGCTTGAGCTGGTCGGCTTCGAGCAGGACGACACCGGGGTGACCGTCAGGGCCCGCCGGACCGGCAGCGGCGAGAGCCCGATCACGCCCTCACCGGCCGACCTCGACAGCGACTCCACCCTGGCCGCGACCGACGACACCATCGAGACCTTCCGCTGCCGCTATCTCATCGGCACCGATGGCGGCCGCAGCACCGTGCGCCGGCTGCTGGGGATCACGCTCGAGGGAGTCTCGGCGCCGACCGACCTGCGCCAGGTGATCTTCCAGTCCGACGATCTCTACGAGCGCATGGCCGTGGGGAAAGGCCGCCACTACAGCTTCGTGACCGGCGGCAACTCGATCGTCGCCCAGGGCTCGCGCAAGGAGTTCACCCTGCACTCGCCGCTGCCCGAAGGCACCGACTGGGCCAAGCTGCTGCGCGAGCTGATCGGGTTCGATTGCGACCTGCGCATCGGCCACGTGGTTTCATGGCGCCCGCACCTGCGCGTGGCCGAGCGCTATCGCGACGGGCGGGTGCTGATGGCCGGCGACGCCGTGCACCTCGTCATTCCCACCGGCGGTCTCGGCATGAACACCGGCATCGGCGACGCGATCGACCTGTCGTGGAAGCTGGCCGGAACGATCCAGGGCTGGGGTGGGCCGGAACTGCTCAACTCCTACGAAGCCGAACGCCGCCCGGTCGGCATCCGCAACGTCGAAGCCTCGGGCTGGGCCGCTGACGGCGCCAGCTTCTGGCCCAACACGGTAACCCGCGAAGTGCTGGAATTCGGCCCCGCCGCCGATGCCGCCCGCGCCCGACTGGCCGAAACCTTCACCCGCCAGCATGGCCGCATGCACGGCATGGTCGGGGCGGAGACCTGCTATTCCTATGCCGGATCGACCCTTGTCGCGCACGAGCCCGGCAATGTCCCCCACTGGGAATTCAACAAGATCGTCCCCCACGGCCGGCCCGGCATCCGCATCCCCCATATGTGGCTGAAGGACGGCCGCGCCCTCCAGGACGTGCTCGGCAACGATTATACCCTGCTCGATCTCACCGGGAGCTACGACAGTTCCGCCATGGAAGCAGCGTTCGCCGAGATCGGCGCCCCGCTGGAGGTGGTCCGGCTGGACGAGCCGCACGTGCGCGAGACGCTGAAGGCTTCGGTGCTGCTGTTGCGCCCCGACCTGCACATTGCCTGGCGCGAGCGCGGGTATCCTGAGAAGATTGGAGATATTGCGCGGGTCGTGACCGGGCATGGCCCGGGCTTCCAGGCCTGAGCGGGGAGAGCGAGAACATGTTGCACGAACAAGGTGAGATTCCGCAGACCGCGGATGTCGTGGTGCTGGGCTCCGGCATGGCCGGGCACTGCGCCGCCCTGGCCGCGGCCGAGGCGGGCGCACAGGTCCTCCTGCTGGAAAAAGCCTCGCAGCCGGGGGGCAGTTCGGCCATGGCCGGCGGCGGCTTCGTCTTTGCCGGCACCGACCTGATGCTGGAAGCCGGCTATAACGAGGATTTGGACTACCTGCGCAAGCGGCTGTTCGAGACCGGCAAGGGCAAGAACAATCCCGCGCTCGTGGAAGCCTTCGTCCTCAATCAACTCGACGCCTACGAATTCCTCAAGGCGCATGGCGTCAAGTTCAGGCTCATGCAGATGGACCGGTGCCTGCATGAAACCGGCACGGGCCGCGCCGTCACCAACCTGAACATGGCGGCCAGGGCCCACCCCAACATCACCTTCGCCACCAAGTGTTCCGGCATGAAGCTGATGCGGGACGCCGACAGCGGGCGCGTGAACGAAGTGATCGTCGCCTTCGGAGACCAGATCGTCAACGTGACGGTGAAGCGGGGGGTAGTGCTCGCCACCGGCGGATTCTCGCGCTCCCGCGAACTCCTCGGCATCTTCGCTCCGGAGCTGCTCGATGCCATCAAGCACGGGGGTGTCGCCAACACCGGCGACGGCCTGATGATGGCCTGCGACCTTGGCGCGGGCCTGGCCGACATCGGCTACGTTGCGGGTTCGTTCGGCGGTGCGATCCGCAACTATCCGCATGGCGTGCAAGGTGCCGACGAAGTGCCGCCGCTGCTGTTCAGCTTCCTCGCCGGCGGAATCATGGTCAATGCCGAGGGCCAGCGCTTCGTCAACGAAGGGCAGACCTACAAGGCGCTGGGCAGCGCCGGCATGGCGCAGACCGGCGGCGTGGCCTTCCAGATCTTCGACGCCAAGGTGCTCAACACCGCAATCGAGGACAGTTCGGTCAACAATTACCAGGAAGGCATCACCGGGGGCTATATCCGCACCGCCGACACCATCGCCGATCTCGCCAGGTCCATGCAGATCGACCCGGATGCGCTGGAAGCGACGATTGCCCGCTACAACGAGAATGTGCGCAACGGGTCCGATCCGGACTTCGGCCGGACCCTCAACCTGATGACGGTCGAGGAAGCGCCATTCTGCATCGCGGCCAGCGGCAATGCCCTGACCTCTACCTATGGCGGGATCACCGCCAATGGCGACATGGCCGTGGTGGACTGGATGGGCGAGGCCATTCCCGGGCTCTATGCCGCCGGCGAAGTTGTCGGCGGGTTCCATGGAGCGGGCTACTTCAGCGGGACCTCGCTGTCCTCATCCGCAACCTTCGGCATGCTGGCCGGACGCGCGGCGGCAGCGGCCTGAACAAACAAACCAATCGTCCGGGAGATTGAGCATGACCCAGCAAGCAACGCTTCTCGATGGAATCATCGACAGCTACGTCAGCCCGCCCGATGACCCGGCCGGCCGGGCCCGGACACTAGCCGTTCTGCGAGCATGGGAACAGGCGATCGAGACCAAGGACCTGGCCCTGATCGAGTCGCTGATGCACGAGAACATCGTCATCGAGCTTCCGTTCAGCGAGAGCGGCCGGACCGATCCGGGCCAATACCGGGTTTTCAAGGGTATTGCGGCCTGCCTCGAATTCTGGCGGGTGGCCTTCAGCCTGGAAGGCGAAATCCGCCCCTTCTCGGACCTCGACCTGACCCTCAATCCGGATGGTTCGCGGCTGTTCCTGGAGATGCGCGGCGACCTGACGATGCAATCGGGCGCGGAATACCGCAACCGCTACGTGGTGCGGATGGACATTCTCGACGGCAAGGTCTTGTGGAATCGCGAGTACTACAATCCGATCGTTTCCGCCCGTGCCTTCGGCCGGCCGATCGCCGGGCAATTCATGCTCGAGGATAACTGATCGTCACGGGCGCCGGCGGTGGGGCCGGACTTGCCGCAATCTGATCATCGGCCGGGAGGCGATCATGCTTGAGACTGGTTCGCGGCAAGGGTTGAAGTGCACTGGTTCTCTGGGAGTGTTCGGGGCGGTCCGCCGATGAACGACCGGTCCGCCGCACAGGCATGGTATTGCGTGGCGCTGCTGTGCGCCTTGTCGGCGCTGTCGTTCGTCGATCGCTACATCCTTTCCCTGGTAGCCCATGACGTTTCGCTGGAGCTGGGCCTCAGCGACAGCCAGATGGGCCTGCTGCTCGGGGTCGGCTTCGCGGCAGTCTATTCGCTGATCGGCTTTCCGCTGGCGCACCTGATCGACCGGTCGCATCGGGTCCGGATCGTCGTGGCCGGGGTGACCGTGTGGAGCCTGTCGACCACCGGTTCGGCCTTCGTGCATGACTTTGCCACGCTTGCGCTGTGCCGCTCGGGCATTGCCGCGGGAGAAGCCGTGCTGGGGCCGGCGGCGATCTCGCTGATCGGCGACCTGTTCAGCCGCGAGCGGCGCACCGTCCCGGTGGCGACCTATGGCACGATCGCGGCGGTGATGGGCACCGGCGCGCTGGCGATCGGGGGCGGCGCGCTGCGCCTCGCCCATCTCATCGCACCGGATCTTGCGATGGCGCCGTGGCGCATCACCATGTTGATCATCGGCCTGCCCGGCGTGGCGCTCGCGCTGGTGCTCCTGCTGACCGTTCGCGAACCGGCTCGGCAGGACCAGGCGCGGGATGCTCGTCCCGCGGACCCGAGCTGGCAGGCATTCCTGCACGAGGCCAGTGCCGGGGTCTACGCGCCGTTCTACGCAGCGTGCTGCGCCATCGCTTCAGCCGTGTACGGATTGACCAGCTGGGCGCCGACCCTGCTGATCCGGCTCTACGGGCTGGAGGCGAGCCAGGTCGGGTTTCTCCTCGGCACGATCGGCGTGCCCGCGGCCCTGGCGGGGTCCGTGTGCTGGCCGTGGCTGGCGCGGCGGCTGCAGGACCGCGGCTCCGCCCGCGGCATCATCGTGGCCATGCTGATCTCGACCGTGCTGACGGCCCCCGCGCTGGTGCTCTCCCCGCTGGGGCAATCGGCATTGCTGATCGCCTGCGGCGTGGCCCTGGTAAAACTGCTCAACTCCAGCGGCACCCTGGCACCGCTGGCGCTGGTGACCATCGGCCCCGGCAACATGCGCGGGCGGCTGATGGCCATCTACGCGGCCTGTTCGAACCTGGTCGGCCTCAGCGTCGGCGGCATTGCCGTGCCGCTGCTCGCCAAGCTGTGGCCGGGCGAGCGCATGGCCATGGCCTATGCGAGCGCCCTGCTGGGGGCGATCTGCGCCCTCGTGATGGTGATCAGCATGGTGCTTTGCCTGAGAGCGCTGTCGAGGCGCAGCCATGCAGCAGCGGCTGCGTAGGCCGGACGGTCAGGACGCCTTGGCCGATGCCTTGCGCCCGGCGCCGGCGCGCGGCTTTGCCGGTTCAGCCGGAGGGAACGGAGACAGCGGCGGCGCCGGGGGCATGACGCCGGATTCGAGCATGGCCGTGGCCGTATCGACCAGGTGGACCAGGGGATCGGGATCCGCCCAGAGGTCGCTGCGGCGGCGCGATGCGCGCCAGGTCTCATAGGCCGATTGCACGGCAACGACATACCACGAGAAGAACACCAGCCGCTGGCGCATGACCTGCCGCGGGATGTCCGGGCGCAGCCTCATGATGATCTGCATCAGGCGCCGGTAGACCAGGAAATTCATCTGGTTCAGGTAATCGGCGAATTCCTTGCGCCGGACGAACAGGACGCTGGCGAGAAAGCGGCTCGAAGTCGGAGACGGATCGGTGAAGGCTTCCGGCCGCGCGCCGCGCACGACGATGTCGACGATTTCCCTGACGCTGCTCGGCCCACCCTGCTTGTCGAGCTCGGATAGCCGCTCCAGCCAGGCGGCGCTGAGTTCGTTGAACAGCTCGTTGATCAGCTCTTCGACGAGGCCCGCCTTGGATTTGAAGTAATAGTTGAGCGAACCGCCGTTCTTGGCGCCGGCCGCGGCGACGATCTCGCGCACGGTCACCGCCTCGAGGCCATGCTCGGCAAAGAGCCGGCGCGCCGCGACCTTGATGTTGCGGCGGGTGTCGACCCGTTCCTCGGGTTCGGGCAAGGCGTTCTGGACAGTGGCCATGGTCATCGGTTTCCGTCAGCTGGCGAGTCCGGGATCGGACCCGCGCCGGATGAGCCGCCGCGCATAGGCGCCCGCGGCCGCAAACGGAATAGGCAGAATTGCGCGCGTCCGCCGGCCCCGGCAGAGACCGACGGCCGATCAGCCATGCCGCCCGGCCGCCCGGACGCCCCGGTCAGCCATTCTGGCTGGCCGGGACATGGATTTCCAGACCTTCCATCCCCGGGTTCAGGACGATCTGGCAGCACAGCCGCGAATTGGGCTTCCGCTCGAAGGCGAATTCAAGGAGGGCTTCCTCGTCGTTCGACACCGGGGGCATCTGGGCGAGCCAGTTCTCGGCGACATAGACATGGCAGGTGGCGCAGGACAGCTGGCCGCCGCAATCCGCGTCGATCCCGTCAATCCCGGCGCGGACCGCGCCTTCCATCACCGATATGCCATCGTCAATCTGAACGTCGGTTTCCGCACCGCCGGCATCGATGAACCTAACCAGAGTCATGCTATCTCCAATTTGCGGGCGGCGCGGAGCCGGGCCCCGCGCCGCCAATTCCTCAGGCCGCCGCCTGGTGCTCCGCCTCAAGCAGGCAGATCAGCTGCTCGCGCTGGTCGCGCGGGGAACCCAGCAGCTCGGCATTGGTCCGGGCACGCTTGTAGTACAGGTGATTGCGCATTTCCCAGGTAAATCCGATCGCGCCGAACACCTGGATGGAGCGGAAGGTCATCGCGCAGTACTGCTCGCTCGCATAGCTCTGGGCGATCGCCGCAGCCTTGCGGGCATCGGGGCGGTTCTCGTCGAGTGCCCAGGCGGCATACTGGACGCCGGCCCCGGCCAGCTCGATGCCGCCGGCCAGCTCGGCCAGGTTGTGCTTGATCGACTGGTAGGCGCCGATCGGGCGGCCGAAGGCGATGCGCTCGTTGGCATAGGCGACGGTGTCGGTCATCGACTGCTCCGCCCCGCCGACGCTTTCGGCCGCGAGGACGAGGTACAGGCGATCGCGGATCCAGGCCCAGCTGTCGGCATCGGACTGCGGCAGGCGTTCCGCGGCGACGTCGGTGAGGGTCACCGCGTTGACTTCGCGCGTGATATCGCGCCAGTCGAGGCGCTCGAGCTTGACGCCCGGGGCCTTGGCGTCGACCACGAAGAAGCCCTGCTGCCCGTCGACATCGGCGACGACTACGATCTTGTCGGCCGAGCCGGCCTCGACCACGAAGGACTTCTTGCCGTTGAGCTTCCACTGATCGCCGCTCCCCGTGGCGCGCGCGCCGGCGGAGAGGCCGTTGACGTCGCCATTGGGGTCGGCGACGGCGAGGGCCAGGGTCAGTTCGCCGGCGGCGACCTGCGAGAGCAGCGCCTGCTTCTGTTCCTCGGTCCCGCAGCGCTCGACCGCCCAGGTGCCGGCGATGTTGCCGAAGAAGGCCGAGGGCGCAAGGCTGCGGCCGAGCTCGGTCACGATCATGGTCAGGTCGAGCAGGGTCATGCCGAGCCCGCCGTAGGCTTCCGGAACGACCAGCCCCGGCCAACCCATCGCCTGGATCGCGGGCCAGAGGCCATCGCGCTCGACCGGCTTTTCATTGGTTTCGGGGCGGAGGTAGGGCTCGAGCTTGACTTCCTTCGAGAGGAAGTTGCGGGCGGAGTCCTGAAGAGCGAGATGCTCTTCGCCAAGAGTGAAGTCCATCGTCACACACTTTCGTCAGCGGATCGACGGACGGCGCGCGCAATGGCGCCGGCCGGATCGGAATGGGGTTAGCCGGGCTTCAGCTGGCCGCCTTGAGCTGCGGCCGGCTGATCTCGTTGAACGGGGTCTTCGCCGTCGGATCGATGTCACGCGGCAGGCCGAGGACACGCTCGGAGATCGTGTTCTTGAGCACTTCCTGCGTACCGACCCCGAGGGTTGCGGCCGGGGCGAACCAGTAGGAGTAGTCCCAACTGTCGAACATGCCGTAGTCCATTTCGGGCAAGGGCAGTTCCGGGTTGCCGCGAACCATGCCGGCGACGCCTTCGGTGCGCTTGGCGAGAGCCGAGAGGCGCTGGCCGTGCGGCGAGGCGACCATCTTGCCGAGGTTGGCTTCCAGCCCCGGGGGCGTGCCGTTGATGCGCTTGCTGAGGTTGCGGGCGCTGAGCAGGCGCAGCAGTTCGCCTTCTGCGTAGAGACTGGCGGCCTCGTCGCGGTACAGCGGATCCTTGATCTTGCCGGTTGCGATGAGACCCGAGACCAGTTCGTGCGCCGTCGGGCCGAAGCCCCAGACCGCGCCCGGGTTGGCCATGCTCATGCGCTCGGTCTGGAGCTGCTCCAGCACGATCCGCCAGCCCTGCCCTTCCGCGCCAAGCAACTGGCTGGCAGGAACGCGGACATCGGTGAGGAAGACCTCGTTGTATTCCGGCTCGTGGCCGGTCATGTCGAGGATCGGACGCACCTCGACGCCCGGCGTGCTCATCTCGAAGATGAACATCGACAGGCCGTGGTGCTTGGGCGCGGCAGGATCGGTCCGGACGAGGATGACACCGACCTGCGCCTTGTGCGCCAGCGAGTTCCAGATCTTCGAGCCGTTGATGATGTAATCGTCACCGTCGCGGCGCGCCTGGGTGCGCAGGGCGCCCAGATCCGAGCCGCCCGACGGTTCGGAAAAGAGCATGGTCCACTTTTCCTCGCAGGCGAGGCCCGGCGGGAGGAACCGCTGGCGCAGTTCATCGGTGCCATAGGTGAGGAGCGACTGCCCGCACTGGTTGACCGCGATCGGGTTGATCGTCGTGGGATGGATGATGCCCGCGCGCTCGATCTCTTCCTCGATGATCAGCTGGGTCTCGGGATCGGCCGACAGACCCCAGGGCGCGGGCCAGTGCGGCACGGCATAGCCCTTCTCGGCGATCTGCTTGTAGCTCGGGTTGGGATTCTCCTCGAACCAGCGACGCACCTCGACCCGGCGTGGATCGTCTTCGGCAGGAAGGTTGAAGTCCATCTGATGTCTCCCGGTTGGGCACCGATTGGCCCAGCATTCTTGGATATTGCTCCGGCCGGACGACCGGCCAAGGCTGCGATAATCGCGAAATACGTCCGATTCGTCTAGTACGCTTGTTCTACATATGCGTTAGTCGCAGGATGGCAGTCAAGCCGGGCCGGTGCGGCCCCGAGGCGATGCTGCCGGCGAGGCACCCAGAATTACTCCAAGGGCTCGTCGGCCCATCCCCTCGTCACGGCTTCGAGACGAGGAAGGCCTTGCACGAATTGAAGATGTGGGTCTCCATGAAGGCAGTCATGTCCGGCTTGCCGCGATTCAGCGCGCTCAGGGCGCCGACAAGGCACGACCAGTTGAGCACTTCCTGCTGGCCGCTGTCCTCGATCGCCGTTGCCGGCAGGTTGCGCCAGTAGTCATAATCCTGATCGACCAGCGCCTTGAAGAGCGCCCGATCGGCCGGGATGTCGGGCCACAGGTAGTGGTTCTTCTTGGTGAGGAAGGCGTGCGACCAGCTCGAAGAGGCGACCAGCGCCACCCGGTAGGGCGAGTCCGACAGGATCCGGGCGGTTTCCGCGCCCATGTCGAACAGCCGCCGCGAGGTGGGCGCCGGCGGATCGAGATCGTCCTCGGACAGTTCCTTCTCGAAGCTCGGCAGGCCACCCTTCTGGCACAGGACATGACGCCCGTAGCAATTCACCGAAACGGGCAGGATCGGGTAGTTGAAGCCCTTGCGGTCATAGTCGAGGTAGAAGATCGCGTTGGTGAAGGCATGGCCGAGGTTGTGGTGTAGCGGCTTGTACGAATAGGCCGCGTCGAAGCCGGCGCTGATCAGGCCGCCGGCCAGGTGCTTGGCGGCCTTCTGCACGCCCGGCAGCACGAATTCCTTTTCGACCGGCTCCCCCCAGACATTGTTGGGGAAATTGTGAAAACGGAATTCCGGGTGGGCATTGATGCAGTAGGGCGGGACGATGTCTTCCTTGAAGTTCTCGTACTGGTCGTCACCCCAGATCAGGACGAAATCGGGGTTGAACTCGTCAAGCGCCTGCCGCGCCTTGCGGGTCCAGTCCATCATCTCCTTGCGGTGCAGCCCGGCAGCGGCCTCGCCCTTGTCGTTCGCCCATTCGCGCCGCATTTCCTCCGGCCAGCCGGCCGGGGTCTTCAGTTCCTCCGGCAGGTTGGGATTGGTCAGCATCTTCTGCAGCAGCCCCGCCATCGACTTGTCGGGCCAGATCAGCATCGGATAGTGGCTGATGCCCAGAACGAGTAGGTCGGCCATTGTGCTTCAATCCTTTCGTTGAATAGTGGCGATTAGCGGAGGGCGCGACGGCCGCGCCGGCGGGGCGAGCGGGCAACCACCTGCGCGGTTTCGAGCATCCCGAAGCCGGCCAGAGGCCGTTCAGCGCCGTCGTCCGTCATGGTCATCCTTCACCCAATCGGTCCCGTCCCGCCCGGCCGGCCAGCCCGCCCGGAGTCCGGAATTTTTATCTCAGCGTTTTATCTATGCCGATTCGAAAATTCTGCCAATCCCATTCCGCATGACGTGCCCTGGCCTTCCCCTCCGGGCACGATGCCAAAGCGGATATGAAACGCCCGTTCGATATTTGCTGCATACCGAGCTACCCGCCGCCCGGTGCGGGCGGGGCCGCGGGGAAGCCGGCCCGTGCCGCCCCTGCTGCCAAACGGGAAAGACGATGTTCGCGCCAGGCAATCACCACGGCGGCAAGGATCACCATCGGCGCGCCGAGCCAGAGGGTGGGCGAGGGCAATTCGTTCCATATGAAGCGGCCGTAAAGGGCGGCCCAGAGCAGTTGGGTGGTATCCATGATGATCACGCTCGACACGGGGCCGAACCGCAGCGCCGCCACGAGCAGCAGCTGCCCGCACAGCCCGACCAGGCCGAGCAGGAGCAGCAAGGCCCAGGTGCCGGCATCGTGACGGTGCGAGACGAACGGCAGGAACACGGCCATGGCCAGGCTGCCGAGCGCAGCGTACCAGAATACCGCGTTGATCGGCTGTTCGGTCGTGGCGAGATCGCGGATCTGGAAGCTGACCACCCCGGTGGTCAGACCCGAGAGAAGGCCGCAGGCCGCGCCCACCAGCGAGATCGGCGCGCCGTCGGGACGGGCGATCACCAAGACGCCGAGAAAGCCGCAGATCACCGCGCCCCACCGCCAGGGACCGACATGCTCGCGCAGGATCACCGCAGCGATCACCACGGCGAACAGCGGCGCGGTGAAGGTGAGCGTGGTGAATTCGGCCAGGTGCAGCAATTTCGCGGCGACGAAGCCGAATGCCGTACTGGCCAGTCCCACGGCCGTCCGGACGAGATAGCCCTTGATCCGGGTCGTGGCGAGACGCTGAAGCTGGCCGCGCGAGCCAAGCCAGGCGATCAGGGCGGGCACCGTGATGAACAGCAGCCAGAAGATGCTTTCGGTCACGGCGACCCCACGCTGTCCGAGCAGCTTGGCGAGCATGAACATGGTTGCGACGAGGGCCGTGCCCAGGCAGCGCAGACCCACGGCCAGCAAGGGTCGGGAAGAATTGTCCGGCACGACGGCTGTTTAGAACAGCAGGGTCGCCCGGCAACCGCACCGGCGGAACTGACGGCTACCTGTTAACAAGGCCATCAGACGAGGACGGCGAGGCCATTGGCGATCACCTTGGTCTCGCGCTCGACCGACCAGGCCTCGAAGGCGATGTCCTTGCCATCCTGCCACAGGTCGAGGCGGAGGGTTTCGCCCGGGTAGACGATGCCGGCGAACCGCACGGCGAAGCGCCTGATGCTGCCCGGCGCATAGCCGCCGAACTCGTCGAGGATGGCGCGCTGGCAGATCCCGTAGGTGCACAGGCCATGGAGGATCGGCTCGCGGAAGCCCACGGCCCTCGCCGCGGCGGGATCGACGTGCAGCGGATTGAGATCGCCGGTCTGGCGATAGAGCAGCGCCTGCTGGCGCAGGGTGGGCACGGTCATCGTCCGGTCAGGCGCGCGCTCGGGTACCTTGCGCGGTGCGGGCTGCCCGTCGGTCGGCGCCCCGAAGCCGCTTTCGGAGCGGCCGAAGGCGGCATTGTGGATCGTGGCGAAGGGCTCGTCATCGCCGCTGAGGTAGAGGTCGGAACTGTCGGCGAAGACCGAACCCTTGCCGGCGCCCTTGTCCCAGGCCCCGACCATGCGCGAGCGGACCACGGCCTCACCGCGCGGGGGAAACGGCTTGTGCACGATCACGTCCTGCTCGCCATGGAGCACGGTGGCATAGTTGATCCCGGCATGGGCGATCGGCGTGTGGCCGAGCACCACGGTGGAGAGGAAGGTCGGGAGAACGGCGAGGTTCTTCTCGTAGACGTAGACCAGCTGGCGCTCGTCGAGCGGGTCGGTCGGCAGGCCGAGCGCGAGGGCATAGGTCATCACGTCACGCTCGTCCCAGGCGCAGGTGAACTCCCGCTCAAGGTTCATCAGTTCGGAATAGGGCAGGACCATGGTGAAGACTCCTGTCGCGGCAGCGGCGAGGAGCGGGAGGCTATCGCCGCTGCCGTGCGGCGGGAAGTCGGCCCGCGCCGGGCATGCGGTCGACCGGCAATTGCTGCGCAGGCGTTAACTGCGCGCCGCGGCCGATCTGCGTTGACATTGGCCGTGGCGCGCGGTGCTCTGCGGGATCGTGATCGGGACAACGGAACACAGCCTCAGGGATCTGGCGAGAGACGTGCTCGGCCGGGTAGGCTGGCTGTCGCGCCAGCCGGCGGCCCTGCGCGAGCTGGTCCTGACCTCGGCTGCGCTGCGCCGGGTCGAGGCCAAGGCCTCGGTCTACCACCAGGGCGACGATCCCGACGGGATGTATGGCGTGGTGCTGGGCTGCATCAAGGTGGAGACCGTCCATGACGACGGGCGCAGGACGGCGCTGGGACTGATCTCGGAAGGCGGCTGGTTCGGCGAGGTGTCGACCATCGAGGGCGGCAGCCCGCGCGCGACCTCGGCCATCGCGATGAGCAGCTCGGTCGTCCTCCAGATCTCGCCGGCGCTGTTCGCCCAGATCATCGAGCAGGATCCACGCCGGCTGCTCAATTTCGCCACGCTCCTGTCGGACCGGGTGCGCACGATGCAGTGGCTGCGCGAGGAGCTGGCCGAACCCGACCCGGTCCGCCGGCTGACCCGGGTGCTGCTATGGCTGGCCAACCTGCAGGACTGGGCCGAGCTGTCGGCCGAAGTGGTGATCCCGGTCACCCAGGACCAGATCGCGAGCATCGCCAACCTCTCGCGCGCCACGATCAACCACGCCCTGAAGCAGCTCGAGAAGAACGGACGGGTCGAATGCCGCTACGGGGCCATCATCCTGGTGCCGGCGGCATGAGCGGCAGGGCCGCCGGGATTGTCGTCGCGCAGACATTCGCCGGCGCGATTGCGCACATAGTCCTGCGACCAGCGAGCCGAGGGGAACCACGATGACCGATCCCGCAGCACCGTCCCCCACGGCAGATGTGGTAACCGAGGCCTGGCGCCGGTTCGCCGAGGGCATTGGCGCGGCGGGCGCGGCGATCCTGGCCGAGGAAGGGCCCGGCCGCGATGCCGCGCAGCAGGCCGAGCTGACCGAGGCCATGGTCTATGCGCTGGTCGCCGGACTGCTCAGTTTCGTGAACATGGATCGCGACCGCCCGCAATTCCTGCCGCTGCTCAACAGCCGGATGCGGCGCTACGCGACCAACGCCGATACAGTATACCTCCACGCGCTGGTGAACGGCGCGGGCACCTACCGGATCACCGGCCGGCGCGGCACCGTGACCCTGCTGTGCCTCCAGACGATCTCGGGCGACATGGGCTTCACCGAGATCGGCGTGCACAGCCAGCTGATCGTTCCGCCGACGGCGCCCGGGCAAGCGGACGAACTGGCGGTGCTGGTCGGACGCGAGCGCCCCGCAGGGCATGACGGGCTGTGGCTGCAGCTCGATCCCGACACGGCCGAGCAGTTCATCTCGGTCCGCTATGTGGCGACGGACTGGTCGACCGAGATCGATCCGCAGCTGGCGATCGAACCGCTCCACTGCTCGATCCGCCCGCCGCGCGACGAGCCGCTGGGCGTCCTGGAGCGGCTGCAGCTGGTCGGGCCCTACGTGCAGGGCGTCACCACCGAGCTGATGGGGATCATGCGAACCCAGCTGGCGGCGGGAGGCGAAATCAACCAGGCCTTCGACGTGACTCACCTGCTCCCGACCATCGCCGGGCAGGCCTATAGCCACGGCGTCATCGAGATTGGACCGGACGAGGCCTGGATCGCCGAGTGCGAGGTGCAGGACGGGCTGGCCTACTGGTCGGCGCAGCTGCTCGACTACGCCTATTCCACGCTCGACAGCACGACGCGGCAGTGCGCGGTCAACAGCGACATCGGCGAGGTCGATCCCGACGGCAAGATCCGCATCGTGGTGAGCGATCGCGATCCCGGGGTCGTGAACTGGCTCGACAAGAGCGGCTATGGCAAGGTCCAGATCCGCTGCCGCTGGCTGGGTGTCACCCATCCGGACATCCGCTGCCGGGTGGTCAAGATCGACGAGCTTGACGCGGTCCTGCCCGCCGGGGCGGGCCGGGTCGGCGCGGAGGAGCGCGAGGCCGTGTTGCGCAAGCGCTCGCGGGGGGCGCAGATGCGCCGGTTGTGGTGACTGGACGGAACGGGAGAGGACGGGAATGACCGGAGCGGGGAAGCGGAGCGGTCCGCTGGCGGGTTTGCGATGCGTCGAGTTCGCCGCCATGGGGCCGGGCCCGCACGCGGGAATGCTGCTCGCCGACCTTGGCGCCGAGGTCCTGCGGATCGAGCGGCCCGATCCGGCGGCCTTCACCGTCAACCCGGTGACCGAGCGCGGCCGGGGCAGGATCGTTCTCGACCTGCGCCAGCCGGAGGCGGTTGCCCGGGCGCTCGAGATCATCGGCCATGCCGACGTGGTGTTCGAAGGCTTGCGGCCGGGGGTGATGGAGCGGCTGGGGCTGGGCCCGGACGTGGCCATGGCGGCCAATCCGCGGCTGATCTATGCGCGGATGACCGGGTGGGGCCAGGACGGCCCGCTGGCCCGGCGCGCCGGGCACGACCTCACCTATCTTGCGATCACCGGCGCGCTCCATGCCCTGGCGCGCGAGGGCGAACTGCCGGTGCCGCCGATGAACCTCGTCGGCGATTTCGGTGGGGGCTCGCTGTTCCTCGTCCTCGGTATCCTCGCCGCGCTGTGGGAGCGCGAGCGGTCGGGACTGGGCCAGGTGATCGACGCGGCGATCGTCGACGGAGTGGCGGCCCTGCTCGCCGGGATGGTCGGCCACGTGCACACCGACAGCCTGTCGTTGCAACGCGGGAAGAACGTGCTCGCCGGCTCGTCAAACTTCTATCGCGTCTACCTGTGCAAGGACGGCAGGGAATATGCGGTGGCCGCGGTCGAACCGCAGTTCTACCGGGCCCTGCTCGAACGGATCGGCGCGCCGGTGGAGTGGGTGGAGGACCAGAACGACCCGGCCCGCTGGCCGGAACGGTCTGCCGCCATGGCGGCGATCTTCCTGACCCGGACCCGCGACGAATGGACCGCGATCCTGGAGGATTCCGATGCCTGCGGGGCGCCCGTGCTGGAGTTTGCGGAAGTGCCCGCCCACCCCCAGACCGCCGCACGGCTGGGCTATGTCCTGCACGAGGGCCTGGTGCAGCAGGCGCCCGCCCCGCGCTTCTCGCGCACCCCTGGCGCGATCGGCGCGGAGGAGCCGGGCGACGCCATGGTGCAGCGATGGATGCAGGGCTGAATGCAGGGCTGAATGCAGGGCTGAATGCAGGGCTGACCGGCCTGCCCGGCGCTCAGGTGCTCACAGTGCCTCGCCGATGAACTTGCCGGCGGCGCCGGAACAGATGCTCTGCTCGACATCGGCGGGCAGGCCGAGCGAGCGGATCCAGCGGGCGGGTTCGCGCTGCATGATCTGGTAGGGATAGTCGGTGCCGCCGAAGACCTGGCCCGGCGCGACCTGTGTCGCGAGATAGGTCAGGAATTGGGGATCGTAAACGTTGGTATCGTAGAAGAACCGCCGGGCCTGCTCCTGCGGCGAGAGCGTATCGCCCCCGTCGGCGCCCTGGCCGGGCGCCCAGCCGAGCTGCAGCCGGCCGAGCGTGGCGGCAAGCGTGCCGCCGCCGTGGCTGAAGCCGATCCTGAGACGCGGGAACCGGTCCAGAACGCCACCCAGGATAATCGAGGCCGCCGTCATCCCGGTATCGACCGGGAACAGGGCGAAGCCGGTGTAATTGGCATGCGGCGTGGTCAGGCCCTTGGCGGCGATCGGGTGCAGCGCATGGACGAAGACCGCCATGCCTTCCGCCTCGGCGGCTTCCCAGAACGGATCGAACTCGGGATAGCCGAGCAGCTTGCCGTTGATGTTGCTGCCGATCTCCACGCCCTTGAGCCCGAACTCGCGCTTGAGCCGCGGCAGCATCCGCGCCGCCAGGGCCGGGTCCTGCAGCGGAACCGAACCGAGCCCGCGGAACCGGTTCGGCGCGGCGCCGACCATGCTGGCGATCAGGTGGTTGGAAGCATCGCACAGGATCTGCGCTTCGGCCGGCTCCAGCCAGTAGGACAGGAGCTCGGGCATGGGCGAGAGGACCTGCATGGAAACATGCTCGCGGTCCATGTCCTCGATCCGCCGGGCCACGTCCCACGAGCGCGCATCGAGCGCGCGGAACGGGGTTTCGCCGATCATCAGGGTGCCTTCGACCGAGGACTGGCACTGCATGCAGGGCCAGCGCGGCGCGACCGCCGCATTGGGCGCAGGCGGGAAGTTGAGCGGAGAAACGTGCGCGTGGACGTCGATGAAACCCGTCATTGCCTAATCCTGTGCCAGAGCGTCGCCGGATCAGATCCTGCGGCTGATCACTTCCTTCATGATTTCCGAGGTGCCGCCGTGGATGCGGTGGATCCGCGTGTCCCGCCAGAGCCGGGCGATCGGATACTCGTTCATGTAGCCCGCCCCGCCGTGAAGCTGGAGCGCCGCATCGACGATGTGCCAGACGTTCTCGGAATGCCACAGCTTGGACGCCGCCGCCTCTTCCGACGACAACTTGCCGGCGAGGTGGCGCATCCGCGCCCAGTCAAGGTGGGCCCAGCCGGCCTGGAGCCGCGCGGCCATGTCGGCCAGGGTGAACCGGGTGTTCTGGAAATCGAAGATCGGCTGGCCGAAGGCCTTGCGCTCCTTGACGAACTTGATCGCCTCGTCGAACGCCCGGTGGGCCTGGGCCTGGGAGATGCTCGACAGCGACAGCCGTTCCTGGCCGAGTTCCGACATCATGTAGCGGAAGCCGTGCCCTTCCTCACCCAGCAGGTTGCTCACCGGCACGCGGACATCGGTGAAGAACAGCTCCGAGGTATCGGCGCCGTGGAGGCCGATCTTGTCGAGGTTGCGGCCGCGGGCGAAGCCGGGCGTGTCGGTTTCGACCAGCAGGAGCGAGACGCCCTTGGCCCCTTCCCCGCCGGTACGCGCGGCAAGGAACACGAGGTTGGAGAGCAGGCCATTGGATATGTAGAGCTTGCTGCCGTTGACCACGTAGTGATCGCCGTCGCGCCGGGCCGTGGTGCGCAGGTTCTTGACGTCGGACCCGCCACCGGGTTCGGTCATGGCCAGCGAGGTGATGATCTCGCCGCTGATCATGCCCGGCAGATAGCGCGCCTTGAGTTCATCCGACCCGTAATTCAGCAGGTAGGGCGCGGTGATCAGCGACTGCAGGCTGACCCCGACCGGGCAGTTCATGTAGCCGATCTCTTCCAGCAGGATGAGGTCGTAGGAAATGTCGAGCCCGACGCCGCCATATTGTTCCGGCATGCTGGTGCACAGCAGGCCCGCCTCGCCGGCCGCGCGCCAGAACGCCACGTTGGTGATGCCATCGGCCTCCCACTGGTCGAGATAGGGTTCGGCTTCCTTGGCGAGGAACCGGCGAACGGTGTGCCGGAACTGCTCGTGGCTTTCGTCGAAACCCATCCGCGCACTGGTATTCAGCATGCCGCTTCCCCTGCCGGTCCTGGCGCCGGCCTTACCCGGCATCACTCTAGGCAAGCTGGACAGGCCGGGGGAAGCAAAAGGTGCCGCACCGTTTTACCTCGCCGGCAACCAACACGGATGTGGAATGTCCCCGCCTGCGGCCAAATAGCGGCCTTCAGGCGGGCTGCTTCGGTGCACTTGGCCTATCATTATCCTGTGCGACCGATAGGTTTGCGGGTGGAGAGATAAATGCATGACGGCAAGTTGAAGGCGGAAATCGGGCCCGGCATCGCCGCGGCCACGCTGATCCTGTTTGCGGAAGGCGACGGGCGGCCCGCCGAACACCTGATGATCCAGCGCTCCGAGCAGATGCGCTTCGCGCCCAACGCCCTGGTCTTTCCGGGCGGCCGGGTGGACGAGGACGATCATCACATCGCCGGGGACCCGGCCCGGGTCGACCTGGGGCTGGCCGATCAGGTCGACCGGGCGCACCGCATCGCCGCGATCCGCGAGATGCTCGAGGAAGTGGGCATCCTGGTGGGGGTGGCGACATCGCGCGCGGTGGACGCTGCCGCGCTGCAGGCCGGCCTGAAGCAGAAGGCCCCGTTCAGCAGCCTGCTCGCCGACGCCGGCGCCAGGCTCGACCTTTCTGCGCTTGTCCCCTGGGCGCAGTGGCACCCGCGGTTCGAATCGCACCGGCGGTTCGACACCCGGTTCTACATCGCGCGGCATGACGGCGACCGTGCGGTGAGCGTCGATGTCGACGAAGTGGGTCACGCGCGCTGGCTCCATGCGGAGCAGGCGATCGCCGAGTCCGAAGCCGGCACGGCGAAGGTCATCTTCCCGACCCTGTGCAATCTCGAGCGGCTGGCGGCCTATCCTGCCTTCGACGAGGCAGCGGCCCATGCCGCGACGATCACCCGCGGACCGATCTCCCCGTTCATGGAGGTGGACGCGGAGGGCGAGCGGTGGGTCTGCATCCCGGACGATGGCGGCTATCCCCGGACGCGCCGGGCGATCTCCACGCTGCAGATGCCGTGACTGTACCAGGCCCGGATCTCGCGGTCTATTACGCCCCCACGCCCAACGGGTGGAAGGTCTCGATCTGCCTGGAGGAGATGGGGCTGCCTTATCGGCTGGTTCCGCTGGACTGGGCGGGAGACCTGCCGGCGGATTTTCTTGCGGCGAGCCCCAATGGCAAGATCCCCGCGCTGGTCGACGTCGATGGGCCCGGCGGCGAGCGCCTGTCGCTGTTCGAGAGCGGCGCGATCCTGCTCTACCTTGCCGACAAGACCGGGCAGTTCATCGACCCGGAGCCGGCCGGCCGCTACACCACCATCCAGTGGCTGTTCTGGCAGATGGCCGGGCTTGGCCCAATGGCGGGGCAGCACGGGCATTTCCTGCTCTACGCGCCCGAGAAGATCCCCTACGCAACCGCGCGCTTCGGCCAGGAGGTGCGGCGGCTCTACGCAGTGCTTGATGCGCAGCTGACGCGAACCGGCGCCTTCGTGGCCGGCGCGACCTATTCGATCGCCGACATGGCCTGCTTCCCGTGGATCATGACCCACAAGGCCCAGGGCCTGACCCTCGACGACTATCCTGCGATCAAGACCTGGTTCGCCACGGTGCGCGCGCGCCCCGCGGTTCAGCGGGGGATCGCCGCCGGCGGGGGTGTCGCCGCGATGCGCGGCAGCAACGGGCCGCGGCCGACGATCCCGACCCTTTCCCAGCCGGAGGCCACGCCATGAAGATCGAGATGTTCTTCGATTGCTCGAGCCCGTGGAGCTATCTCGGCTTCGAGCGGATCCAGCCGCTGGCGGCGAAGTTCGGGCTCGAGATCGGCTGGCACCCGGTGCTCGTCGGCGGGATCTTCAACGCGGTGAACCCCGGGATCGAGTGGAACAAGTCGAAGGGCAACATGCCGCCCCGCAAGGTCGACTACCACAACAAGGTCATGCAGGACTGGGCCGACATCACCGGCATTACGATCCGGTTTCCCCCGGCGGGCCATCCGATCAACAGCGTCAAGGCCATGCGGGCCTGCCTGGTGCTCCAGCCGATGGGCCAGATGATCCCCTTCGCCCGCGCCTGCTACCAGGCCTACTTCGGCGAAGAGCTGTCGCTGGCGGAGGACGCGGTCCTGCGCGACATTTGCGGCAAGGTCGGGGTGGATGCCGACTGGCTGCTGGGGCGGATTGCCGAGCAGGACGTGAAGGACGCCCTGCGCGCCGAAGTCGACGATGCGATCGCCCGCGGCGCCTTCGGGGTGCCGACCACCTTTCTCAACGGCACGGACATGTATTTCGGGGTGGATTCGCTGCAGCTGGTGGCCGCGAGGCTGGAACGCTGGCGCGACGCGGCCGGCTGAAGCCGGACGCAGCAATGGAACGGCAGAGAACAGAACACAGGCTTAGGAGAGAGACCGTGCTACAGAACACCGCCGAGCGCGCGAGCGGCGCCAGCCCCGCCCCGGCCCAGGCCGCCCCGGCCGGCACGGTCTCGACCGGGCGCGCCTGGTACACGGTGCTGCTGCTCAGCCTGCTTTACGTCGTCTCGCAGGTCGACCGCAGCATCCTGGCCCTGCTGGCCGAGCCGGTGTCCAAGGCGCTGGGCATCGACGACCGGCAGATGGCCCTGCTGCTGGGGCTCGGCTTTGCCCTGCTCTACGCGTTCGGCGGGATCATCCTCGGCCACTTCGTCGACACCCGCAACCGCCGCGTGGTCGCGACCTGCGGGATCGTGCTGTGGAGCGCGGCGACGATCACCAGCGCCTTCGCCACGGACTACTGGACGCTCCTGCTGCTGCGCAGCGGCGTGGCCCTTGGCGAGGCCGTGCTGATGCCGACGGCGATCTCGCTGATCGCCGACCTGTTCCCGCCCGAGCGGCGCGGCCTGCCGGTGGCGGCGTTCACCTCGATCGGCAGTTCGATGACCTTCGGCTCGTATATCTTCGGCGGCGCGGCGGTCAGCCTGGCCGGCGCGCTGGCCCCGGGATCGCACATGGCGGTGTGGCAGCTCTCGCTGATCATCGTCGGTATACCGGGCCTCGCCCTGGCGCTCATCTTCGCCCTGAGCGCCGCGGTCCCGCCGCACCGGCATGCTATCGTGCCGGACACGCCGGAACTCAGTATCGGCGCGATGTTGGCCCACTTCACGTCGCGCGGGCGCTTCCTCGGACCGCTGCTGAGCCTGACCGGCCTCAACTGCATCTATGGCCTCGCCATCGCGATCTGGCTGCCGACCGTGCTGATCCGCGAGCATGGGGTGAGCGCGGCGACGGCCGGCTATCTCGTCGGCTCGTTCGGGGTGCCCTCGGCGCTCATCGGCAACTTCTTCTGGCAGGGGGTCGCCACCCGGATGCAGCGGAACGATCCGCTCAGGGGCAATCTGCGCGCCTTCATCATTCCCGCGCTGGTGGTGGCCCCGCTGAACGCCGGCGGCCTGCTGACCCACAACATGTGGATCCAGCTCGCCGGATTCGGCATCGGCACCTTCTTTTCGACCGGCTTCAACGTGCTGACGCCGCTCTCGGTCCAGTACTATGTCCCGGCCGGGCTGCGGGCGCGCATGGTCACGGTGAACTTCCTGCTGATCTCGGTGCTCGGCTACGCGCTCGGCCCGTGGGCCGCGGTGGAACTGGGCCTCCTGCTGAGCCACGGACCCGACAGCCTGCGCCTGGGGCTCGCCGCGGGCGCGGCCATCACCTGGCCGGTGCTGATCATCGCCACCCTGGTGGCCATCCGCAACGTGGACGGCCCCGCCGCGCAGTAACGCCTCAGGCGTCGATCACCCGGCGCCCGCCGCTGACGGGGATGTTGATCCCGGTGGTCCACGAGCTCGCGCGCGAGCACAGGAAGATGACGTGGCCGGTGATGTCCTCGGCGGTGCCGTAGCGCGCGCCGAAGGGCGAGGCGACCGAGGCCTTGTAGGCCGGGTCGGACAGGACCTCGGCAGTGAGCTCGGACGGGAAGAAGCCCGGCGAGAGCGCGTTGACCGCGATGTTGTCCCTGGCCAGGGCCCGGGCCAGATGCTGCGTCAGCCGGATCACCGCGGCCTTGCTCGCGCTGTAGGAGAAATGGTTCAACGCCCCCGCGCTCATGCCCACCAGCGAAGCGATGTTGACCACCCGGGCCGGATCCTCCGGCGTGGCCGCCGCGCGGAGCAGCGGCAGCAGCGCCTGGGTCAGCAGGAACGGCGCGGTGACGTTGAGGTCCATCACGCTGTCGAAGGCCACGCGCGGGAACTTGCCGAGCGGCGCTTCGATGGAGGTGCCGGCATTGTTGACGAGGATGTCGAGCCGGCCCTGCGGTTCGAGTGCCGCGACCAGTCCGGCAATCCCCTCGTCGGTGCTGACATCGGCGCGGATGCCGTGGACTTCGCCGTATTGGCCGAGCTTCTCGACCGCCGCATCGAGGCGATCCTGCCGGCGGGCGCAGATCCACACCCGCGCGCCCGCGCTGGCGAGCCCTTCGGCAATCATCTCGCCGATCCCGGCGGTGCCGCCGGTTATGAGGGCAATCTTGCCGGAAATGTCGAACAGCTGCTTCACGTCCATCGCCTGCATCCTCTCCACGCGGAAGTCCCGCCTCGGCACCTGCGCGCACTCACCCCACCTTACCGAACGCCGCAGTTCACACAACCAGACGGTTGAACGAGCCGATCCCGCCGGGAATATTTCGACGCCTACTTGTTGACTGCGGTCCTGCGTGGCCGGCGCGATTGGCACTGCCGATGCTTCGCCCTAGACGTTGCGGCACACCCAAGGAGAGCGACTAAGATGGCAGACGGAACCGCAAAAGGCCCCCTCGCCGGAGTGAAGGTGCTGGAAATCACCACCATGATAGCGGGTCCCCTGGCCGGAGCGATGCTTGCCGACCTCGGTGCTGCGGTGACGAAGATCGAGGGAACCAGCGGCGATCCGTTCAGGTGGGTCCCGCCGATGCGCAATGGCCTGTCTGCGCACTACCTCGCGGTGAACCGCCACAAGCGCAGCATCGCGCTGGATCTCAAGAGCGAGGGCGGACGGGCGATCGCCCAGACGCTCGCCAATGAGGCCGACGTCATGATCGTCAACACCCGGCCTGCGGCCATGCAGCGGCTTGGGCTGGACTACGAGACGCTGAAGCAGACCAACCCGGGCTTGATCTACGTGATGATCAGCGGCTTCGGCCCCGACGGCCCCTATGCCGACCGGCCGGCCTACGATCAGGTGATCCAGGGCCTCTCGGGAGGCATGTACATCCAGAGCGACGGCGCGCTTCCGGCCAAGCCGCTGCGCTCGATGTTCGTCGACAAGTACAGCGCCAGCGCCGCAGCCAGCGCGGTTTCGACCGCGCTCTATGCGCGCGAGAAGAATGGCGGAGTTGGCCAGTTCATCTCGGTGCCGCTGCTCAAGGCGTTCTCCTTCCTCAACCTCGTCGACAACGTGTACAACTACACCTACGTCAACAGCGAGGACAAGCTGATCGCGCCCAACGTGACCCGTCCGTTCCGCACCGCCGACGGCGTGTTCATGGGCTATTTCCAGACCGACGAACTGTTTGCCGCGGTGTGCCGCGCATTCGGCATGGAGCACCTGCTCGACGACGAGCGGTTCAATGCCCCGATGAAGCGCGTGGCCAACTGGGACGCGATGTGGGTGGAGCTCGAGAAGGGCTCGATCAAGATGACCTCTGACGAACTGGAAGCCCTGGCGATCAGCGAGGGGTTGCCGGTGGCCAAAATGAAGTCGGTCGAGGAGTTCATGGAGGATCCCCAGGTCCAGCACCTTGGCTGCGTCGAGCACTACGAGTCCGAGCGCTACGGCCCGATCACGCAGATTGCCCACCCGGTCGACTTCAAGGGGACGCCTGCGCTCGGCGGCGGCGTGGCCGCGCAGCTGGGCGAGCACACCGATGAAGTCCTGCGCGAGCTCGGCTACGACGAGGAGCGGATCGGCAAGCTCCGCGCGGACAAGGCGGTCCGCTGACGGCCCTGGCATTCCGCAGCGGCTGGTGCGCGGCGTCGGGCCAGCACCAGCCGCCGTTGATGCGACCTACTTCGACGGCGCCGGCGGTCCCCCAGCCGTAGCGAGGCTCCGGCGCAGGAAGCGCCAGCCTTCGGGCAACTTGACCAGTTCGTCGGTGTATTCGCCGATCAGGTAGGGGGCCTTGGCGACCCCGTCGGTCACGTCGTAAACCGCGACATAGGCTTGGAGCGAGGCCGTCTGCCCGTCGCCATCGACAGCGACATTGCTGAGGAAATGCCGCCGCTTCTGCGCGGCGGAGCGGCCCGCTTCGAGGAAGGCCCGGATTGCGGCCCTGCTGTCGCCCAGCACTTTCCCGTTCGCTTCGAGCACGCCATTTTCCGCGAACATTTCGGCGATTTCGGGATCGCGAAGGTCGGTCCCGCGGCTGTAGCGCGCCACCAGTTCCAGGATGTCGACGCGGTCCTTTTCCGTGAGTGCCATGGCGGCGATCGTCTCCCTGCGTTGTTCTGCGCTTCGCTCCCTGCCTATAAGGAGATCGGCCGCCGCGCCATATTTCCCGAACAACTATTCGGTACGTCATTCTCCCGGGGCGGGGTTGATGAGTTCGCCGATGGCCGCGGGCCGCAGCTCCGCCTGCAGCTGGTCCAGCCGGCACTGCCGCGGCGCCTTGTCGGGACGCCAGCGGAGGAACGTGGCGCCATGGCGCAGGCGCTGGCCGGTGACCTGGTCATAGCCAACCTCGATCACCAGCTCCGGCCGGACCGCGCACCACTCGGTGCTGCGCTCCCCGCTCCAGCGGCTTTTCCCGCCCGGCGCGCTGCCGTCGAAGGCCGATGGCGCAGCGAGCGGAGTCAGGCGGTCGAGCATGGCCGAGCGCTGGCCAGCGTCCAGCCCGGCGACGAAGCCGACGTGGTGCAGTCGCTCCTCCTCGTCGTAGAGCCCGAGCAGCAGCGAAGCGAGCGCGGTTCCGGACTTGTCGGTGCGATAGCCGCCGATCACGCAGTCCGCCGTCCGGCGCACCTTGTACTTGGCCATGGCGCGCTCACCCGGGCGGTAGGTCCCGGCGCGCAGCTTGGCGACGATCCCGTCGAGCGCGCCATGGCTGCGCGCCAGCCAGTCTTGCGCGGTAGCGCCTTCGCTGGTGGCAGGCGAGAGCCTCAGCAGCGCCGGCAACCCGCGGGCGGCAAGCTCTTCCAGCATGGTCCGGCGGCGGTCCAGCGGTGCATCAATCAGCACGGCATCGCCGCATTGCAGGCAATCGAACAGCATCAGCCGCGCCGGCGTCTCGCGCGAGAGGCGCGCCACGCGGCTGGCCGAGGGATGCAGCCGCAGCTGCAGGTCGGCGAAGGACAGGCTTTCCCCCCGGGGCAGGACCAGCTCGCCATCAAGGACCAGGCGGCTCTCCGAGAGCTGCAGAACTGCGGCGACGATCTCCGGGAAGTACCGCCCCAGCGGCTTGCCCGATTTCGACATCAGCGCCACCTCGTCCCCGTCACGGAAGGCAAGGCAACGGAA
>Ga0068855_100001711_pt1 | contig 27434 bp, 39 predicted proteins | sample KBSCornC52_FD_66592 | JGI IMG/M metagenome (GOLD analysis project Ga0068855, IMG submission 66592) | Corn rhizosphere microbial communities from Kellogg Biological Station, Michigan, USA - KBS Corn C5-2 | ecosystem: Host-associated > Plants > Roots > Rhizosphere > Soil ... | reverse complement strand
TTGCGGCGCTGGCCGGCCAAGGCGACCGCGGCACGACGTTCGAATTGAGTCTGCCCATCGACGCTTCGACCGCCCAGGAGACTACGGCATGAGCGGCTCGACACGAATTCTCATCGTCGACGACGAAGAGCAAATTCGGCTGTTCCTGCGCATCACGCTGCGCGCCGCGGGATACGAGACACTCGCGGCAGCAACCGCTCGCGAGGCGATCGAACTCTGCAGTGCAAAGAAAGCCGATCTGGTGCTGTTGGATCTGGGATTACCCGATGCACCGGGCCTCGACGTCATTCGAGCGGTGCGCGTTTGGGACAGCATCCCCATCATCGTCGTCTCCGTGCGATCGGACGACACGGACAAAGTTGCCGCACTCGATGCAGGCGCCAACGACTACGTGCAAAAGCCGTTCAGTACGGCGGAATTGTTGGCTCGCATCCGCGCCACGTTGCGCTCCAACGCAGGGAGACAAGCGCCTGCTCCTATCATCCACGCGGGTGCTTTGCGTATCGATATCGCGGGCCACGAAGTCCGACTCAACGATCAACCCGTGCACTTTTCGCGTAAAGAATTCGATTTGCTGGTGGCGTTGGCGCGCGCGTCGGGACGAGTGTGCACACACCGGCAGCTGCTCGAACAAGTATGGGGACCAACACATCGCGAAGATGTGCAGTATTTACGTGTATACGTTGGACAGCTGCGAGAGAAGCTGGGCGACGATGCCAACGATCCTCAGTACATCGCAAATGAACCGGGGATTGGTTATCGGTGGCTAGCGAGTTAGCAGGTGTAGTGAGTGAGAGTGCCCCCACCCTAACCCTCCCCCGCTGCGCGGAGGAGGGGACCGGAGCAATTCCCATCACACGTGAGAGGAGACCGCAGCACGACTGTTTGATCCCCTCCTCCGCGCAGCGGGGGAGGGTTAGGGTGGGGGCAAATCTAGTGCTCGATGTATGACTTCGAGCACGGCCTCAGTCCGACAAAGCACATCGTGGTTCCAGAATCTCAGGACCTGGAAACCGCAACCTTTGAGCACTGTATCTCTACGTTCATCGTAAGATCGGGCGCTTTGGTGCTGGCCTCCGTCGACTTCGATAATCAGCATGTGTTCCAGACAAACGAAGTCGACGATGTAGCCGTGAAGCGCATATTGGCGGCGAAAGCGGCACGCGCGAAGATTCTTCTTCCGTAGATATCTCCACAGGCATCGTTCTGCATCTGTGCAGGCGAGGCGCAATTGGCGTGCCCGCGCTTGTAACGTTTGATCGCGCATTCCTTGCGCTCCTTCTGATGATTTCCCCCACCCTGCCCTCCCCCGCTACGCGGGGGAGGGTAAAAGAGCAACGCGCTCTTTCTCTCCCCGTGGTTACTGCTTTCTCTCCCCGTGGTTACTGCTTGCTCTCCCCGTGGCTACTTCTTCGCCAACTCCGCATCGATGGCTGCGACGAGACGCGGATCGTCAGGCGTCACGTCCGGAGAGAAGCGTCCGACGACTTTGCCGGCGCGGCTCACTAGGAACTTCTCGAAATTCCAGAGCACTTCGCCCGGCTTCGATGTTTCGATGCCGTATCCCTTCAGCCGCTCGCGCATCGGCCCCTCGCCCGTTGCGGCCGGTTGCGAGGTTGTCAGCTGTTTGTAGAGCGGATGTTGATCGTCGCCCACCACCGAGATCTTCGAGAACAACGGGAAGTGGACGTCGTAGCTCGTCGAACAAAAGTCTTTGATCTCGTTGTCGGTGCCGGGCTCTTGGCCGCGGAAATTGTTGGCCGGAAAGCCGAGGATTTCGAAACCGTTGCTATGCTTGCTCTGATAGAGCTGCTCGAGTGCCGTGTATTGCGGCGTCAGACCGCACTTCGAAGCGACATTCACGACCATCAGCACCTTCCCTTTGTAAGGGCTCAACGTGGCGTTTGCGCCGTCGATCGTCTTAACGGGGATGTCATAGAGGGTAGTGGCCATGGATTGCTGCTCCTTCGTTTATCGGCAGTAAGGACGGGTAGGATAACGCCTGCCACGCCCTCGGGGCGAGTCACTGATGATGTTGCTGCGGCGGGATCGATTTTGCTTCACCCGACCATCCCGGCAAATAACGCGCCTCCACGCTATGTGCCAATGCCAGGCCGATCTTGAGCACCTTGCGCCGCGTATCAGTCACTTGCTTTGCAGAGAGTTGGGTGCGGAAGAAATCGGCCCATAGGAATTCGGAGAAAGGCTCGGTGTCCTTGGCGAATCCCCCGGCGCGGCGCACGAGTCCCGCCAAACTCCGATAGGGATCGTCTTCCAGCTCGGTCAGTTGTTTGGGGAGGTCTGCATACGCCACGCGTCGCCCGGATGCATCGTACGGGTGAGTCCAACGGCGAAACTCCATGACGCGCCAAAAGATGTCGGGCGCGAGATATTCGAAGTTTTCCAATACCGTCAGCTGCGTCCGCTGCGTGCCTTCCTGAAGCAATGCAAGGCCGAGATGATGATGATCTACGATGTAATAACGCCCTTTCGGTCCGAGTACGCAGGGAAACACATGGCTTTCGAGCAACTCCCGCCGTTGCTTCTTGTTCAGCTCGGTCCACTCGCGCCGTTTTTCTTCTACCTCGACATAGCCGACGGTGACTTGTGTGGGGCGCAAATCGCGCAGTTGCGCGCTGACTAGATGATGATGGTACATATCGAGGCCGATTACGTTCTGTAATACCTGTAGGACCGCCGGCTCCCGTCGCTGCCATTCGAAGCGGACACCGCCGAAGCTCATCCGTTATCATTGCGCGGATGAATGCCGCAGAGCCGCAATCGCCACCGTCCAGCGACGTTAAGTTAGAAACGAGCTCACTGCCACCGCCCACCCCACTGGCGGACCCTCGGCCCAGCGGCTGGATGCGCCTAGTGCCGAGCGGCACGCGCGGCGTGGCATTGGCTGCGCTCGGCGTGGTCTTCGGCGATATCGGGACGAGCCCTCTTTATGCGATGCGCCAATGCTTCATGCTGCCCAACGGCGTCTCGCATTCGACAAACAACGTACTCGGCGCAGTGTCGCTGATTTTGTGGTCGCTCGTCATGGTGATCACGGTCAAATACGTGGCCGTGATGTTGAAGACCGACAACCGCGGCGAAGGCGGAGTTCTCGCACTCAGCACTCTGCTCAGCAGAGCAACGCGCGATTGGCGTTTGTGGCACCCCGTCGCGATGGTGGGGGTGTTGGGCGCAGCGCTTTTCTTCGGTGACGGATTCCTGACTCCCGCGATCTCGGTGTTGAGCGCGGTGGAAGGCGTGGCCGTCGCAGCGCCCAATCTAGAGCGGTTCGTCGTGCCGTTCACGTTGGTCATTCTGCTCGCGCTCTTTGCCGCGCAACGCAAAGGCACAGGAGCAGTGGGACGGGTGTTCGGCCCTGTGTTGGTAGTGTGGTTTCTTGCGCTCGCAACGCTGGGCGTGATGTCCATCATCAGCACACCGCAAATCCTCCAGGCGCTGAATCCTTACTATGGCGCGGAATTCTTCATCAACAACGGCCGGCAAGGTTTCATCGCACTCTCGTGTGTGTTTCTTGCCGTGACGGGCGGCGAAGCGTTGTATGCGGATATGGGACACTTCGGCCGTCTTCCCATCCGCAACGCATGGTTCCAATTGGTGCTGCCTTCGCTCGCACTCAACTACCTCGGCCAGGGCGCGTTATTGATACGAGATCCCACAGCCGTGGAAAGTCCTTTCTATTTATTGGCACCGAGCTGGCTGCTACCGCCGCTCATCATGCTGGCGACTGCTGCAACCATCATCGCATCGCAAGCTGTCATCTCCGGCGTGTTCTCCGTGACGCAACAGGCGCTCAACTTAGGCTATCTGCCGCGCATTCGTATCTTGCATTCCTCGGAAACGGAAATCGGTCAGATCTACGTGCCGACCATGAATTGGATTTTGTTCGCGGGCACGGTGTTGTTGGTGTTGATGTTCAAATCTTCGGATGCATTGGCCGGCGCGTACGGTATCGCTGTTTCGGCCACCATGCTGATGGCCGGCGTGATGGTAGACATGCTGGCCTATATCACACAAAAACGGCGGCGTTGGCTGACCTTGAGCCTGCTCTCGAGCATCACATTGATCGATGCCGCGTTCTTCTCGTCCAACGTACTGCGCATCGTCGAGGGCGGCTGGTTCCCCATTGCGGTTGCTCTCATCATCTACACGCTGATGGCGACTTGGAACGAAGGCCGTCGCACGCTCAATTGGACGATCTCGATGGAACAAAGCTCGTCGCGGAAATTCCTCGATGAGCTGGCGAGCAACCCGCCGGCGAAAGTTCCGGGCACGGCTGTTTATCTCGCCAGCGCTGCGAGCACGATTCCACGCACGATGATGCAATCCGTGCGATTCCACGGCTCCTTGCACGAACGCAATGTGATTCTGACTTTCAGCAGTGCCGAAGTGCCTACGACCGACGCAGAAGAGCGCGTCAGCATCGACTGGCTCGCTCCGGGCTTGGTCAGAGTCACGGCGCGCTACGGGTTCATGGAGCAACCGAACGCTGTTGCCATTCTCAAGTCGGCCGACGAACTCGGCTTACCCTACAAGCCCGAAGAGACAATCTATATCGTCGGCCGCGACACGCCCATCGTCACTTCCAAACGCGGCATGGCCAATTGGCGCAAGCGCCTGTTCGCACTCATGGCACGCAACAGTCAAATGGCGGCCGTGCACTTCGGCATTCCGCCGCACAAGACATTGGAGATGGGAACGCAGACGCCGTTGTAGCGGCCTACTCTCTTCCCTGCATCGCTCTATAAATCGCCGTCAACTCCGCAGGCTTCAGCAGATGCGCATCGAAGCCGGCGAGTTTGCTCTTTTCGCGATCGGGTCTCTGTCCGTAGCCGCTCACGGCAATGATGATGGTCTTAGCGAGATTCGGTTCACGACGTAGCGCGCGTGCCACGGCATAGCCGTCCAATTTGGGCAGCCCTATATCCAACAGCACGACTTGCGGTCGAAACTCGCGCGCGACCTCCAAGGCAGAGATGCCGTCGTATGCGACACGGACCTCATGGCCATCGCACTCGAGCAGTGTCGCGAGCGAGTGCGCCGCATCGGCGTTGTCGTCAACGACGAGAATCGATCGCGGCTCTACGGCAGCACTGGAATCATCGTGAACGGAGTGCGGTGTTTCAGCTCGCATCGGAAGCGGCAGACGCACGGTGAAGGTGGCTCCCTGACCCAATCCTGCGCTTTCGGCTCGAACCGAACCGCCATGCATTTCGACGAGTCGCTTCACCAGTGCGAGTCCGACACCCAAACCGCCGCGCGAACGATCGATCGTCGCAGCGCCTTGCGAGAATAGGTCGAACACTCGCGGCAGCAAATCAGGCTCGATACCGGCGCCATTGTCGGCAACGGCGATCTCGAACCATGTTTCGTCGACGGCGCGCGCACGCACCGAAACGCGCCCACCGCGCTGCGTGTACTTCGCCGCGTTGCTCAGCAAGTTCGCGACGATTTGCGTGAGACGCGCCGGATCGGCGAGCAAGTGGACATCCGTCGGCACGTCGATCTCGAGCTCTTGCGCCTGATCGCGCATTAGAGGACGCACTGATTCCGCTGCAGAGAGCACTGCGGTAATTGCCAGAATGTTTTCCCTGTACAGCTCGATCCGGCCTTGCGTGACGCGCGATACTTCCAACAAATCGTCGACCAATCGCGCCAGCTGCTCCGATTGGCGGCGAATGATTTGCACCGCGGCACCGTACTGATCCGGACGCAGCTCTTTCTTTTCGAGCAGACGCACGGCATTCGCGATCGGCGCGAGAGGATTGCGCAGTTCATGCCCCAACATCGCGAGAAATTCGTTGCGATGGCGATCCGCTTCTAACAGGGACTGTTGTGCCAGTTTCTGTTCGGTTACATCGAAGGACACGCCCACGATGCTGGTGACTGTGCCTTGCTCATCGAAAATGGCCTTCGAGCGATTGTGGATCCAGCGTACTTCGCCATTCGGATGAACCACACGTGTTTCGGTATCGGGCGGGGTGTAGCCCGCGCGCGTCTTTTCGATGCCTGCTTCTATCAGCGGCCGATCCTCGGGATGTGTAGCAGCTATAAACAGTGGGCTCGCCAGCCCACGTGCATCTACTCCTGGGGGCAACCCGAGCAGTTCGAACATCTGTCGATTCCAATGAGCCTCATCGCTCGCCGGACACCAGTGCCAAACGCCCATGCGGCCGGCATCGAGCGCAACATCCAATCGCAACTGAGTTTCCCGTAACTCTTCGGTGAGCTCTTTGAGAGCTTGGAGGGCGCGGTGTTCTCTATCGACATCGACCGCGGCTACCAGTGCACCTGTGATTTTTCCTTCCGCGTCGCGCACAGGCTCGGCAAAATTGTGAATCCATACAAGTCGTCCGTCGCCGCGCCGGTACAAACATTCCAACTCGGCTCGCGATTCGCCGCGAAGAGCGCGCACGAGCGGATACTCATCAATCGCCACGTCGCGACCATCCGCATGGACAGCCACGCGCTCGTCGTAACCTGACAATTTGTCCGACAACAATTCGGGGTGGCCGAGTATCTCCGCCGCCTTTCGATTCCCGCTGATTAAGATTCCGTCGGGTGCTTTCGCAAACAAAAGCCCTACTGGGGCTGTGTCGAAAATGGCTTGCAGCTGAGCTTCTCTCGCTTGCAGAGCCACGAGCGCTTCGTGGCGCGCCGCGATATCGAGAAAAAAGATCGCCAATCCATGGGGTGTCGGGAAGGCGCGTGCCTCGAGCCACAGTGCAAGCGGCTCACAAGGCGCTTCGAAGTTGACAGGCATCCTCTCTTCCATGGCCTTTCGGAAAAAAAACTCGAACATCGTGCCCAGAGCCGGCGCGTACGCTTCCCAAAGTGAACGTCCGAGCAACTCCCCATGTGAGACACGGAGCATCTGTTCGGCTTTTGGATTCACGTATGTGAAACGCCAGTCGTAATCCACCATCACGAGTCCGTCACTCATTCCACCGAGTACGGACTCGAGCTTCTCGCGCGTTGCGCGATCGGCATCGGACAAGCGCGCACGATCGAGTGCTTGCCAGCAAAGCCGAGCGAGTGCACTGAGGAATTGCACTTCGCTCTCGGTCAACTCACGGTCTCGATCGAAATCGAAAGACACGAATCCATGCACCGCTTCCGGGGCACCGCTGCTTGCTGTCGTGAGCGCGTGCAGCGGAAATATCGCCGTGGAGAAAATGTTTTGAGTCTCTAGCCACTCCGCAAGCGCCGGATATCGCCGCAGGTACTCGCTGCGCCTGCTGATCAAGACAGGATGCGCTGTCCGCACGACGTCATGCGCCGGCGACACGCTCAACAATGAGCGCCATTTCTGCAGCTCTTCTACATCGTAGCCATTGGTGCCCACGATCTCGAGAGACGCTTCAGGAAATTCCTGTTCGAAGACTCGACAGACCGCGCCGCGATTCGAGCCGATCACGCGCCTGCCGACCTCCAGTGTCGCTTTTGCGATTTCCTCCGAGGTACGCGCTGCCGACAATGCTTCCGTCAATGTTTGTAGCTGTTCTATGCGATGCCGGGCTTCCTGTTCTGCATGCAGCAGCCTCTCGGGCTCGTTAAAGCTCCCCTTATTCGACATGAGCTTTTGCATGACTGCAGGTCCGGAGGCTGATGCACAGAACTCGGATGCCAGCGGTGTGAAGCGCGACGTCCGGCGAAAACTTGCGTCCTGCCGTGCCTTCTTTCTAAACGCTCAAAGAGACTAGATCAGGCGCACCTAAGTGTTAACTAGGTATTCATCACGAAGATCGCGAAGCAAATCCACTGCAATGCCGCAAGTGAAAGAGCCTGTATTTCCGGGGAGCGCTCATCGCGAGCACGGCGCGGCGTACGCACAACATGTGGCATATCCGCGCACTGATCTTGAGCCGGGGACGCAGCTCTGGAATCATGATTGCACTCTCACAGTTGCAGGTGCCTTTGTGATCCATCCCAAGCCGGTGATTCTCGAACGATTCGGCATTCGTCTCGAACCGTTGTCTCATGCGCATCACGACGGCATCGACGCCGCGGCAGCCGACGGCAAGTTATGGGAACTTTGGTTCACCACTGTTCCGTCTCCGGGGGAGACGCGAGAATTCATTGCGGCTGCGCTGCGTAGTCAAGAAGCAGGTCACATGCTGCCGTGGGCCGTTCGCGAGTTGGAGAGCGGCCGCATCGTCGGCAGCACTCGTTATCACGATATCGATGCAGCCATCGATAGAGTGGAGATTGGTCACACGTTTTATGCCAAGAGCAAGCAGCGCACCAACGTCAATACCACCTGCAAACTGCTGCTTCTCGAACATGCATTCGAAACATTGGGCTGCAAAGTCGTCGGCCTGCGCACCGACAATTTCAACTTCGCCTCGCAGCGAGCGATCGAAGCCCTCGGCGCCAAGAAAGACGGAGTGATTCGTCATCACAAAGTACGTCGCGATGGCAGCGTACGCGACACCGTGATGTACAGCATCCTGGCGAGCGAGTGGCCGGATGTGAAAAAGCGATTGGAGTTGAGATTGAGCCGGTATCGGGATCGCAGCTAGCGATTGCCGCTGGCGAGCTAGACAGAGTCTATTTCACCACCACCCACACCACCGCCATTGCAATCGCAATGCCGACGACACCCAACCACGCCGATGCAAATTTCGCTTCGGCACTCGGCGCGCTTTTCACTCTCGCCCAGCCTGTGATCATCGGTCTCACCAAATCCTGGCGTTTGGCGAGGGCGTAATAAAGGATGGCTGCGATGTGCAGTGCTGCAAATCCGAGCAGCACATTGAACACCCAATGATGCACCTTGGAAAATGCGCGGCCCGTATCGAAACTCACGAGACTCGACAACGGCCCGGACTCAATTCCATCGACATCGACGGCGAAGAGACCGAGTACGACTTGCGTCAAGAGCAAGGCCAGTAGCGTGATGACGCTGATCGCACCGAGCGGGTTGTGTCCCAGATCGGCATGGGACTCGCTCGATCGCAAATACGTCCATACCGACCGGGGTCCTTTGACGAACTGGATGAAGCGCGCGGTGCTCGAGCCGAAGCATCCCCAATACACCCGAAATACCAGCAAGCCCAGCAGCGCGTAGCCGCTATAGCGGTGGTAGTCCATGTGGTGATATTCGGCGCTGCCCCATGAGAAACCGAACAGAATCGCAATGAGCCAGTGCGTGAGCCGGACGAAGCCATCCCACACACGCACTTTCTGCCCCACTGCAACACGCGCTTCACCCATCGAGTCAATCCTCTTTCACTTTGAACTTTTCGTGGCATCCGCCGCAGCTCTTGCCGACGTTTTTGAAGCTTGCGCCGACAGCTTGCGCGTCGCCGCTTTTTGCGGCTTCGGCCAGTTTGGCGGACTGTTCGACCAGGGCTTTTCTGGCGGACGAGAATCCGTCGGGATCGCTCCAAATGTCGGGCTTCGCCGCCGTCTTCACGCCCGCCTCGGGACCCGAGCCGCTGGGAAACCAGTTCGCCATTTCGTCCGCCGTTTTTTGAATCTTGGCGCTGGCGTCCTTGATCTTCTCCAAATCCCGCGTTCCCTTCAATTCGTCGCGGATGACTTTCGCCGCCGCGCCCATGTCCTTGAGTCCTTGTTGGCGTGTTTTGATGATGTCCGTGGACGCGGCGGCGATCGCAGCGCCGGCAACGACGACACTTACCGCCAGGCCGGCGATCACGGACCGTACTCTTCGACTTGTTTCTAACATCTGCTTAATCCTCGTCTACGTGGGTATCGATTGATCTTGCACAGTGCGTCCGGCCGCGACTTGCGCGCAGCGATTCACGCTCGAACTGACGCGGCCAGGTATTCAGTCAGGATAAGTTTAGGAAAGTGCGCCGTATTCCCCTACTGTCTTGGCACATCTTCACAAGCGATCAATCGCAGCCGCTGCTCGTGCCGTCAATCGATACGTGTTGCGCGCAACGTGCGATTTTCTTTGCTCTTGCGCAGGAGATAGCTACCCGCGAAGCCTCGTTTGACGATCACTTCATCGGCCGGCGCGAAGTCGATGCTCCAACTGGTTTCGAGCGTACGCCAGGTTTGTTGGTTATCCATTGCAAGATCGAAGGTGCCGTCGGCGTTCTTTTGTACGCTCGCGACGCGCATGGTCACGGTTTCGGGAACCTTCTTAGCGGGCTCCTTTTTCTGTTTGAGTGCACCGCTCAAACCAAATTCTGTATCCGCTGCAGTGGCGGGCGGAGCCGCAACATTACGGCCGAGTGCTCGGTCGTAGCATGCGAGACGTGCAGTGTCGTCTTTGATAGCGATGCAATCGTGAAGTTCGTCCGCATGCGCGGCAAGGGCAAGAAGAAATGCGCAGAAGGTCAGAGGACGGAACGTTCTCTCGATCACCTTCGACATCACACGCGCGGGGAACCTGCAGGCTTGCCGGAGGTGAAGAGCTGTTTTACCTCGCCGTTCACCGCCGATTCGCGATAGCGGCCTTGAGAAAATTCGCTGACCACAGAGCGCCAAAATGCCACGGCGCCTTGATTGCGTTGGTACTCGAGCACCTCCCACCGTCCCGCAAATCTGCTGAAGATGAGCGAGGCAGCGTCATGACCGATACCGCGCCGACGCGCGCTCTTGATCACGTAGAACTCGGACATGCGAAAGTCGAGCTGCTGGCGCTGATTGAGCGGCGGGCGGCTGACGAGCGCGAAGCCGACGGGAACGTCTTCTTTGAGGATGATGAGCGGATGCGAACTGTCGTCGGAGAACCAGCGGGCCAACATGTCGGGCTGACGATCGCCGAATTCGCCCATGACCGGAAACATTCCGGTGTTCATGCTGACCGCGGTGAGTTCGTCCAGATATTCCCGAAACGCGCTCTGGATCCATTGACGATCCTGCGCGGAGGAATTTGCGTCCCGAATACTGACGGGCAAGTTTGCTGCCTCAGAAAGAGCCGACCAAGCTGGGAAGCTGCTAGCTGGAAAGCCAGAAGTAAGAGAAGCTACTCCGGCCTCTCAGCTTCCCTGCCTCTTCGCTTCTGATGCTGCCTCTAACGGAGGGCGAGCTTACGCTCGCCCACCGAGTGTCTACGACTCTATTACGGAGCCGGAGACGGAGCAGGAGAAGCAGGAGCTTCGCCAGCCGGAGGCGTTGCCGTGTCGGCAGGAGGAGTGGCCGGCTCGGCAGGAGCAGGCGTAGTCTCCGTCGCTGCAGGAGGCGTTTCGGCCGGTGCAGGCGTCTCTTCCTTCTTCGCACAGGCAGTCATCGCCAAGGCAAGCAACAAAGCGCTAACGGTAGCTTTTGTGTTCATGAGCAACATCACCCCAGGTTGGTAGTTGAAAACTTCGTGCAGTGGCAAAGAGCGTTGATGTCTCTTGCATGCGCCGCGCGATTCTAGTGTCTTTTTTAACTCTATGAAACACCAAGAGTTTCCATTGACGAAACGTTGACAAAGACACTCTCACGACCCGGAGCGACGATATGCAGCTGCCTTCTCAACATTTGTACTGCGCCCACCTGCAAATACAACGCGAGCGCATGAATGCCGCACTCGAGAGTGCCGGATGCGATGCAGTCGCGATTTATTCGGGCCGCCTGCAATGGCAATTTCTCGACGACCAAGCCTATCCCTTCAAGGTGAACCCGCACTTCAAGAGCTGGGTGCCGCTACTCGATGCCCCCGAGAGTTGGTTGTTATACGCACCTGCGCAAAGACCCAAGCTCGTTCTATATCAACCGCGTGACTACTGGCACAAAGCACCGGAGACTCCGACAGCGCCGTGGACGACGGATTTCGATATCGAAGTGATCCGCGAGCCTGCTGACGCAAAGCGGTTTTTTCCGTTTGGTAAACGCTGCGCGCTCATCGGCGAGATCACACAGGAAATCGCAGCTTGGAGCGCCGCCGGCAATCCCAAAGCGCTTCTCGACCATCTGCATTATCAACGCGCTTATAAAACCGATTACGAAATCGCGTGCATGCGCGTGGCTTCACGCCGCGCCGCGCGCGGCCATCTTGCCGCATCAAATGCATTCAATGCAGGCGCCTCGGAATACGAAATTCATCTCGCATATCTGCATGCGACCGGTCACAGCGAAGAAGAGTTGCCGTATCCAAATATCATCGCACTCAATAGCAACGCAGCAGTACTCCATTACCAGCATTTGAACCGCACGCCACCGCAACCTCAGGCACGCCACTCCTTTCTTATCGATGCGGGTGCCGCGGTTGCAGGATATGCCGCAGATGTAACTCGCACTTACTCGGCGGCGGATGATGAGTTTGCCGCGCTCATTCTTAAAGTACACGAGCTGCAACAAACCCTATGCCGACAAGTGCGTGCCGGCACTTCGTACATTGATATTCATCTCGCCGCGCACCGACTTATCGCGCACGCGCTACTCGATTTCGGTGTGATCACTGCGTCGCCGGAAGCCGCTACCACGTCGGGACTGTCGAGCGTTTTTTTCCCGCATGGGGTCGGTCATCTGCTCGGGTTGCAGGTTCATGATGTCGCCGGGTTCGCGAAAAACACTCGCGGCGACGAGATCCCGAAGCCCCAAGGTCATCCGTATCTGCGGCTCACGCGCACCCTCGAGCAGGGCTTTGTCGTGACCATCGAACCGGGTATCTATTTCATCGACCTATTGCTCGAAGAAGCGGCACAGACGTTCAAGCGTGAGATCGTTTGGTCGAAGGTCGAGCAATTGAAGAAATACGGCGGTATTCGCATCGAGGACAACGTCGTGTGCACGACGAGCGAACCCGTCAATTTGACTCGCGAGGAGTTTGCAGCTGAAGAATCTCCGCACTGAAGACCCCCCCACCCTAACCCTCCCCGGCTTCGCGGAGGAGGGAACAAGAAACCATGACGTTGCGCCGATTGCATTCCCTCCTTCGCGAAGCGGGAGGGTTAGGGTGGGGCCTCTTTATCTGCCCAACAAAAAAGCCGGGCATTGCCCGGCTTTTTAGCGATCGCAAGACGCTGCAACTCAGGCCGCAGCTTCTTCCTTCTTAGCTTTTTTGCCTTTCTTCGCTTTCGTCTCGGCTTCAGGAGCAGCATCGGCAGCTTGAGCTGCCTTATCGACCAGCTGCATCAACGCCATCGGCGCAGAGTCGCCCGGACGGGGGTCCATTTTCAGAATGCGCGTATAGCCGCCTGCGCGCGCTTTGAAGCGCGGACCCAAGTCTTCGAACAACTTGGTCACTACATCTTCATCGCGAAGCTGTGCGAACGCGCGACGGCGATTAGCCTGGCTGTCCGCCTTGCTCAAGGTGATCAGCGGCTCTACCACACGGCGCAATTCTTTCGCCTTGGGCACGGTGGTGCGAATGGTCTCGTGCCGCAGCAAGGACGCGGCCATGTTACGAAGCATGGCTGCGCGATGCGGCGCGTTGCGGCTTAGTTGCCGTCCGGAAAGTTGGTGGCGCATGGTTGGTTAAGCTTCCTCAAATCATCTCGCGCTCATCGTCCCGTTTCAGGCTGACCGGCGGCCAGCTGTCGAGACGCATGCCGAGGCTCAGGCCGTGGCTCTCCAGCACTTCCTTGATCTCGGTGAGCGATTTCTTGCCGAGGTTGGGCGTGCGCAGCAGTTCCACTTCGGTTCTCTGCACGAGATCGCCGATGTAGTGGATGTTCTCGGCCTTCAAGCAATTGGCGCTGCGGACCGTGAGCTCGAGCTCGTCCACCGGACGCAGCAGAATCGGATCGAATTGCTGCTCGGACGCTTTGCTCGCGCCGTCTTCCTGGCCTTGCAGATCGACGAACACCGAGAGTTGATCCTTGAGGATCGAGCCGGCGCGGCGAATCGCTTCTTCAGGATCGATCGTGCCGTTGGTCTCGATGTCGAGAATGAGCTTGTCCAGGTTGGTGCGCTGTTCCACGCGTGCGCTCTCGACCGTGTACGTGACACGGCGAATCGGGCTGAACGAAGCATCGATTTGCAAACGGCCGATCGGGCCGCTCGACTCTTCAAATGTTGCCTGCTGTACAGCCGGGCGATAGCCGCGACCGCGCTCGACCTTCAACGTCATGTTGAGCTCGCCCGCCTTCGTGAGATTGGCGATGACGTGATCGGGGTTGATCACTTCGACGTCATGATCGAGCTGGATGTCGCCGGCCGTGACGGGGCCCGGGCCTTTCTTGTGCAGACGCAGCTCGGCCGACTCACGCGCGTTCAAGCGGATCGCAACCTGCTTGAGGTTGAGAAGAATGTCGACCACGTCTTCCTGCACACCTTCGATGCTGGTGTACTCATGCAGCACGCCGTCGATCTCGGCTTCGGTGATCGCACAGCCGGGCATGGACGACAACAGCACGCGACGCAGAGCATTGCCCAGCGTGTGGCCAAAGCCGCGTTCGAACGGCTCGATGGTCACTTTGGCGTGACGCGGAGCAGTCGGCGTGACCTTGACGACGCGGGGCTTCAGGAATTCTCCACCGGATACCTGCATGGACTCCACCTATAGATTAGCGATGGGAACAGAGTGCGCCTCTGTCCCCCTCTCGTACTTACTTCGAATACAACTCGACGACGAGGTTTTCGTTGATGTCGGGCAGAATGTCGCCGCGATCCGGCAACTGCTTCAGCACGCCCGAAAACTTCTTTTCATCGACGTCGACCCACTCCGGGAAGCCCACTTGGCCTTTGATCTGCAGCGCCGTCTGAATACGCAACTGCTTCTGTGCCTTCTCACGGACCGCGACCACGTCGCCAGCCTTGCACTGATACGACGGGATGTTGACGACTTCACCGTTCACCGCAATGCCTTTGTGACTCACGAGCTGGCGAGCTTCGGTACGAGTCGTAGCGAAACCCATGCGGTAGACGACGTTATCTAGGCGCCCTTCCAGCAATTTCAAGAGTGTTTCGCCGGTCGCACCAGGGCGGCCGGCAGCGCGCTCGTAGTAGTTGCTGAACTGGCGTTCGAGCACTCCATACATGCGGCGCAGCTTCTGCTTCTCGCGCAGCTGCAAACCGTAGTCCGACAAACGACCGCGGCGTTCGCCTTTGATGCCGCCCGGCGGCACTTCGAGCTTGCACTTCGAATCGAGCGACTTGACGCCGCTCTTCAGGAACAGATCAGTGCCCTCGCGGCGCGAGAGTTTGCACTTGGGACCTAGATAACGAGCCATGAGCTTTCCTCAAACACGACGCTTTTTGGGAGGCCGGCATCCGTTATGCGGAATGGGCGTCACGTCGGCGATGTTGGTGATCTTGAGACCGCAGGCATTGAGCGCGCGCACGGCCGACTCGCGGCCTGGGCCAGGACCCTTCACTCGCACTTCGACCATTTTCACGCCGTGCTCTTGCGCAGCCACGCCCGCCTTTTCAGCAGCCACCTGGGCTGCGAACGGGGTGCTCTTGCGCGAACCACGGAAGCCACAGCCGCCGGACGTCGCCCAAGAGAGCGCGTTCCCCTGACGATCCGTGATCGTGATGATGGTGTTGTTGAAGGAGGCGTGGACGTGCGCAATCGCGTCGGTCACGTGCTTCTTGACCTTCTTGCGTCCGCCCTTCGGGCCTGTGCCGCCAGACTGCTGCTTTTGATCAGCCATTTAAGAAATATCCTGCGAAAAGTCGAGGTTCAGCGCAAAACGGGATCAAGCCTTGCCCGGAGGTGCATTCATCTTCACGGCAGCCTTACGCGGGCCCTTACGAGTGCGCGCATTGGTGCGGGTACGTTGGCCGCGCAGCGGCAAGCCGCGACGGTGACGGATGCCGCGATAGCAGCCGAGATCCATGAGACGCTTGATGTTCATGGACGTTTCACGGCGCAAATCGCCTTCCACGGTGAGCTTGCCGACGGCCGCGCGTAGCGCCGCGACCTCGTTATCGGTCAAATCCTTAACCAAGGTCGTGCGCTTTACACCTGCGGCATCGCATGCTTTGCGAGCCTGAGTGCGACCCACGCCGTAGATGGAGGTGAGCCCCACCCACACGTGTTTGTTCATCGGAATGTTGATGCCGGCAATGCGGGCCATCGCGATCTCTCCCCGCGGCGAAAAGCGCGGAAATGTAAACGAAATTTAGCTAGGAAACAATCCAGAAGAGGGCGTCACCCCTGCCTCTGCTTATGCCTCGCGTCCGAACAAATGACATACACGACGCGTCGGCGACGCACGATCTTGCAGTTTTTGCAGATCTTTTTGACTGAAGCACGAACTTTCATGATGCTCTCCACCGCGACTCCCGTCGCAGCTCAGGTCCAAACCGACTGTTCTGCTAGCGCCTTCTTCGCCTCGGGCTAGCGCCTACCCACGCCGCTTCGCGGCTATTGGCTCGGCCTTCCATACCCGCGCAGGTTGGCCTTCTTCATCAAGCCTTCGTATTGATGCGACATCAGATGTGCCGCCACTTGGGCTTGGAAATCCATGATCACGACGACCATGATCATGAGAGACGTGCCACCGAAGTAGAACGGCACGCTGAAGCGCGAAACCAGAAACTCGGGCAACAAGCAAACCAATGTCACGTACAAGGCGCCCCACACCGTGAGGCGGGTGAGCACGCGGTCGATGTATTCACCGGTCTGCTGACCGGGGCGGATGCCAGGAATGAAGGCACCGGACTTCTTCAGGTTGTCCGCGGTTTCACGTGAGTTGAAGACCAGCGCCGTGTAGAAGAAGCAGAAGAAGATGATCAACGTGCCATACAGCACCATGTGGGCAGGTTGACCGGGCGCAAGACCTGCAGCCACGCCTTGTAGCCAGCTCAGTTTGCCGCCCGAACTGCCGAACCAATTCGCAATCGTTGCGGGGAACAGCAGCAAGCTCGACGCGAAGATCGGCGGAATCACACCCGACATGTTGAGCTTGAACGGCAGGTGCGTGCTTTGGCCGGCGTAAACGCGACGGCCCTGTTGCCGCTTGGCATAGTTCACTTGAATGCGGCGTTGGCCGCGTTCGACGAACACCACGAACGCCGTCACTGCTGCAACCATGATGAAAAGGAAGAGTGCAGTGCCCGCACCCATTTCACCGTTACGCACGAGCTCCAACGTACCGCCGATGGCTGCAGGCAATCCCGCGACGATGCCGGACAGGATGATCATCGAAATACCATTGCCCAAACCGCGCTCGGTGATTTGCTCGCCCAGCCACATGAGGAACATCGTGCCGGCGGTCAGCGTGACCGTGGCGATGAACACGAACTGTGGACCGGCAGTGATCACGACACCCTGGTTTTGGAATGCCACGGCTGCACTCATGCCTTGAAACGCAGCAAGCACCACTGTGCCGTAGCGCGTGTACTGCGTGAGCTTACGTCGACCCGATTCGCCTTCCTTCTTGATAGCAGCGAGCTGCGGGACCACCACGGCCATCATCTGCACGATGATGGAAGCCGAGATATACGGCATGACGCCCAGCGCGAAAATCGACAAACGCTGCAAAGCACCGCCCGAGAACATGTTGAACATCGACAGAATCGTGCCCTGCTGCTGCTGGAAAAAGCGCGCGAGTGCGATGGGATCGATGCCCGGCACCGGGATGAAGGTCCCGATGCGATACACGATCAAACCGCCCAGGAGGAAGAAGAGCCGCTGCCGCAGTTCGGCAAAGCGGGTCATCTCGCCCAAGGCGGAGACCGATGCAGGATTGACGGGCTTGGTGGCCAAGGAGAATAGGCTCTAGGTGATTAGACGCTAGGTGAGGAAGCCAGAATTAAGAAGCGGAGGCTTCTTCGATCTTGCCGCCGGCGGCTTCGATCGCCGCGCGAGCGCCTTTCGTCACATGCACGCCTTTCACGGTCACCGCTTTGGCCACATCGCCGGAAGCGACGATGCGAGCACGCAGCGCCGTCGCCGGAACGACGTTCGCCTTCTTCAAGGACTCGAGATCCACGGTCGCGCCTTCCACTTTGCCGAGTTCGCTGAGGCGAACTTCAGCCACCGTCGGCGACACTTTGGAACGGAAGCCCGTCTTCGGCAGCCGGCGTTGCAAAGGCATTTGACCGCCTTCGAACCCGACCTTGTGATAACCGCCCTTGCGCGCGCGTTGACCCTTCACGCCGCGGCCGCAGGTCTTACCCTGGCCCGCAGATGCGCCACGGCCCACGCGACGATGGACCTTCTTGCTGCCTGGAGCGGGGGAAATTGAGTTGAGTTTCATGACTACTCTTCAACCTTCAACAAATGCCCAGCCGAGCGAATCATGCCGCGCACTTCCGGCGTATCCGCGACGACAGACGTTTGACGAATACGGCGCAAGCCGAGTCCGCGCACCGTTGCTTGGTGGCTCTTCAGCTGACCCGCCACGCTCTTCACGAGCGTCACTTTGATGGTCTTTGCTTTGTCGTTTGCCATGCCGGTTCGCCTGGAAAAATCAGCCCACAATTTCTTCGACGCGCTTGCCGCGCTTCGCCGCGATCTCTTCAGGAGACCGCACACCTTCGAGCGCGTTCATCGTGGCGCGCACGACGTTGATCGGATTGCGCGAGCCGTGGCTCTTCGCAAGCACGTTGCGTACACCTGCGCATTCCAACACCGCACGCATGCTACCGCCCGCAATGACGCCCGTACCATCCGCAGCGGGCTGCATGTAAACGCGCGTCGTGCCGTGAGCACCCTTCGTCGCGTAGTGCAACGTGGCACCCTTGAGATCGACCGACACCAGGTTCTTACGCGCCGCCTGCATCGCTTTTTGAATTGCGATCGGCACTTCGCGCGCCTTGCCGTAACCAAAGCCGACGCGACCCGCCCCGTCGCCGACGACCGTGAGCGCGGTGAAGCCGAATTGACGGCCGCCCTTCACGACTTTGGCAACGCGATTGACGGCGACGAGCTTCTCGATGAACTCATCGCTTGCGGCGTTTTTTTCAACTCTTGCCATTGCGGTTCTCTTGGTTAGAACTTCAACCCGTGCTCACGCGCAGCATCGGCAAGCGCCTTGATGCGGCCGTGAAACTTGAATCCCGAACGATCGAAAGCCACTTCGGTAATACCCGCCGCCTTGGCCTTCTCTGCGATTGCCTTGCCCACAGCCGCCGCCGCCGTCGCATTGCCCGTGCCATTGAGACCTTCGCGGATCTCCTTTTGCACCGTGGACGCGCTCGCCAGCACCTTCGAATTCGGATCGAAGATCTGCGCATAGATATGTTGCGGCGTGCGATGCACCGACAAGCGCATCGCCTTCAGCTCGCGAATCTTCGCGCGCGCGGGAATCGCGCGGCGCAGACGTTGGGTGTTTTTGTGAGTAGCCATATTTGCAATCCAATCACTAGTCGCTAGGCCCTAGGCACTAGCCAGCAAATCTCTCTCGGGCTAGGGCCTAGTTACCTAGGGCCTAGCGCCTAACGTCACTTCTTCTTCGCTTCCTTCAACTCGATCTTCTCACCGGCATAACGCACGCCTTTGCCCTTATAGGGCTCCGGCGGACGGAAGGCGCGAATGTCGGCAGCCACTTGGCCGACGCGTTGCCGGTCGCTGCCCTTGATGAGGATTTCCGTTTGGCTCGGCGTTTCGATGGTGATGCCTTCGGGTGCGGCGTACACGACCGGATGCGAGAAGCCCAACGTGAGGTTGAGGTTCTTGCCTTGCGCTTGTGCGCGGTAGCCGACGCCGACGAGTTCGAGCTTGCGCTCGTACCCTTTGGTCACACCCAACACGATGTTGGCCAAGTGAGCGCGCGTCGAACCCGCAGCCATGTTGGCTTCGCGTGTATCGGCGAGCTTCTCCACTTTGAGCGCGCTGCCGTCCTGCACGACCTTCACGCCGCTCGCAACCGCAACGCTCAGGGTGCCCTTGGCACCTTTGATCGATACGGCCTCTGCCGAAATGGTGGCTGTGACGCCTTGCGGCAGCGGCACAGGTTGTTTTGCTACTCGAGACATGTTTGCAGCTCTCTTGAACGCAACCGTTAGGACACGATGCAGAGCACTTCGCCGCCGTGGCCGGCAGCGCGTGCAGCGCGATCCGTCATTACGCCTTGCGACGTCGAAACGATCACTACGCCCAAACCGCCGAGCACGGTGGGCAACTCGTCCTTGCGCTTGTAGATGCGCAGTCCTGGACGGCTGACGCGCTCCAAGCGGTCGATGACCGGACGGCCTTGGTAGTACTTGAGCTGCACGCGCAGCGTCGCCTTACCGTCGCCGGTCTCGGACGTGAAATCTTCGATGTAGCCCTCGTCCTTCAATACCTTGGCAATTGCCAATTTGATCTTGGAAGAAGGTCCGCTGACTTCTGACTTGCCCGAAGATTGACCGTTACGGATGCGGGTCAAGAAGTCTGCGATGGGATCCGTCATGCTCATATCGTGCTCCAGTGGTTCCAGCTGCTACCAGCTGGCCTTTCCGAGGCCCGGAATCTCGCCACGCATGGTGGCCTCGCGCAATTTCGTGCGGCCCAAACCGAACTTGCGGTAATACCCGCGCGGACGGCCCGTGATCTGACAGCGATTACGCTGCCGGCTGGGGCTCGCATCGCGCGGCAATGCTTGCAGCTTGGCCTGCGCGGCCTCGCGGTCTGCATCGCTCGACTTCGGATTGCGGATGATCTCTTTCAACTTCGCGCGCTTCGCAGCGTAACGCTTCGCAAGCTGCTCACGCTTCGCTTCGCGATTGATCATCGATGTCTTGGCCATGCGCTTTCGTCCGCCAGTTATTTACGGAAGGGGAAATTGAATGCTTCGAGCAACGCGCGTCCGGCCTTGTCGTCGCGCGCCGTCGTGGTGATCGTGATGTCCATGCCTCGAATCGCATCGATCTGGTCGTAAGCGATCTCCGGGAAAATGATCTGCTCACGCACACCGAAGTTGTAATTGCCGCGACCATCGAAGGACCGCGCGCTCACGCCGCGGAAGTCGCGAATACGCGGCATCGCGATGCTGACCAAGCGATCCAAGAACTCGTACATGCGATCTCCACGCAGCGTTACTTTGCAGCCGATGGCCAAGCCGTCGCGCACTTTGAACGTTGCAACGGATTTGCGCGCACGCGTGACCAAGGGCTTCTGACCGGTGATCTTGGTGAGATCGCCGACCGCGTTGTCCATGATCTTTTTGTCCGCGACGGCTTCGCCCACGCCCATGTTGACCGTGATCTTGGTGATCTTCGGCACTTCCATGGGATTGGTGAGCGCGAGATTCTTCTGCAGTTCAGGAACCACTTTCTCGCGATAAAATTCTTGAAGTCTTGCTGCCATACGTCACCGGAGCGCTTACGCGTCCACGACCTCTTTGTTCGACTTGAAGAAACGCACCTTGCGGCCGTCGCCCAACGTGCGGAAACCCACGCGGTCGCCTTTCTTCGCGGCCGGATTCCACAACATCACGTTAGAGATCTGCAGCGACGCTTCCTTCTGGATGATGCCGCCCTGAATCTGCTTTTGCGGATTCGGCTTTTGGTGCTTCTTCACCATGTTCAAGTTCTCGACGACCACTTGGTCCTCGAGCACTTTGATGACAGTGCCGCGGCGGCCCTTGTCACGGCCGGCGATCACGACGACTTCATCACCTTTGCGAATTTTGCTCATATTCGCCTCCTCACAACACTTCCGGCGCCAGCGAAATGATCTTCATGAATTGCGCCGTGCGCAGTTCGCGAGTCACTGGTCCAAAGATACGGGTGCCGATGGGCTCGAGCTTGTTCGACAACAACACCGCTGCATTGCCGTCGAAGCGGATCAGCGAGCCGTCGGGACGGCGCACACCGCGACGCGTACGCACTACCACTGCGTCGTACACTTCGCCCTTCTTCACTTTGCCGCGCGGGATCGCATCTTTGATGCTGACCTTGATCACGTCGCCCACGGTGGCGTAGCGTCGCTTCGAGCCGCCCAGCACCTTGATACACACCAAGCTGCGCGCGCCGCTGTTGTCCGCAGCATTGAGCATTGTTTGCATCTGAATCATTTGCCGTTCGCCTTCTGCTACGAAACTCAGCCCTGTGCCGCGCGGGAAACCACGCGCACCAACCGCCAGCTCTTGCGGCGCGAAAGCGGCCGGCACTCTTCGATGGCGACCACATCGCCTTCACGCGACTCGCCGTTCTCGTCGTGCGCGAGCAACTTCGTAGTACGACGCACGTACTTGCCGTAAGTCGGATGCTTCACGAGACGCTCCACGGACACCGTGATCGTCTTCTGCATCTTGTTGCTCACGACTTTGCCGGTCACCTGCCGCGAAGCCTTAGCTTCGGCTTGGCCCGTCTGCGTTGTTTGTGAGTCGCTCATTTACTTCGCACCTTTGACAGCATTCGCGCGGGACAGCTCGCCCAACACGGTTTTGACGCGTGCAATGTTCTGCTTCACTTTGCCGGCTTGATCCGGCTTAGTGGCTTGGCCCGTGGCTTGCGCCATGCGCAGGTTGAATTCCTCGCGACGCAGCTTGAGGAGTTCCTCATGCAGTTCGCCCGCCGATTTCTGTCGCAATTCTTTCGCGTTCATCGTTCAAGCCTTACCGTACGTGCCGCGTGACGAATTGGGTGTCGACCGACAATTTCGACGCAGCGAGACGGAACGCCTCGCGCGCAATCGCTTCGGTGACGCCTTCCATCTCGAACAAAATCTTGCCGGGCAGCACTTTCGCAACGTAGTACTCGACGTTGCCCTTGCCGCTGCCCATACGCACTTCCAACGGCTTCTTGGTGATCGGCACGTCGGGAAACACGCGGATCCAGATCTGACCGCCACGCTTCACATAGCGGGTCATCGCACGACGCGCGGCTTCGAGCTCGCGCGCCGTCATCCGAGCGCGGCTGGTCGCCTTCAGCGCGTAGTCGCCGAACGCCACCGTGCTGCCACGCTGCGCCAAGCCGCCCAAGGTGCCCTTGAACTGCTTGCGGAATTTGGTTCGCTTAGGTTGCATCATGTGAGTGGTCTCGAGGAGAAGCAGTTTGCTATTAGCCAACCAGCTACTAGTCAACCAGCCAACTAGCCAGAAGGGGAATCGCTCTTAACTCTGGCTGGTCTGCTGGTTTGCTGGTCTGCTAGCTTGCTTTCTACGCTGTCGCCTCCGCTGCTTGCTGCTGAGCTTCGCCCTCAACCGCGGCCGGCTGCTCGCCCTGCTTAAACACTTCGCCCTTGAAGACCCACACCTTGACGCCGATGACGCCGTAGGTGGTCTTCGCTTCCGCCAAGCCGTAATCGATGTCGGCGCGGAAGGTGTGCAGCGGAATGCGGCCTTCGCGATACCACTCGGTGCGCGCGATTTCAGCGCCGTTCAAACGGCCGGACACACGCACTTTGATGCCGAGTGCACCGATGCGCATGGTGTTGGTCACGGCACGCTTCATGGCGCGGCGGAACATCACGCGGCGTTCGAGCTGTTGCGCAATGCTCTCGGCAACGAGCTGCGCGTCGAGTTCGGGCTTGCGAATTTCAGAGATGTTGATGCGCACGTCGGTGACCGGCATCTTCATCATCTTCGCGACTTGCGCACGCAGCTTCTCGATATCCTCGCCCTTCTTGCCGATCACGATGCCCGGACGCGCCGTGTGGATCGTGATATTCACTTTGCGCGCCGCGCGCTCGATGTGAATACGACTTACCGAAGCGTCGGCGAGCTTCTTGCGCAGCAACTCGCGCACGGTGTGATCCGTGTACACGTACGACGGAAAATTGCGCGTCGAGGCATACCACTTGGAAGCCCAGTCACGGGTGATTCCCAAACGGATGCCAACTGGATTGACTTTCTGGCCCATGGTTAATGCTCGCTGTAGCTCGCGCCTACTCTCTCTTCCCGTCGCCGACCGTCACCGTGATGTGGCTGTTGCGCTTGACGATGCGATTGCCGCGGCCTTTCGCACGTGCATGGAAGCGCTTGAGGACCGGCGCGGTGTCGACGGTGATGGCTTCGACCTTCAGCTCGTCGATGTCGGCGCTCAGGTTGTTCTCGGCGTTAGCAATCGCGGACTCGAGCACTTTGCGCACCAGCTTCGCGCCCTTTTTCGGCGAGAAGCGCAAGGTGGCAAGCGCCAGGCCCACGGACTGGCCGCGCACGAGATCGGCGACGAGGCGGCATTTCTGCGGAGAAATGCGCGCGTATTTCAATTTGGCTGCGACCTGCATGCTGCGTTACTCCGCGCTGGCCTTCTTGTCGCCCGAATGCGCTTTGAACGTGCGCGTCGGAGCGAATTCACCGAGCTTGTGGCCGACCATGTTCTCGGACACGAGCACGGGCACATGTTGACGGCCGTTATGCACGGCGATGGTGAGACCCACCATGTCCGGCAGAATCATCGAACGGCGCGACCAGGTCTTGATCGGGCGACGATCGTTCTTCTCGGACGCAACACGCACTTTCTTTGCGAGATGCAGATCGACGAACGGTCCCTTCTTGATCGAACGAGGCACTGTGGCTTCCTCCGAAATTAATTACGACGCCGCACGATCATGCTGGCGGTGCGCTTGTTCTTACGAGTCTTCTTGCCCTTGGTGTTCCAACCCCAAGGACTGACCGGATGCGGATTACCCTGGCCGGACTTACCTTCACCACCACCGTGCGGGTGGTCGACCGGGTTCATCACCACACCGCGTACGGTGGGGCGAATGCCGCGCCAACGAATGGCGCCGGCTTTACCGTAGCTACGCAGGTTGTGTTCGTCGTTGCCGACTTCGCCGATGGTGGCGCGGCAATCGACGTGCACTTTGCGCATTTCATTCGAGCGCAGGCGAATCGTCGCGTACAGACCTTCGCGCGCAGCAAGTTGTACCGAGCCGCCGGCGCTGCGTGCGAGCTGCGCGCCTTTGCCCGGCTTCAACTCGACGCAATGAATGGTCGTACCGATCGGGATGTGACGAATCTGCATCGCATTGCCCGGCTTGATCGGTGCTTCAGGACCCGAAGCGATCGCATCACCCGGATTCACGTTTTTGGGAGCGATGATGTAGCGGCGCTCGCCGTCCGCGTACAACACGAGCGCCAAATGCGCCGTGCGGTTGGGATCGTATTCGAGACGTTCGACTTTGCCCGGCACACCGTCTTTATCGCGCAAGAAGTCGATGACGCGATACTTCTGTTTGTGACCGTTGCCTTGATGGCGCACGGTTTGACGACCGAAGTGGTTGCGCGCGCCGGTGGCATTCTTGTGCGTGACGAGCGCGCTGACCGGATCGCCCTTGTGCAGATGCGAACGGTCGATCGTCACTTGGAAGCGACGACCTGGCGAAGTGGGTTTGGACTTGATGAGAGCCATGATCTCTTCTCTCGATGCTTAAGCTTCAGCGCCCGTGAGGTCGATGTTCTGGCCTTCGGCCAACCGCACATACGCCTTCTTGAAATCGGAGCGACGGCCGAGGCGTTGACCGAAGCGCTTTTGCTTGCCTTCGGAATTCACGACATTGACCGAGTCCACTTTCACTTCGAACATGAGTTCGACGGCAGCCTTGATCTCGGGCTTGGTGGCATCGCGGCGCACGCGGAACACCACTTGATTCGCTTGCTCGGACGCGCGCGCGGTTTTCTCGGAAATGTGCGGCGCGAGCAACACCGTCATCAATCGTTCTTTGCTGCTCATGCCAGCTTCTCCTCGAGCATGCGCACGGCACCCACCGTGGCGAGCACTTTGTCATGGCGTGCGAGGCTCACAGGATCAATGGATGCCACCGGCAACACATCGATGTAGGGCAGATTGCGCGCTGCCAATTCCAGCTTCTCGTCATAGCCTTCGATCAGCACCAGCACGTTGTTTTCGATGCCGAACTCTTTGAGCTTGGTCAGGAGCAACTTCGTCTTGGGCGCTTCGAGTTGCAGGCTGTCGACGACGACCAAACGCTCTTGGCGCGCGAGCTCCGACAACATCACTTGCATCGCGCCGCGATACATCTTGCGATTCACCTTCTGGGAGAAATCGCGCGGACGCGCCGCGAATGCACGACCACCGCCCACCCAAATCGGGCTGCGAATCGAGCCGGCACGCGCAGAACCCGTGCCTTTTTGACGCCACGGCTTTTTACCGCCGCCGCGTACTTCGGCTTTGCTGAGCTGACGCTTCGTGCCCGCACGGCCTGCAGCCATGTAAGCGACGACGACTTGATGCACCAGCGCTTCGTTGAATTCGCGCGCAAAGGTCGTGTCCGACACTTGGACTTCGCCCTGCGCTCCACCGTTGACCAGCTTGAGTTTCATGATGGTCTACTACTACTTCTTGTTCGGCGTGAGGCTCTTACGACGAGCCTGCGCAGCCGCCTTGACTGAAGGACGAACGATGACCTGTCCACCGGGAGCACCAGGAACGGCACCGCGAATCAGGAGCAAGTTGCGTTCGGCATCGACGCGCACGACTTGCAGATTCTCGATCGTGCGGCGTTGTACGCCCATGTGACCGGACATGCGCTTGCCGGGGAATACGCGGCCCGGAGTCTGACGCTGACCGATAGAGCCCGGCGAACGGTGCGACACGGACACGCCGTGCGTTGCAGGCAAACCGCCGAAGTTATGGCGCTTCATCGTGCCGGCATAGCCCTTACCCGTCGTCGTGCCCGTGACATCGACGATTTGGCCTTCCTTGAACAGATCGACCTTGAGCTCGGCGCCCGTTTGCAGATCAGCACCTTCACCCTCGGCCAAGCGGAACTCGACGAGCGCAGCACCCGGAGCGACTTTGACCTTGGCGTAGTGGCCCGTGAGGGGCTTGGAAAGACGCGATGCCTTGCGCTCGCCGTAAGCGACTTGCAGTGCTCGATAGCCGTCGCCTTCCGCAGTTTTCACCTGCGTAACGCGATTCGGCAGCGCTTCGATCACGGTCACCGGCACGGTTTCGCCGGCATCCGTGAACACGCGCGTCATGCCGGCTTTGCGGCCGACCAGACCAATGGTCTTGGCAGTGCTCATTTATTACATCCTCATCACGCCGGCTGCGATTGGCCGGCGGCTAAAAACAGGCTCTAGGCCAGGCGAGGAAGCCAGAAAAAAGGCGGCTTCCCACGTTGGCTCACTGACGGGTTTATTGGAGGGGCAGCAAACCACCGAAATCGGTCGGTTGCCGCGCCGCTCGAGCGGTACCCCGTCAGGGCCAGGCCTCGGCGCAAAAGAGGCGCGAAGTATAGCGATTAAAACTTGCTGCGCAAGCTTTAATCGCAGGTAGAGCCCTCTAATTCAGCTTGATTTGCACATCCACGCCCGCCGGCAACTCGAGCTTCATGAGTGCGTCGACGGTCTTGTCCGTGGGATTCAAGATGTCCATGAGGCGCTTGTGGGTGCGGATCTCGTATTGATCCCGTGCGTCCTTATCGGCGTGCGGGGAGATCAGCACGGTGAAGCGCTCCATCTTCGTGGGCAGCGGCACAGGGCCGCGCACCGTCGCGCCCGTGCGCTTTGCGGTGTCCACGATTTCCTTCGCCGAGTTGTCGATCAAGCGGTGATCGAAGGCTTTGAGGCGAATGCGGATGTTTTGATTGGCTGCCATGATGAATACCTAATTACTTCAAAATCTTCGACACGACACCCGCGCCGACTGTCTTACCGCCTTCACGAATGGCAAAGCGCAGGCCGTCTTCCATCGCAATCGGGTTGATCAGCTCAACCACCATTTTG